>Ga0326727_10000444_pt1 | contig 170715 bp, 152 predicted proteins | sample MB2enrmetagenome_FD_207643 | JGI IMG/M metagenome (GOLD analysis project Ga0326727, IMG submission 207643) | Lab enriched peat soil microbial communities from McLean, Ithaca, NY, United States - MB29MY | ecosystem: Environmental > Terrestrial > Soil > Wetlands > Peat | place: USA: New York... | reverse complement strand
CCCCCCGCGCCGCGGTTTGACGACGTCGCGGTCAGCTCCGCGACCAGCTCGCGCCAGCTCTCCCGAAGACCGCCGCTCGTCGCCGCGGCGCGGCTGCGGCCGAGGGTCGCGGCGCGGGCGAGGTCTTCCTCCGACAGATCGGCGAGGCGCGCCGCCCACTCCGCCGGGGCGTTCTGCGCCACGGCGATGGCGCCGGCGGCGATATGATCGCGCAACCCGTCGACCCGCGCGCACAGCACGGCGCGCCCCGCCGCCATCGCCTCGATCGCCACCATCTCGTGGGGCTCCCAACGCGAAGGCATGGCGACGCAATCGCACCTCGCCATCGCGGCGGCCGGGTTTTCGGCGAAGCCCATGAACGCGACGTTCGGCAAGCCGACGGCGCGGGCCCGCAGCATGCTCTCTTCCGCGCCCGCGCCCCACAGATGCTGTTCGTGGTTAGGCAACCGACCGGAACGGAACGCGTCGATGAGGACGTCGAAGCCCTTCTGCCGGTCGAACCGCCCGAGCGCGCCGACGACGCGCGGGCGGCCGGCGGCGCGCGGGGCCACGGCGAGGAACGGCGCGAGGTCGGCGCAAGGCTCGATCAGACGCAGCTTGCCCGGACGGCAGAAGTGCCGGCGCGCCAGCCACCGCCGCTGCTCGGGGCTGACGGCGACGACGACGTCGAACAGCGAATAGACGGCGCCAAACAGCGTGTCGAAGCGATCGCGGCTCTCGACATGCGCGGCGACGAAGCTCTCGCTGTAGCTGTGCTCGACGTGAACGAGCGGCGTCCGCGGATAGGCGGCGCGCAGCGCGACGAACAGCGGAAAGTTTCGCCAGCACACCGAGAGGTTGGAGACGATGACGTCCGCTTCCAGCTTCGGCGCCGGCAGCCGACCGCGCTCGATCGCCACGATGCGGTGGCCGCTCGCGGCGCCGTTCGCCAAATGGTTGAGCAGGCGGGTGACGCCGCCGGCCGTCAGGTCGTCGACGAGATGGACAGTCGCGTAGATCAAGGCTGAGCGTCCTTGTTCGGGTTCGGCGTCAAGCGAGGACGGCGCGCTCGGCGCGCGCGTAAGCGCGCGAGCCGAATAGGGCGAGCAGCTCGGCGGCGAGGGCGGTGACCAGGGTCTTCTTCGGCTCCTCGATCCACATCCGCCACGAGCGGCGGAGCGCGGCGCGCTGACGCGCAGCGCGCGACGTGCGAGGTAGCGCAGGTGCGTCGCCGCGGCGGCGCGCGTGTTCGTTTCCGGCACCGTGTTCGAGGCGGGCGCGGTCATCATCGGCGGCGCGGCCGGCAAGGACATCGACGTCGAGCGCGAGAAGGCGATGGGCTACACCGGCGAAGGACGGCGCCTGTCGCGGGCGGTGCAGTCCGCCGGCGGCGTGCGGCCCGACGCCGACCTTGCGCACGTCGTTCTCCATCGCGGCGGATCCGCCCGCGCGCTCGACATTCGGCCGGCGCTGACCGGCGAGCGTATCTCGATCCGATCCTGCTCAGCGGCGACCAGGTCGAGGCGCCGAGCCGCGGCTGCTTTCAGGAAGCGCTGATGGTTCCCTCGGCGATCACGACTCCCGGCGTCAAAGTCTATATGTCGAACCTGGTCTAGCCCGCGCCCGGCAACGCCGCGGCGGCGATCGGCAAGGAGACGCAGGAGCTCCGTTACGGAACCCGCTTCTTCCAGGCGGTGGTGGCGATGAACTGCGTCGGCGGCGCGCGGGCCACCAACGCCGACCGCTCGGCGGTGCTGTTCACCCGCAATCCGGTGACGGGCGAATCGATCGTCGTCTCGCGCCGCATCGAGGATCCCGAGGCCCGCGCCGACCGCGACGACTTCAATCCCTATCTGATGCCGGGCGACGCGCTCGCTTGCTACGACAGCGCTCAAACCAACGCGGCGCAGATCATCCAGTCGTTCGGGGCCTTCTTCGGCGCCGGCGCGGCCGCCAAGAGCTTATGACCAGCGCGAAGTACGTTGTGTCACGCCGCTCGCTCAGCCGCGGGCGAGCGGCGCCAAGGCCTCTTTGGTCCGCGCCGCCAGCGCCAGCGCCGACGCGCTGAGGTCGCGTCGAGCCGACGCTTCGGCGCGGCGCCATCCGGTCTCGATCGCATTGAGGGCGATCCGCAACGGCTCGGCCCCGAAGACGGCCGCCGCGCCCGCCAGGCGATGCGCGAGCTTGACGACGCCATCGACGTCGCCGGCCGCCTCCCCATCGTCGAGCGCGCCCGCGAAGGCGTCGATCTCCTTCCAGAAGTCGTCGAGCCTCTCGGCGAGCAGGTCGACCGAAAGCAAGTCGGCGATCTCGCGATAGACGTCGAGGTTGACGAGCGCCGTCTGCGGCGGAAAGACGTCGTCGGGCGCCGGGCTGTCGGAGGCTTCGTGTCGGTCGGTCATCGACTGGCTCCTGATCTGGGCGAGAAGGCGGTCAAGGTTGCGTTTGCGCAGCGGCTTGATCAACGTGGTCTGCATGCCGGCGCGAATCAACGCCTCGCGGTCCTCCGGCAGGGCGTGCGCGGTCAGCGCCACGATCGGCGCCTCGCGCGACCGGGCGTCGGGATCGGCGCGGATCGCGCTCGCAGCTTCGACCCCGTCCACGTTCGGCATGCTCACGTCCATCAAAATGAGGTCGAACCGTTCGGCGCGGGCGGCCACGCAGCCGTCGGCGCCGTCGCGCGCCTCCGTGACCTCGCAACCCGCGTCGAGCAGCATTTCGCGCGCGACCAGCCGGTTGGTGTCGTTGTCTTCGACCAGCAGCACCTTCAAGCTCCGCGCGAGCGCCGCTTCGGAGACCGCCGGCGCCGCCGCCTTCTTCTTGACGCTTGCGCCCTCGGGAATTTGACGTAACGGCAGACGCAGCCAAAACCGGCTGCCGACCCCCGGCTCGCTTTCGAGCCCGATTTCGCCGTCGAGAGCGCGCGCGATGCGCCGGCAGATGGCGAGGCCGAGGCCGTAGCCGCGGCCGGCGTGGTGGTAGCCGGCGTCGGTCGAGACGAACTCCTCGAAAATCCGAGCCTGGTCGGGAAGCGGGACGCCGACGCCGGTGTCTTGCACCTCGATCTCCAGCGCTTGCGACCCGGATTTGCTTGGCGACAGGCGGGCGCGGACGACGATGGAGCCGTCCTTGGTGAACTTCACCGCATTGGACACCAGATTGACCAGCACCTGCGACAACCGCAGGCGATCTTCGTAGACCTCGGCGTCGACGGAGTCGGCGGCGACGACGAGCGCGTCGCCGCGCGCCTTGGCGGCTTGGGCGTTCATGTCGATGACCTCGGCGATCAGGGCGCCGACGCGGAACACAGTGCGGTAAAGGCGCAGCCGCCCCGACTCGAAATGCGTGATTTCGAGCACGTCGTTGATGTGATTCTGCAGGATTTCGCCCGAGGCGGTCGCCATTTCGACGAAGCGGCGCTGCCGCGCGTCGAGCTTGGAAGCAGCCAGCAGGTCAAGCACCGCCAGCACGCCATTGAGCGGCGTGCGCATTTCGTGGCTTATCACCGCCAGGAACTGCGATTTCGCCCGCGCCGCCGCGAGCGCCTCGTCGCGCGCGGCCGTCAGCTCTTGTTGCGCGCGCAATTGCTCCGAGATGTCGCGGACGAAGGCGATGAGCAAGGGGCCGTCGGAGTCTTCGGCGACGCCGACGGAAAACTCGATCGGAAACGTCTCGCCGCTGGCGCGCATCGCCTCGACGGTGACGCGCTCGCCGCTGGCGAAGAATTGTCGCAGCGCCTCGCGGTAGGCGTCGCGCAAGCGCGCGGGCGCGATGAGCTCGACCATCTCCGAGCCCAACGCGGCGGCGCGCGAATAACCGAAAGTGCGCTCGGCGGCCGGATTGAAGTCGAGGATCGCCCCACGCGCGTCGGTGACGATGATCGCGTCGAGCGAGGCGTCGATGGCGCGCGCATAGCGGTCATTGATCCGCTCGATCTCGCTCGCCCGCTCGGAGGCGATGCGGCGCTGGCGCAGCAGAACCAAGGCCGCCGCGGCGAGCGCGAGAATGAGCGCCGCCGCCAGGATTCCCGCTTCGACGAACAGCCTGAATAATGCGACGTGCGAGCGATCCTCGAACGCCGCCTCCAGCGTGACGCCTCCGAGCGCGATGTCGCGCGCCGCGGGCAACAGCGCGGCCAATTGAGAGGCGAGCTCGCTTCGTCGACGCGCCAGCGCCTCGTCCGACGCGTCGACGAGCGGCGCCAGCGCCTTCAAACGATCGAAGGTCGGTTCGAGAATGCTGAACAGCCGTTGCGATTCGGGGCCTTCGTGTGACGCCGTCAGCGCCTCGATCGTCGACAGGCGGCTGTAGAAGATGTCGTAACGCTTGCGCAGCTCGTTCAGCGCGACGGCGTCGCCGGCCGGCGACTCCGCGACGCGGACAAGCCGCAGCAGCTCGACCTCCGCTTGCGACATCGCCCAGCCGACGCTGTCCTGCGGCGCGCCGACAAATATGCGCAGTTGTCCGGCGATCTGGGCGCCGAGCCAGATCAGCGCGGCCGCTCCGACGACAACGAGAAGGAACGCGCCCAGCTTGCGTAGTCGGATGGCGTCCATGGCCGGCGGCGCTTCGGGCGCAGCTAACGGACGTCGATCGACGTCAGTTGCCAGATGCTGCGGGAGTAATATCGCTCGCTCTGGTACTGCGACTTGTCGTCGTAGGGATAGATGATCCACAGCGGTCCCTTTTCGCGCACCGACATCGGCCGGCTGTTCATCCTGTAGGCGACGATCGGCCCGTCTTTGACCGCGTCGGCCGTGGGGACGTCGACGGCATAGTCGTTGAGCGCCGCCATGTGCAGCGTCTGCCCTTTCGCGCCGACGGCGCGCAGGAGATCGGCCAACGGAACGCCGACGAATTCGACGACGCCGTACGTCCATGGCGTGCGCGTGCGCACGCCGCGGGCGGGCAGCGCCTCGATGCTCGGCATGTCGAACCTCGCCGCGCCGTCCACGCCGCCGTTGTCGATGGCGCCGGAAACCGTCAGGACGGTTTCGGCGGGGGGCGGCTCGGCGCCAGCCGCGCCGGAGAAGGCGGCGACAAGAGCGGCGGCGGCGAATAGGAAGACGCGACGCGGCGTTACGAGCATGGGCGAGCCCTCGGATTGCGGGAGGGCGCGGGGGGACGACGCCCTTCGACCGCCAATTTGTAGCGCGGCGCGCCGAGCGGTTCAGAGGCGCATTGGAGAGCCCGCCTATCCATTCGGATAGTCGCGCCGCCTTTTGTCGCGCCGCTATGCGCGTTCGCCCGGGCTGCGGCGACGGCGCTTCGCGTATTCGGACGAAACGACCGCCTCCCGCTCGAGGACCTCCGATGCACGCCCTCGCCCAGCCCCTCTCCGGCCCCGCCGAAGTCGGCCAAATCCTGATTCGCCGGGCCGCCGGGCTCAGAGAAAACCGCTTTCCTATGCGGCGCGTTCGCGGCCGCGCTGAAGGGCGAGCTTCCTTCGGGGCCGCTTCGGGCGATCCGAGACGCCGAATCGCCGCTCTTCCCGCAGGAATGGCTGCGACGCGGCGAAGACCCCGAGGCGGCGCGCGATTACGCTGACGCGCCCCTCGACGATCCGTCGTTGCTGAGCTTCACGCTGAGTCTGGGTGGGCGCCGGAGCTCGCAATCGACCTCTGCGGCGCCGCAGGATCGCACAGCGGCTCGGCGCTAAACGAGCGCTCTTTCAGCTCCCTATGGGAGACGAGGAGAGGGCGGCGCGGCCGCGGGCGCCGCCTCGGATTGGTCCTTCAGCCCGACGCCGGATAGCTTCAACCGCCGCGCCTCGCGGCAGAGGTAGACTAGGCGGCGCGCCGCGTCGGCGTAGGACAGGCCCTCGGGACGGATATTGGAGACGCAATTGCGCTCGGCGTCGCTGCGGCCGAGGCGCGGCGCCCAGGTGAGGTAGAGTCCGAGGCTGTCGGGCGAGCTGAGGCCCGGCCGCTCGCCAATCAGCACGGCGACCAGCGCCGCTTCGAGCGCTTCGCCGATCTCGTCGCCGATCGCCACCCGGCCGCGCTCGACCACCGCGACCGGCCCGACGCGCCAGCCTTCGCCGGTCAGCGCCGGCAGCGCCGCCTCGATCAACTGCGGCGCGTGCGCCGCGACCGCCTTGGCCGACAGGCCGTCGGCGACGACGAAGACAAGATCGAAGCCTTTCTCCGCGCCGGCGAGGCGCGCGCGCGAGGCGTCGTCAAGCCGCCGGCCGAGGTCGGGGCGCGCGAGATAGACCGATAGCTCGCCGGCGCGGCTTCTCAGCCGCAGCGGCGCTAGGCCGCGCGCCGTGATCGCCGCCGCGACGCCGGCGGCGTCGAACGGCGCCTCGACTGCGTCGCGGGCGCTGGCGTGCGCCGCCTGGAAGGCGAGCGTTACGCGCGTCGCCGTCGCCGCGCCGGCGCGCGCGAGGCCGACGCGGGCCGGCGTGGCGGCGCGCAGCTTCGCCCACAGACGCTCAAGCTCGCTTATAGCGGCGGGTCGCTTCGCCATCCTCACGCCCCCTCAAGCAATGGCGCGATCTCGGTCGGGAGCGCGCCTGGGCGCACCCGGCCCTCGGCGTCGGCGAGCCCGATGCGCTTCAGCCAGTCGGCGAACTCGGGCGCGGGCGCGAGGCCGAACAGCTCGCGCGCCGCCAGCACGTCGTGGAACGAGGTGCTCTGGTAGTTGAGCATCACGTCGTCCGCCCCCGGCACGCCCATCACGTAGGCGACGCCCGCCGCGGCCAACAGCAGCAGCAGCGTGTCCATGTCGTTCTGGTCGGCGTCGGCGTGGTTGGTGTAGCAGACGTCGCAGCCCATCGGCAGGCCGAGCAGCTTGCCGCAGAAATGGTCTTCGAGGCCGGCGCGGATGATCTGCCGGCCGTCGTAAAGGTATTCCGGACCGATGAAGCCGACGACGGTGTTGACCAAGAGCGGCTTGAACGCGCGCGCGACGCCGTAGGCGCGCGCTTCCAGCGTCTGCTGGTCGCAGCCGTGATGCGCGTTCGCCGACAGCGCGCTGCCCTGGCCGGTCTCGAAATACATGACGTTGTCGCCGATCGTCCCGCGCTTAAGCGACAGCGCCGCCTCGCGCGCTTCCTTCAGGTGCGCGAGCGTGAAGCCGAAGCTGGCGTTGGTCGCCTCCGTCCCGCCAATCGACTGGAAGACGAGGTCGACCGGCGCGCCGGATTCGATCAGGCCGATCGTGGTCGTCACGTGGGTCAGCACGCAGGATTGCGTCGGGATGTCGAGCCCCCGCCGCACATCGTCGATGAGCGACAGAAGGTCGGCGCAGCGCTGCGGGCTGTCGCCCGCCGGGTTGATCCCGATGACCGCGTCGCCGCAGCCGAGCAGCAAGCCGTCGATGACGCTGGCGAGGATGCCTTTGGGATCGTCGGTCGGATGGTTGGGCTGCAGTCGCGCCGACAGGCGGCCCTTGAGGCCGATGGTGTCGCGGAAGCGGGCGACGACCTCGCGCTTGGCGGCGATGGCGACGAGGTCCTGGTTGCGGCAGAGCTTGCTGACGGCGGCCGCCATTTCCGGCGTCAGGCCGGGCGACAACGCCGCCAGCGTCTCGCCGGTCGCCGCGTCGGAGAGAAGCCAATCGCGCAAAGCGCCGACGGTGAGGTGGCCGACCGGCGCGAGCGCCTTGGCGTCGCAACCGTCCATAATTAGCCGCGTCACGTCGTCTTCTTCGTAGGGGACGACCGACTCGGCGAGGAAGGTTTTCAGCGGCAGGTCGGCGAGCGCGGTTTGCGCCGCGACGCGCTCGGCCGCGCTCTCCGCCGCGACGCCGGCGAGCTCGTCGCCCGAACGTCTCGGCGTCGCCTTCGCCAATAGAGTCTTCAGGTCGGCAAAGACGTAGCGCGTCCCGCCTACGATCGCCGAATGCATCTCGCCCCACTTTTCGCCGCGATCAGCCGACAGAACATTTGAGCGGGCGTGGAGGTCAAAGGGCCGCCGGTCGCCCGCAGGCCGGCGACGGCGCCGCGCCAGCCTCGCCAGCCTTGTGCGAACGCTTCGCCGTCGCTGCGGGCCGCGCTCATCGACGAAACACCACGGTCTTGCCGCCGTTCGGCAGGACGCGCCGCTCGACGTGGAACCTGACCGCGCGCGACAGGACGATGTTCTCGATGTCGCGGCCGATGGCGACGAAGTCGTCGACGGTGTGGGTGTGGTCGATGCGCTCGACCGCCTGTTCGATAATCGGCCCTTCGTCAAGGTCGCTGGTGACGTAGTGCGCCGTCGCGCCGATGATCTTCACCCCGCGCGCGTGCGCCTGGCGATACGGCTTCGCGCCCTTGAAGCTCGGCAGGAACGAATGGTGGATGTTGATCGCCCGCCAGGCGAGCGCCTTGCACATCTCGGGCGACAGCACCTGCATGTAGCGCGCGAGGACGACCAGATCGACGCGCAGCCGCTCGACCATCTCGAGGATCGCCGCCTCCTGCTCGGCCTTGGTTTCCTTCGTCGCCGGCAGATGGTGATAGGGGACGCCGTGCCACTCGACCACGCGCTGCAGGTCCATGTGGTTGGAAACCACCGCCGGAATCTCGATCGGCAGCGCGCCGACGCGGTAGCGGTAGAGCAGGTCGTTGAGGCAATGGTCGAATCTCGACACCAGGATCAGCACGCGCGACTTCCTCGCCGCGTCGACCATGTCCCAGGTCATGGCGAACTTCCCGCCGACCTCGGCGAAAGCGCGCTTCATCTCGGCGAAGACCTCCGCGTCGGCCGCGCCCTGGAAGACCGTGCGCATGAAGAAACGTTCCGTCTCCGGGTCGCCGTGATGGGCGGATTCGGAGATGAAGACGCCGCGCGCGGCGAAGAAGGTCGAGACCGCCGCGACGATGCCGACCGTGTCCCGGCAGACGATGGTCAGGACATACGGCTTCGTTTTCGCATCCATGCAGGAAACGCCAATTCTCTGTGACCGCGTTCGGCCGAGATCCGGTCGGCGCCGCGCCCCTCAGCAGTCGAGCGTGCGCGCGCGCTCCCACTCGGTGGCGTGGCTCATGAAGTCGGTCCACGACTCCATCTTCAGCTTCACGTAGGAGTCGACGAACGAGTCGCCGAAGCCCGCGCGCGCCACCTCCGACTGGTCGAACAGCCTGAGCGCGTCAAGCAGGTTGAGCGGCAGCCGCGGCGCGTCGGCGACCTTGTAGCCCTCGGCGTACATGTCGATGTCGAGCCGCTTGCCCGGATCGCGCTTATTGGCCATGCCGTCGAGGCCGGCCATCAGCAGCGCGGCGGCGCCGAGATAGGGGTTGGTCGCGCCGTCGAGCAGGCGGAACTCAAAGCGGTTGGATTCCGGGATGCGCACCATGTGAGTGCGGTTGTTGCCGCCGTAGGTGATGGTGTTGGGCGACCAAGTGGCGCCCGAGGCGGTGCGCGGCGCGTTGATGCGCTTGAAGCTGTTGACCGTCGGATTGAAGATCGCGCACAGCGCCGCCGCCGAATGCATGACGCCGCCGAGGAAGTGATAGGCGAGCGCGCTCAAGCCTAGCTCGCCGGCAGGGTCCTCGAACACGCTGACGCCGTCCTTCCACAGCGAGGCGTGGACGTGGCAGCCCGAGCCGGTGAGGCCGTTGAACGGCTTTGGCATGAAGGTGGCCCGCGCGCCCGCCTGCTCGGCCAACGTCTTGACCATGTACTTGAAGAAGGCGTGGCGGTCGGCGGTGACCAGCGCGTCGTCGAACGACCAGTTCATCTCGAACTGGCCGTTGGCGTCCTCGTGGTCGTTCTGGTAGGGCTTCCAGCCGAGCTCCTGCATCGCGTCGCAGATCGCCGTGACGACGTCGTACTGGCGCATCAGCGCCATCTGGTCGTAGCAGGGCTTGGGATAGGAATCGGCGGCGTCGGCGATCGCGCTTCCGTCCTTGGTCAGCAGGAAGAACTCGCACTCGACGCCGGTCTTGAGCTGGTAGCCCAGCGCCTTGGCCTTGGCGATCTGCGCCTTGAGGATGGCGCGCGGCGCGTGGGCGAGCTCCTTGCCGTCGCAATAGAGATCGGCGGCGAGCCAGCCGACCTCCCGCTTCCACGGCAGTTGGATGAGGCTTTCCGGGTCGGGAATGGCGAGCGTGTCGGGGTCGGCGGGCGTCTGGTCGAGATGCGAGGCGAAGCCGGCGAAGCCGGCGCCGTTCTTCTGCATCCCGGCGATGGCCGCGGCGGGCGCCAGCTTGGCGCGCAGCACGCCAAAGAGATCGACATAAGAAATCAGGAAATATCGAATGCCGCGTTCGGCGGCGATCTTGGCGAGATCGGCGGTCATCTCAATGCCTCGCGTAACTTCCAGCCATGGCGAGCGGGGGATTGCCGGCCACGGATAACAAAGCGCGGCCGGTCAACACTGTCAAGAAACAAAAGTGAATAGCATGATATATGAGCAAAACGAGCCTGCTGCGCCCATTTTTGTCGCTGTTTGACGCGAACATGCCCGGAAACTCGGCAAATCGCGCCGCGCCGACTGGCCGCGGCGGTCCTGGATATTTCCTGCAGGGAAACATAATTTCTTTCTGTTGACAGCGCGCCGTTCCCCGCGTAGCTCTTTTCGGGCTGGGGAAGGAGCGACGACATGTGCGGCATCGCCGGAATCTTCTTCAAACGCCCCGAAGGGGGGGCGGCCCTCGGCCGCTCGCTCGTCACCATGCTAGAAGGATGCCAGCATCGCGGCCTGGATTCGACCGGTTTCGCCCTCTACGAGCCGGGCTTCAAAGGTCTGCGGTTGCGCTTCCTCGTCGACGAGGACGCCGAGAGCGCCGTCCTGCGAATCAAGGCGGCGCTCGCCGAGCAGGGCGCGGAACTCCTCACCGACAAGCGCGAGGGCGCGAGCTTCGTCGTCGAGGTCGATTATTCGGGCGAAATCCGCCCCTTCGCCTATGCGATGGAGCACGCCGCCAAGCTTGTTTCGATCGGCTCGGCGCTCGACATCATCAAGGACGTCGGCACGGCGCGCGAGCTCGACGCCGTCTACCACGTCGGCGCGATCGCCGGCTCGCACGGCGTCGGCCATGTCCGCCTCGCTACCGAATCCGACGTCAAGCGCGAAGCGGCGCATCCGTTCTGGGCGACCGGCTTCGCCGACGTGGCGATCGTTCATAACGGCCAGATCACCAACTACTGGAAGATGCGCCGCCGGCTGGAGGCGCGCGGCTTCGAGTTCCGCACCGACAACGACAGCGAGCTGATCGCCGTCTATCTCGCCAACAAGCTCGCCCAAGGCGAGACGCTCGAGCAGGCGCTCGGGCAGTCGGTCGACGACCTCGACGGCGTCTTCTCCTTCCTCGTCTCGACCAAGGACGGCATCGGCTTCGCCAAGGACCGCCTCGCCGCCAAGCCGATGGTGATGTTTGAGAACGACGACCTCGTCGCCATCGCCTCCGAGGAAGTCTCGCTCAACCGGCTGTTTCCGGGCCAGCCGCTGTCGACCGCCGAGCCCGCGCCGGGGACGTTCCGCACATGGTCACGCTAGATCTCGCCAAGCTCTCGGTGCGCGACGCCAACGCGGCGATGCGCGTCGCCGCGGCGCGCGGCGAGGACATCGAGATCGTCAACCCCGACGCCCGCCATCATCTCGGCGTCGGTCTGGTCGCGCCGGTTCATGTGCGCATCCGCGGCTCGGCCGGCTATTTCTGCGCCGGCCTGTCCCACGGCGCGCGCTTCGAGATCGACTCCAACGCCGGTTGGGGCGTCGGCGACAATCTTTACGCCGGCTCGGTGGTGGTCGGCGGCAACGCCAGCGCCATCGCCGGCGTCGCGCTACGCGGCGGCGAGGTGGTGGTGAAGGGCGACATCGGCTCGCGCGCCGGCCAGGTGATGAAGGCGGGAACGCTGCTGTGCTGCGGCTCGGCGAGCTTCCTCGCCGGCTACATGATGTACGGCGGCCGCATCGTCATTCTCGGCGATTCCGGCGAGCGGGTCGGCGAGGACATGAGCGGCGGCGCCATTTTTGTCGGCGGCAAGGTGCAAAGCCTCGGCGCCGACGCCAAGCTCGCCGAGACCGCCGCGGACGAGGACGCCGACATTCGCGCCTTCCTCAAGCGCTACGGCGTCGCCTTCGCCGGATCGTTCCAGAAGATCGTCAACGCCGGCTCGAAGCTGCGCTACGGCGTCAACGAGCCGATCTCGCGCCCGCCGCCCTTCACCGTCGCCGAAAGCGGAACTTATTGGAACGCCAAGGTGGCCGAGGACATCCACGCCAAGGCGACGATCGGCCGCTACCGCATCCGCGGCTATGGCGCGGCGAAGTCCCTGCCCCATTTCAACGACATCGCGCTGAGGATCGATCCCGAGCGGATCCGCGCCGCCAACGACGCGCTGGCGGCGGTCAACCTCGCCGCCTCGCTCGGCGGCCGCCACGGCGCGAAGCCGCTCGAATTGTCGATGCCGGTGCTGATCGCGCCGATGAGCTACGGCGCCCTGTCGAAGTCGACCAAGATCGCGCTCGCGCGCGCTTCCCGCCTCGCCGGCACTGTCGAGAACACCGGCGAAGGCGGCATGCTGCCGGAGGAGCGCGCCGAGGCGAGCCAGCTCATCTACCAATGCCTGTCGGGCCGACTCGGCTGGAACATCCACGACATGCTGCAGGCCGACGGGATCGAGATCTACATCTCCCAGGGCGCGAAGCCCGGCCTCGGCGGCCAATTGATGGCGAAAAAGGTGACGAAGGCGCTCGCCGCCGTGCGCGGCATTCCCGAGGGCATCGACCTGCGCTCGCCCTCGCGCCACCCCGACATCATGGGCGCCGACGATCTGGTCATCAAGGTCGAGGAGTTCCGCGAGGCGACCGGCTACGCCAAGCCGATCTCGATCAAGATGGGCGCGGGCCGCGTGCGCGACGACATCAAGATCGCCTACAAGGACGGCTTCGATTTCGTCCAGCTCGACGGGCTGCAGGGCTCGACCGGCGCGGCCTCGACCGAAGTGTTGGAGAACGTCGGCGTTCCGACCCTCGCGGCCATCCAGGAAGCGATCGAGGGTCTCAGCGAGATCGGCGCCGGCGGCGACATGCCGATCGTGCTGATGGGCGGGATCAAGGATGGAATCGACGCAGTCAAGGCGCTGGCGCTCGGCGCCGGCGCGGTGGCGATGGGCACCGCGGCGCTGATCGCCGGCGGCTGCATCTCCTGCATGCAATGCCACGTCGGCAATTGCGTCGTCGGCATCGCCACCCAGGACCCTGAGCACGAGGCGCGCTACAAGATCGACGTCCAGGCGAAGGCGATCGCCCGCTATCTCGAAGCGGTGCGCTGGCAGATCGCCACGCTCGTCCGGGCGCTCGGCTACACTGACTTCCGCCAGCTTTCGCGCGACGACCTGGTCGCGCTGACGCCCGAGGCCGCCGCCATCGCCGGCCTGCCTTTCGCGCCGGACTACGGCGTCGCCGCCGAACGTCTGCTCATCGAGGTCGCCTGACATGGCGAGCTGCAAGCCTTTCTCCGTCGATCTCGCGCAGGACCAGGGCGGCCTGCCGCACTACCAGCCGCCGCCTTGTCAGGTCGCCTGCCCGATCGGCACCGACGTCGCCTCCTATGTCGGCCTGATCTGGGCGGGCAAGACGGAGGAGGCGCTCGAAGCGATCACCGCCACCAACCCGCTGTCGGGCGTCTGCGGCCGCGTCTGCGACGCCCCCTGCGAGCCCGCCTGCCGCAGAGCGGGCGCCGACGGGCCGGTCGCCATCCGCGCGCTGAAGCGCTACGTGCTCGATCGCCTGGGGCCGACCTATCGCCTGCCGCCGGTCGCGCCCGATAGGGAAAAGAGCGTGGCGATCGTCGGCGCCGGGCCGGCGGGACTCACCGCGGCGCAGGACATCGCCCTTTCCGGCTATCGCGTCGACCTCTACGAGGCGCAGTCGAAGCCCGGCGGCATGGCGCTGTGGGGCATCCCCGACTTCCGCCTGCCGCCGGCGATCGTCGAGGACGACGTCAAGCGCATCCTCGAGCGCTGCCCCGGCGTCGCCCTGCGTCTTGAGACGCCGCTCGGCGACAAGATCGGGCTCGACGAATTGCGCCGGACCCACGACGCGGTGCTGCTCGCCATCGGCGCTTGGGCGGGCAAGAAGCTTGGCGTCCCCGGCGACGACTTGCCCGGCGTGGTCGACGGCGTCAGCTTCCTCAGCGAGGTGAACGGCGGCGCGCGGCCGACGCTGCCGGCGAACGTGCTGGTGATCGGCGGCGGCGACGTGGCGATGGACGCCTGCCGCGCCGCGCTGCGTCTGTCGGGCGCGCGGAAGGTGACGGTCGCCTACCGCCGCGGCCCGGCCGAGATTCCCGCCCGCGCCTACGAGCTCGCGGCGGCCAAGGCGGAGGGCGTCGAGATTCTCTTCAACCTCGCGCCGACCGCGATTGTCGCCCGCGACGGCGGCGTGACGGTCAGGCTCGCCAAGACAGCGCTGGGCGCGAAGGGCGCCGACGGCCGCCGCGCCTTTTCTCTCGTCGAAGGCTCCGATTTCGATCTCGACGTCGGCCTGGTCATCGCCGCCGTCGGCCAGAAGTCGGCGAGCCTCGAACTGGCCAAGCACGGCCTGATGGCGGGCGACAGGATCGCCGCGCGCGCTTCCGATATGGGAACCCGGCTGCCCGGCGTGTTCGCCGCCGGCGACGCGGCCTCCGGCTCGTCGACCCTGGTCCAGGCGATGTTCCAAGGCCACAAAGCCGCCTATTACGTCCTGGCGGCCCTCGAAGGCGTCGCGCATCCCGCGCCCTACCGCACCCCCCATCGCACGCGCGAAGTGCCGGTGGCGCAGGACCCGCAGTGGGAGATTCTGCCCCACCGGGAACCGCCGTTCCTCGGCGTCGCCAAGCGCGACCCGTTCGGCGAAGCGGAAGCCGGCTACGACGACCTGACCGCCCGCGAGCAGGCGGCGCGCTGCTACCGCTGCGACACGGAGACCGGCTCGGTCGATTATTCGGTCAAGACCCGCGAGAGTATCTTCGCCATGGCGCGCGCCGACGCCGGGATCGCCGATTTCGCCGCCTTCACCCGCGCCAAGCTCGCCAAGCGCCCGGACCCGGTCGTTCCCGGCCAGGCGACCTTCGACGAGATCGTCTTCCTACCCGCCAACCTGACCCGCCTGGTGATCGACCCCTATCGCGAGGCGTGCAAGACGGCGACGGCGCTCGGCGGGAAGCTCAAGCTCGCGCAGCCGCTCGTCGTCGCCGGCTTCGACGACGCGCGCGACGAGCTCGCCGCCGCCGTCGCCGCCGCGCTCGGCGCGGCCAACGGCGCCTATCTCGGCCGCCGCGCGCCGCCCGGCCTGCGGGCGCCATGGCTGCAGCTGGTCGATCGGCCGGACGAAGCCGACGATAAAGCCGCCGCGGTCCTGCTCAGGGTCGACGAGACCGCTGCGCTCGCTCTGCCGCCCGCCCGCGCGGGCCGCCTCCGCGGCCTGACCGCGACGGCGGCGACGCTCGATCGCGTCATCGATTTCGCGCTTGCCGAGCGCGCCGACCTCGTCGTCCTCGACGGCTCGGGCCATCTCGGCGCCGCCTGGGCCGATCTCGCCGGAGCGCCCGACTTGTCGCCGCTGCCGCGCGCGGTGGCGCGGATGCGCGCGCGCAACGCCGAGGAGGCGTTCCCGCTCCTCTGGTTCGGCGGCCTGCGCTCGGGGACCGACCTCGCCAAGGCGCTGGCGCTCGGCGCGGCGGCCGGCGTGGTCGAAGTCGCCGCCGGCCTCGCCGTCGGCGGCGCGGTCGGCGCGAAGGGATTGGATTTCTCCGGCGTCAACGCGGCCGAGGCCAGAGAACGGCTCGAACTCTATCTCAAGGCCGCGGCGTCGGAATGCTCGATGATGGCGCGCTGCTGCGGCAAGACCGACGTCCATAACCTCGAGCCGGAAGATTTGCGCTGCCTGTCGCTGCGCGCGCAGGCGGCGGTCGGGATCGTCATCGCGGGCCGCAAGAAGCTCGCCTGAGGGCTTATGGAGAACCGGGATCGGCCCGCGCCGCGCCGCGCCGCGGGGAGGTAGTTTCATTTCAGGAAATTCGGCGCCGATGCGGAAAACCTTATGAATTGAGCAGACTGCCCGAATAAAGGCGCTGAAGCCCATTTTGTATCCAATGCCCGAAATCGAAGGAAAAGCGCCAGAAAACAATCGATAAGAATCAACGTCGGTGACGAGCTCGGCTTCTGGCACGGTAATTGCCGGAAACAAATTGTTCCCGTCAGGAAAGGCGCCCTTCCCCCGGCGGCGCCGCAGCTCGGAGCGAGACCATGTCTGAATTACGAAAAGACAGTCTGTCCTTCCTCGAGGCGCTAGGCCAATCGGTCGCCGTCGTTTCTCCGACTCTTTATCCGACGCTTTCGGTCGCGGTCGTCGCCGCGATCGCGGGCGTCGGCTCCTGGTTCGTGTTCGTGATCGCCACCGTCTGCATGACGGTCGTCGCGATCAACATCTCCAAGCTGGCGCAAAAAATTCCCGCCGCCGGATCGTTCTTCCTCTATGTCTCAAGAACGCTTGGCCCGTCTTGGGGCCTGCTGGCGGGCTGGTCGATGCTGGCCGCCTATATCACCACCGCCATGGCGCTGACGGTGGCGGTGTCGATCTTCGTCAAGACGGAGCTCGCCGCGTTAGGCGTCACCTGGCAGCCGCCGGTGTTGGCGATCTACGCCGTGGTGTCGTTCCTGATCTGGCTTTTCGCCACGCGAGACATTCGACTGTCCTCGCGCGTCGGCTTGGCCATTGAAGCGATCTCAGTGACGCTGATCCTGATCGTCTGCGTCGGGGTGCTGGCGAAGTTCGGTTTCCAACCCGACGTGAAGCAGCTCACGCTCGACGGCGTGTCGCCGAGCGGCGTGCCGCAGGCGATCGCCTTCGCCATCTTCACCTTCATCGGCTTCGAAAGCGCGGCGACCCTGGCCAAGGAGACGCGCAATCCGACGGTCGTCATTCCGCGCGTGATCACCTGGACGGCGATCGCCTCCGGCGTGTTCTTCGTCGTCACGGCCTATATCGTCACCATCGGCTTCAGCGACGACGCGCAAAAGCTTGGCGCCAGCTCGTCGCCGCTCGCCGATATTCTCACCGGCGAGAACCCGCTGATCACCGCGGTCGTCTATTTCTGCGGCATCATCAGCGCGTTCGCTTGCGCCTTGGGCGCGCTCAACGCCTTTGGCCGGCTGCTCTATTCGCTCGGCCGCTACCAGTTCGTGCACCAGTCGATGGGCATGGTCCACAGGGAGCACAAGACGCCCCACGTCGCGCTTACGCTCGGCGCCGTCGTCAACTTCGTTCTCTGCGCCGCGCTGATCAACACCGGCTCGGAGACCGATACTTTCGGCTTCTACGGGACGTTCGCCGCGTTCGGCTTCATCGTCGTCTATTGTCTCTGCTCGGCCTGCGCGCCGATCTACCTCAAGAAGCTCGGCGAAGCCTCGGTTGGGCGCGTCGTGCTGGGGGCGCTCGGCGTCGTGCTGATGATCGGCGCGTTCCTCGGCAACGTCTATCCGGCGCCGGCTTTCCCGCTCAACCTCTTGCCCTATATCTTCGTCGCCTATCTGCTGATCGGCGTCCTCTGGTTCTTTGTGCTGAAGCTCCGCTCGCCGCAGACGCTGCTCGGCATTGAAAAGGACCTGGAGGTGGCCGAAGAAGTGTGATCCTTGCCGCGTCGGCGGGGCGAAGAAAGCGCCTTCGCCCCGCCTCGCGCAAGACCGTTCGATTTACCTCAACCTTCTGCGCTTGCGTCGGATCGTCGCTCGATGTCCTCGTTCGCCGCCACGTTGATCTCGGCCGGCTGGAATCTGTCGGTCGGCGCGGCGCGAGCGAGCGAAAAGGGAGCGGACTTTCACCTCATCGGCCGGGGCGAGGACTCTCATGCGCCCCGGCGCGGCCTTTTGGCGCTCGTCGCCGAGGGCGACGCGACCGGCGCGGCGGCGAGGGAAGCGGCGCACCTCGCCGGCCGGATGTTCGCCGAAGGCTATTATGGCGCGCTGGAGACGCTCTCTCCCGCGCGCGCCGCCGCCCGGGCGCTGGCGAGCGCCAACGACTGGGTCTTCCGCGAAGGGCGCTCCGCCCCGAAAAAGCGCGGCATGGCCGCTTCGCTCGCCGCCGTTCTCTGCCCCGCCAGCCGCAGGATCCTCATCCTCCACCTCGGCGCCAATCGCGTCTATCTCCGACGCGACGGCGCGACGGAGTTGCTGACGCGCGCCCATTTGCGCCCGCTCGCCTCCGGCGACGCCGCGCTCACGCGCGGCGTCGGCCTCGACGCGGAGGCGCAGGCCGAGGTCGCCGAGATCGAGGCGCGCGCGGACGACCGGATCGCGCTCATCAGCGCCGCCCTGGTCGACGGCTTGAGCGAAGCGGCGCTGGCCAAGCGGCTCGCGCGCGAAGGCGACGCCGAGTCGGCGGCCGAAGGGCTCGTCGAAGGCCGCGAGCAAGGAACCGTTGTCGTTCTCGACGTCGTCGCCCCGCCGGCCTCGCGCCTCGACGATCTCGCGGCGGATTTCGCGCGTCTACCGGTGAAGCCGCCGCCGCGGGAAGGCGAACTGTTCGACGGTTTCCTGGTCGGCCGCACCCTCTATCGAGGCCGCTACACCCTGCTCAAGCGCGCGCGCGACGTCTTGGAGGAGCGCGACGTCGTGCTCAAGCTGCCGCTGCCCGCCTTGACGCAGGACCCGGTGTTCCAGGCCGGCTTCCTGCGCGAGGCGTGGATCGGCGCGAAGCTGCGCAGCCGCTGGACGGTCGAATACTTCGACCTATCGCCGGAGCGGCGCAGCGCGCTCTATCTCGTCATGCCCTTCTATCGTGGCGCGACGCTCGACGAGCGGCTGAACCGCCCGCCGCCGGTGTCGCTCGCCGAGGGCGTCGGCGTCGGGCTCAGCTTATGCGACGCTATCGCCGACCTCGCCCAGCGCCAAGTCGTCCACCGCGACATCAAGCCGGAGAATGTCTTTCTGCTCGACAGCGGCGAGGTCAAGCTGCTCGACCTCGGCCTCGCCGCCCTGCCGGGCATCGACGACCCAGAGGCCGACGCGCTCGGCGGCACCACGCGTTACATGGCGCCGGAGCTGTTCCGCGGCGCGCCGGCGAGCGAACGAACCGAGGTGTTCTCGCTCGGCGTGACGCTCTACCGGCTGTTCACGGGCGACTTTCCCTTCGGCCGCCGCGAGCCCTATCCGCTCGCGCGCGTGCGGCCCGATCTGCCGCCCTGGCTCGGCGCGGTGCTCGCGCGCGCGCTCGAAATGGAGCCGTCTGCGCGCTATGCCAACGCCGGCGCGCTGCGCGAAGCGCTCGCTTATGGACTCGCGCACGAGGATTGGCGCGGCCCGCCGCTGCGCAGGCGCGACTGGCGGCGCGCGCTGTGGCCCGCGACGGCGGCGCTGCTCGCGCTCGCCTGCCTGTCGCTGATCGTCATCCTGGGGCGGCGCTGAGATGGAGGCGCCCGCGCCGCCGGCGCGGCGACGGCTGCGGCTCGCCTTTGGCCTGGTCAGCGCGCGCGGCCGGCGCGCCAGCAACCAGGATTACGCCGCCTTCTGCCTCGGGCCCCCGGGCGGGCCTCGCGGCGTCGCGGCGGCGGTCGCCGACGGACTCGGCGGCCATAAAGGCGGGCGCGAGGCGGCGGAGACCGCGGTGCGCGCGTTCATCGACGGCTATTACGGCGCTTCGCCCGTGCTGACGCCGCTGCAGGCGGCGAGCCGCGCGCTCGACGCGGTCAACGACTGGATCGCCGCGGTCGGCCGGCGCGACCCCTCGCTCGCCCACATGGCGACGACCTTCACCGCGCTGCTGCTAATAGGCCGCAGCGCCCATGTGCTGCATGTCGGCGACAGCCGCGCCTACAAGTTCAGCGAAGAACGGCTAGAACAGCTAACCATCGACCATGTCGCCGACGCCGGCGAGCCGGCGCTGCGGCTGCGCCGCGCCATCGGCTTAGAGCCGGCGCTGCGCGTCGACCATCTCGAGATCGACCTCGCGCCACAGGATCGGCTGCTGCTGTGCACCGACGGCCTGCACGGCGCGCTGGCGCCCGCGCGCCTGGCGCAGATCCTCGGCGAGGGCGGCGCGCCGCAGGAGGCGGCGAAGCGGCTGAAAGAAGCGGCGCTCGCCGCCGGAAGCGCCGACAACGTCACCGCGTTGGTCGCCGACGTCTTGGAGACGCCGCCCGCCGAGTGGGACGAGCTGGCGCGCCGTTTCGCCGACGCGCCGACCGCGCCGCCGCCCGCCGTCGGCGGGACGCTCGACGGCCTGCGGCTCGAAGCCGTGATCGCCGAGACGCCGCGCCATCGCGTCTTTCGCGCGCGCGACCTCGCCGACGGCAAGCTGTGGGCGCTGAAGCATCCGCTCGCCGGCGGCGACCCGGCGACGCGGCGCGCCAGCCTGCTGGACGCCGTCTGGGCTTCGACGCGCGCCGTCCATCCCGCGCTCGCGGAAGTGAGCCTGCCGCCGCCCGGCCGGCAGAGCCGGCTCTACGCCCTCATGCCCTATTACCCTGGCGAGACGCTCGCCGAGCGCGCCCGCCGCCGCCCGCCGGTCGCCCTCGCCGAAGGCGCGACGATCCTTCTGCCGCTCGCGCGCGCGATCGCGCACCTGCACCGGCGCGGCTTCCTGCACGGCGCGGTCAGCCCCGAGCACGTCATTCTCACGCCCGACGGGCCGCGCCTGATCGGGCTGACGCGGACGCCGGCGCGCGGCATGGCCCCCGAAATCGCCCTCGGCGCGCTGGCGACGGAGAAATCGGATCTCTACGCGCTTGGCGCGACCGCGTTCTTTCTATTCGCCGGCGTCGCGCCGACGCGCGAGCGCCGCCAGATCGCCGCGTTCCGCCCCGACCTGCCGAGCTGGCTCGGCGCGCTCCTTTCGAGCGCGCTCGCCGACGCGCCGGAGCAGCGGCCGGAGGACGCGTTCGAGTTCGCCTGGGAGCTGGAGCGCGGCCTGCGCGGCCGCGCGCGCCCGCCCGCCCCGCGCCGCCCGCTGATCGAGCGCAACCCGACGCTGCTGTGGCGAATTCTGTCGCTCGCGCTGTTCGTCGCGCTCGTCGCCGCGCTGGCGTGGCGGCGATAGCCCCGCTCAGTACTCCCCGTTGCGCGAATACACGATCACCGACAGCAGGTGGATCGGCAGCTTGGTCAGCTCCTCCGGACCGTGCGGCGCGTCGGCGTCGAAGAACAGGCTGTCGCCGGCGCTCATCGGATAGAGCTTGTCGCCGTGGCGATAGAGCACCTCGCCTTGCAGGATGTAGACGAACTCCTGCCCCGAATGCTGGAAGATCGGGAAGACGTCGGAGGTCTCGGTCAGAACCACCAGATACGGCTCCACCACCAGCGACTTGCCGATCGAATGGCCGAGCAGGTGGTACTGGTGGCCGGCGCGGGTGCCGCGCCGCTCGATGACGAGGCCTTGGCCCGCCCTGACGTAAGTGGCGTCGCGCTGCTCCTCGAACTTGCGGAAGAAGGCGGTCACCGGCACGTTGAGCGCTTTCGACAGCGCCTGCAGCGTGCCGAGCGACGGCGAGGTGCCGCCGTTCTCGATCTTCGACAGCATGCCCGCCGATAAGCCCGCCTGGCGGGCGAGATCGGCGACCGTCGCGCCGAGCTTGAGGCGGTACTCGCGCACCTGCCGGCCGATCGCCGCCTCGAGCCGGTTTTCGGTCGCGCCGGAGACCGAATGGGGGTCCTGGTATTTCATCGCCTCGCGCGGACTCCGTTTCGCCGCTGCCTATGATTTCATCATAGGAAAGATTCTTGGGGTTGGGAAATCATTGCGGCTTTCTTTCGGCCGTGGGCGAGCGGCCGAAGCGCGCCTTGTAGGCGCGGGAGAAGTGGCCGCTGGCGGAGAAGCCGCTGGCGATCGCCACCTCGACCACCGGCAGGCTGGTCTGGCGCAAGAGCTTCCGCGCGCGGTCGAGGCGCAGGTCGAGATAGCGCGCGGCCACCGATTGATGCAGGTGGCGGGCGAACAGGCGCTCGAGCTGGCGCAACGTCACGCCCGCCGCCTGCGCTAGCGCGGCGCGCTTGAGCGGCGTCTCCAGCCGCTCCTCCATCAGCGCCAGCGCCTTCAGCACCCGCGGATTGGCGACCTGGGCGCGCTCGCGCAACGAAAGGCGCTGGTCCTCCTCGCCGGAGCGCGCCTGCGTGCGCAAATACCATTCGCTGACCGCGAGGGCGAGCGGCGCGCCGTGCCGCCGGCCGATCAGGTCGACCATCATGTCGAACGCCGCCAGCCCGCCGGCGCAGGTCGCGCGGTCGCCGTCGAACACATAGAGCGAGCGCTCGAGCAGCAGGTCGGGAAACTCCTCCATCAGCGCCGGGATGTGCTCCCAGTGAATGACGCAGCGCCGGCGGCTGAGCAGGCCGGCGCGGGCGAGGATATAGGCCCCGCCCGACATGCCGCCGATCGCCACGCCCGCCGCCGCCGCCGCGCGCAGCCGCGCGAAGGTCGGCTTGTGGTCGAAGGCGGCGGGGTTGCCGCCGGCGCAGACGAAGATCTGGTCCGGCCGGTCGGCCTCGTTCCAGGCGCGCTCGGGCCAGGCGAGGTCGGACGCGACGCTCAACCCCACCGAAGCGCGCGCCGGCGCTCCGTCGACGCTCAGATGCGACCAGCGATAAAGCGCTTCGCCCGCCAGATGGTTGGCGGCGCGTAGCGGCTCGACCGCCGACGCGTAGGACATCAGCGGAAAGTCGGGCAGCAGCAGGAAGCTGAGATGGCGGGGCTTTTCACTCGGAGGCATGGCGCGCTTGTCGCAATCAGGCAAGAAATAGCCGCTTTTCGGCATGAGCGCAAAGACGGCGCGCGCGATGATTCCTCCCGCGCGGCTTGAGCGCCGCGTCGGGACGGAGCCGATGCGCTATTCGTTGTTCAACGTCGTCGTCAATGGGCTGACCAACCAGCGCTTCGCGACGCCCGCCTGGCGCGACGCGGCGCCGAAGCCCGCTTACGACGTCGTCATCGTCGGCGGCGGCGGCCACGGCCTCGCCACCGCCTACTATCTTGCGAAGAACTTCGGCGTGCGGAACGTCGCGGTGCTGGAGAAGGGCTGGATCGGCTCCGGCAATTCCGGCCGCAACACCACCATCTTCCGCTCGAACTACCTGCTTCCGGGCAACGAGCCGTTCTACGAATGGTCGATGAAGCTGTGGGAGGGGCTCGAGCAGGAGCTCAACTACAACGTGATGGCGAGCCAGCGCGGCATCGTCAATCTCATCCATTCCGACGCGCAGCGCGACGCCTACGCGCGGCGCGGCAACGCGATGCTGCTCGCCGGCGCCGACGCCGAGCTGCTCGATCGCGAGCAGGTGCGCGCGCTGGCGCCGTTCCTCGATTTCGACAACGCGCGCTTTCCCATCAAGGGCGGCCTCGCCCAGCCGCGCGCCGGCACGGCGCGCCACGACGCGGTGGTGTGGGGCTACGCGCGCGGCGCCGATCGGCGGGGCGTCGACATCGTGCAGAACTGCGAAGTCGTCGGCTTCCTTCGCGGCGCCGGCGGCGGCGTGGTCGGCGTCGAGACGACGCGGGGCACGATCCGAGCGAAGAAGGTCGCGCTGGCGGTCGCCGGCTCGACCTCGCGGCTTGCCGGGAAACTCGGCCTGCGCCTGCCGATCGAAAGCTTCGTCCTGCAGGCGTTCGTCTCCGAGGCGATCAAACCGCTGATCCCTGGCGTCATCACCTTCGGCGCCGGCCACTTCTATATTTCGCAGTCCGACAAGGGCGACCTCGTCTTCGGCGGCGACCTCGACGGCTACAACTCCTACGCCCAGCGCGGCAACCTGCCCACTGTCGAGGACGTGCTCGAAGGCGGGGTGTCGCTGATGCCCTTGCTTGGCCGCCTGCGGCTGCTCCGGCAATGGGCGGGCCTGTGCGACATGACGATGGACGGCTCGCCGATCTTCGAAGCGGGCCTGCTGCCCGGCCTCTATCTCAACGCCGGCTGGAACTACGGCGGCTTCAAGGCGACGCCCGCTTCCGGCTGGTGCTTCGCCCACATGATCGCCCGCGACGAGCCGCATCCGCTCGCCGCAGCGATGCGGCTCGACCGATTCCGCTCCGGCCGCCTGATCGATGAAAAGGGGGTCGGCGCGCAGCCGAATCTGCACTGATGTTGATCGTCTGTCCTTATTGCGGCGCGCGCGAAGCTCAGGAATTCGCCTATCGCGGCGACGCGACCGTCCGCCGACCCGATCCCGCCGCGCCCGACGCCGCCGAGCGCTTCCACGACTACGTCTATCTGCGCGACAATCCGGCCGGGCCGCACCGCGAGCTCTGGTATCACATCGCCGGCTGCCGCCGCTGGGTCGAGGTTTCCCGCGACACGCGCACGCACGCGATTTCCGCGACGCGCTTCGCCGCCGAAGGGGAGGCGCGACGATGAGCCGTCTCGCCGAAGGCGGCCTGATCCACCGCAGGGCGCCGCTCCGCTTTTCCTTCGACGGGCGCGCTTTGACCGGCTTCGCCGGCGACACGCTCGCTTCGGCGCTGCTCGCCAACGACGTCAAGCTGGTCGGCCGGTCGTTCAAGTATCACCGGCCACGCGGGATCGTCGGCGCCGGTCCGGAAGAGCCCAACGCGCTGGTCGCGCTGCGCTCCGGCGCGCGGCGGGAGCCGAACTGCCGCGCCACCCTGGTCGAGCTCTACGACGGGCTCGAAGCGGCGAGCCAGAATCATTTCCCCTCGCTCGCTTTCGATCTCTTGGCGGCGACCGGCCTGTTTTCGGCCTTTCTCGGCGCGGGCTTCTACTACAAGACCTTCATGTGGCCGAAGGCGGCGTGGGAGAAGTTCTACGAGCCGGCGATCCGCGCCACCGCCGGTTTCGGCCTGCCCCCCGAGGCCGCCGATCCCGACCGCTACGAGAAGGCGCACGCCTTCTGCGACATGCTGGTGGTCGGCTCAGGGCCGGCCGGCCTGATGGCGGCGCTGGCGGGCGCGCGCGCCGGCGCGCGCGTCATCCTGGCGGAGGAGGATTTCCGCTTCGGCGGCCGCCTGTTGAGCGAGAAGAACCAGATCGACGACGCCCCGCCGAAAGCGTTCGCCGAGCGCGCGCTCGCCGAGCTGCGCGCCCTGCCCAACGTGCGACTGATGCTGCAGACCTCCGTGTTCGCCGTCTACGACGATTGCTGCGCGGCGGTGGAAAAGGTCGACGATCGCCTGCCCGAGCCGGCGCCGTTCAAACCGCGTCAAATCCTCTGGCGCATCGCCGCCAAGCGAATCGTGCTGGCGGCGGGCGCGCTCGATCGGCCGATCGTGTTCGGCGGCAACGATCGCCCCGGCGTGATGCTGGCGGCGCCGGCGCAGACCTACGTCAATCGCTACGCCGTCGCCCCGGCGCGCCGCATGGCGTTCTTTGGCAATCACGACGCCGTGTGGGCCGCCGCCTTCGACGCGCGCGACGCCGGAATCGAGGTCGCGGCGCTGATCGACGTTCGCGACGCCATCGCGCCGGCGCTCGCCGCAGGCGCGAAGAAGCGGAGCTTGCGCGTCATTCTCGGCGGCGAGGTTTTCGCGACGCGCGGCAAGACGTTGAGGGCCGTCGATATCTACGCCGACGGCAAGCGCGAGCGGCTCGAGGTCGACGGCCTCGCCATGTCGAGCGGCTTTTCGCCCAATGCCCATCTCTCCTGCCACCACGGCGGCAAGCCGCAATGGCGCGAGGGCCTGGCGGCGTTCGTCCCGGGCGCGCCTCCTCCCGGGATGAGCGTCGCCGGCGCGGCGAACGGCGCTTACGCGCTCTTCGCCTGCCTCGCCGAGGGCGCGGCGAAGGGCGCTAGAGCCGCGGCGGAGCTCGGCTTCGCCGCCGCAGCGGCGCCGCTCCCGCGCGCGGAGGACGCGCCCTTCGCAATCAAGCCGTTCTGGTTCGTCGAGCGGTCGAGGGGCGCCGCGTTCGTCGACTTCCAGCACGACGCCGCCGCCAAGGACGTGGCGCTGGCGGCGAAGGAGGGGTTCGTATCGGTCGAGCATCTCAAGCGTTACACCGCGATCGGCATGGCGACCGATCAGGGCAAGCTGTCCAACGTCCCTGCTCTCGCCCTGCTCGCCAAGCTCACCGGCCGCTCGATCGCCGAGACGGGAACCACCGTCTTCCGGCCGCCGTGGACGCCGGTGACGCTCGGCGTCTTCGCCGGCCCGCGCCGCGGCGCGGATTTCCGCCCGGCGCGGCTGACGCCGACCCACGCGCTCGCCGAGGAGCTCGGCGCGGTCTTCACCGAGGCCGGCGCGTGGCTGCGCGCGTCCTATTTTCCGCGTCAGGGCGAGAGCGATTGGCGCGCGACGGTCGAGCGCGAGGTCAAGACGGCGCGCGCCTCGGTCGGCCTGATCGACGTTTCGACTTTCGGCAAGATCGAGCTCGCCGGGCCCGACGTCGGCCGCCTGCTCGACCGCGTCTATATCAACACGTTCTCGACGCTGCCGGTCGGCAGGATCCGCTACGGCGTCATGCTGCGCGAGGACGGCTTCGTCATGGACGACGGGACGACGGCGCGCCTCGCCGACGACCGCTGGGCGATGACCACCACCACCGCCAACGCCGGCAAGGTTTACGAGCACCTGCAGTTCTGCCTGCAGGTTCTGTGGCCCGAGCTCGACGTGCGGCTCGCCTCGACCAGCGAGCAATGGGCGCAGATCGCCCTCGCCGGCCCGCGCGCGCGCGACCTGCTGGCGCGGATCGTCGACGACCCGGCGCGCGTCGCCAGCGCGGCGCTGCCCTACATGGGCGTGATCGAGACGACGCTGATGAACGGACTGCCGGCGCGCGTCTTCCGCGTCTCGTTCTCCGGCGAGCTCGGCTACGAGGTCGCCGTGGCGGCGGCGCAGGGCGAAAGGCTCGCGCGCGAACTGTTGCGCCTCGGCGCCGAATGGGGCGTCGGCTGCTACGGCCTGGAAGCGCTCGCCGTCATGCGCATCGAGAAGGGCCACGTCTCCGGCCCTGAGTTGAACGGCCAGACGACGGCCGCCGACCTCGGCTTCGCCCGCCTCGCGTCGACGAAGAAGGATTACATCGGCGCCGTCATGGCGCGCCGCCCGGCGCTGACCGATCCGCAGCGGCCCGGCTACGCTGGTTTCCGGCCGGTCGATCGGAGGAACACCCTGCGCGCCGGCGCGCATTTTCTCGAGAAGGGCGCGGCGGCGGCGACCGAGAACGACATCGGCCATCTCACCTCGGCGACGAACTCGCCGACGCTCGGCCATTCGATTGGCCTCGGCTTCATCCAGGGCGGCGCCCGACGCATCGGCGACGTCGTGCGCGCCTGGGACGGGATGCGCGACGCCGATTTCGAGGTCGAGGTCTGTTCGCCCATCTTCTTCGATCCGGAAGGAGCGCGTCTGCGTGGCTGAACTTCTCGCCGATTTGCCGCTTGGCAGGATCCTTCCCGTCGGTCCTTTCGGCGCGCCGGGCCCCGCCGGCGTCGTGTTACGGACGCTAACGCGCTCGACTTGCGCGCTCGTTGCGGGGCGCGACCGCGCCGCGCTGTTCGCGGCCCTGAAGGCGAGCGTGGGGGTCGACTTAGCCGACGCGCCAAACGTCTTCGCCGCCCCCGACGCCGAATTCATCGGAACCGGGCCGGGTTGCTGGCTGGTCCTTTCGCAACGATCCGATTTGTTTGCGCTGCTGGAGCGCGCGGCCGGCGCCGCGGGGTCCATATTCGAGCAGAGCGGCGGCCTTGTCATCCTCGAGGCCGCAGGCGCGGACTTGCCGCGCGCCCTCGCGAAGCTGATCCCGCTCGATCTTCATCCACGGGTTTTCCCCGCCGGCGCGGCGGCGACCACCACGACTGCTCACGTCAATCTGACGGTTTGGCGGGCGGACGAAGAACATTGGCGTTTCTCCGTCGCACGCTCCTATTTCGCCGCCCTGCTGCGAGCATTCGCCAGCGCCGCCGCGGAGTTTGGGTTCGGGTGGCGAGGGTGAACTAAGCTTCCGCCCGACGGGCGGGGCGCACGGTTACGCCGAGCGCGACACGCTGCGAAAGGGCTGACGGGTTCGCCATGGCGGTTCTTCCATCGCCGACCAGATGGGTCCGACGTTCGAACCTGCGCCGAGGATCGGTCTCGGCAGGGCGGGGTAACGAAATGGCGGCGACTCCGGGCGCGATCTGCGAGGTCGATCAGCCCTTCGGATAACCAACCGTCTGCGCGCAGGTGACGAACTTCGTCGGCGGCAGTTGCAGCATCTGAGCGAGCCGGTCGCGGTTCAGCGAGGCGCGGAACACCGTCGCAAGCCCCTCGGAGGCGCAGAACAGGTAGACGTTCTGGCCAATGAAGCCGACATCGGCGAACGCCCACAGCCGTTTCTCTTCGCCCGCCGCGCCCTGCAGCCGGGCGCCGTCGGAGACATAGACGAGGTCGATCGGCGCGGTTCCGACAAAGTCCTGCACCCCGGTCTCGGCGCGAATGTCGTCGGCGAGGACTTGCGTCAGTCGATGCGCCTTGGCGTCGTAGCTCCACGCGCCGTCGGCGGCGACGACGAAGATTTCCGCGTCCATTGCGTGTCGCCACGACGGCATGGTGCGGTCGCCGGTCGCCGGGCGGTTGACGCCGCAGGCCGTCCACAGCAGATTCGACAACACATCGAGCGGCACCGGCTTGTCGGCGAACTCGCGGGTCGAGCGCCGAGCCCATACCGCTTGAGCGAAAGGCTTGCCGCCGTCCTTCCATGGCCGAGGCAGATCAACGACTTTCAGGTCGACCGCAACCGCTCGGCTGGCGCCGGCGGCGAGGCCGACGCTCGCGAGAACGCCGAGATTGACAGCGCGTCGGGACAGCATGGCGTTCCCTCCTCAACCTTGGCCGGCGGCGCGCAGCAGGGCGCGGCGCGCCAACGCGGAGAAAATCGGCAGCTTGTAGCGGTTCTTCGCCAGTGGGGTCGCGCCCTCGAGCGCCGCCTCGCCGGCGGCGCGCGCCAAGCCGTCGTCGACCGGCTTGCCAAGCACCAGGTCCTCGGCGGAAAGGGCGCGGCGCGGCGCGGCGGCCGCGGCGCCGAGGACAATGCTCGCGCGACGGCAGCGCGCCTGATCGTCGCGCTCCAGCACGACCGCGACGTCGGCGATCGGCCAATCGAACGCCAGTTTGTCGGCCTCGCGCAGATGAACCGAGGTCGCGCCGACGGCGAGCGGCGGCAGCAAGAACGCGACAAGAATCTCGCCTGCTTTCAGGTCGTTCTCCCGTTGCAGGTCGACTTCGGGCGCGACGAAGAAATCGTCGAGCGCCAGCCGACGAATTTCGCCGTCCGCGTCGACGAGCTCGACGCTGGCGCCGAACGCGACGAGCGCGGTGGCGGGCGTCGAGGGATGGACGACGGCGCAAACTTCGTTGGCGAAGACGGCGTGATATTGATTTTCTCCGTGGATGGCGAAGCAGCGGCCGCCGCCGCGCCGCAAGCAGCGCTGGTCGTCGGAGCGGAAATACCAGCAGCGCGGACGCTGCAAGACGTTGCCGCCGAGGGTGGCGATGGCGCGGATCTGCGGGCTCGCCGATCCCGCCGCGGCGTCGGCCAGCGCCGCGTAGCGCTGGCGCACGATCGGATGCGCCGCCACCTGCGCGAGCGTCGCCAACGCGCCGATGCGCAGACCGCCGTGGGCGTCGTCGGCGATGGCGTCGAGGTCGGCGACGCCGCGCAGATTGACGAGACGGCGCGGCGCGAGCAGGCCGCGCTTCATCAAGTCGATGAGATCGACGCCGCCCGCCTTCAAGAGGTCGGCGCTCGGCGCGGAGTCGTTCGCGCGCGCTTCGACCATGATCGCAGCAGTCGTCGCCGACGCCGCTCGAGCGGCCTCGGCGAGGCTGCGAGCGGTCATCCATTCGAAGCGGGGGATGGACATCATGGCCTCCCCGCCAGGGCCGCGAGTATCGCGGCGCGGTTCATCGGTAGGGCGCGCAGCCGCACGCCGATGGCGTTGTAGACCGCGTTGGCGATCGCCGGCGCGGTGGGGATGGTCGCCGGCTCGGCGATTCCGTAGGCGTCGGTGGCGCTGAAGCCCTGATAGTTCTCGAGCAGGAGCACGTCGATCTTCGGCGCTTCGAAGGCGCCGGGAACCTTGTAGCCTTCGAAATCGCCGTTGACGATGCGCCCTGTTTGCCGGTCGGTGAGGCGCTGCTCGATCAAGGCGTAGCCGAGGCCGAGCATGACGCCGCCGTGGACCTGGCTCTCGAGCTGCGCGGGGTTGATCGGCCGGCCGCAGTCGTGGACGGCGACCATGCGTTCGACCCGCGCCAGGCCGGTTTCCGTGTCGACCGTCACCTCGGCGAACTGGACGCCGCCGAGGTCGGCGAGCGCGGCCGCCGAGGCGCCCGCGCGGGCGCGGAAGCCCGCATAGTCGTCGCCGCGCGAGGCCAGGGCGACGAGCTGCTCGCCGTCCATCTTCGCCGCCGCCTCACGCAAGGTCATCGAGCGCACAGGATCCGTGCGTGAGACAATGCGCCCGTCGCGCGCTTCGAGGTCGTCCGGCGCCGTCTCCAGGCTCGTCGCGGCCAGGGCGCAGAGCTGCTGACGAATCCTGTAGGCCGCTTTGCGCGCCGGCGGCGTGATCGAAGCGGTGGCGCGGCTGCCGCCCGATCCCGGGCCGGCGGGGAATTCGGTGTCGCCGATCCGCACCGTCACGTCCTGCGGGTCGAGCCCGAGCTCTTCGGCGACGACCTGCGCCAGAACGGTTCCGGTCCCCGTGCCGATGTCCTGCACGCTGGAGCGCACCTCCACCGAGCCGTCGCGGAACAGCCGGACTTCACAGGCGACGCCGACTTGCACATTGGCGCCCCACAGCGACTGCGCCATGCCGAGCCCGGTCTTGATCGGGCCGGGCTCGGCGCCGGCGGCGTGGCGGCGGCTCCAACCGATGCGCTCCGCCCCCAGGCGCCGCTCCTCGCGGCGCACCAGGCTGGGATCGATGCGATCGCGTAGCGCGATCGGGTCCAGGCCGAGCTTCTCCGCCAGTTCGTCGATCGTCTGTTCGAGCGCGAACGCTCCCGGCACGGCGCCCGGCGCCCGCATCGCGCAACCCGGTCCCACGTTGGCCAGCACGTCGTAATGGGCCTCCTCGAAATTGGCGCACGTGTAGAGTCGCGAGGCGACATTGCCGACGCCGGCGCCAAGCGCGACGCCGGCGCTGCCATACGATAGCGACGAAATCGCGGTGAGATTTCCGTCGCGGCGCGCGCCGATCCGCAGGCGTTGCCACGTCGGCGGCCGATATCCCGAATCGATCTGCTCCTCGTGACGATCGAGCATCAGCTTGACCGGCGCTTGCGCCTTGCGCGACAGCGCGACGGCGGCGAGAGCGTAGGGGCCGATCGTCAGCTTCGAACCGAAACCGCCGCCCATCGCCTCGACGACGACGCGAACGCGGCTCAGCGGCAAGTCGAAAGCGTGGGCCAATTCTTCCCGCGCGCCGGCCGCGTTTTGGCTGGACAAGTAGGCGGTCAGACCGTCCGCCCGCCAGTCGGCGACGATTCCGTGCGGCTCCAGGCAGCAGTGCGACTGCGTTTGGGTCCGGTATTCGCCATCGACGACGACTTCCGCCGCAGCGAGGCCGGCGCCGGCGTCGCCGCGCGCGCTGGTCGCCGGCCCGCGCACGTTGCCCTTCAGCGGCAGGTCCGCCTGAACCAGGCCGGCCGTCGGACCCCCCACCGAAACCGCGAGCTTCTCGAAGACGACCGGCGCGCCGTCGGCGCGCGCCTCGTCCATGTCGACGACGAACGGCGCCGGCTGCCAGTCGACCTTGATCCGTCGGATCGCTTCCTCGGCGGCCTCAGGCGAGACCGCGGCGACCGCCGCCACCGCCATGCCGGCGTGAACGGCGACCGCCTCGTCGACGCGTCGCGTCGCCTGCACGTCCTCGTCAGCCGAGGCGGACGCCGCGCCGCCGCCGTGCGGTCCGAGGATGACATGCACGGCGCGGACGCCAGGGGCGCGCTCCGCGGCGCCGACGTCGAGCGCCCGGATGCGGGCGTGCGGCAGCGGCGCGCGCAACAGCCGCGCGTGCAGCATGCCGGGCAGGACGACGTCGGCGGTGAAGCGCGCCGTTCCCGCGACCTTCTGCGCGCCGTTCCAGCGCGGCGTGGGCTTGCCGATGCGCCTAAGTTCGGCGTTCGGCGGCAGCGGCGGCGCCTCGTCGGCCGGGACAGTCCGCTCGACTTGCCCGATCGCCACGCCGACGACGCCGGAGGGGAGCCGCTCCAGTCTGGTCGAGCCTTGCTCCTGCGCCGCCATCACCCCCTCCTCGCCTGCGCGGCGGCGAGCACGGCGTCGACGACATGGGGATACGAGCCGCAACGGCAGAGGTGTCCGCTGATCGCCGCCTTGACGTCCGCTTCAGTCGGATGCGCAACGCGCTCGAGCAACGCGGCGCAAGTCATGACCAGCCCCGGCGTGCAAAAGCCGCATTGCAGGGCGTCGTGGGCGATGAACGCTTCCTGCACGGGATGCAGCTTGCCGTCGCTCGCCAGTCCCTCAATGGTCGTGATCGAACGGTCGCCGACGTCGACGGCGAGAAGCGAGCAGGAAGCGATCGGCGTCCCGTCGATCAGAACCGTGCAAGCCGAGCATGCGCCCTGGTCGCACGCCACTTTCACGCCGGTCAGCGCCAGCGGGCCCCGCAAGACCTCGGCGAGCGTCATCCGCGGTTCGATCGAGGCCGTTCGCAAGATTCCGTTGACGCGAAGCGCGACCGCGACCGCCCCCGGCCCGCTGATCTGAGATTCCTCTGCGTTCGCCGCCGCCTGCGCGACGCTGGAAATTGCCGCGTCGAACGCCGCCGTAGCCGCAGTCGCCGCTCCGGCGCCGGTGAGAAAAGATCGGCGAGACAATCCGCTCGCCGCATGCGCGCGCGCTCCCGCCATGCGCCGCCTCCCTGCCCTGTCGGCGGAGAACCGCTGTTCGGACAAGCACATGGAGGTTAGCGCAAGCCGGCGTCCTATGCATCGCCGCGGATCAAGCTCTCGATAAGTTGACCGCCGGAATGGCCCCGCGCGCAGAATCGAACTGCCGACGCCGACTGCTTCCGTTTGCCCCGCGTTGAACCTCCGGGACGGGCGCCGTATTCCTCTGGGCGTAATCCGATCCCGGCCACCCACTCATCGACAAGTCGAGCATATTGCCGAGCGCCGATAGGATCGGCGTAATCGACCCGGCTCGGAAAGACAAACGCGTCGAGCGCGCCGCCTCGGCGCTCCAGCCAGGCCAGAATGCCGCCGTGGGTGAATTCAAGGCGTTGGAACTGAACCGGCCGGCCAGTCTTCTGCGGGATGACGCTCGCGCGTGACCGAACCCGACCGCCACTGACAAGAAGTTCGTCGATCTTGACCTTCACGACGTCACGCCCGCGCAGTTTGTTGTCTACCGCGAGATCGAACGTTGCACGGATGCCAATCTTTGACCGCCGGTTCATACTCTGAGTGTTCCATAGCCTTCTCCTCTTCCGGCCACATCATCGAAGGTGAGAACAGGGCGCGTCGCGCTCGACCTTGGCGGCCGCGACGCCGACGAGCAAGGCGGCGTCGCCATCGCCGAGGCGGCGTCGATCGCATTTCGCCGACCCGGGCCATAAAACGTAAGCCCGCCCGCAGCCTTATCGCCGCAGGACGAAGGTCCGACGTCGATCAGGCGGTCGGAAGGAATATCGGGGCGCGCCAATGCGTTAGTCGAGCGCTCGTCGTCGTGCCGGGCGCAATTTGAAACCTCGGAGCGAGATGGTCTCGCGTTCGCGAATGACGGCGCCCCTTGAAATCGGATGGTCGCGTTCCCAAATAGGGCGCTCGAGATTCGGATGGACCATCTTTGCTCTGAGCGATTGAACCCGCTCTCGGTGACGCTCTTCCCCCCAAAAATCGAAAATTAACGATGATTTCGCGTCGCGGAGTCGCGTTTTTAAACTCGCACCGAAGAGGGGCGTCATGGCTACAGGCACAGTAAAGTGGTACAATTCTCAGAGAGGCTACGGCTTCATTCAGCCGGATGACGGCGGCAAGGACGCCTTCGTTCATGTCAGCGCGGTCGAGCGCGCCGGAATGGACGACCTCCGCGAAGGTCAGAAGATCAGTTTCGAGCTGATCACCGACACGCGCTCGGGCAAAATGTCCGCGGACAATCTTCAAGCCGTTTGAACGAAGGGAGCGATCATGCCGACCGGCGACCGCGGATGTACCGGCGCTGGCGGCGGTCGCTCCAAGTCGCTCGTCCGGTGATGGGAAGGGTCAGGATCGCTCCTGGCCCTTTCTCGCTTTTCATCTCAGCGAGAGGCCAAGTCATGAGTCAGCACAAATTCGCGATCGGGCAAATCGTTGACTTCGACACGAGACTGGCGCCGATGCCCAGACCCACGGGGCCCTATGAAGTGACGCGCGTGCTGCCGGCGGAAGACGCCAGGACGCAGGCCTATCGCATCAAGAGCAAGGCCGAGCCTTTCGAGCGCAGCGCCAAGGAATATGAAATCGTCGCCGTTCAGCCTGTGGTCAGCAAGCTGACCAAGACCTTCGGTGCCGAAGCCGGCGCCGATCGCGCGCACTGACGGCCAGCGTCCGTCGGCAAAGCGGATTGGCACTCTCTTGTAACGAGCGCCAACGATAGCCATCTATATCGGGCGTCAGACTCGCGCCGAGAGCCGAGGCATTTGCCCCGAGCCGGCCTCGAAAGCTGACCGGAAACGGGCCCCATGAAATTTCGTCCGCTGCACGACCGCGTCGTGATCCGCCGCATTGAGGGCGAGGACAAGACGAAGGGCGGCATCCTCATTCCCGACACCGTCAAGGAGAAGCCGCAAGAAGGCGAGGTTATCGCCGTCGGACCTGGCGCGCGGGACGAAAACGGCAAGCTGGTTGCGCTCGAAGTCAAAGCGGGCGATCGCGTGCTGTTCGGAAAGTGGTCCGGCGCCGAGGTCAAGATCGACGGCGAAGATCTCCTGATCATGAAAGAATCCGACATCCTAGGGGTGATCGAACGCGCGACCCACGCCAAGAAGGCCGCCTGAACGACGCCTGCCCCCATCTGAACGATTGGAACCGAAGCCATGTCCGCCAAAGACGTAAGATTCTCAACCGATGCGCGCGAGCGCATGCTGCACGGCGTCGAAATTCTCAATAACGCCGTCAAGGTGACGCTCGGTCCCAAGGGCCGCAACGTAATTCTCGACAAGTCCTACGGCGCGCCGCGCATCAGCAAGGACGGCGTCACTGTCGCCAAGGAAGTCGAACTCGAGGACAAGTTCGAAAACATGGGCGCGCAAATGGTGCGCGAAGTCGCCTCTAAGACCAACGATCTTGCGGGCGACGGCACGACGACCGCAACCGTCCTGGCCGCGTCGATCATGCGCGAGGGCCTCAAGCTCGTCGCCGCCGGCATGAACCCGATGGACCTGAAGCGCGGCGTCGACGTCGCGGTGACGGCGGTGGTGAACGACATCGAGCGCCGCGCCAAGAAGGTGCAGTCGTCGGAGGAGATCGCCCAAGTCGGCACGATCGCCTCCAATGGCGACAAGTCGATCGGCGAGATGATCGCCAAGGCGATGAAGAAGGTCGGCGCCGAGGGCGTGATCACCATCGAGGAAGGCAAGACCGCCGAAACCGAGCTCGACGTCGTCGAGGGCATGCGGTTCGATCGCGGTTACCTCTCGCCCTACTTCGTCACCAACGCCGAAAAGATGGTCGTCGAATTGGAGGACCCCTATATCCTCATTCACGAGAAGAAACTGTCTTCGCTTCAGGCGATGCTGCCGATCCTCGAGATGATCGTGCAGGCGGCGAAGCCTCTGCTGATCATCGCCGAAGACGTCGACGGCGAGGCGCTGGCGACCCTGGTCGTCAACAAACTGCGCGGCGGCCTCAAGGTCGCGGCGGTCAAGGCCCCCGGGTTCGGCGACCGGCGCAAGGCCATGCTCGAGGACATCGCGATTCTTTGCGCGGGCGGCCTGATCGCCGAGGACCTGGGCGTCAAGCTCGAGAACGTCACGCTCGACATGCTGGGGCGGGCCAAGCGCGTGCGCATCGAAAAAGACAACACGACGATCATCGACGGCGCCGGCAAGAAGAGCGACATCGAGGCGCGCGTCGCCCAGATCAAGTCGCAGATCGAGGACACGACCTCGGACTACGACAAGGAGAAGCTTCAAGAGCGTTTGGCGAAATTGTCGGGCGGGGTCGCGGTGATCCGCGTCGGCGGCTCCACCGAGGTCGAAGTCAAGGAGAAGAAGGATCGCGTCGACGACGCGGTCAACGCCACCAAGGCCGCGGTCGAAGAGGGCATCGTCGCCGGCGGCGGCGTCGCGCTCCTGCGCGCCAAGGCCGCGCTCGCCAAGCTCAAGAGCGAGAACGCCGACGAGCAGGCCGGCATCAACATCGTCCTCAAGGCTCTCGAATCGCCGATCCGTCAAATCGTCGAGAATTCGGGCGCCGAGGGCTCGATCGTCGTGGGAAATATCCTGAAGAACAGTTCGCAGACCTACGGATTCGACGCCCAGGGCGGGCAATATGTCGACATGCTCGGCGCCGGCATCGTCGACCCGGCCAAGGTGGTGCGGATCGCGCTTCAGGACGCCGCGTCGATCGCCGGTCTAATGATCACCACCGAGGCCATGGTCGCGGAAAGGCCGAAGAAGGAAGCGCCGGCAATGCCCGGCGGCGGCATGGGCGGGATGGATTATTGATCGCCTTATAGCCTTATAAAGGCGGGAATACGCGGCGACGGGCCAACCAGGCGCGCCATAAACCTGCGATGGGGAAGAAGAATCCGACTTCGCCCCATCGTCGCCGCGCCCTGCCGCCGACCATCGCGCTCCTAGCGGAACCGAGCGCGCCTGATGGCGGCGCGGGCGATCGTCGCTCTCGACGGACGGCGAGCCGCTCGGCTTAGCGGCGAACGCGGAACGCCGTAGCGATTCGATCGCGCGATCCGGGGCCGCGCTCTCGGGCGCGGCGGCTGGAGATGGCGCACGGGCTCGGCGGGTTGGATGCAACGCGCGGGGCCGTCGAAGAGGATGCTCGGGCTGCGCATTCGCGGCGCCCCTTCTTGCGTCTCGACTCCTGCATTCCCAAAGCGTGGTCGACGTCCACGATGGCTGTTCGGCGGCATTCCGCGCGTTAAGAAATCGTCGTCGACAATTCCGCCTGGGTCAGCCGGGGCGTTCGCGTCGCGGAGATCGAGGGGGTTGAAATTTCGCAGCGGCCGTTGCGGCTGCGGCTTGCCGACGACGGCGCCGTCCGCTGCGTTCGCGTCACCTTGGGCTAGAGACGCGCGCGTCCCCGGTCGCTGCGCGTTCGGCACGGGCGGCTCGCTGCGACTTGATGCGGCGCGTTTATAGGCTACGCCCCGACGTGGCGCGGGTCGGCCGCTTCGGGCGGTCCGCCGCGCCATTCCGCCGAAGAACGCGGCAACTCTCCGGTCACTTCGACGTGGGCCACGTCGTCTGCGTAGCGAAGCTCCTTATCGGAAAACCGCAAATCAAGCAGCCGGCCGTCATCGGTGCGCAGCTGAACGCCGAGCCGGCCGAAGACAGTCTTGAGGTCGGCGGGGGATAGGTTGATCTCTCCAGAGCTAACGACGACGCCCCGTGGCCTGCTGTAGCCCTCAAAGTCGTAGGAGGCGCGGGCGACGGTCTTGCCGTCGCGCATCAACAGGCCGCTACCGGCGATTCGACCGAGATATTGCATGATTGAACTCGCTTTCATAGCGACGCGTCTTATGCGTCGCGTCGATCGGCTTCGAAGGCGCTGGCGAATCCGCCCGCGTTGGCCACCGCCGTCTGATCGAGGCTACGCGGCGCCGACAACCCCGACGGGCGACGGAAGCGTCAGCGCCGTCCGCTTCCTTTAGGCCTCAGCGCTTGTGTTTTGGTGGGCTGGTTCGCGACCGACGCGCCCATGACGGCGAAAGGCACCGCCGGGGGCGCGACAAGCGCCTTGGCGGCCTTCGGCTTGCGCGCTTCGCGATTGCCGCGTCTTTGCCCCTTGGACATTTTTCTCTCCTGCCGGCGGCGTCCGGCGCCGCAATTGCGGGAAATGCGCGGCTCGACTCCCGCGGCGTCGATCGCGCGAGCCGAGGAGTGTGACAGACGCCGAACTCCGCGCCTTACGCAAAACAGCCGAAACCGCTCGACACGAATTTTCGCGCCGGCAACGGCGCGCGCCAACCTGTTCATAGTATATAGTTAGAAATCATGGCGAAACAAGATCGACACGTCGTTCGTGTTTAAGACGCCAAGCGCCGTTGCGCGATGAACTATCCGAGCAAAATTCCTTGGCTATCTAATATTTTCTGATATCGACACTATGTTTTGCGCACGCGGTTGGCCGCGCGTCGGCCGCGCCGAGAGCCTTGCGGCGGCGAAGCGTTCGTTTCGTTCCGGATTCGCGGCGAGGCGTTTGACTAACGACGTCCGCCCCCATTGGCGCGAGGATTCGCCGATGACCCCCCTCACGGTCCGTCATCGCACAACGTACCGCTATCATCGGGCGGTGGGCCTCGGGCCCCATCGGTTGATGCTGCGCCCGCGCGAGAGCCGCGACTTGCGACTGATTTCGAGCGCCGTGACGGTTGCGCCGGCGGCGCAAGTGACATGGGCTCACGACGTCTTCGGCAATTCCGTCGCAACCGCCATGTTTAAAGGCGTGACCGACAGCCTGACCATCGACAGCGTCGCCGAACTCGAGCTTTACGGCTCCGCTTGGCCGGTCTTCGACATCGCGGCCTCGGCGATCGTCTATCCCTTTCGCTATTCGGACGACGAATGGACGGACCTCGGCGCGCTGACCATCCAGCAATATCCCGACCCGGCGGGACGGCTGGCGAAATGGGCGCGGGCGTTTGTCGGCGGCGATCGGACGGATACGCTCGCCCTGCTCAAGGACCTTAGCCTCGGCGTGTCCGGCTGGATTCGCTATCAGAGCCGGGAAGACGAAGGCGCGCAGTCGCCGATCGAAACGCTCGACCGCGGCTGGGGCTCCTGCCGGGATTTCGCCGTGCTGTTTGTGGAGGCGGCGCGCTGTCTCGGCTTCGGCGCGAGGATCGTCTCGGGCTATCTCTTCAATCCCGATCACAATCTTGTCGGAACGACGGACGCCGGATCGACCCACGCCTGGGGCGAAGTCTTCGTCTCCGGCGGCGGCTGGATCAGCTTCGATCCGACCAACCGCAGCGTCGGCGGCTCCAACCTTATTCCCCTCGCCGTCGCGCGCGATATCCGGCAGGCCATGCCGGTCGCCGGCAGCTTCTTCGGAAACAGCGACGCTTTGAAGGAGATGGCGGTGGAAATCGCGGTCGCGTTCAACGCCGCCCCCGCTGTAGAATCGCGCCCTCGAAACGACAACGAGCGCGGGCGCGGCGACTGAGGGAGCGGATCGCCCCCGAGCCTGACCGGATGCGCCGACGCGCTCGTTCTCGGCGAGAAACTCCGCTGATGAGATGACCCGCGCCGCGCCAACCCCTCTTCTTGGCCGCGAGTTCGACGGTTTCCTAATCGCGTCGATCGGCCAGGAACGAAATGAAACGGCGCGGAGCATCCTTTCGGCGGTGGCTCGGGTTCCCGCGTCGATCCTTGGCGGGCGACCGTCAGCTTGGCGCGCGTACCCAGAGAACGGGCGACGGAGCGGCTGACCGCGCTGATTTCGGCCGCGACGCGCCGCTTCGCGACAGGTCCATCCGCTGCGACGACAGTCGCGTGAGAGCGCTTTGCCTGGTCATCTTCCCGATCGCCGCGGGCAGATAATGCGGGCGGCGGGCGCGGAAATCCGCGCGGCGCTGTGAGAGGACCGGACGGCGCCCGTCTCCCGGCGATCGGCGCTTGCGATGACGTTTCGCACGCGGTTTCCTTTTGCCTGCCGCAACGAAAAGCACCGGTTTGTCGCCTTGGACCGTCCCGTGCGCTACCGCGCCCCGGCCGGAGGCGCCGAGACGATCGCCAGCTCCTCGCCGCTCTTCAGGAAATCGGCGATGCGCCGAAAGGCGTCGGCCGCGTCCGCTCCGCGCGTCCGCACCGTCACCTCGTCTCCGTGCTTTACGCCAAGGAGCATGATCTTCACGGAACTCTTGGCGTTAGCGGTGCGGTCGCGACACACAATCTCGACGTCGCAGGCGAAGGACCTCGCGAGCTTCACCAGCATCGCCGCCGGCCGCGCGTGCAGCCCGTCGGCGTGAGCGACGATTACTTGCCCCTCCCGCTCGAGCTCTTTCCCGGGCGGGGCCGCCGTATCCGACGGCGCCTGCCGCTGGGTGGGATCGCTGATGGCTTGCTCTGAAACTGGGCTTGGCGTCACGCCGTCTCTCCCTTTCGGAAGGGGGTCGATCTCCCCTTCCTTGTCGCCGGCAAAGTGACTTTTGCGCCACCACATGTCAAGATGTAACGCACCAACGCAACGACATTTGGTTGGCGGATGACTTTTCGTTCGCGGGGCCATGCCTAGGCGCCGGCGCGACGCGTCGGCGCAGCGACCCTGGTCGACGCCTTGGGACGCTTGAGATCGACGCTTTTACTCGACAATTTCGTCAGCCGACCGTCGAGATCAAGACCCGCTGGCGACTGAACGGCCTTGTTGGCGCGGCGCTGGTGAGTCGGGCGCGCAAATTCGTCAATCGCCTAGACCACGCGCCTGACTCGTACATGCCGCACTTATATCGTTAGTCGATAACAAAAGTATCGGCGGGGGCGTGAGCCGGCTGACGGCCGGGGCAGGTCGGCGGGCGCGCGGCGCAGCCTCTGCAAATCGGGGCTGCAAAGGGATTGGCCGGACGCCGCAATCAGGTCATGCTGCTAAGGAGGCCTTCGGCGGCGCTCTGGTCGGTGATCAGCGCCCTCGGTCGCAGCAGCCGAATGGCCGCCCGGATGGCCTCGACCTTCTGCCAGCCGCCCGAGGCCAGCACCAGGTGGGGCGTCTTGGCCAGAGAGGGTGGATAGGCGGCGAGCACCCGGCGGTTGAACGGGTGGTCGAGCAGACGACCCTCGGCGTCGATGAACTGGCAAAGGATGTCGGCCACCCCGCCGGCCCGTCGGACCTCGGAGAGCTCCTCGCGGGTGAAGACGCCGCAGCGGACCACGGTGCAATTCGGCGAAAGATCGCCGACGCTCAGCAGCGCCATGTCGAGCCGCGACGCGAGCGACAACACGTCGGCGATGCCCGGCTGCCGCAAGAGGGTGTTGCGAATCTCCTCGTCCGAAACGAAGACGGGCGCGGTGAGCAGATAAGCGTCGGCGCCGACCAGGTCGGCGAAGCGCCAGGTGAATTCCGGCGGATTGAGGCCGCTCGCCCGCGTGAGCCCGCCGATCAACGAGACGGCGGCGACCTGCCGGATGTTGCGGATGGTGATGTTGGTGAGGCTGGCGTAGAGCGTGTTTCCCCAGCCCAGCCCGACATTCATGCCTTCCTGCAACGTCTCGGAGACGTAGGCGCCGGTCGCCGCGCCGAGCAGCCGAGTGAGCTGCGATTCGTCCGTCGGCGTCGGAACGACGACACATCGCTGGATTCCGAAAGCGCCAGCGAGTTGTCGCTCGAGAGCGACGCAGGCGCTGAGCGTCGTGGTCACGCGCACCTGCACCGTGCCGTCCTGGCGCGCGTTGGCGAGGATCTTGAGGACGCGTTGGCGCGTTAGCCCGAGCTTGCTCGCCACCACGTCCTGCGTCATGCCTTCCATGAAGTACAGCCAGGCGACGCGAGTCTTGAGGTCCGTTGGATCGCGTTCCGCCCCGTGGGCCGACCGCACACCGGCAGACCCGAATTGTGACGACGGGCGGGGCGACGACACGGCATTACCTTTCTTCGACGCGTCAGCCTTATGGCACAGGCTTTCGCGCAAGAGAACTGTTACCACGCGATCGTCGCGGGAATGAAAAGGGACAGGCCCTCAGCCTCGAAGAGCCTTCTCGATCTGGTCCAGCACCGCGTCGCGTCCGATTCCGGTGAGAAAAGCTAGACCCTTGATCACCGGCTTGCCGAGGTCGTTCGGCACCGGCGTGGTGGCGACGATCAGGTCGGCGTTGGGCGCGAGCGAACGCACCTCGGCGGCCTTGCATTGCTGCGTGGAGACCGGAATCCCGCGCGCCTGCATTTCTTCTTCGACCTTGGCGGCGACCAGCGTCGACGTCGCCACTCCGGTGCCGCAAACCACCAGAATCAACTTCTTCTTCATGACATTTCCTTCCTTTGTCCGTTTCCTTGCTTACTTAAGAGCCGCGTGCATCGCCGCGGCGTCCGTCGCGGCGATAAGTTGTTCAAGCCGCTGCGGCTGCTGGATCATCTCGGCGACATGCTGCAGCAGGTTGAGTTGGAGCTTCTTGTCGGTGAGCGCGAGCAGGAAGACGATTCGCACCGGCAGCCGTTCGTCGGGATCATCCATACTGCAGAACTGCACCGGCGTCCTCAACGTGCCCACCGCGACCCCGGGCGCCAGGACGTGCTCGGGGTCGGTATGCGGGATCGCGACGTTGAGATCGCCGAGAGGCAGGCCGGTGGGCATCGTCGCCTCGCGCGCGATCACCGCCGCGGCGAAGCTCGGCCGAACCTTTCCCAACGCCATCAGCCGCGCGGAAAGAAACTCGATGGCCGCAGACGCGCTGCCCGCGTCGATCGCGGGGCACAGCGCTTCGGGAATAATCAAGTCAGCCAACATGGTCATCTTGCGGCCTCCAGAGCCGAACGCGGCAGGCGCGCCGCCGAGTGACGGAGAGGGCGCGGACCGCGGGAGAACCGGCCAGCCCCCTCCCTGAGATGCGCCGAGGCGACGGCGATCCTTGCGGTCCCGCCTCGCGGGCGTTTCCGCTCTCCTTGAGCGAATCGATGTCGGATAGGCGGAGCATTTTTATAGCCGGAACGTCATCCGCGCGTCGGCCGCCGGCGAATCAGGCCGCCGGCGCCAGGATGATCTTCATCGTAAGGGGCTGCGGGTTCGAGGCCACGGCGATCGCCTTCGCCGCGTCCTCGAGATCGAAGCGATGTGATATCAACCGGGTGAGATCGTACCCGGAACGGTATCCGGCGAAGACGATTTCCGTCGCCTCCTGGTGGAGATCGACGGAAACGCTGTAGGAGCCCATCAGCGTCTTCTCGTCCACGCACACCGCGCCGGGGTCGATGGCCGCCTCGCCGTGCTGGGTCTGGGCGAACAACATGACCTTGCCGCCGGCGCGGGCGGCGTCCATCGCGGTTCGGATCAGCGCGTGGCCGCCGACGGCGAGAATGACCGCGTCGGCGCCGCGGCCGTTCGTCTCAGCGCGCGCGCGTTTCACGACGTCCTCGGTCTTGGCGTTGATCGCCTGCGCGACGCCGAAGTCCCGGCCGATTCGCAGGCGCTCCTCATAGACGTCCGAGGCCAACACCTTGGCGCCGCTGCGCGCCGCCAGCGAGGCGAGAAGGACGCCGATGGAGCCCTGGCCGATGATCAGGACGGTTTCGTCCGCCTGGAGATCCAGCATCTTGACGCCTTTGAGACAGGTGTTGAGCGGCTCGAGGAAAGTCGCCTGCTCGGAGGGCACGTCGTCAGGGATGCGGACCATTCCGCCGCCAGCGACGATCCAGTCCATCACCCGCACATATTCGGCGAAGCCGCCGCCGGCCGGCTCGAAGCCGGCGGTCACGCCGACGCGTTTGTAGCCGTCGCATTGGGCGAACGCCTTCTTGCGGCAGTAGTAACAGCTTCCGCAGGGAATGTGATGGAGCACCGCCACCCGATCGCCGATCGCGAAACCCTCGGCGCCGCGACCGAGCGCGACCACGACGCCGACGGTCTCGTGTCCGAAGATCCGCGGCGCCGCATGCGAGCCGGTGTGGATCTTCTTGAGATCGGTGCCGCAGACGCCGCACGCGACGACGCGCACCAGCGCCTCGCCGCGGCCGATCTCGGGAACCGGAACCGTCTCGACGCAAATGCGATCCGGGCCGCGATAGACGGCGGCTCGCATCGTCGCCGGGACACGCGTAACCGCCGCGCCTGCGGGGTTATCGCGAAACTGTGCCATGCCTGACGCCTCTCTTGAGGTCTCGGTCCGGGCGTCGTCAACAAGCGTCCGCGCCGGGTCGCGACGCGCCCTGGCGGCGAAGCGCCTGCGCCGCCGCGGGCGCTGAGGTTGCCTTTCAACGGCGAAGATGTGAGACTTTTGTAATTGTGTCAAGCTAAATGTCTTATCGCCTGTGTACCCCGCGGCGCGGCGCGCGGGGGCGTTGCGCGGCGCGCGAAACCGTCAAAGCGGACGCCGGTGGGGCCGAAGTGTCTCAATTCGCGACAAGCGAGGCGCGGCGAATTGTCGTCACGCGCTTGACATGCGTTTCATGTTCGTATACGGCATGACAAATGTTCTAACGTGCGGCCCGACAATCTATGAGACGAGCATACAAATGTCTCAAGGTTGCTGTGAGATTTCGCATCTCATTCTGAGATTTGGAGATCCTGGCTTCGATGGAAATCGGCGGGGCCAGCGAAGAGCAGAGGGGGTCCAGCGGAGGAGCGGGGGTTCCAGCGGGGGAGCGGGGAAGCATCATCCGTTGGACTGTGGGCTTTGTCCAAGAGAGCCGTGACTGCATGGGAGGTCCCAGGAGAGCCATGGCTGCATGGATGTTCTGGTAAGCAACAACATTCGGGGAGAAGGCACAAGTTATGCAAGGTTTCCTCATCGGCCTAAAGGCCGTTGTCGATGGGCTAGGAGCGACCGTTCTATTGCCCATCGTGATCTTCGTGATCGCACTCATCCTCGGCGCGAAAATCGGACGTGCGGTTCGCGCCGCCATTACTATCGGCATCGCCTTCATCGGCATCAACCTGGTGATCGGCCTGATGCTCACCAACCTCGGCGCCGTCGCCCAGGCGATGGTGACCAACGCCGGCATCCACCGCGACATCGTCGACGTCGGCTGGCCCTCGGCCGCGGCCATCGCCTTCGGATCGTCCGTCGGGCTTTGGGTGATTCCGGTCGCCATTCTGGTGAACATCGTCATGCTGTTCGCCGGACTGACGCGGACGCTGAACGTCGACGTGTGGAATTTCTGGCACTTCGCGTTCGTCGGCTCGCTGGTCGTCGCCGCGACCAACTCGCTTGGCCTCGGCATCCTGTCGGCCGCGCTGATGGCGGCGTTCGCCCTCTTCTTCGCCGACTGGACGGCCAAGAGCGTGCAGCGCTTCTATGGCGTTCCGGGCATCTCGATCACCACGTTGGCTTCTTCGCCGATCGTGCCGATCGCGATCGCGGTGAACTGGGTGATCGACCGCATCCCCGGCCTGCGCGACATCCACCTCGACGAAGAGACCGTCCAGAAGCGTTTCGGCGTGATGGGCGAGCCGGTCGTCGTCGGCCTGATCATCGGCGTGGTGCTCGGCCTCATCGGCTACTGGGATCCGTCCAACCTGGCGGAGATGATCACTAAGGTCCTGAAGACCGGCATGGCCCTCGCCGCGGCGATGCTGCTGCTGCCGCGCATGGTCAAGATCCTCATGGAAGGCCTGATCCCGATCTCCGAGTCGGCGCGCGAGTTCATGCAGAAGCGCAGCAGCAAGAAGGGCGAGCAAACCGAGATCAACATCGGCCTCGACGCCGCGATCCTGATCGGCCACCCGGCGGCCATCTCCAGCTCGCTGATCATCGTTCCGATCGCGATCCTGCTGTCGATCATCCTGCCCGGCAACCGCATCATCCTGTTCGCGGATCTCGCGGTCATCCCGTTCGTGGTCTGCATGGCGGCGCCGCTGGTTAACGGCAACGTGCTGCGCCTGGTCATCATGGGCACCATCACGCTGATCCTCGGCTTCTACCTGGCCATGGTGCTGGCGCCCCTGTTCACCTCCGCGGCCTCCGCGTCGGGCTTCAAGATGCCGGCTCAAGCGACCTACATCACCGCGATCGTCGACGCCTTCATTTGGACGTCGTTCGTCGCAGTCGAGGCCGCTCAGTACTTCGGTTACGTCGGCATCCTCGTCCTGTTCGTCCCGGTGATCGGCGGCATCCTGATCTACCATCGCCACCAAGCGGCGTGGGAGCGTGTCACCGGCGCCGAGGAAGAGGAGCCGGAGTTGCTCGAGGCTGCGGCCGTCAAGTGACCCGGCCGGTTCTATGCCCGCCGCCGTTCGAGGCCGCCAGCCCGATGACTGGATCGGTGGTCTTCATCGGCGGTGGGTTCCCCGGCTGACGACAGTTGCTTCGGGGGCGGAATGGCGAGCGGCGGCGTGCGTCGCCCGCCGATCCGCCCCCGATTGATGTGAGCGTCGAGACGGACTCCCTCCCCGCCTCGTCCGCGCCGCGGCGCCGTCGCCTCGTCCTCCCTCCAACCTGAAGAGGCGGCGGCGACCCGGGCGGAGGAGACGCCCGCAATTCGCCGCCTGGCGAGGACGATCCTCCGACATCCCGACAATCCGCCCGCCGCCGCGCCTCGGTCGCGACGACGCCTCGCCGAGTCCCTCTCGTCCTGCCGGCCCAAGCGCCGGCTTTCGACGCCGCCGGCCGAGCGCCCGCCCCAAGCGGCGCCGGTGGGACGCCGGCCCTCCATCGACAGCGCGTCGTCGCCGTCACGCGGATCGTTCGCGCCGCCTTGACGATCGACCGGCCCCGCGCGGTCCGATCCTCCGCCCGCCGCGGTTTGACGCCGGTCTTCTCAAGGCCTGCGCCGCCTCCCGGCTGTCCGGTCTTCGCCCTGCTTAGACCGTTTCGCGGCCTCCGGATCGCCTCGGTCTCCTTCTCCTGACCGGCAGCCCGCGTGGCGGGCGCGAAGCGTCGGATGACGACGCGTGGCGCGATTCCTGCAAGCCGCGGAGCTTCCTAGCCATCTTTCCATCCTCTAAGATCGTTTTTTCGCCCTACATTAGAAGCGGCGTGGCTCGATTTGGGAGCGAGCGCGACGCCACGGCCTGTGGACATGAAGGAGCCGCCGGATATGGGTCAAAAGCTGGGCGCCGGACTGCTTAGAGCGGCGGCGTTGTGCCTTCCGGTCTCGCTTGGCGGCTGCGAGATGGCGCTGTTCGACCCGCAGGGTCAGATCGGCGCCGAGGAGAAGAACCTGATCCTGATCGCCGTCGGCCTAATGCTGCTGGTCGTGATCCCGGTGATCTTCATGGCGCTGTTCTTCGCCTGGCGCTACCGCGCCTCCAACGACAAGGCGACCTACGCGCCCAACTGGGACTACTCCTCGAAAATCGAGGCGGTGGTGTGGGGCGCGCCGGTTCTTATCGTCATCATCCTCGGCGCGGTCTGCTGGACGTCGACCCATGCGCTCGACCCCGCCCAGCCGATCGCGTCCGAGGCGAAGCCGATCGACATCGAGGTCGTCGCGCTCGACTGGAAGTGGCTGTTCATCTACCCGGACCAGCGCGTCGCCAGCGTCAACGAGGCGGCCTTTCCCGTCGACACGCCGGTGCGCTTCGACATCACGTCGGCCACGGTGATGAATTCCTTCTTCATCCCGCAGCTAGGCAGCCAGATCTACGCCATGGCCGGCATGGACTCGAAGCTCTACCTGATCGCCAACGCCGCCGGCGTCTACGACGGCGAATCGGCCAATTTCAGCGGCAGCGGCTTCTCGGGCATGTCGTTCAAGGCCCTGGCGCTGTCGAACGACGGGTTCGACGCCTGGGTGGCCAAAGCCCGGCAGTCGTCCGCCCAGCTTGGCGACGCCGCCTACGCGGCGCTGGCCAAGCCGAGCGAGAACAACCCCGTCCAGTACTATGGGGAGGTCGATCCTCGCCTGTTCGGCGGCATCATCGGCGAGTACATGAAAGCGGGCATGGCGCCCATCTGCACAGGAGCCGAAAGTGCTCGGTAATCTCAGCCTTTCCGTCATTCCGTTCGACCAGCCGATCATCATCGGCGCGGTCGCCTTCATGATCCTGGGCGGGCTGGCGGTGGTCGGCGGCCTTACCTATTTCGCAAAGTGGAAATGGCTGTGGACTGAGTACCTGACCTCCGTCGATCACAAGAAGATCGGCGTCATGTACATCGTCATCGCCCTGGTCATGCTGCTGCGCGGTTTCGTCGACGCCGTCATGATGCGGACGCAGCTCGCCCTGTCCTACGGCCCCGATCACGGCTACCTGCCGGCGCACCACTACGACCAGGTGTTCAGCGCGCACGGCGTCATCATGATCTTTTTTGTCGCGATGCCGTTCGTGATCGGCCTTATGAACATCGTCGTGCCGCTGCAGATTGGCGCGCGCGACGTCGCCTTCCCGTTCCTGAACTCGATCAGCCTGTGGCTCACGACCGCCGCCGTCGTGCTGGTCAATCTGTCGCTGTTCATCGGCGAATTCGCCATGACCGGGTGGACCGCCTACCCGCCCCTGTCGGAGCTGCCCTACAGCCCGGGCGTCGGCGTCGACTACTACATCTGGGCGCTGCAGATCGGCGGCGTGGGCTCGCTGCTCACCGGCGTCAACTTCTTCGTCACCATCATCAAGATGCGCGCGCCCGGCATGAAGCTGATGAACATGCCGATCTTCTGCTGGACTGCGCTGTGCGCCAACATGCTGATCCTGGGCGCCTTCCCGATCTTGACGGTGACGCTCGCCCTGCTGGGCCTCGACCGCTACGTCGGCATGCATTTCTTCACCAACGACCAGGGCGGCGAGCCGATGCTGTACGTCAACCTGTTCTGGGCGTGGGGCCATCCCGAGGTGTACATCCTGATCCTGCCGGCCTTCGGCGTTTTCTCCGAGGTCGCCGCCACGTTCTCGGGCAAGCGGCTGTTCGGCTACGTCTCGATGGTCTGGGCGACGCTGGCGATCACGGTTCTGTCCTTCATCGTCTGGCTGCACCACTTCTTCACGATGGGCGCCGGCGCCGACGTGAACACCTTCTTCGGCATCGCGACGATGATCATCGCCGTGCCGACCGGGGTGAAGATATTCAATTGGCTGTTCACCATGTATCGCGGCCGCGTGCGCTTCGCCACGCCGATGCTGTGGACGATCGGCTTCATCGTCACCTTCACCATCGGCGGCATGTCCGGCGTGCTGATGGCGATGCCGGGGGCCGACTTCCTGCTGCACAACAGCCTGTTCCTGATCGCGCACTTCCACAACGTGATCATCGGCGGCGTGCTGTTCGGCGCCTTCGCCGGCTTCGCCTACTGGTTCCCCAAGGCGACCGGTTTCACTCTCGACGAGCGGATCGGCAAGGCCGCGTTCTGGTGCTGGCTGATCGGCTTCTACGTCGCCTTCATGCCGCTTTACGTCCTGGGCTTCATGGGCATGACGCGCCGGCTCGACCACTATGACAATCCGGCCTGGCGCCCGTGGCTGGCGGTGGCCGCGCTCGGCGTCGCCATCGTCGCGCTCGGCATCTTCTTTCAGATCCTGCAGATCGTCGTCAGCGTCAGGAATCGCGCCAAGAACCGCGACGCCACCGGCGACCCTTGGAACGGCCGCAGCCTGGAATGGGCGACCGCCTCGCCGCCGCCCTTCTACAACTTCGCCGAAGTTCCGGTCGTGACCGGCCGCGACGCCTTCACGACGATCAAGGAGCAGGGAGGGCCCGCCAGGCCCGCCCAGTTCGAAGACATCCACATGCCGCGCAACACGGCGGCCGGCGTGTTCGTTGGCGGCTTCAGCCTGATTCTCGGCTTCGCGCTGATCTGGCACATATGGTGGATGGCCGTCGCCGGCGCATTGGGCGTTTTCGCGACGCTGCTGGTCCGCGCGTCCAACGACGACGTCGACTATTACGTCCCCCGGGCGGAAGTCGCGCGGATCGAGCGGAGCCATTCGTAACTTCAAACAGAGCGATTGCGATCCATGTCGATTGACCTTCCCGGCCAATATTCGCTGACCGCGCCAAAGCCCGCCGCGCACGGGCGTCATGATCATGCGGAAGCCGACGCCGCCACGGTGTTCGGGTTCTGGATCTACATCATGACGGACTGCATCTTGTTCGCGACCCTGTTCGCGACGTTCGCAGTCCTGCGCGACAACGCGGCGGGCGGCCCCACCGGCAAGGACGTCTTCGAGCTTCCCTATGTCCTCAAGGAAACGATCTGCCTGCTGATCAGCAGCGTGACCTACGGATTCGCCATGCTGGCGCTCTACCGGAACGCGCCCAAGCAGGTCCTGGCCTGGCTGGCGGCGACGTTCCTGTTCGGTCTCGCCTTCGTCGGCATGGAAGTCTACGAGTTCCATCGCCTGGTCATGGAGGGCTTCGGCCCCGACCGCAGCGCCTTTCTGTCCAGCTTCTTCACCCTGGTCGGCACGCACGGGCTGCATGTCGCCTGCGGCCTGATCTGGATGGCGGTCATGATCTATCAGGTCGCCCGTCTCGGGCTGGGCGGTTCGGCCACGCGCCGGCTGAGCTGCCTCAGCCTGTTCTGGCACTTTCTCGACATCGTCTGGATCTGCGTCTTCACGATCGTCTATCTGATAGGGAGCGTCTAATGGAAGCGGATCGCGCCGATCACGCCGCCGATCACGGCGACCGGAATTCCTACATCGCCGGCTTCGCCCTTTCGGTCGTTCTGACCGTCGCCGCTTTCTGGGCGGCGATGCGCCTGGCGGCGCCGCGCGTCGAGGTCATCGCGCTAGTCCTCCTCCTCGCGGTGGCGCAGGTGCTGGTCCACCTCGCGTGCTTCCTGCACATGAGCCCGCGCCGCGAGAACCGCTGGAACCTAGTCTCGCTCGCGTTCACCGCTCTGATTCTGGCCCTGATCGTCGGCGGGTCGGTCTGGATCATGGCCAACATGGTCGCGACCCTGTCGCCCTCGCCGTCGATCGACATGGGCATGTAGGCGGACGCCGGACGGAGCGACGATTTCGGGAGTCAGTTCATGGCGAAGGCGTTGATTGCCGCGCGCGCGGAGACCTCCCTCGACCCCTGGCCCGACGCCGACGCGTCGTTGTCGGATCGGCGACCGGCGAAGGGCGCGTTCGACCGGATTCGAGCCGCCGCCGCCCGCTACGTCCAACTGAGCAAGCCCGGCATCGTCTTCGGCAACCTGGTTTCGACGACGGGCGGGTTCCTGCTGGCGGCCCGCGGAAGCCTCAACCCGCCGCTGCTGCTGGCGACGCTCGCCGGCGTGTCGCTGGTCGTCGCTTCCGGCTGCGCCTTCAACAACGTTATCGACCGCGATATCGACGCCGCGATGAAACGCACTCGCGGCCGCGCGCTGGCGCGCGGCGCGGTCTTGCCCGGCGCAGCGCTGGTTTACGCAGTCCTGCTCGCCGTGGCCGGATTCGTCGTCCTGGCCAACGCGGTGAGCGGACTGGCGGTCGCTCTCGCGGCGGCGGGTTTCGCGGTTTATGTCGGCGTCTACAGTCTTTGCCTGAAGCGCCGCTCGCCGCTCAGCACCGTCGTCGGCAGCCTGTCGGGGGCGACGCCGCCGGTCATCGGCTATTGCGCGGCGAGCGGCCGCCTCGACGCGGGCGCGTTGCTGCTGCTGCTGATCTTCTGTCTGTGGCAGATGCCGCACTCCTACGCCATCGGCATTCTCTACCGCGACGACTACGCCGCGGCCGGCGTTCCGATCTTGCCGGTGCGCTGCGGCGTGGCGACGGCGAAGCGGCGCATCCTCGCCTATATCGTCGCCTTCGTGCTCGCGGCGACGGGGCTGACGCTGGCCGGCTACGCCGGTTACGCCTTTCTCGCCGCGAGCCTGGCGATGGGCGGGTGGTGGCTCCATATCGGCCTGGCCGGCTGGCGGACCAGCGACGACCGCGCCTGGGCGCGCAGGATGTTCTCCTTCTCCATTGTCGTCATCACGACGCTGAGCCTGATGATGGGGTGCGGCTACAGGCTCTAGCGCCTGTCGGGCGCAATCGGCGGCCCATACGAGGCGGTTCGCCGGGCCGCCCGCCCGACACGCGCAAGCGTCGAGCCCCGCCCCCCAACCCAGGGCTTGTCACGAGGTTGCGACGCCGATCGGCGTCCCAGCCCCGCGGCGTTACGCTTCTGGCCGCGCCATCGCCGCCGTTGTATGAGGACGGCGGAAAGGGAAGCGCGACCATGACCGCGAAAACACGCCAACGAATCTTCTATCTAGTGCCGGTGTCCGCCGAGGTTGGGCTGACGTCGCTGGCGTTGGGCCTGGTCCGAGCCCTGCAGCTCGCCGGCGTCCGCGTCGGTTTCGTCAAGCCGATCTCGCAGCCGGAGTTCGTCGTCGGCGAGCAGGACCAATCGGTTCATTTCGCGCGCAAGCTTTGCAATGTGGAGACTTCCGATCCGATTCCGTTCGATCATGCGGCGGAGATGGTGCGGACAGGCCAGCTGCCCAGCCTGATGGAGGAGGTCGTCGCCCGGGTCGAGAACGCGCGCGACAGCTACGACGTCTTCGTCGTCGAAGGCTTGATTCCCGACGCCGACATCCAGATCGCCACCCGTCTCAATATCGGAATGATCCAGTCGCTCGCGGCCGACATCGTCCCCGTGCTCGCCGGTCAGGGACGCGGCGCCGAAGACCTGACCGCCAAGGTGGCGACGGCGATCGAGCAGTACGGCGACGACGGGCGTCGACCGGTCGCCGGCGTGCTGATCAACTACTGCGATCCCGGCGCGATCAAAGAGGTCGCGAAGATCGGCAGCTTTAAGCTCGACGCGGGAACCAAGTCCGCGCCGATTCTTGCTTCGATCCCAAGCGTCCCCGGCCTTTCCGCGCCGCGCGTGATCGACGTCGCCAGGGAGCTCGGTTTCGAAATCTTCAATCGCGGAGACATCGAAACGGCGAGAGCGCAAACCGTGCTCGTCGCGGCGCGCTCCTGCGACAAGCTGCTCAACCACTTGCGGCCGGGCACGCTCGTGGTCACGGCCGCCGATCGATCCGACGCCATTCTCGCCGCGGCGCTGGTCGCCCAGCGCGGCATGCCGCTCGCCGGCTTCGTGCTGACCTGCGGCGGACCGCCCGCAGCCGAGGTGAGCGCGATCCTTGCGAGCGCGCCGCTGAATCGCCTGCCGGTTCTGCTGACCAAGGACGACACCTATACGACGGCGACCCGGCTCGCCGGTCTCTCGAAACACATCAGCGAGGACGATCTCGCCCGCATGGAAGGCGTCATCTCCTTCATGGCCGACAAGATCGACGCGGCGCCTCTGGTCAAGCGACTCGACCTGCCCGCCGACGCGCTGATGCCGCCGCCGGTCTTCCGCCACCGCCTGGTCGCAATCGCGCGCGCCGCTCCCCAGCGCATCGTCTTGCCGGAAGGCGACGAGCCGCGGACCATCAGAGCGGCGGCGATCTGCGTCGAAAAGGGCGTCGCGCGCTGCGCGCTGCTCGGATCGCCCGACAAGATCAAGGCGGTCGCGGCGGCGCATGGGATCGAGCTTCCTCAAGACCTCGACATCATCAATCCCGAAACCATCCGCCGCAGCTACATCGCCCCCATGGTGGAGATCCGCAAGAACAAGGGGCTGACGGCGCTGCAGGCCGAGGTCGGCCTCGAGGACACGGTCACGCTCGGCACCATGATGCTCGCTCAAGGCGACGTCGACGGCCTGGTGTCGGGCGCCGTGCACACCACCGCCAACACCGTTCGCCCGGCGTTGCAATTGATCAAGACCGCGCCGGGATGCAGCATCGTGTCGAGCGTCTTCTTCATGCTGATGCCCGATCAGGTGCTCGTCTACGGCGACTGCGCGATCAATCCCGATCCGACCGACGAGCAGCTCGCCGAAATCGCGATTCAATCGGCGGAATCGGCGCGGGCTTTCGGCATCGACCCGCGAGTCGCCATGATCTCCTATTCGACGGGCGCGTCCGGCACGGGCGAAGACGTCGACAAGGTCCGCAGCGCCACCGCGCTGGTCAAGGCGCGCCGCCCCGATCTGGTCGTCGACGGGCCGATCCAGTACGACGCCGCGACGGTCGAGAGCGTCGGCAAGCAGAAGGCGCCGGGCAGCCCCTTGGCGGGCCACGCCAACGTCTTCGTATTCCCGGACCTCAACACCGGCAACACCACCTACAAGGCCGTGCAGCGTTCGGCCAACGTCGTCTCGGTCGGCCCGATGCTGCAGGGCCTGCGCAAGCCGGTCAACGATCTGTCGCGCGGCGCCCTGGTCGACGACATCGTCTACACCATCGCGCTGACCGCGATTCAGGCGCAGGCGGGCAAGCGCAAGGCCGCGTCGACCGCGCCCGCCGAAGCGGCGAAATAGAAATCGCGAGAGAACCCCCGCGTCGCGACGGCGGCGTCGCAAGTTGAGCGCTTGAAGACGCCGGCGCGGGTTTCCCCCGACGCCTCGCCGATCGAAGGCCCGCGGAAAGCCCGGCGCGTCTCGGCTCGCGCTCACCGGGCGAATTCTCTATTCCGGGACGTCTTCGACCGGTTCGTCGGCGCTTGCTTGGAGCGCGAGCTCCTGGGCGCGCACGAAGTCAACCTTCCCTGACCCCAGAAGCGGGATTTGCGCCACGCGGATGACCTTGCGCGGCAACGAAAGCTCCGTCAGCCCGTGCATGCGGAAATGGTCCGGCAATACGCTGGCGTCGACCTCGTCGGATTCCGTCAAAAGCACGACGACCTCGCCTTTGCGCGCGTCCGGCACGCCGACGGCCACGTGGCGCGAGGCCGGCCAAAGGGCGACGATGACGGCTTCGACCGCGGCGAGAGAAACCATTTCCCCGGCGATCTTGGCGAAGCGCTTGGTGCGCCCAAGGATGGTGATGAAACCGCGCTCGTCGATGGAGACGATATCGCCGGTGTTGTACCAGCCGTCCTTCACCGGCTGAATCACGCCGGGTTGGGCGTATTGGATATACCCCAGCATGACGTTCGGGCCTTTGACGACCAGCTCGGCGCCATCCTTGACGCCCTCGACCGGGTTCAGGCGCACCTGCATGGCGGGCATTGCGCAACCGACGCTTCCCGCCTTGTAATACATGGGCGCGTTCGCCGTGATGACCGGCGACGCTTCCGTCGTGCCATACCCCTCGAACAACCGGACGCCGAATTTCTCGCTCCAGATGCGACGCGTCTCGGGCTTGATCTTCTCCGCGCCGCCGATCGCGAAGCGCAGGAAGTACAAGTCGTGCGGGTGAGCCGTGCGCGCGTAGTTGGCGAGAAAGGTTTCGGTTCCCAGCAGCAGCGTCGCGCAAGTGTCGTAGATCAGCTCGGGGATTTCCCGATAGCGCAGTGGGGAAAAATACAGGAACGCCCGCGCCCCGTAGAGCAAGGGCATGAAAAAGCCGAGGGTGATCCCAAACGAATGGAACATCGGCAGGCAGGCGAAGACCTTGTCGCGCGCGGCGAAGCCGATGCGCGCCCCGAACTGGAAAGCGTTGGAGACGATGTTGCGGTGGCTGAGCGCCACGCCCTTGGGAGCGCCCTCGGTGCCGGAGGTGAAAAGGATCAGGGCGGGGTCGTCGGCCTTTTGTCCCAAGCGTCCGGCGATCCAGGCCGGCGGCGTCCGGCTGTCGACGTAGGCGGCCGCCTTGGCGACCCACCCCTCGGCGGCGACCAGGTCCTCGTAATAGACCACCGAGACGCCATTAGCCCGCAGGGTTTCGGCGATCTGCGCCAAACCGCCCTCGGCGACCAAGGACCTCGAGGTCACGACGGTCTTGATCGCCGCCGTGGCGCAGGCCTTCGCGCACGGCTCTGGGCCGGCGGTGAAGTTGATCATCGCGACGGTCAAGCCCAGCGCCTGAACGGCGAAGATCGCAATCGCGGCGGGGAGGCCGTTGAGCATCATCACGCCGACGACTTCTTCCTGCTTGCCTAGGCGTCCCTTCAACGGCCGGGACACGGCGAAAAAGGCGCGAACGAATGCGTCGTGCCTCAAGGGCCGCCGGTCCGCGTCTTCAAGACAGTCGCCGCGGCCGCCCCGGATGGGCCGCGTCTCCAGCACGTGGCGAAGAATTGTCTTGCACTCGATGCTGTCGACCGGCAGGCGCTCCATGATGTCGTAAAGCTGCGTGCCGGCGGCCACGCGCCTTTTGTGGCCCTTGATATCCTTGGGCAAAGTGATCTTTTTCGGCGGCAATACGGTCAAGGTCACTTTCGGGAACAGACGCCGCCGCACGACGCCGCCGAGCTTCGAGAAGTAGGAGTATTCGAGTCCCTCGATCCGGACCGGCAAGATCGTCGCGTCCGCCTTGTCGGCGATCATGCCGGGACTTTCGTACACTTTCATCAAGGCGCCGGTTGTGGTGGGCCGCCCTTCGGGAAAGATCATGCAGGCGCGGCCCTGCTTGAGGGCGTCCACCATCATCTTGGCCGTCATCGGATGGGCTTGATCGAGCGAGCAGTCGTCGCCGATGCGCCAGTACGGCTTGAGCCACCATCGCTGCGCGATGTCCGCGTGCGTCGCGAACAGTATTCGGTCCGGCAGCAAAGCCGAAAGCACGACTGCGTCGAGGGTGGAGACGTGATTGGCGACGATGAGAACGCGCGACCCCGCGGCCGCGAGACGCTCGAGGCCGCGGATTTCCGCGCGGAAGAACAACCGCACGGCGAAACGCACCAAGAAGAACGGCAGAATCCGCCGCAACCAGCGGGATACGGGGGCGATCATGGCAGGCAGCGAAGGTGCGAAACGACCGGCGGGGCGCCGAGGATAGACGAGGACGGGACAAAGACCGGATAAGGCTTTCCCCGAGGCGCCGCAAGTGAGTTCGATATTCAATCGCCAACCGCCCGCCCCGGCCGGTCGCGCGCCGACGGCGAAGTCTTGTTCGCCCGCGAAGCTGAGCGGGATGCGGCGTTTTCGCGCGTCATCCGAACGAAACGACCCAGGGGCGAAGCGCGCCGGCCGTTCCCGGCGCGTTTTGTCGCCTCGTCCCTCGCCGTGACGGCGGCTCCCGTCACGCCGCGAGGCGGAGGATCTTCGCCACTTGCGCCGTGTCGAGCTTGACGAAATGGCCGACGACGCGCGTGTCGCCCTCGGTGCACTTGCGCGCCATCTCGTCGATCCGGTCGGCCCCGATCTTGAGCGCGGCGAGGGTCGTGCCCAGACCGATGCTGTGGAAGAACGCCTCCAGCCGCGCGATCCCAGCCCGCGCCGTCGCCTCTCGGTCGAAAATGTCGAGCTCGACGTCCCATACCCGCACGGCCCACTGGACGAAACGATCGACGTCGTGGTCGAGGACGTGCTTCGTCCAGGCGGGGAGCACCACCGCCAGCCCGGCCCCGTGGGCGACGTCGTAGATGGCGGAGATCTCGTGCTCGATGTCGTGCGAGCCCCAGTCGCCGAGCCGACCGGTGTTGAGCAGGTTGTTGTGGGCGATGGTTCCCGCCCACATCAGCTCGGCCCACGCGTCGTAGTCGGTTGGCTTCGCCAGCACCTTGGGCGCCTGGGCGATCACCGTCTTCATCGTCGCCTCGAGCAGCCGGTCGACGAAGGCGACGTTGCGGGTGTTGGTGAAATAGCGCTCCATCAGGTGCGAGAGGATGTCGGCCGCGCCGCACGCCGCCTGGAACGGCGGCAGGGTGAAGGCGAGCTCGGGATTGAGCACGGAGAACTTCGGATAGATCAGCTCGGAGTTGAAGCCGCGCTTGATCCAGCCGTCCTCGTTGGTCACCACCGAGGCGGTCGAGGCTTCGCTGCCGGTGGCGGGAATGGTCAGCACCGTCCCGACCGGCAGGGCGCGCGTCGGCTTGCGCTTGCGGGCGTAGAAGTCCCACACCTCGCCGTTGTTGGCGGCGCCCATGGCGACGCCCTTGGCCGAATCGATCGCGCTGCCGCCGCCGACCGCGAGCACGAAGTCGAGGCCGCGCTCGCGACAAAGCCGGACGCCTTCATGCACCAGGCCGAGGCGCGGATTGGGCTTGACGCCGCCGAGCTCGACCCATTCGACGCCGGCCTTCTTCAGCGAGGCGACGACGCGGTCGTAGAGCCCGCTCTTCTTGATCGAGCCGCCGCCGAAATGCAGCAGGACGCGGTGCGAATAGCGCGCCGTCTCGGCCCCGACCTCGTTCTCCATGCCGCGGCCGAATAGAATCTTCGTCGGATTGTGAAACGTGAAATTGTCCACTGCCATCTCCTTGGCGTCGTTCTTCTGCGCGCGCTCGTCAGCGCGAGCCGCTTGGCCGCGGCGGGCAAGCTCGTTTCGCCATCGACGCGTCGCGGCCGTCCGAAGTCTCGCGCACTATGCCCCCGCGCTTGCTTATTCGTCCAACAGAAGATAGAAATTTCATTTATCTCGCTTGTCGATAAATAGCCGCCTGGGGGGCGCTTCGGCTGTGGAGCTTCGCCAACTGCAGCATTTCGCCGCCGTCGCCGAAGAGCGGCATTTCACCCGCGCCTCGCGCCGGCTGCACATCGCCCAATCGGCCTTGTCGAGCTCGGTCAAGGCGCTGGAGGAGGAGCTGCAATCCCGCTTGTTCCTCCGCAGCACGCGGTCGGTGCAGCTCACCCCCTCGGGTCAGGCGTTCCTCGAAAAGGCCCAGGAGGCGCTGAAGGCCGTTCAGGCCGGGCGGCAAGCGGTGCGGGAGATCGAGGGGCTGGTCGCTGGGTCGATCGCCATCGGCACCGCCCACAGCCTGCCGAACTTCATCGATCTGCCGTCGCTGATCGCGCGGTTCCACGACGACTATCCCGACATCGAAGTGAGCCTGCAGCAAGGCGAGACGCTGAGCCTGGTCGATCGGCTGCGGCAGGGCGGCCTCGATCTTGCGTTCCTGCCGCTCCTGGACCCTTTCGACGACGCCATCCGCACGCATTTCGTCGCCTGCGAGGACCTGGTGGCGGTCGCGCCGCAAGGGCATCCGCTCGCCGGCCGCGCCTCGGTCGCGCTCGCCGACCTCAGCGCCTACCCCTTCGTCGATTTCTGCGCCGGCTGGGGCACGCGCGCCCTGGTCGACCGCGCGTTCGCGCGGGCCGGCGCGCAACGGCGCACGGCGTCCGAAGTGACCGACCTCGAAACCCTGGAGAGCTTGGTCATCAAGGGGCTCGGCGTGGCGATCCTGCCGGAATCGATCGCCGGGGCGCGCTCGCCCGACATCGCCTCGATCCGCATTGAGCCGCTCGACGTCTGCTGGGAGTTGGTCGTCGCCTTCGCCGGACGCAACCAGACCGAGGCCGCGCCGATCAACAGCGCCGCGCGCGCGTTCCTCAAGCTGCTGTGACCTCCTCGCCGCGATCGCGGCGAGGCCCCGATGCGCGACGACGACGGCTCACGCCGCCCGATCGAGCGGCGCCTTCTGCGCATCGCTGGCGTTCGACCGGCAAACCCGGAACGCCGCGGCCAGGGCGGCGAGGGCGGCGCTCTCCTCCGACAGCGAACGCGTCGCCGCCGTCGACTGCTCGACCATCGCCGCGTCTTGCTGCGTCGCCAGACCCGCCGGGCCGATGGCGGTGGTGACTTCGCCGGCGGCCGGCCGCCGGCCCGCGCTCCGGCCGCCTCGCGCAAACTTCCCTTGACCGGCGGCGGCGCGAGCGCTCTGCTCCGCTTTGGGGGGCGAGCTCTCAAGGGGGAGCCCGCGGTGCGCCCGATCCGCCTCGCCTTCGCCGCCGTTGTCGCCTTCGCCGCGCTTCTGGGCCCGCCGGTTTCGGCGGCGCAGGCCGCCGAGGCCGTCGACGCCGCGATCGTGCTCGCCGCCGACGTCTCGCGCAGCATCGACGACGACGAATTCGCGCTGCAGCGCAAAGGCTATGCGGCGGCGATCGCCAGCGACAAGCTGATGGAGGCGGTCCGTCTCGGCGCGCGCGGCGCGATCGCCCTTTGCTACGTCGAATGGGCGGGCGAGGCCGAGCAAAAGGTGGTGGTCGACTGGACGATCTTGCGTTCCGACGCCGACGCCAAAGCGTTCGCCGAAGCGCTGGCGGCGGCGCCGCGCTCCTTCCTCGGCCGCACCGCGATCGGCTCGGCGCTCGCCTTTTCCGTCAGCCTGCTCGGCGAGAGCGGGGTCGACGCCGCGCGCAAGGTGATCGACGTCTCCGGCGACGGCACGAGCAACCAGGGGCTGCCGGCGGCCGAATCGCGCGACGCGGCGGTCGCGGCCGGGGCGACCGTCAACGGGCTCGCTATCTTCAACCGCCGCGCCGCCGCCATGGGCGGCTACCTCGCGCTGCACACCAACCCGCCCGGCGGCCTCGCCGCCTATTATCGCGACAACGTCGTCGGCGGCCCCGGCGCCTTCGTCCTGCCGATCGACGATTTCAACGCCTTCTCCGACGCGATGGTCCGCAAGCTAGTCGCCGAAATCGCGCTCGGCGACTGAGCGGGGCCGCGCGCCCGCCGGTTGACTTGGCCTCGGGCCTTTCTACTGTGCCCGGCCACGCGGCGTCGCCGCGCCGGGGAAGGCGGAGGGTGAAGAGCGATGTCGCAACCAGGCCTGCGCGAGGCCGCCAGTCTTTCGAAGGCGTGGCCGTTCGAGGAGGCGCGGCGGCTTGTCCAGCGCGTGGAGCGCACCGGACAAAAGAGCGTGTTGTTCGAGACCGGCTACGGGCCGTCGGGCCTGCCGCACATCGGCACCTTCGGCGAGGTCGCGCGCACCTCGATGGTGCGCCACGCGTTTCGCGCGCTCACCGACGACAAGATCGCGACTCGGCTGATCGCCTTCTCCGACGACATGGACGGGCTGCGCAAGACGCCTGACAATATCCCCAACCGCGAGATGGTCGCGAGTCACCTCGGCAAGCCGCTGACCGAGGTGCCTGACCCGTTCGGCGAGTACGACAGCTTCGCCGCCCACAACAACGCGCAGCTGCGCCGCTTCCTCGACGGCTTCGGCTTCGACTACGAGTTCGCCTCCTCGACCGATTACTACAAGTCGGGCCGCTTCGACGCGGCGCTGCGGCGCATGCTCGAGCGCTTCGACGCGGTGCAGAAGATCATGCTGCCCTCGTTGCGCGAAGAGCGGGCGGCGACCTATTCGCCCTTCCTGCCCATCCATCCGCGCACCCGCGTCGTCATGCAGGCGCCCGTCACCGGCTGCGACGTCGCGGCGGGCGTGATCCGCTGGCGCGACCCGCAGACGGGCGAGGATTTCGACACCCCGGTGACCGGCGGGCATTGCAAGCTGCAATGGAAGCCCGACTGGGCGATGCGCTGGTATGCGCTTGGCGTCGATTACGAGATGGCGGGCAAGGACCTGATCGATTCGGTCAAGCTCTCGTCGCAAATCTGCCGCGCCCTCGGCGGAACGCCGCCCGAAGGCTTCAATTACGAGCTGTTCCTCGACGAGCAGGGGCGGAAGATCTCGAAATCGAAAGGCAACGGCCTGACCATCGACGAATGGCTCACCTACGCCAGCCCGGAGAGCCTGTCGCTGTTCATGTACCAGAAGCCGAGCGCGGCCAAGCGGCTCGCTTTCGACGTGATACCGCGCGCGGTCGACGACTATCTCGGCTTTCTCGACGCCTATCCGCGCCAGGAATGGAAGGAGCGGCTCGGCAACCCGGTCTGGCACATCCATTCCGGCCAGCCGCCGGCGCCGGAAAGCCTCGCGCACGGCGCCGAGGCCCAGACCACTGTCTCGTTCGCCATGCTGCTCAACCTCGCCGCGGTCGCCAACAGCGACAATCCGGCGGTGCTGTGGGGCTTCCTGCGCCGCTACGCGCCGAGCGCGACGCCCGAGAGCCACCCGCGTCTCGACAAGCTCGTCCATTACGCGGTCGCCTACTTCCGCGACTTCGTCGCCCCGAAAAAGCGCTACCGCCTCGCCGACGCGGTCGAGCGCGACGCGCTGGAGGCGGTGTCGGCGAAGCTCGCCGATCTGCCTCCCGGCGCGACGGCGGAAGAGATCCAGCACGCGCTCTACGACATCGGGCGGGCGATCCCGCGCTATCAGGACCTCCGCGCCAAGGGCGCGACGCCCGAGCGCCCGGGCGTCTCCAACGAGTTCTTCGCCATGCTCTACGCGGTGCTGCTCGGCGAGGAGCGCGGGCCGCGCTTTGGCTCGTTCATCGCGCTCTACGGAATCGAGGAGACGCGCGCGCTGATCGCCAAGGCGCTGGCCGGCGATCTGGCGGCGGCGCGGGCCGCGCCCGCCGCCGCCGACTGACGCGCGAAACGCTCCGCCGCCGCTATTTCGCCGCGGCGGCCAGCGCCGGCGCGAAGTAGGCGCTGGCCACGGCGGCGCCGACCAGCGCCGCCGCGACGAGCGAGGCGAGAATCCAAAGGGCGAACATCGTCCGGTTCAGCAGGCGCAATGGGAGGCCGAGCCGCTTCGCCGCCTTGAGATCGGCGTTGTAAGCCTTGACGAACTCCGGCCCTCCCTTCTGCTTCCAGTGGACGATAAGCCAAGTTTGAGCCTCGCGCGCGAGCGCCAGACCGGCCCAGTTCTTGACCAGATCGAAAATGAACGCCGCGGCGCCGCAGTCCGCGGCGAGCCATAACCACAAGTCCCCGCGCATGGAAAAAGTCGGCGAGCGCGCCCTTGTCGGCGAACATCGCTCCGTAGAACAGCGCGAGCGTCCCGGCCCAGACGAACTTCGCCGCGTCCGACATCTTGCCGGCGAAGGCGCGCTCGTCGGCGAACTGGCCGTCGATAATCTTCTGCCAGTCGATCGCGTCGTCGGCTGTTTCGCTCATGACGGCCTCCCGACGCCTCAACGGCGGCGCTCCTCCAGGTCGAGCGCGCGGTGCGCGGGCACGAGCACGATGTCGTCGCCGTCGAGCGCGTCGAGGTGGCGCTTGATGCGGCCGAAGGGCGCCGCGATCAGCGTGCCGACCGGCTGGACCGGCGCCGCCGCGCCGCCGCCGGCGGCGAGTTGGTTGGCGATGTCGCCAAGCATCTTCTTGATGTCGTCAAATTCGGCTTTCACTTCCACGTCCATGGAAACCTCCACAGTGTTTCCAAGGAAAAGGGCCGTCGAGCGCCGACGTTAACGCACGGCCCGCGATCGCTCAAGGCGAAGAACCGTTGAGACGAATCGGTTCGACGCAGTCGCGACGGCCGGAGGCGATGCAATTGAGGATCTCGTTGTGGCGCATGAGCTCGTGGACGAGCCAGATCGCCCCGAGCGCCAGCGCGGCGACGAACAGGACGGCGAACAGGTTGCCGCGATCGTTACGCCCGGCGTCCGGCGTTTCGTCGCGGTCGTCCTTGTCGTCCGGCGGCGGGTCCGGCGCGATCGTCATCGCGCGTCCCCGCTCGCGGCGGCGCCCTCGCTTCGCCTCACCAACGCGCCCGTCTCCTTCCCGCCGGCGCCGCAATCGCGCCGGCGCCCCGGCCTCGGCTAAAGCGCCGCGTCGCGACCCGGATGTCAACTTCTTGCCGGCGCAACCTCGCGTGAGCCGCGGCGCCGGCCCTTGACAGACCCCGGCGGCAGGGAAGAAAGGCCGCTCATGCCGTCCGACCGCCGTCCAGCCGCCCATGTCGTTCCCGCCGACGCCGAGAGCGTCGCCGCCGCTGCCGCGTGCCTGCGCGGCGGCGGGCTCGTCGCCATGCCAACCGAGACGGTCTACGGCCTCGCCGCCGACGCCACCTCCGATCGCGCCGTGGCGGCGATCTACGCCGCCAAGGGACGGCCGCGCTTCAATCCGCTGATCGCTCATTGCGCCGATTCGGCGAGCGCCGAGAGCGAAGCGGCGTTCGACGACGTCGCGCGGCGGCTCGCGCGCGCCTTCTGGCCGGGGCCGCTGACCCTGGTGGTTCCCGTCGGCGTCAATTGCCGGGTGAGTCTGTTGGCGCGCGCCGGCCTCGACAGCCTCGCGTTGCGCGTGCCCTCCCACCCGATTGCGCGCGCGCTGATCGCCGCGGCGGGCGTTCCGGTCGCCGCGCCCTCGGCCAACCGCTCGGGGCGCGTCAGCCCGACCCGGGCCGAGCACGTCGCCGCCGACCTCGACGGTCGCGTCGATTGGATCCTCGACGCGGGGCCGACGCCGCTCGGCGTCGAGTCGACCATCGTCGCCTGCCTAGGCGGGCCGCCGCGGCTGCTGCGGCCAGGGGCGCTGTCGCGCGAGCGCGTCGAGGCCGAGCTCGGCTTCGCGCTGGCGGACGCGGCGCCGCCTGACCAGGCCGCGGCGCCGCGCGCGCCGGGGGCGCTGAAGTCGCATTACGCGCCGCGCGCCGCGGTGCGGCTCGCGGCGACCATGACCGAGCAAGACGAAGCGGCGCTCGACTTCGCCGGCGCGCTCGCCCACGGCGCCGCGCGCGTCCGGCTCGACCTCTCGCCCGCCGGCGACCTCGGCGAGGCGGCCGGTAACCTGTTCGCCTACCTGCGCGCGCTCGACGCGACCGGCGTGGCGACGATCGCCGCGGCGACGGTCCCCGCGCGCGGCTTAGGCGCGGCGATCAATGACCGCCTGCGCCGCGCCGCCGCGCCGCGCGACGGCTGAAAACGTCGCCCGACGCGCGGCGAATCGTCGCGTCGCGGCAAAAATGCTGGCGCTCCCGCACGACTCGCTTGCGCCTACGCACGTTGGCGGCGAATCTGCGTCGCCTCGCGCAAGCGACCTGGGGATCGCGGAGATGACGAACTCGGCGCTCGATTGGGACGAGTTCCGCTTGGTCAAAGCGATCGCCGACGCCCGTTCGCTGGTCGGCGCCGCCGAGGCGCTGGGGCTTAACCATTCGACCGTGTTCCGTCGCCTCGCGGCGATTGAGACGGCGATTGGCGCGCGCTTGTTCGAGCGCTCGCGCGCCGGCTACCAGCCGACGCCGGCGGGCGAAGAGATGGTGGGATTGGCCACCTCGATGGCCGATTCGATCATCGAATTCGAGCGCCGCGTCGCCGGGCGCGACGCCAAGCCGACCGGCGAGCTGCACGTCACCACTGTCGATGCGGTCGCGGCCGCGCTGCTGCCGCCGATCATTGCCCGCTTCCGCGCCGTCAACCCCGGCGTCCAGCTCGACCTCATCGTCGCGGCGCAGACCCTCAACCTGTCGCGCCGCGACGCCGACGTGGCGATCCGCGCCACCAACGAGCCGCCGGAGGCGCTGGTCGGCCGACGCATCTGCGCCGTGCGCTGGGCCGTCTATTGCGCGCCGTCGCTCGCCGCCCAATACGGTCCGCGCTTGCTCGCCTCGGCGCCGTGGATCGGCTACAGCGACAACTTCGCCCCGCCGCGCGCCAAGCGCTGGATCGAAGAGACGATCGGCCCGCGCCGGCAGGTCTGCCGCGTCAATTCGCCGCTGTGCATGGCCGAAGTGGCCGCGCTCGGGGTCGGCGCCGCGGTGCTGCCGTGCCTGCTCGGCGATCGCCGCCCGGAGTTGACCCGCATCGGGCCGATCCAGCCAGAGCTCGACGTCGACCTGTGGATCCTCACCCACGCCGATCTGCGCCATTCGGCGCGGGTGCGCGCGTTCACCGAGCTCGCCAGCGCCGAGCTCGCCAAGGCGCGCAAGCTGATCGAAGGCGCGGGCGGCGAAGGGGGCTAGGCCTTCGCGCGCTCGACGCGCGCCGTGCGCGCGCGCATCGTCACCAGCTCCTCCGCCGCGGTGGGATGAACGGCCATCGTCGCGTCGACGTCGGCTTTCGTCGCCCCCATCTTCACTGCGATCGCCAGCGCTTGGATCGTCTCCGCCGCCTCGCGGCCGAGGATGTGCGCGCCGACCACGCGGTCGGTCGCCGCGTCGACCACCAGCTTCATGATCGCACGCTCGCGCCGGCCGGAGAGCGTCGCCTTAAGCGGCCGGAAGTCGGCTTTGTAGATGTCGACGACGGGAAACCGCGCGACAGCCTCGGCCTCCGTGAGGCCAACCGCGCCGATCTCCGGCGTGGCGAACACCGCATGGGCGACGTCGCGATGGTCGACCTCGCCCGACCCGCCGCCGAACAGGCGATCAGCGAGCGCATGGCCCTCGCGGATCGCCACCGGCGTCAGCGGAATTCGGTTGGTGACGTCGCCGACCGCATGGATCGACGGGACGGTCGAGGTCGAAAGCGCGTCGACCACCACCGCGCCTTCGCCGTCGAGCGCGACGCCGGTCGCTTCGAGGCCGAGCTTGGCTGTGTTCGGCTTGCGGCCAGCGGCGATGAGAACCTGGTCCGCATCGACCGTGGCGCCGTCGCTGAGCGTGACGCGCAGCCGCGCGCCGCGTTTGTCGATGCGCGTCGGCAGACACCCGAAGCGCAACGCGACGCCGGCGCGCTGCAGCTCGTCGCGCAGGCCGGCGCGCATGTCCTCGTCGAACCCTCTCAGCACGTTGCCGGCGCGCATGACTTGCGTCACTTCGGCGCCCAGCCGCGCGAACAGCGAGGCGAACTCGACCCCGATATAGCCGCCCCCGACCACCATCAGCCGGGCGGGAAAGGCTTCGAGGTCGAAGATCTCGTTGGAGGCGATCGCATGCTCGACGCCCGGAAAGGCGAGCGCCGCCGCGGGCCTGGCGCCGGTCGCGACGAGGATGTGGCGGGCGGTCAGCGCGGCGCCGCCGGCGAGCCGAACCGTGTGCGCGTCGGCGACCTCCGCGCGCTTCTCGATCAGCTCGGCGCCGGTCTTCTCGAGATTGGCGCGATAGATCGCCGAGAGCCGCGTGACTTCGCGCTCCTTGGCGTTCTTAAGCGTCGGCCAGTCGAACCGCGTCGGGCCGACGCTCCAGCCGAAGCCTTCGGCGTCGGCGAATTCGTCGACGAAGCGGCTGGCGTAGACCATGAGCTTCTTCGGCACGCAGCCGCGAATGACGCAGGTCCCGCCGACGCGGAATTCCTCGGCGACGGCGACCTTCGCGCCGCGACCCGCCGCGACCCGCGCCGCGCGGACGCCGCCCGAGCCGGCCCCGATCACGAACAGGTCGACGTCGAAAGGCATGGCGCGAACCCCCTTCCGGCTTCGGCGTCGCGCAGCGCTCGAGCGTGCGGCGCCGGTCTAGAAGCTATAGCCCTTCTTGGCCATCTCCTCGCGCGCGCGCTTCAAAATGTCCGTTTCCAGCTTGGCGCGCCAGTCGCGCGCGCGAACGCCGAGTTCAATGGTCAGATTCGGCTGCGCGGCCATGAATTTCTTGCCGACCGAGCTCTCGTAGAAGGCCGCCACGTCCTTGAGCTCCTGCTCGGTCATTTGGCTCGCGAAGTACTTCGCAACGTCGTTGAGGAGGTCCTCCTCGGTCTTGATGAATTCCGGCTCTATGGCCTTCAGCACGTCGTCCAGCGGGGCCTTCAGCTCGGGGTGCGTCGTGGTGACGTTGCGCTCGAGCTCGGTCAGCAAGGTCGGCACGATGCGGTCCATGGCCGGTTTCAAGCCCATGTCGGTGAAAATCACCTTGGCGTAGCCGAGCGCGGCGGGCGACGGCTCGTCGGCGCGGGCGCCGCAGGTCGCGAGCGCGACGAAGGCGGAGGCGGCCAGCGCGAGGCCGGCCTTCGAAAGCGAGAACGACATGGTTGAAATTCTCCTTTGCGGTGCGGCGGGTCAGTCGGTCGCGCCGAGCAGCTCGATTCCGTTCGGCCCGGCGAAGATCGCCGTGGTCGCCATGCCGATGAACAACCCGTGCTCGACCACGCCGCAAACCGCGGCGAGCGCCTGGTTGAGCGCGTCGGGGTCGGGAATGGCGCCGAAAGCGCAATCGAGAATATAATGCCCGCCGTCGGTGACGAAAATCGCGCCGTCGCGTCGACGCAGCTCGATCGCGCCGCCGAGACCGACGGAGGCGGCCGCGCGCTCGACGCGTCGGCGGGTTGAGGCGAGCCCGAACGGAACGACTTCGACCGGCAGTGGAAAGCGGCCGAGGCGCGCGACCCGCTTCGTCGAATCGGCGATCGCCACCATGCGTCGCGACGACGACGCGACGATCTTCTCGCGCAGAAGCGCGCCGCCGCCGCCCTTGATCAGGCGCAGCGCGGGATCAATCTCGTCGGCGCCGTCAACCGTGAGGTCGAGCTCGGCGATCTCGTCGAGCGTCGCCAGCGGCACACCGAGCGCCTGCGCCTGACGGAAGGTCACTTCCGAGGTCGGCACGCCGACCACGTCGAGGCCGCGCTTGACCGCCTCGCCGATGAGATCGACGAAGTGGCGGGCGGTCGAGCCGGTGCCGAGGCCGAGCTTCATCCCCGGGCGCACGAACGCCATCGCGCGCTCGGCGGCTTGACGCTTGAGCTTTTCGCTATCGGACAAGGAAAGAACTCCGTTCTCGGCGCCGCGACGCGCCCGGAACCGCGACCGTCGGCGCCGCGCCGATGGCCTAGCGGCTCGGCGGCCGAAAGGCAACATGCGCGCCGGCGGACGCGGCGAATCGCCCCTTCGGCCGCGGCCGCCCGGCGCAAAGACGGCGGTCGCCTTGCTGCGCCGCAACATCGATCCGAACGCAGCCGCCGTCGTTCACCGACCGCAAAGGATTTGCCGCTAGGTGACAACCGCTGACGCGTCGCGTCGTTTCGCGGCGCGCTGCACGTCTCGGCGCGCGAAGGCGCCGCCCGGAGGACGGTCGAAATGGCGGCGATGGCCCCCTTATTTAAGACGATCGCCGCGCTCGGCGGTTTCGAGGCGGCTTGCTTCTGGCTGGCGGCGTTCGTCATCTTCATGCTGACGGGGTTTGTCCTCGACTACCTGTTGGGCAGGCAGGGTTTCGGCCCTTATGTCAATTCGGTCCTGGCGCTGGCCGGCGTCTTCCTCGCGCTTTACGCGCGGTACAACTATCTGCTGCCCTACCTCCGATACGATCCCTACCTGACCTGCGGGCTGGTGGTCGCGGTCCCCGCGTTGCTGATCTTGCTTCTCAGCTTCCTGCGGACACGAGTGTTCTAGGCTTTTCGCCCGCCGTGGCGAGGCCTGTCCCGCCGCAGACGCGCGACGCTGTGGCCCCGCGCCTATAATCGCCGGGTCGACGCCGGCGGTCGCCAATGCGGGCGGGCCTGTTCGGCGCGCGCCGCGAGCGCGTGTTGCGGCGCAAAAAAGAGTTCCGCAAACGCGAAAAAGGGCCTATCTTCCCGCAGCGCGACATAGGCCACCGTAGAGCCGAGACCGTCAACCGATGTCGAATCGAACGTCTCCAATCACGATCAAGAAATATGCGAACCGGCGGCTCTATAACACAGCTTCCAGCTCTTATGTCACGCTCGCCGACTTGGCCAAGATGGTTAAGATTGGCGAAGATTTCGTCGTTTATGATGCGAAGACCAACGAAGAAATAACCAGGCAGGTGCTGGCGCAGATCATCTTCGAGCAGGAGGGGATCGAAGGTCAGGCGTTGCTGCCGATCGCGTTCCTTCGTCAACTCATCCGCTGTTACAGCGACGGCGTGCAAACCTTGTTGCCGAGCTATCTCGAATACTCGATCGACCAGTTCGCCGGCGAGAAGCAGGCGATCCGCGAGGCGGCGGGCCGCGTTTTCGGCCCGGCGGCTTTTTCACCCGCCTCGTTCGGCGCGCTGAAGGAGCTGACGCGCAAGAACCTCGCCGCGTTCAACCGCGCCCTCGGACTGTTCTCCCCGTTCGGCGCCGGCGGCGACAAACCTGCGAACGACGCCGACGCCGCGGAAGCGGCCGCGCCCGTCAACCCGCCCCCGCCGCCGCCCGCGCCGCCGATGGCGAACGCCGATCTCGAGGAGCTGCGCGTGCAGCTCGCGGAGATGCGCCGCCGTCTCGACAATCTGACCGAAAAGCGCTGAAGCCGACGCGCGCGGTCACGCCCTGCCGGCGGCGAGGCGCGCCGCCGCAGCCGGCGGCTCGTAGAGTTCGGGGCGGCCGAGCAGGCGCCCCTGGAGATAGTCGATCCGCCATTCGACCAACAGCCGGCGCGTCTCCGCGTCCTCCACCCATTCGGCCACGGTGGCGACGCCGAGGTGGCGCGCAAGGTCGGCGAGCGCGCGCACGAAGAAGCGGTCGTCGATCGAGCGCGCGAGATTCTGCACGAAGGCGCCGTCGATCTTGACGATGTCGACGCCGAGACGTCGCAGGCTGCGGAACGAGGTATAGCCGGCGCCGAAATCGTCCATCGCCACGGCGACGCCGAGCGCCTTGATGCGCGCGACGATGCGCGCGGCTTCCTCGATCGGCTCGACCGCCAGCGTCTCGACGATCTCGACGATCAGGCGCTGCGCCGTCCCCGGACGCGCCGCAAGCGCCGCCTTGAGCCGATCGACCCAGTCCGGCGCGCTGAGCGTCGCCACCGAGACGTTGACCGCCACCTTTAGGCCGGGCTCGGCGACGAGACGATCGAGCGCCAGCTCGAGCACACGCTGGTCGAGCTGCGTGATCAGGCCAATCTTCTCCGCGACCGGCAGCAGCACTTCCGGCCCCACCAGCTCGCCGTCGTTCTGGCGCACCCTGAGCAGCGCTTCAACGAAGGCGACCACGCCGCTTTCCGCGACGACCACCGGCTGATAGGCGACGACGACGCGGCGCTGGTTGAGCGCGGCGACAATCTCGTCGGCGATCGCCGCTTCGCGGCGCCGCGCTTCGCACGTCGCCTGGCCCGGCGCATAGAGCGCGAAGCGCTGCGGCGAGCCGGCCGCCTGTTCGAACGCTTCTTCCGCGCGCTGCAGCAGCCGGCAGGCGTTGCGGCCGTGCCGCGGCGCGAGCGCAGCGCCGATGCGAACCGCGGCGCGGATCGGACCGGCCGAGGTTTCGAACGCCTCGGCGTTGAGGCGCCGCGTCAGCCGCGGGCCCGCCATCGCGGTCTGCTCGACGTCGCCTGCGCGCAACAGCGCCGCATGCTTGCCGCCCGCGTAATGGGCGACCTTGTCGGTCGCGCGCAGGTTCGCCGCCAAGCGCCGCCCCACCGCCGCGATCACCTGGTCGCCCGCGTCGAAACCGTAGCGGCGGTTGATCTCGTCGAGGTCCTCGAGGCCGACGATCAGCACGGCGAAATGCGTGTCGCCCGGACGCGCGTGGGCGAACAGCGCTTCGATCGCTTCGTTGAAGCGCCGCCGGCTCGCGGACGCGCCGGGAAAGAACAGGCGCTCGTCCTCGGCCGCGCCGCGTTGCGCCGGTTCGTCGCCGGGCAGCAGGCGCAGGACCCCGTGGGCGCGCGCCGGCTTGCCGCTCGCGTCGGCGAACCAGCGGCCGAAATCCTCGACCGCGCGCGTCGCGCCGGCGCGACCGACTAGGCGGTAGGCGACGCGATAGGGCGCCCCTTCGCCCTCGTCGCGCATCGCGCCGTCGAACACCGCCTGGAAGCGCGACGACTCGGAATCGGCGGTCACCAGCTCGGCGAAGGCCGCGCCGGTCGCCAACGAGGCGGGAGGAAAAGCGGCCAGCGTCACGCCGGCGTTCGCGCCCCACGACAGGCGGTCGGTGGCGATGTCCCAGTCGTAGACCGTCGCGTTGATCGCGGCGAGCGCTTCAGACGCGTCGAGGCCCGCGCGCGCGGCGGCCTGCTCGTCGGGCGTCGCGACGGCGTGATCGCGGGGCGTCTCGATGTCGTGCAAGCGAGTGCAGCTCCGATGTCGGCGCGGCCGGCCGGGCGCCGCGCGCTGACGCGCCGACATTCGACCGAAACGGTTAATGGATCGTTTACTATACCGCTTCGCCGGCGCTCGCCATGGGCGCGCTCAGAAGCGGTCCTTGCGCGCCCGAAGCTCGGCGAACACTGCGGCCGGCGCCGCGCCCGCCATCCCGAGCGCGGCGCGCACGTCGGGCTGCTCGGCGCGCAAGAATGGATTGGCGGCGAGCTCGGCGGCGATAGCGGTCGGGAGGGTGAGCTTGCCCTCGGCGCGCAACGCCGCCGCTGTCGCCGCGCGGCCGCGCAGGACCGCGTTGTCGGGTTCGATGGTGAGCGCGAAACGCGCGTTGGCCTCGGTGTATTCATGGCCGCAATAGACCGTGGTCTCGCCCGGCAGCGCGGCGAGTTTCATCAGCGAATCCCACAGCACGGCGGGCGGCGCCTCGAACGCGCGGCCGCAGCCGAGCGCGAACAGCGTGTCGCCAGTGAACAGCAGCGCCTCGTCCTCGAACCAATAGACAACATGGCCCATGGTGTGGCCGGGGGTCTCGATCACTTTCGCCGAAAGGGCGCCGACGCGCGCGACGTCGCCGTCGTTGACGCCGAGGTCGAGCCCGCCGATGCGCGCGGCCTCCTTGGCCGGTCCGGCGACGCGCAGCTTGGGAAAGCGCGCGCGAAGCCCAGGCAGACCCTGAACATGGTCGGCGTGATGATGGGTGACGAGGACGTCGGTGAGCTCCCAGCCTTGCGCGGCGGCGGCGGCGATCAGGGCGGCGGCGTCGGGCGCGTCGATCGCGGCGGTGGCGCCGGATCGCGAGTCGTGGACGAGAACGCCGTAATTGTCGTTCAGGCAGAGAAAGGGATGAACGTGCGTCGTCATGCTGGCGCCTTTCTCGCGTCGCGTCCCGCAGCGGCGGCGCGAGGTCGATTGCGCCGCGGCGCGGAGTGGTTCACATTCGCGCGCGTCGCCTGAAGGCGTAACCGGCCATGCCGCTCGACGTCAACGATCTCCTCGCCTTCTATTCCTCGCCGCTCGGCGACGTCGCGCGCCGCTTGATTGGGCGGGTGTTGCGCGCGCGGTGGGACGACTGCGCGCGGCTGTCGATCCTCGCGCTCGGTTTCGGCGGCCCCTATCTCGAGCGCTTTCGCGATGAGGCGCGGCGCGCGCTGGCGTTGATGCCGGCCGAGCAAGGCGTGGTCAATTGGCCGAGCGGCGGGCGTTCGGCCTCGGCGCTGGTCGACTTCGAGATGCTGCCGCTGCCCGACGCCTCCATCGACCGCGCCCTGGTGGTGCATGGGCTGGAGACGGCCGAGCAGCCGGAAGCGGTGCTCGAGGAGGTGTGGCGGGTGCTGGCGCCGGGCGGCCGGCTGATCGTCGTCACGCCGTCGCGGCGGGGCGTTTGGGCGCGGTTCGACGGCACGCCGTTCGGCCAGGGCCAGCCTTATTCGAAGGGGCAGTTGCGCGAGCTGATGCGCGACGCGTTGTTCTCGCCGATCTTTTGGGGCGAGGCGTTGTTCGCGCCGCCGTTCCGTCGCCGCTTCTTCATCAATTCCGCGCCGGCGATCGAGCGGCTGGGGGCGATGGTCGGGCGGCCGTTCGCCGGCGTGCTGATCGTCGAGGCGACGAAGCAGCTCTACCGGCCGGTCGGCGTGCGCCGCCTCGCGCGCCGCGAGACGATGGTGGTTCGCACCGGACTCGCGCCGATCGCCCACCGCGCGCCGGCGCGATTTTCAGATTGTCGCGGCGCGCCGATCGTGCGATTTAGCCGCGGCCTTTGCCTTGGAGAATGAACCCATGCCGGAATCGGAACGCTTGCTCGTGTTGCTTCGCCACGGCCAGAGCGAGTGGAATTTGAAGAACTTGTTCACGGGTTGGCGCGACGTGGACTTGAGCCCGCGCGGCGTCGAAGAGGCGAAGGAAGCCGGAAGGCGGCTGAAGAAGCGCGGCTTGGCGTTCGACGTCGCCTACACTTCGGCGCTGATGCGCGCCCAGCGCACGCTGGCGCTCGCGCTCGACGAGCTCGGTCAGACCGGGTTGACCGAGCATCGCGACCAGGCGCTCAACGAACGCCACTATGGCGACCTCTGCGGCCTTAACAAGGACGACGCGCGCAAGAAATGGGGCGACGAGCAGGTTCGCCTTTGGCGGCGCAGCTACGACGTGCAGCCGCCCGGCGGCGAGAGCCTGAAGGACACGGTGGCGCGCGCGCTGCCCTATTATTGCCAGCACATCCTCCCGGCGGTGCTGCGCGGCGAGCGCGTGCTCGTCTCCGCCCACGGCAACAGCCTGCGCGCGCTGGTGATGGTGCTCGACGGGCTGAACGCCCAGACGATTCCGGGGCTGGAGATCGCCACCGGCGTGCCGCTAGTCTACCGCCTCAACGCCGATTCGACGGTCGCGTCGAAGGAGATCCTCGACAAGTAAGCGCCGTGGGGCCTGCCGCGGCCGCGCGAACTCGTCTAATCTTCCCGCCGGCGATTCGCCTGCCTTCCGATAGCGGCGGCCGGGGCGAACCGCCTAGGCGGGGGCGGTTTTCGAGGTGCGGCATGCGAAGCGCGATAGCGGCGGCGGCGACGCTCGCTCTGTTCGGCGGGGCCGCGGCGGGAGAACGTTACGAGTTCCTCGCGGCGCCCCAGATCAATCTTTCTCTCGTCTATCGGTTGGATAAGCTGACGGGCGACGTCATCGCCTGCCAATACGCTCACACCCCCGGCAAGACCGACATCGAGCCCGGCGCTTTCGGCGTCACCGCCTGCTATCGCGGCGGCGACGGCGCCGCCAAGCAGGAGCCGGGCGACTACGGCCTCATCGCCACCCGCCACGAGCAGGAGGGCGGCGTTTTCCGCGTCGACTATCGCACCGGCGCCTTGAGCATCTGCTACCTCTATTTTCAGCGCGAGAAACAAGGCGACCGCGAGGTCGTCGCCGACCAGTACGTGGTCTGCACGGCGCCGTATAAGTAGTGGGTTTAAAGGGCGTCGGTTACAACCAGTTGTGGCTTTGGCAGGCGAGGCGGCGGCGACGGAGGACGCTGCCGCCGTCGCGAGCGAAGCGATCGGGAAGGCGAGGGCGAGAGCCGCTCCCGCGTCGCCGCCTGCGACGACGGGGTCGCTTGAGCGCGATTTGCGGTCGCCTGCCGCTGGCGACGCGCCCCTCGCTTGCGCTATAGACCTCGCCGCCCTCGCCGACAGACGCGGCGAGGCGACGAGTTCTTTCCCGCCATGGTCGACGCGCCCCCGTTTCCGCTCCGCCGCGACACCATTTTCGCCCTCGCCTCCGGCGCGGGACGCGCGGCGATCGCGGTCATCCGCGTCTCCGGCCCGGCTTGCGCGGCTGCGGTCGCGGCGCTGGCGCCGAAGGCGGCCGTCGCCGACCGCGCGGCGACGCTGGCGACGCTGCGCGACCCGCAAAGCGGCGAGGCGCTCGATCGCGCGCTGGTCGTCCGCTTCGTCGCGCCGCGCAGCTTCACCGGCGAGGAAATGGCCGAGATTCACGCGACCGGCGGACGGGCGACGGTCGCCGGCGTCTTCGCCGCGCTGGCGAAGTTGCCCGGCCTGCGGCCCGCGGAAGCGGGCGAGTTCGCCTGGCGGGCGTTCGAGAACGGCAAGCTCGACCTCGCCGAAGTGGAGGGCCTCGCCGATCTGGTCGAGGCCGAGACCGCGGCGCAGCGCCGCCAAGCCCTCGGCGTCGCTAGCGGCGCGTTGAGCCGGGAGGCGGAGGCGATTCGGGCCAAGCTGGTCGAGGCGATGGCGATCGTCGAGGCGCAGATCGACTTTTCCGACGTCGAGGACGCCGAAGCGCTGTCGCTGGCCCAGGCCCGCGCCGTCGCCGCCGACGCCGCGGGCCGCCTGCGCGCGGCGCTCACCGGGGCGGAGGCGGGGGCGCGGCTGCGCGAGGGCTTCAATGTCGTCATCGCCGGCCCGCCCAATGTCGGCAAGTCGACGCTGATGAACGCGCTGGCGCGCCGAGACGTGTCGATCGTTTCGGCGATCGCTGGCACGACGCGCGACCTGGTCGAGGCGCCGCTCGACCTGCGCGGTTTTCCCGTGACGTTGGTCGACACCGCCGGCATCCGCGAATCTGATGATCCTCTCGAGCGCGAGGGTGTGGCGCGGGCGCGCAAGCGCGCCGAGCGCGCCGACCTGACGCTGTGGCTCAGCGACGGAGGGGACGAGGCGCCGTCACCGCCCGCGAGCGGCAGACCGACGCTCGTCGTGCTGACTAAGGCCGACCTTCGGCCACCGCCGGCGGCCGCCGCGCCCGCGCCCGGCGCCCCGCTGAGCGTTTCGGCGCTCACCGGGGCCGGGATCGACCGGCTGCTTGACGCCGTCGCCGATCTCGCCGAAGAGCGGATGAGCGGACCGGCGCCGGGGCTGATCGCGCGCGAGCGCCAGCGGGCGGCATTCGCCGACGCGCTGGCGGCGTTGGAGCGGGCGCTCGACCCCAGCGCGCTAGAGCTGGAGCTGGTGGCGGAGGACCTGCGGCTGGCGGCGCGGGCGATGGAGCGGGTGGTCGGGCGCATCGACGTCGAGGATGTGCTCGGCGACATATTTTCGCGGCTTTGCGTCGGCAAGTGAGAACTGTTTCACGTGAAACAGCCAGGACGGCGGGAATGAGCGATTACGACGTCATCGTCATCGGCGGCGGCCACGCCGGCGCGGAGGCCGCGGCCGCCGCCGCGCGCTTCGGCGCGCGCGCCGCGCTTGTCACCCACCGCCGCGACCGCATCGGCGAGATGTCCTGCAATCCCGCCATCGGCGGCCTCGGCAAGGGCCACCTGGTGCGCGAGATCGACGCGCTCGACGGCCTGATGGGCCGCGCCGCCGACGCCGCCGGCATCCATTTCCGCGTCCTCAACCGCCGCAAGGGCCCCGCGGTCCAAGGCCCCCGCGCGCAGGCCGACCGCAAGCTCTACCGCCGCGCCATGCAGACCCTGCTCGCCGACACCGCGGGCCTGACCATCGTCGAAGGCGAGGCGAGCGGCCTGACGCTCGATCGCGGGGCCGTCGCCGCCGTCTCCCTCGCCGACGGCCACGCGCTTTCCTGCCGCGCCGTCGTCGTCGCCACCGGCACCTTCTTGCGCGGCGTCATTCACCTCGGCGAGCAGCGCGCCGCCGCCGGCCGGGTCGGCGAGCCGCCCTCCGTCGAGCTCGCGCGCGCGCTCGACGCCGCCGGCTTCGCCCTCGGGCGCCTGAAGACCGGCACCCCGCCCCGCCTCGACGGCGCGACCATCGACTGGTCGGCGCTCGAAGTTCAGCGCGGCGACGATCCGCCCGAGCCCTTCTCGGCGATGACCGACGCGATCACGCTGCCGCAGCTCCCTTGCCATATCACCCGCACCACCGCCGCCGGCCACGCCATCGTGCGCGCCAACGCCCACCGCACCGCCGTCTATTCCGGCGCGATCTCTGGCCGCGGCCCGCGCTATTGCCCCTCGATCGAGGACAAGGTGATCCGCTTCGCCGACCGCGACAGTCACCAGATCTTTCTCGAGCCCGAAGGCCTCGACGATCCGACCGTCTATCCCAACGGCATCTCGACCTCGCTGCCCGCGGACGTGCAGGCGGCGCTGGTGGCGACCATTCCCGGCCTCGAGCGCGCGCGCGTCGTGCGCCCCGGCTACGCCATCGAGTACGACTACGTCGATCCCCGCGAGCTCGACGCCAGCCTGGCGGCGCGACGCGTCCCCGGCCTCTATCTCGCCGGCCAGATCAACGGCACCACCGGCTATGAGGAAGCGGCGGCGCAAGGGCTCGTCGCCGGCCTCAACGCCGCGCGCTTCGCCGCCGGCGCCGCTCCCGCCGCGTTCGACCGCGCCGAAAGCTATCTCGGCGTGATGATCGACGACCTCGTCACCCGCGGCGTCACCGAGCCCTACCGCATCTTCACCTCACGCGCCGAGTACCGCCTGTCGTTGCGGGCCGACAACGCCGACGAACGCCTGACCGAGAAGGGCGTCGCCCTGGGCTGCGTCGGCGCCCCCCGCGCCGCGCGCTATCGCCACATCAAAGCGCGCCTCGACGCGGCGCGCGCGCTTCTCCGCTCGGCCGTCGCCTCGCCGGCGACGCTCGCCGCCGCCGGCGTCGCGGTCAACCATGACGGCGCGCGCCGCACCGCCTTCGAGCTCGCTGCGCAGCCGGAGCTGAACCTCCCGACGCTCGCCCGCGTCTGGCCCGAGCTCGCCGCGATCGAGCCCGCGCTTGCGCGCCGGATCGAGGCCGACGCGAAGTACGCCGTCTATCTCGACCGCCAGGAGGAGGACGTCGCGCGCTATCGTCGCAGCGAGGCGCTGCCGATTCCCGCCGATCTCGACTACGCGACGCTCTCCGGCCTCTCCAACGAGTTGAAGGCGAAGTTCCTCGCCGCACGTCCTTCGAATCTTGGCCAAGCAGGCCGCATCGAGGGCGCGACGCCCGCGGCGCTGGCGCTGATCGCCGCCCACGCGCGCCGCCGGGCCCGCGCCGCCAGCATCGATGCGTAACGCCCGCCCTCGCCGCCGGCCCCTCTCCCGCAAGCGCGAGAGCAGCGCCGCCCCCCTTTTCTCGCTTGCCGGACAACGCACACCCACGAACCCCGACTGGGTCGACCCCGCTTCGCGCCTCGCCTGTTTCACGTGAAACATGCTCTCCCCCGCCGCCGACCGCGCTCGCGCGCTTTCGCTCGTCCCCGTCCCGCCCGAAACGGAAGCGCGGCTCGCGCGCTTCGTCGACTTGCTCGACCGCTGGCGCTCGGTCACCAACCTCATTTCTGAGGCCAGCTTCGCCGAAGTGTGGACCCGCCACGTCGCCGACAGCGCCCAGCTGCTCGCGCTCGCGCCGGAGGCGCGCCGCTGGCTCGACCTCGGCTCCGGCGCCGGCTTTCCCGGCCTCGTTCTCGCCATCCAACTCGCCGACCAGCCGGGCGCGCGCGTCCACTGCGTCGAGAGCGACCGGCGCAAATGCGCCTTCCTGCGCGAGGCCGCGCGCGCCACCGGCGCGCCCGCCGCAATTCACCCCTTTCGCGTCGAAGCGCTCGACCCGGATTCGCTTGGCCCTGTGGACGCCGTCGTCGCGCGCGCCTTCGCCCCCTTGCCGTCAATCCTCGAATTCGCCACAGTGTGGATCGGACGCGGCGCGATCGGCGTCTTTCCGCGCGGACGCTCCGCGGACGCCCAACTCGAAGCCCTTCCGCCCCCGCCCGACCTCGCGATCGAGGCCGTCGCCAGCAAAATCGACCCCGAAGCCGCGATTCTGCGGGTTCGCGCCGTCCCAAAGGCCCGCCCATGACCGACTCCGCCGCCCAACTGCCGCCGCCCCGCATTCTGGTGGTCGCCAACCAAAAGGGCGGCGTCGGCAAGACCACCACCGCCATCAATCTCGGCACCGCCCTCGCCGCCATCGGCGAACGCGTGTTGATCATCGACCTCGATCCCCAGGGCAACGCCTCGACCGGCCTCGGCGTCGACCGGAAATCGCGCGCCTCCTCGACTTACGACGCCCTGATCGGCGAGCGCGCCCTCGCCGAGATCATCACCCCCACCTCCGTGCCGCGCCTGTTCCTCGCGCCTTCCACCATGGACCTGCTCGGCGTCGAGCTGGAGATCGCCGGCGACGCCGACCGCTCCCACAAGCTAAAGAACGCCATCGCTACGTATTTTTCCCGCGCCGATCGCGCCGACGCCGTCACCTACGTTCTCATCGACTGCCCGCCCTCGCTTAACCTATTGACAATCAACGCGCTTGCCGCCGGCGACGCCGTCCTCGTGCCGCTCCAGTGCGAGTTCTTCGCCCTCGAGGGCCTGTCGCAATTGCTGAAGACGGTCGACCAGGTGCGCCGCTCGCTCAACCCCAATCTCGCCATCCATGGCGTCGTGCTGACGATGTACGACCCGCGCAACTCCTTCGCTGGCCAAGTGGTCGCCGACGTGCGCGCCTTCATGGGCGACAAGGTCTACGACACCGTCATCCCCCGCAACGTGCGCGTTTCCGAGGCGCCCTCCCACGGCAAGCCTGTGTTGCTCTACGACCTCAAGTGCTCGGGCAGCCAAGCCTATCTGAAGCTCGCCTCCGAGGTCATCCAACGCGAAGGCCGCTGGCGCGCCGCTTGACGCCCGCCTTCGATCATCAGGAGCGTTTCATGGCAGAACAGGCCGCCCGCCACGCCGAACATCGACCGCGACTCGGCCGCGGCCTCGCGGCGCTGCTCGGCGAAGCCGCGCAGGAACCCCCCGCCGCCGGCCGCGCCGGCCCGCGCAAAGCGCCCGTCGCCTTCCTCCACTCCAATCCCCGCAATCCGCGCAAGGACTTCAACGACGTCGAGCTCGACGAGCTCGCCGCCTCGATCCGCGAGCGCGGCGTCATCCAGCCGGTGCTGGTGCGCCCGACCGCCAATTCCGCCGATTCGTTCGAGATCATCGCCGGCGAGCGCCGGTGGCGCGCCGCCCAGCGCGCCGGCCTGCACGACATCCCGATCCTGGTCGTCGACGCGGGCGACCGCGAGGCGCTTGAGATCGCTATCGTCGAAAACGTCCAGCGCGCCGACCTCAACGCCCTCGAAGAAGCCGCCGGCTACGCCCAGCTCGCCGCCGACTACGGCTACGCCCACACCGACATCGCCCGCATCGTCGGCAAGAGCCGCAGCCACGTCGCCAACACGCTGCGCCTCACCCAATTGCCCGAGCATACCCGCGAGCTGCTCAGCTCCGGCAAGATCACCGCCGGCCACGCCCGCGCGCTGCTCGCGGTGCCCGACCCCGACGCCGTCGCGGACCGCATCGTCGACCGCGGCCTGACCGTGCGCGACGTCGAGCGCCTCGGCGAGCGCGCCGGCCTTCCCCGCCGCGCCGCCAAGCCGCGCAAGCCGATCGACCCCGACACCCGCGCGCTGGAGGAGAACCTCAGCCTCGCGCTCGGAACCAAGGTGACGATCCGCCACTCCGGCGGCCTCGGCGAGATGCGCCTCGCCTTCCACGACTTCGACCAGCTCGAAGACTTCTGCCGCCGCCTGCGCCAGACCGGGCGGTAGACGCTTCGCCGCCGCTCTTACCCGCCCGCGCGCCGTTCCGACGCCAACGACCACAGCGCGCGCGTCGCCAGCGCCGCGCCGAGCCGCGGCTCGCGCCGAGCCCGCCCCGCCAGCGCCGCCGCCGCGGCCAGCCTCCTGCCGAGCGCCGCCGCTGACCAGCGCGCCGCCTCCTTGGCGAGCGCCGCCCGCGCCGCCGGCGGCATCCGCGTCCCCAGGCCCTGCAGCGCCTCCTCGAAGCTCCGCCCGCGCTCCATCTCAACCCGCAGCCGATGCAGCAACATCACCCGCGCCGCCAGGCGCGTCGCCAGCGGCCCCGCCTCGCCGCCGTCGGCGAAATACCGCCCCGCGCCCGCCTCCAGCGCCGCCATGTCGCCAAGCAACGCCGCGTCGATCAGCGCATCGAGCCCCGACGGCGCCGCGTCGGCGACGATCGCCTCGACGTCGGCCGCCTCGATCCGCCCCTTGCCGCGCGCGTAGACCATCAGCTTCGCCAGCTCGCCGCGGGTCGTCCCGCGGTCCGAACCAAGCAACGCGACCAGCGCCTCCCGCGCCTCCGGCGCCACCGTCAGCCCCGCCGCGAGCGCCTCCGCGTCGATCACCCGGCCGAGATCGCCGCGGTCGTCGGAATAGCATTCGATCGAGGCCGCCGCCGCGCCGTTCTCGAACGCCGCGCGCAGCGGCGCGCCGCGCTTCAGCGACCCCGCCTCGACGATTACCACGCAATCTTGCGGCGGCCGCCCGAACAGCGGCTCGATCGCCGGCAGCGGATCGCGCGCCTGCGCCTCGATCCACACCGCGCGCTCCCCGCCGAACATCGAAATCGCGTAAACCTCGTCGGCGAGCGCGCCCGGGTCGCGCGCCACCGCGTCGCCCTCCATCCGCACCAACCGCAGCGGATCGCGTTCCTCGCCGAGCGTCGCCGCGACCAGCGCCTTCGCCCGCTCGCGCACCAGCCCCTCGTCGCTCCCGTGCACAAGGAAGAAGCGCGTCTCGCGCGGCGGCCGTTTGACGAAGGCGTCGGCCGTCCTGTTGCTGATCGTCGTCACCGAACTCGCCCGCTCCGTCGATCGCCTCGCCGCCGGCCCGCCGCGGCCCGCGCCGCGCCCGCCCTCGCCCCTCATGCTTTTCTATCGGCGCGAAATCGTTTAGCAAGCGGGTTGTCCGGAGCGGCGCCGAGTCGTTCCTCTTTTTTCAATCCTTCTTGACAGCGAAGCGACGAGCATCGATGGCGACCTATAAGCTCCTTCTTCTTCCTGGCGACGGCATCGGCCCGGAGGTCACCGCCGAAGTCGAGAAAGTGATCGCCTGTTTCTCGCGCCTCGGCCTGGCGCATTTCGAAATCGAGAAGGGCCTGGTCGGCGGCTCCGCCTACGACGCCCACGGCGCGGCGATCAGCGACGCCGACATCGCGCTCGCTCACGCCGCCGACGCCGTGTTGCTCGCCGCGGTCGGCGGCCCGAAATGGGCCAACGTCCCTTACGACGTCCGGCCGGAGGCCGGCCTCCTGCGCCTGCGCAAGGACCTCGGCCTCTACGCCAACCTGCGGCCGGCGATCTGCTATCCCGCCCTCGCCGACGCTTCCTCGCTGAAGCGCGACGTCGTCGACGGCCTCGACATCATGATCGTGCGCGAGCTTACCGGCGGCGTCTACTTCGGCGAGCCGAAGGAGATCATCGACCTCGGCAACGGCCAGAAGCGCGCCGTCGACACGCAGGTCTACGACACTTACGAGATCGAGCGGATCGGCCGGGTCGCCTTCGACCTCGCGCGCAAGCGCGCCAACAAGGTGACTTCGTCGGAGAAGCACAACGTGATGAAGTCTGGCGCCCTGTGGCGCGACACCATCATCGCCCTGCACGCCCGCGAGTTCTCCGACGTCGCGCTCAACCATCAGCTCGCCGACGCCCTTGGCATGCAGCTCGTGCGCTGGCCGAAGCAGTTCGACGTCATCGTCACCGACAATCTGTTCGGCGACGTCCTCTCCGACGTCGCGGCGATGCTCACCGGCTCGCTCGGCATGTTGCCGTCCGCTTCGCTCGGCGACTTCGATCCCAAGACCGGCAAGCGCAAGGCGCTCTACGAGCCCGTGCACGGCAGCGCGCCGGACATCGCCGGCAAGAACCTCGCCAACCCGATCGCGATGATCGCCTCGTTCGGCATGGCGCTACGCTATTCGTTTGGCCTCGCCGTCGCCGCCGACCGGCTCGAGGCCGCCATCTCGCGCGTCCTCGACAAAGGGCTGCGCACGCCCGACATCCGCACGCCCGGCTGCCGCATCGTCTCCACGCGCGACATGGGCGACGCGATCGTCGCCGAGATCGAGCGTCCTTCCGCCTGAGGGCGGCGCGCCTTCAGCTCAGCGCCCCGCGACAGGCGCCGCGGCGGCTCGTGGTCTCCTTGACGACGTCGCCGAAACCCGCCTTGCGGCCGGCGCGCGTCAGCGCGACCCGATCCACGAGGCAAGACGCCGAAGCGCCATCCAGCTTCGCGCCCTTCGCCGCGCAAGCGAACCCGCGTAGCCCGCCGTCGACGCGCCCGAGCAACCGAAAGCCGACGCACGCGCGTCGTTCGCCGCCCGCGTCCAGCGTCGCCTCCGCCCACTCCACCGGCCCCTGGCCGCTCGCCGCGATCGCCGAGCCGCCCCAGCGCTCGACCGCCGCGCCCGCCGCCGCCGCCTGCTCGGCCACCTCGACGAACAGGCTGCCGGCGATTCCCGCCGCCGGCCGCCGCCACATCTCCACTCGCACGGCCGCCGCCGCGCCCGCCAGCGCGCCGACGCTCACGGCGTCGCGGCGCCCGCCGCTCTTGCGTTCGACCCACGCCTCGTAGCGCGGCCGCAGGGCGCCTTCGCCGTCGAGCTCGAACGCCGGCGCCAAAGAGGAATTGAGGATTTCGCTTTCCACGGGCGGCGATGCGGCCGCTTCGCTCGGCGGCGCGCCTGGCGGCGCCGACGCGAGCGCGGCGGCGCCGACCACGCCCGCCGCCGCGACCAGGCCGAACGCCGCCCGCGCAAGCCAGCCTCGCGCTGGCCGCCGCGGGCGGCTTGCGCCTTCCGCCCACCAACGATCGGCCGGCGCCAGGCAGATCCGGGTCGCGTCGCCGTCCACCTTCGTTTCCCACGTTCGACCGGGGTTCTCGCTTCCGCGACGCTATCGCCCCCCCGCGACCAAAGCGTTACCCGCCCGCGCAAACTTCACAAAACGCTCAACGCCTTGTTAACGCGCCGCCCTCGACGCCGCCCGCAACCCGCTCTCTCTCCCTCTCTCTCTTCACCGTGATGCGCGATTTCTCCCGACCGCGTTGACGCCCTAAGCGCGCTTACCCCTCGATCTCCTCGCGCAGAATCTCGAGCGCCAGCCAGTCGTCCTCCGCCGCCTCCAGTTCCGCGCGCCTCGCGCCATAGGCCTTGGTCGCCCGGTCAAACGCCGCGGGATCGCGCGCGTGCAGATCGGCGTCGCCGAGCGCGATCTCCAGCGCGGCGATTTCGCCGCGCAGCGCCTCGATCTTGCCCGGCAGCGCTTCGAGCGCGCGCCTCTCATGGAACGACAGCTTGCGCTTCGCCGCGCGCGGGGTGGGCTCGCGCGCCGGCGTTTTCTCGGCCTTCGCCGCCGCCGCAAGCGGCGCCCCGACGACGCCGTAGCCCCGCTGCGCGACCATGTCGGAATAGCCCCCCGCGTATTCGCGCCACCGCCCGCCGCCTTCGCAGACGATCACCGACGTCGCCACGCGATCGAGAAAATCGCGGTCGTGGCTGACCAGCAGGATGGTGCCCGGATAATCTCCGAGCAGCTCCTGCAACAAGTCCAGCGTCTCGACGTCGAGGTCGTTGGTCGGCTCGTCGAGCGCCATCAGGTTCGACGGCTGGGCGAGCGCGCGCGCCACCATCAGCCGCCCGCGCTCGCCGCCCGACAGCTTGCCGATCGGCGTGCGCGCCTGCTCCGGCGCGAACAGGAAGTCCTTCATGTAGCCGACCACGTGCTTGCGCTCGCCGGCGACCGCGACGTATTCGCTGCCGCCACCGGTCAACGCGTCGCTAAGCGTCGTCGTCGGCTCCAGCGCCGCGCGGCGCTGGTCGAGGCTCGCCATGACGACGTTGGCGCCGAGCCGCACCTCGCCGGCGTCCGGCGCGAGCGCGCCGATCAGCAGGTTGACCAGCGTCGTCTTGCCCGTTCCGTTGGCGCCGACCACGCCGACGCGGTCGCCGCGCATTACTCTCAGCGAGAAATCCTTCACGATCGGCCGGCCGTCGTACGATTTCGACGCGCGCTCGGCTTCGACCACCAGCGCGCCGGAAGTCTTCGCGTCTTGCGCCACCATCGTCGCCGCGCCTTCGACCCGCCGCCGCTCCCGCCGCTCCCGCCGCAGCGCCTCCAGCTCGCCGAGCCGGCGCATGTTGCGTTTGCGCCGCGCGGTGACGCCGTAGCGCACCCAGTGCTCTTCCTCGACGATGCGCCGATCGAGCTTGTGGCGCGCGAGCTCCTCTTCCTCCAACAGCGCGTCGCGCCAAGCCTCGAACGCCGCGAACCCCTGGTCGAGCCGCCGCGTCCGGCCGCGATCGAGCCACACCGTGGCGCGCGTGATGTCGGCCAGCAGCCGCCGGTCGTGGCTGACGATGACCGCCGCGGCGCGCGATTCCGCCAGCGCCTTCTCCAGCCATTCGATGGCGACGATGTCGAGGTGGTTGGTCGGCTCGTCGAGCAGCAGGATGTCCGGGTCGGCCGCCAGCGCCCGCGCGATCGCCGCGCGCCGCGCTTCGCCCCCTGACAGAACCGCCGGCTTCGCCATGGGGTCGACCCCGAGGTCCGCCATCAGCGCGCGGGCGCGATAGGGGTCCTCGCCCGGCTTGAGGCCGCCGAGGATGAAATCCAGCGTCGTCGCGTAGCCCGAAAGGTCCGGCTCCTGCGGCAGATAGCTAAGCCGCGCGTCAGGCTGGACGAACCGGCTTCCCGCGTCGACCGCGCATTCCCCCGCCGCGACGCGCAACAGCGTCGATTTCCCCGAGCCGTTGCGGCCGACCAGCGCGATGCGCTCGCCCGGCGAAACCGTCAGCTCCGCCCCGTCCAGCAGCGGCGCGCCGCCGAGCGTCAGTCGGATGTCTCGCAATTGCAATCGAGGCGGCATATGGAGCACACTGGACGGGCGGGGGCGCGTCGAACGCATAGTGCGCCGCGCGACAAAGGGAAAGCGCCATGGCCCATAGGGATCTTTCCGGCATATTTTCTCGTCTCGCCGATCGCCGCGGCGCAGTTCTCGGGCGCGCCGTCGCCGACGAGTTCGCCGACGATCCCCAGCGCTTCGCGCGATTCCATGTCGCCCTCGACGACCTTTTGTTCGACTATTCGAAGCAGCGGCTCGACCGGCCGACGCGCGACTTGCTCATCGAGCTCGCCGACGCGGCGGGCGTCGCCGCCAAGCGCGACGCGATGTTTAGCGGCGAGCGCGTCAATCCCACCGAGCGGCGCGCCGCGTTGCACACCGCGCTGCGCAACTTCTCCGGCCAGCCCGTGCTGTTCGACGGCCGCGACGTCATGCCCGACGTCGAGCACGAGCGCGCCAAGACGCTCGCTTTCGCCGCCGACGTGCGCGAGGGCCGCGCCCGCGGCGCGCTCGGCCAGCCGATGACCGCGGTCGTCAACATCGGCATCGGCGGCTCCGACCTTGGCCCCGCCATGGCGACGCGCGCGCTCGCCCCCTACGCGCAACCCTCCATTCGCTCGTTCTTCGTCTCCAACGTCGACGGCGCCGACATCGCCGACACCTTGCGCGGCCTCGACCCTGCGCGCACCCTGTTCATCGTCTCCTCCAAGACCTTCACCACCCAGGAGACGATGACCAACGCGCGTAGCGCGCGCGCCTGGATTGTCGGCGCGCTCGGCGAGGGCGCCGTTCCCGACCATTTCGCCGCCGTTTCGACCCAGCTCGACAAGGTGGCCGAATTCGGCGTCGAGCCGACGCGGGTGTTCGGCTTCTGGGACTGGGTCGGCGGCCGCTACTCGATCTGGTCGGCGATCGGCCTGCCGCTGGCGATCGCCATTGGCCCCGACGCCTACCTCGATTTCCTGCACGGCGGCTACGACGTCGACCGCCACTTCCGCGCGGCGCCGCCGGCCGAAAACATTCCGCTGCTGATGGGCCTCATCAGCGTGTGGAACCGTGACGTCCTCGGCTGCGCCTCGCAGGCCGTCATCCCCTACGATCAGCGCCTAGCGCGTTTTCCCGCCTATCTCCAGCAATTGCAGATGGAGAGCAACGGCAAGAGCGTCCGCCTCGACGGCGCCCCCGCCGACCGCCCCACCGGGCCGATCGTCTGGGGCGAACCCGGCACCAACGGCCAGCACGCCTTCTTCCAGCTCCTGCACCAAGGGACCGAAGTCGCGCCGATCGACTTCCTCGTCGCCGCCAAGCCGACCGCAGCCGACGCGCATCACCACGATCTCCTGCTCGCCAATTGCTTGGCCCAGGGCGAGGCGCTGATGCGCGGCCGCACCACCGCCGAAGCCGAGGCGCTCGGCAAGGCCCAGGGCGCGAGCGCCGAGGAGGCGGCGCGTCTCGCCCCGCACAAGACCTTCTCGGGCAGCCGTCCGACCTCGACGCTGCTCTATCAGCAGCTCGCGCCGCGAACCCTCGGCCGGCTGATCGCCATCTACGAGCACAAGGTGTTCGTCGAGGCGGCGATCTGGGACATCAATCCGTTCGACCAGTGGGGCGTCGAGCTCGGCAAGCAGCTCGCCTCGCGCCTCGCCCCGATCGTCGCCGACGCCAAGGCGGACCTGAGCGCGCTCGACCCGTCGACCGCGGGGCTGATCGCGCACCTGCGCAAGCTGAGGGCCTAGGAGCCGCTCGGCGGCCTTTTCACCCGATCCGCCGCGTCGCCTCTCTCAGCCAGCGGCGCGTCGGCGCGTCGACCAGCGGCGACAGCGCCTTGCGCACGCGCGCGTGGTAGGCGTTGAGCCAGCCGATCTCGTCGGCGTCCATCAGCTTCGGCTCGACCAGGCGCAGCTCGATCGGGGCCAGCGAGATCGTCTCGAAGCCGAGCGTCTCCCGCTCGGCGCCTCGTATTTCCCGTCGCTCGACCACCACCAAGTTCTCGATACGGATGCCGAATCGGCCCGGCGCGTAATAGCCGGGCTCGTTCGAGACGATCATCCCCGGCGCGAGCGCGACCGTCCCCGTCTTGGCGATGCGCTGTGGGCCTTCGTGGACCGAGAGATAGGCGCCGACCCCGTGCCCCGTGCCGTGGTCGAAATCGAGCCCCGCCCGCCACAGCGCCTCGCGCGCCAGCGCGTCGAGCTGCGCGCCGCTCGTCCCCTTGGGAAACACGGCGCGAGCGATGGCGATGTGCCCCTTCAGCACGCGGGTGAAGCGGTCGCGCGTCTCCGCCGTCGGCCGGCCGACCAGCAGCGTGCGGGTGATGTCGGTGGTGCCGTCCTCGTATTGACCGCCGCTGTCGATCAGGAACAGCCCGCGGCCGATCGGCGCGTTCGACGCCTCGCTCACCCGATAATGCGGCAGCGCCGCGTGCGCGCCCGCGCCGGCGATAGTGGGAAACGAGATTTCCTTCAGCGCGCCGCTGTCGCGGCGGAAGGTCTCCAAAGCCTCCGTCGCCGCGATCTCGCTCAGCGCTCCCTTCGGCGCCTCCGCGTCGAACCAGCACAGGAACCGCGCCATCGCCGCGCCGTCGCGCAAGTGGGCGGCGCGCGCGCCCGCGAGCTCGGCGCGATTCTTCACCGCCTTCATCAGCGCGATCGGATCGACGCCGACCGCCGCCGTTCCCCCCGCCGCCTCCAGCGCCTGCGTCAGCCGCGCCGGCGCGCTCGCCGCGTCGAACGCCACCCGCCCGCGGGCCGAACCGAGCCGCGTCACGAAATCGACCAGCCCTTCCGGCACCGCGACCTCGGCGAGGCGCGCGAGCCGCGCCACCATCGCCGGCGCGAGCTTGCGCCCGTCGACGAACAGAGTCGGCCGGCCTTGGCGCGGAACATAGGCGAAGGCGAGCGGCAGCGGCGTGTGGGCGACGTCGGCGCCCCGAATGTTGAACAGCCACGCCACCGCGTGGGCGTCGCTGACCAGCAGCCCGTCGGCGCCCCCGAGCGCCGCCTGCGTCCGCGCGATCTTCGCCGTGGCGCGCTCGCCCGCCAGCCGTTCCGGTTGCGCGACGATCCACCCGAGCGGCGGCCCCGGCCGGTTGCTCCAGATCGCGTCGATCGGATTCGACTCCACCGCGACCAGCTCGCCGCCCGCCTCGCGGCACGCCGCCGCGAGGCGTTCGACCGCCCCGGGCGTGTGCAGCCACGGGTCGTAGCCGAGCCGCCCGCCCGGCCCGAGATTGGCGGCGATCCACGCGCTCGGCGGCTCCTCGACCAGATGGCGCAGCGCGAAGGCCGCCGCGTCGACCTCGGCCGCCGCTTGCGTGACGTAGCGCCCGTCGACGAAGATCGCCGCCTTGTCCATCAGCACGACCGCCACGCCCGCCGAGCCGGAAAACCCGGTCAGCCACAACAGCCGCTCCGCGCTGGCGGGCACGTACTCGTTCTGGTGCTCGTCGGCGCGCGGCGCGACGAACCCGCTTAAGCCCCGCGAAGCGAGCTCGGCGCGCAGCGCGCGCGCCCGCTCGGCGCCCTGCGCCGGCCCGCCGCGCTCGGCGAAGGATTGGTAGACGCTCTTCAACGCCCGCATTCCGCCCGCTTAAGCCTTCTCGCCAGTCGGGACGACCCGCCCGATGTAGGGCAGCTCGCGGTAGCTGTGGGCGACATCCATCCCGTAGCCGACGACGAACACGTCGGGGCAGGAGAAACCGACGAAGTCCGCGTCAATCGGCACCTGGCGCTTGCCCTTCTTTTCCAGAAGCGTGCAGACCAGGACCCGCCGCGCGCCGCGCGCCGCCATCAGGTCTTTGGCGAAGGCGAGCGTGCGGCCGGATTCGAGGATGTCGTCGACCAGCAGCACGTCGCGGCCCCTCACCGCCGATTCGACGTCGCGCAGGATCGTCACCACCCCCGACGACGTCGCGCCGTCGCGGTAGCTCGAGAGATGGAAGAACTCCACCTGCGGCTGCAGGCCGGCGCGATGCATCGCCCGCAGCAAGTCGGCGGCGAACATGAACGATCCCTTGAGGATCGCCACCACCAGCAGGTTCTTCGGCGCGGCCGCGGCGATCTCCTCAGCGAGTCCCGCCGTCCGTTCGGCGATCGCCTTTTCCTCGAACAGGACTTCGACTTTCCTTGGCCCGCTCATGATCCCTCCGCGCTTCGCGCGACTTTATCGCCCGGCGCGGCAAATTTCACCACCGCCTCGGCGGCGCCCTCTGGCGGCGCGGCGAGCCGCGCCGTGAAGCGCGTCCGTTCCCGGCTGGCCAACCGGCTTTTCGGCGTCCGCGCGCTCCAGACATAGAGCTCGCGGCCGTCGGCGGCGCATAGCGCGATGCGCAGCGGCGGGGCCGCGGTCTCCGCCTCGCGCAGATTCGTCACCGCGCCTTCCACCAGCAGAATCTTCTTGCCGTCCTGCTCGCCGAGCTCGGCGCGGACGTCGTCAATCGCGAGCCCGCGCAGGTTGACCGGCAGGCCGAGCGCCGCATAGAGGCCCGCCGTCGCCGGCGCCGCCGCGACGATCGCCTCGCGCGCGCCGATCGTCGCCATCGACGCCGCCAGCGCCGCCGCTGCCGCGAGCGGGCCCGCCATGCTGCGCGCCGCCACGCCCAGCCGTCGGAGCGGCGCGGGCTTGGCGATCACGGCGCGCGCCGGCCGCGTCCAATCGCCGCGCCCCGACGCGGCGGTCGCCGCCACCGTCGCCACGACGGTCGCCCGCGCCTCGACGTCCCAGCTCCGGCCGCACCCGGAGCAGCGGAATCGCCGCGGCCCGTCGCCGAGCATCGCGTCGGGAATATGGTATGAGTTTGAGCAGGTCTTGCAGACGACGAACATCGCGAATCAGCCCCGTTCCGGGCTCGCCGCCGGGAGGACTGGCATTTGGTCGCTTTCATGGTTAAGGCCGCGTTAAGCGCTTGAGCCCCGAGGATCGCCCTTGCTCGAGTTTGACAACGTCGGACTGCGCTACGGGCTGGGCGCCGAGGTGCTGCGCGACGTCACCTTCTCCATCGCGCCGCAGAGCTTCCAGTTTCTCACCGGACCTTCCGGCGCCGGCAAGACGACGCTCCTGCGTCTGATGATGCTGTCGCTCAGGCCGACGCGCGGCGCGATCCGCATCTTCGGCGAGGACGCCGCAGGGCTCGACAAGGACAAGATCACCGCGCTTCGCCGCCGCATCGGCGTCGTCTTCCAGGATTTCCGCCTGCTCGATCACCTCACCACCTATGAAAACGTCGCCCTGCCGCTCAGGGTGATGGAACGCGCCGAGCGCGGCTACCGCGACGAGGTGATCGAGCTCTTGCGCTGGGTCGGCCTCGGCGAGCGGATGAATGCGCTGCCGCCGGTGCTCTCCGGCGGCGAGAAGCAGCGCGCCGCCATCGCCCGTGCGCTGATCGTCCGCCCGGAGCTCCTGCTCGCCGACGAGCCGACCGGCAATGTCGACCCATCGCTGGCCCGCCGCCTGCTGCGCCTGTTCGTCGAGCTGCACAAGTCCGGCACGGCGGTGGTCATCGCCACCCACGACATCGGGCTGATGGACCAGTTCGGCGCGGCCCGGCGGCTGGTGGTCGGCGAAGGCCGCTTGCAGACTTTCGAGGCCGAATCGCCGTGACCGAGCCCGCTCCTTCCGACGCGCGCCTCAAGCGCGATCTGCCGCTGGTTCCTCCCGCCTCGATCGCCGGCCGCGCGCTGATCGCGCTGATCGCCATCATGACCTTTCTCGCCTGTCTCACCGCCGGCGGCGCGATTCTCGTCGCCCAGGCCTCGCAAGGCTGGCGCGCCGACGTCGCCCGCGACGTCACCATCCAGATCAAGCCGCGCCCCGGCGACGACGTCGAGGCGGTGGTCGCCGCGGTCGCCCAGGCCGTCGCCGGCGCGCCCGGCGTCGCCGACGCCCACCCCTATTCCAAGAGCGAATCGGAAGCGCTGCTCGCGCCCTGGCTCGGCGAGGGCCTCGACCTCGGCGAGTTGCCGATCCCGCGGCTGATCGTCGTCCACATGCAGCCCGGCCATCGCGACGATCTCGCCCCTTTGCGCGCCGCACTGGCCAGTCAGCCGGCCGCCAGCCTCGACGACCACCGGCGCTGGCTCGCCCGCCTCGACGCCATGGCCGACGCAATCGTCCTGTTCGCCGCGGCGCTGTTCGCCTTGATGATCGTCGCCATGGCCACCGCGACCGGCTTCGCCACGCGCGGCGCGATGGCGGGCGCAAGAGAGATCATCGAGGTGCTGCACTTCGTCGGCGCCGCCGATTCCTATATCGCCCGCCAGTTCCAGGGCCACTTCCTCCGCCTGGGGCTGAAGGGAGCGGCGATCGGCGGCGGCGGCGCGGCGCTGTTCTTCGCCCTCGCCGCGTTGCTCTCCGCCTGGAACGCGCGCTCCGCCGCGGGCGGCGAGATCGCTGCGCTGTTCGGCGCTTTCGCGCTACGCCCGGTCGGCTACGCCGCCATTCTCGCCATCTGCCTCGCCATCGCCGTCTTGACCGGCTTTCTCTCTCGCGCGATCGTCTTTCGCCAATTGCGGAGCCTGCTGTGAGCGAAGTCGCCGCCCGCCCCTCCTCGATCGACCCGTCGCGCGGCGCGGCGACCGTGCTGCGTTCGCTCGCCTTCAACGTCGTCTTCTACGTCGCGATCGTCGGGCTGATGGTCCTCGGCCTACCGACCTTGGTCGCCGGCCGCCGCAGCGTCATCGGCCTCGCGCGGCTCTGGGGCGCGGTCTCAGTCTGGTTGCTGTCGCGCATCGCCGGCCTGCGGATCGAATATCGCGGCGTCGACAACATTCCCGCCGACGGCTTCATCCTCGCTTCCAAGCACGAATCCTTCCTCGAGACCTTCGCGCTGCTCAAGCACGCGCCCGATTTCGCCATCATCCTCAAAAAGCAATTGGTTTTCCTGCCGCTGTTCGGCCTCTATCTGCTGGCGGCCGGGCAGATCGCCATCGACCGCTCGCACGCCCGCCGCGCCCTCGCGCAGATGATCGCCAAGGCGCGCGCCGTGCTCGCCGACGGCCGCCAGTTGTTCATCTATCCCGAGGGCACGCGCCGCCCGCCTGGCGCGCCGCCGCGCTACAAGTCGGGCGTCGCCGCGCTCTACGCCGCGACCGGCGCGCCCTGCCTCCCGGTCGCGCTGAACACCGGCCTCTATTGGGCCCGGCGCGGCTTCACCCGTCGGCCCGGCGTCGCCGTGATCGAATACCTGCCGCCGATCCCCCCCGGCCTCGCCCGCGCCGCTTTCCTCGCCCGCCTCGAAAGCGACATCGAAACCGCCTGCGCCCGGCTCAACGCCGAGGCGGTCGCCGCCGACCCGCGACTCGCCCGGGTTCTCGCCGCCGGCAAGGCGACCGTCGACAAGCCCGGAGACGCCGATTCGAAACGACGGGCTTGACGCGCGTCATCGTTTGTTCTATGTTTGTTCCATCCCTTTCGGAGATGGAACGATGCTGGCGGCCCTCGACGCCTTTTCGCCCGCCTTCGCCGTGTCGTCCGACGACGACAAGCCGCTGTCGGCGCCGCCGACCGCCCCTTGCTTCGCCGAACCGGAAGCCGAGGCGCTCGCTGGGCTGATCGACGAGGGTCTGTCGCCGCGTTTCTGCGCCTGGCGCGGCGCCTCGGGGCGGCGTTACATCTTTTCGGCCTACCCGGCCGCCGCCTGCCCGGCCTACTGCGACGCGGTGCTGATCGCGGTCGACCGCGACTTCGCCGGCCGTCGCCGCGCCGTCGCCTTCCTCGACACCGGGACCTTCCCCGAGCCGGTGCTGGCCCGCGCCGCCAAGTCCCTCGCCGCCTTCGGCGATCGGCTCGAATTTCATCTGCATCTGCTCGCCGCGACGCCACAGGAACGCGCCGCGGCGATCGCCGACCTCGCCGCCGCCGCTCACCCGGCGCGCAGCTGAGCGGCGAGCCATTCGAGCTCGCCGTCGACGATCCCCAGCGCGCGCAGGTTGTCGCGCGTGGCGAGCACGTATTCGGCGTTGTCGCCCGACTGCCCGGCCGCGTCGCGCACCAGCTTCAGCGTCGCCTCGCGCGACATCGCGCCGGCGTATTGCGCGTGGGCGCGGTCGGCGAAATAGGCCAGCGCCAGGACCCGCCGGCCGTCGTCGAGCGTCGCCGGCGCGAAGCGCTCGTGATAGACGCTGGTCACCAGCTCGCGCTCCCGCAGGTAGCGCGCCGTCGCCTCGCGTAACGCGGCTTCGACCCGGAAGGCGACGCCGCGGCACGCGCCGCCCCTGTCGAGCCCAAGCACCAGCCCGGGCCGTTCGGGCGCGCCGCGATAGACGTGCGAATAGACGCACAGTCGCCGCCGCCACCCGCGCAGCAGCGCCTGGCGCCGCTCGACATAGGCGAACCCTGGCCGCCAGATCAGCGAGCCGTAGCCGAAGACCCACAAGTCCTCCGCTTTCGCCGCCGTCGCCGTGATCCTTTCGATTGAGCATATGCCCGGCATATGCTACGCACTCCGCCTGTTGGAGGCCCGCCCATGCGCAAGGTAGCGATCTTCCGCAACAACCGGAACCAAGCTATTCGTCTCCCCAAGGAATTCCAGTTCCCCGGGGTGTCCGAGCTGACGATCGAAAAGCGCGGCGACGCTTTGTTTCTGCGTCCTGTCCGGCCGAGCTGGACCTCGCTCGCCGACGAGCCGCGCGCCGACCCCGACTTCCTGCGCGAACGTCCCGAGCTGATCGAAGACGGCCGGGTGGTGTTCGACAAAGACGACTGAGCGGCGATGACCGCCCTCTACATGCTCGACACCAACATCTGCTCGTTCATCATGCGCGAGCGGCCGCCCGCCGTCCTGGGACGGCTGCAAGCCGCCGTCGAGCAGCAGGATTCGATCGTCGTTTCGGTCGTCACCTACTATGAGATTTTGCTCGGAACCATCGGCCGCAACGCGAGCCCTCGCCACGCCGCGCTCGCGCAAGCCTTCGTCGCCCGCCTCTCCGCCATTCTTCCCTGGGACCGCGAAGCGGCCGAACAGGCCGCGCTGATCCGCAAACACCTCGCGGCGAAAGGGACCCCGATCGGCGCTGCCGACACCATGATCGCCGGCCACGCTCTCGCCGCCGACTGCGTCTTGGTGACTAACAACCCGCGCGAGTTCGCCCGCGTCCCGAACTTGCGCGTCGAAGATTGGACAGTGGACCGCTTGTGATGGAAGCAACCCTTCCGTTTCTGTCCGCCGCCGGGCTTGGCGGGATTATCGGCGCCGTCGTCACGACTTTTCTTCAGTCGTGGCTCTCACGGAGAACCGCCCTCGACGAGCGACGTTTCCGCGAAAAGAAGGACGCCTACGTCAATCTCCTCTACGCAATGCATAAATCGGAGATTGAAGACTCGCCTGATGCGGCGAAGCTCGTTGGCCATTGGACAAATGTCATCGACCTTGTCGGTTCCGCCGCAGTTCGCCGCTGCTGCCTAAGAATACGCGCCACCAATCCGCTTCCCGACGGCGCTCCTCACCCCGACCGACCGCAAGCACTGGCGGATCTGAAATCCGCGATGCGGGCCGATCTCGGCGTCGACATCGAGAATTGACGGCGTTTCCGGCCCGCCGCCTCAAGTCCCGCCGTTCCCGTCGTCCGCATGCTCGCGGCCGAAGTCGGGGGCGGCGGTCTCCTGGCCCTGCTCGACGATGCCGCGGCGGATCGCCCGCGTGCGGGTGAACAGCTCGAACAGCCCGTCGCCGTCGCCGCGCCGGATCATGCGCTGCAGCGCCGTCAGATCCTCGGTGAAGCGGCCGAGCGCCTCCAGCACCGCGTCCTTGTTGTTGAGGAAAACGTCGCGCCACATCGTCGGATCGGAAGCCGCGATGCGGGTGAAGTCGCGGAAGCCGCCGGCGGAGAATTTGATCACCTCGCCGCGCGTCGACTCTTCGAGGTCGTAGGCGGTGCCGACGATGTTGTAGGCGATCAGGTGCGGCACATGGCTGGTGATCGCCAGCACCAAGTCGTGCCGCGCCGCGTCCATCGTCTCGACGTGCGCGCCAAACGCCTCCCACAACCCCCGCACGCGTTCGACCGCCGCCGAGTCGGTCCCCTCGGGCGGGGTCAGCACGCACCAGCGGTTGACGAACAGCGTCGCGAAGCCGGCGTCCGGGCCGGAAAGCTCGGTGCCCGCCACCGGATGGCCGGGCACCAGTTGCGCGCCCTCCGGCAGATGCGGCGCCACCGCGGTGATCACCGCCCCTTTGACCGAACCAACGTCGGAGACGATCGCGCCCTGCTTCAGCGCCGGCCCGATCTCGCGCGCCAGCGCTTCGTCGGCGCCGACCGGGGCGCAGAGCATGACGAGGTCGGCGCCGGCGGCCGCCTCGGCCGCGCTCGCGACCACCGCGTCGCCGAGCTTCAGCGCCGCGGCGCGCTCGCGCGCCTCCTCAGCGATGTCGGCGATAGCGATGAAGCGCGCCGCCGCCTTGCGGCGCGCCGCCCGCGCGATCGACGAACCGATGAGGCCGACGCCGATGATCGCCACGCGCTCGAACACCGGCGCGGCGAGCGGCGGCCCGAGCCTATCGGTCATGGGGCCTTGTCCTGCATGAACTCCGCCAGCGCCGCGACCACGCCCTGGTTGGCTTCCTCCGTGCCCACGCTCATGCGCAGGCAGTCCAGCAGGCCGTAGCCGGCGACGGCGCGCAGCACGAAGCCGCGCGCGCTCAAGAAGCGGTCGGCGTCGACAGCCGTGCGGCCGGCCCGCCGCGGGAAATGCAGCAAGAGAAAGTTGCCGACGCTCGGCGTCACGCCCACCCCGAGCGCCGAAATCTTCTCGGTCAGCCAAGGCAGCCAGCGCGCGTTGTGCTCCGCCGCGGTCGCCACAAAGCCGGCGTCCTCGATCGCCGCCACGCCCGCAGCCAGCGCCGGCCCGTTGACATTGAACGGCGCGCGCACCCGGTTCAGCGCGTCCACCACCGCCGCCGGCGCGTAGGCCCAGCCGAGACGCAGGCTGGCGAGGCCGTAGATCTTCGAGAACGTCCGCGTCATCACCACGTTCTCGCTGGTCGCCACCAGCTCGATGCCCGCCGCGTAGTCGTTGCGCGTCACGTATTCGGCGTAAGCCGCGTCGAGCGTTAGGATCACGTTCTTCGGCAAGCCGGCGTGCAACCGCTTCACCTCGGCGAACGGCAGGTAGGTCCCGGTCGGATTGCTCGGGTTGGCGAGGAAGACGATCTTCGTGCGCGGCGAGACCTTGGCGAGCAGCGCGTCGACGTTGGCGGTCTCCTGCGTCTCCTCCGCGATCACCGGGACGCCGCCGGCGGCGCGGATGCAAATCGGGTACTCCAGAAAGCCGTACTGGCTGTAGAGCCCTTCGTCCCCCGGCGAGAGATAGACGTGGGCGAGCAATCCCAACAGCTCGTCGGAGCCGTTGCCGCACATGATCTGTTCGACGTCGAGACCGTAGCGCCGGGCGATCACCTCGCGCAAAGCGCGCGACGAGCCGTCGGGATAGGCGGCGAGATCGGCGGCGGCGGCGCGAAAGGCTTCGACGGCGCGCGGCGAAGGACCGAGCGGCGATTCGTTGGAGGAGAGCTTATGAACCTTGGCGAGCCCGGCGACGGCGCTCTTGCCCGGCACATAGGCGTCGATCGCCATGACTTCGGCGCGCGGTTGCGGTCGCAGGGTCTTCGTCAACATCTCCGTTTCCTCTTTGCTAGCTCAAGTTCGCCGCGGGCGCAGGTTCGACCCGTCGTAGCGCGCGGCGTGCGCGCCGACTTCGACGCTGCGCACGTCGGCCGCGCCCGCTTCGATCAGCGCTTCCGCCGCCGCCCCTTCCGGAAGCGCGCCAGGCCGCGCGATCAACAACGCCAGGCCGGCGCCTTCGGCCGCGTTGCCGACGATCTCGCCGCCGAGCGCGGCGATCGCCTGCGGGTACGCCCCACGCCATCGGTCGAGCCGCGTCGCCTCCAGCACCACGTCGCGCGCCGCGCCGTCGGCGAGCGGCTTCGACACCACGAACACCGGCATCCCCGCCGGATGGTCGGGCCGTTCGATGATCGGCAGGCGCGCGATCACCTTCGGCGCCCCCGCGCCAACCAGGCTCATCCACCACGCCCCGGCGCCGCGCCCGCCGTCGACCGCGACCATGCCGAGATCGTTCGGCGCCTTCTCCACCGCGTCGATCACCGCCTTCGCGCTCATGTGCGGCGCGCATGGCACGGTAAACCCGAAGTGGAACCGCGCCGAGTCGCGCATCGCCGCGTCGCCGCGCGACACGTCGAGGTGCAGGCTGTAGGGCGACTGCACATAGGTGAAAGTCGAGATGATGACGCGCCAGATGCTCTCGACCGTGTCGAGCGGCAGGTGGCCCCGGTGGCGTTCGACCAGCGCGCGCATCATCGCCGCCTCGCGCGCCGGCCGGAACGCCAAGCCCCCGCCTTGGCGCGCCTTGATGGCGATCAGCTCGTCGATGACGCGGCCGCGATCGATCAAAAGCGCGTGCATCGCCGCGTCGATGCGGTCGATCTCCACGCGCAGCTTGGCGAGCGCGTCAGCGGCGGGTTCGGGCAACGGCGTCGCGCTCCGCGGTCAGGTGTTCATCGATTCGAAGAAACCGGCGTTGCTCTTCGTCTCGCGCAGCTTGCCGAGCAGGAACTCGATCGCGTCGACCGTGCCCATCGGATTCAAGATGCGCCTGAGCACGTACATCTTCTTGAGGATGTCGGGCGGCACCAGCAGCTCCTCCTTGCGCGTGCCGGAGCGGGTGATGTCCATCGCCGGGAACGTGCGCTTGTCCGAAACCTTGCGGTCGAGGATGATTTCCGAATTGCCGGTGCCTTTGAACTCTTCGAAGATCACCTCGTCCATGCGTGAGCCGGTGTCGATCAGCGCAGTGGCGATGATGGTCAGCGAGCCGCCCTCCTCGATGTTGCGCGCCGCGCCGAAGAAGCGTTTCGGCCGTTGCAGCGCGTTGGCGTCGACGCCGCCGGTCAGCACCTTGCCCGACGACGGCACGACCGTGTTGTACGCGCGACCCAGGCGGGTGATCGAATCGAGCAGGATGACGACGTCGCGGCCGTGCTCGACCAGGCGCTTGGCCTTTTCGATCACCATTTCCGCCACCTGGACGTGGCGCACCGCGGGCTCGTCGAAGGTCGAAGAAATCACCTCGCCCTTCACCGATCGCTGCATGTCGGTGACTTCCTCCGGCCGTTCGTCGATCAGCAGCACGATCAGGAAACATTCCGGGTGGTTGGCCGTGACCGATTGGGCGATGTTCTGCAACAGCACCGTCTTGCCGGTGCGCGGCGGAGACACGATCAGCGCGCGCTGGCCTTTGCCGATCGGCGAAACAATATCGATCACCCGCACCGACAAGTCCTTCCGCGTCGGGTCGTCCAACTCGAGGCGCAGCCGCTCGTCAGGATAGAGCGGGGTCAGATTGTCGAAATGAACCTTGTGGCGCGTCTTCTCCGGGTCCTCAAAGTTGATCGCGTTGCACTTGAGCAGCGCGAAATAGCGTTCGCCTTCCTTCGGGCTGCGGATCACTCCCTCGACCGTGTCGCCGGTGCGCAACCCGAGCCGGCGAATCTGCGACGGCGAGACGTAGATGTCGTCCGGGCCGGCGAGATAATTGGCGTCGGCGGAACGCAGAAAGCCGAATCCGTCCTGCAGGATCTCGATCACGCCCTCGCCGATGATCTCAACCTCTCGCGACGCGAGCTGCTTGAGGATGGCGAACATCAGCTCCTGCTTGCGCATGATCGAGGCGTTCTCGACCTCGTTCTCCTCCGCGAAGGCTAGCAGCTCGGTCGGCGATTTCTTCTTGAGGTCCTTGAGCTTAATTTCCCGCATCGGGACGTCCTCTGAATTCGCTCGCGCGTTGGCGCGTTGGCGACGGGTTGGAGAAGCGGAGAGGGCGGAATCGAAGCGAAGCCGCTGCTTGCCTGGGCCGGCGATCGCCAGCGCGGATCGGCGCGATCGGCCGGACGCGGGAAGCGCCCGCTAAAGGTGGGAATGCTTGCTTAATCGGCTTTTGCGATTCTTTCAACGGTCTTTTGGCGGCCGAGCGTCGGTTGCGCTCGCCAGGCCTTGAACACCGCTAAGATGACAATGAAGATCAGCGGCAGCGTCGCAATCGCGTCGAGGACCCGGTGCGCGACCTGCGGGCGGCGATCGGCGTCCCGAGCCTTGGCGGCTCGCGTGGCGGAGTCGGAGAACGGCGGCGCAAGCGTCCGGGAGACCGCGCGTCGTGAGGTCGGAGCGCGGGAATGACGGCGCGCGTTTGCGGCGAATGGAGCGCGGCGCCCTCTCGAGGAGCGCTATAAGAGAATTTGGAATCAAGAAGGCTGTTGCTTCTCTTTTGTGAGGGGGGGAAAACGCAAAGGCAATGCAATCCGTCAATCGCGCCGCCGCGGGCGCCGTGGCGCCGTGGCGCCAGACGACGGTTAAGCGCCTGGGGAGAAGTTTACGATTTGTTAACCCTTTCCGCGCCGAAGCGGCGGCGGCGCCTGTGGACGGATCTGCAGCTATCCCCGCAATTGCCGATCGCCGGTCAACCGGGCAGACTGTTTGTCCCACCCCGCGCGCCTGTTGACGAGTCGGCGTAGATCGAGGCCGCTTCGCGGCGCCGGCCGTTGCGTCCATCCATTCGTCCACGCCTGTCCACAGCGCCAAACCCTGGTTATAACCGCTGTTCGAGTCCTCGAGGGGCGGTCGATGGGGCGCAGCTACTTTCATCTTCATTTGGTGTCCGACTCGACCGGCGAAACGCTGATCGCCGTGTCGCGGGCCGCCGCCGCCCAGTACCAAGGGGTGGCGTCGATCGAGCACGTCTACCCGTTGGTGCGCACCCGCGCCCAGCTCGAGCGGGTGATCGCCGAGATCGACAACGCGCCGGGCATCGTGCTGTTCACGCTTGTCGACCGCGAATTGGCGGAGCGCCTCGAGGCCGCCTGCGGGGCCGGCGGCTCGCCGTGCCTTTCGGTGCTCGGGCCGGCGCTCAACCTCTTTCAATCCTATCTCGGGCAGAGTTCGACGCCGCGCGCGGGCGCGCAGCACATGCTCAACCCCGAGTATTTCCGGCGCATCGACGCCTTGAACTTCACCATGGCGAACGACGACGGCCAAACGCCCGAGAATCTCGCGCAAGCCGACATCGTCATCATCGGCGTCAGCCGGACCTCGAAAACGCCCACGAGCATCTATCTCGCCAACCGGGGCTACAAGACCGCCAACATTCCCTTCGTTCCCGGCATTCCCCTGCCGCGCTCGCTCGACGGCCTGCGCGGGCCGCTGGTCGTCGGCCTGATCGCCACGGCCGAGCGCATCATCCAGATCCGCCAGAATCGCCTGCTAACGCTGCGCGCCGATTCCGACACCGAATACGTCGACCGCGTCGCGGTGGCCGAAGAAATCGCCAGCGCGCGGCGACTGTTCAGCGCCCGCGCCTGGCCGATCATTGACGTGACGCGCCGCTCGATCGAAGAAACCGCCGCGGCGATTCTCGACCTCTATCGCGAACACCGCCTGAAGTTCATCGCCCAAGCCTAAAGCCGCCGTTCGATGTCGCTTGCTTCCTCCCTTTGGATCGGCCGGGAAAAACTGGTCCTGGCCTCGAAAAGCGCCGGTCGCCGACGGCTGCTCGAAGGCGCGGGGCTGCCCTTCGAGGTCGATCCGGCCGACCTCGACGAACGCGCGCTCGAAGAGACTCGGATCGCGCGCGGGGAATCCGGGGAGACCCTCGCGGCGACGCTGGCGCGCGCCAAGGCGCTCGCCGTCAGCGCTCGCTGGCCGGGCGCGCCCTGCCTCGGCGCCGACCAGACGCTCACCCTCGACGGCAAGCCGCTGCACAAGTCGGACACGCCGGAGGAGGCGGCGCGGATGCTCGCGGCGCTGAGCGGGCGCTTCCACAAGCTGACCTCGGCCTTCGCGCTGGCCCGCGACGGCCGCCTGCTCGACGAGGACCAGGACAGCGCCGAACTGACCATGCGGCCGCTCGACGCGCGGCGAATCGACCTCTACCTTGCCTGCGCCGGCCCGGCGGCGCTGGCGAGCGTCGGCGTCTACCAAGTCGAAGGTCTCGGCCAGCACCTGTTCGAGAGGATCGAGGGCGACCACACCACCATCGTCGGCCTGCCGATGTTGAAGTTGCTCGCCTGCCTGCGCCGGCAGGGACTGCTCGCGCTATGAGCGGCCACGCCCCTCTGCGCGCAGGCGTCTGCGGGTGGCCGGTCGCCCACTCGCGCTCGCCCTTGATCCACGGCTACTGGCTCAAATCGCTTGGCGTCGACGGCGTCTACGAACGCTTCCCGACGCCGCCGGGAACGTTTTCCGCCTTCGCCGCGTCGATCGGGGTCGATCGACTGGTCGGCGCCAACGTCACCCTGCCGCACAAGGAGGCGGCGTTCGCCGCTTGCGGCGAGCTGACCGCCGCCGCGCGCGGCGCGGGGGCGGTCAACACCCTATGGCGCGAGGGCGGCGCGCTGTGCGGCGACAACACCGACGTCGCCGGCTTCCTCGCCAATCTCGACGCGGAAGCGCCGGAGTGGCGGCGCCAAGGCGGCGAGGCGATAGTTCTCGGCGCCGGCGGGGCGGCGCGCGCGGTGGTCTACGCGCTGCTGTCGCAAGGCTGCGGACGGGTGACGATCGTCAACCGCACGTTCGCGCGCGCCGAGGCGCTGGCGGCGAGCTTTGGCGCGGCGGCCGAAGCGGTCGCTTGGGAGGCGCTGCCGGGCCGTCTCGCCGGAGCGGGCCTGCTGATCAACGCGACCTCGCTCGGCATGTCCGGGCAGGCGGCGGTGGAAATCGACCTCAAGCCGATGAAGGGCGCGGCGGTGGTCGCCGACATCGTCTATGTTCCGTTGCAAACGCCGCTGATCGCGGCGGCGCGGCGACGGGATTTGCGCGCCGTCGGAGGGTTGGGGATGCTGCTGCATCAGGCGGCGCCCGCGTTCGCGCGCTGGTTCGGGACGCGCCCGACGGTGACGCCGCAATTGCGCGCGCTGGTCGAGGCCGACATCGCCGCGGGGGGGAAGGAGACGGCGTGATCGTCGCAGGGCTGACAGGGTCGATCGCGATGGGCAAGACCACGGTCGCGAAGATGTTCGCGGCGCTCGGGGCGCCGGTGTTCGACGCCGACCTGGCGGTGCGCGCCTACTATCGCTCGGCCGGCGCGGCGACGGTCGACGCGGCGTTTCCCGGCGTCGCCGCCGCCGGCGAGGTCGATCGCGTCAAGCTCGCCGCCGCCGCCTTCGCCGACCCTGCGGCGCTGGGGCGCCTGGAGGCGATCGTCCACCCCGAAGTGACGCGGCGGCGGCGCGCGTTCCTCGAAAAGGCCGCCGCCGAGGGGCGGCGCGTCGCCGTCGTCGACGTGCCGCTGTTGTTCGAGACCGGCGGCGACCGGACGGTCGACCTCGTCGTCGTCGTCAGCGCCGGCGAGGCGGCGCAACGCGCTCGCGCGCTCGGCCGTCCGGGAATGAGCGAAGCGAGGCTGGCGACGATTCTCGCCCGCCAAACGCCCGATCGCGAGAAACGGCGGCGCGCCCATTGGGTCATCGACACCAGCGGCCCGTTCGACCGCACGCGCGCGCAGGTCGCCGGCGTGCTGCGCGCGATCGCCGCCGCGCCCGGTCGGAGAAGCGTCGATGCGTGAGATCGCGCTCGACACCGAGACCACCGGCCTCGATCCGGGGCAGGGGCACCGCATCGTCGAGATCGGCGCGGTCGAGATCGTCAATCAGATCGCCACCGGGGCCACGTTTCACACGGTGATCAACCCAGAGCGCGAGGTGCCCGAGGAGGCGCTTCGCATCCACGGCCACTCGACCGAATCCCTGCGCGGCAAGCCGAAGTTCGCCGAGGTGGTCGACGACATGCTCGCCTTCCTCGGCGACGATCGGCTGGTGATCCACAACGCCGAATTCGACCTGCGTTTCCTCAACGCCGAGCTCGCCGCGCTCGGTCGGCCGCCGCTGCCGGCGGACCGGGTGGTCGACACGCTGGCGCTGGCGCGGCGCAAGCATCCCGGCGCGCCCAACAGCCTCGACGCGCTATGCGACCGCTACCACATCGATCGCACGCGGCGCGTGCGCCACGGTGCGCTGCTCGATGCGGAGATCCTGGTCGAAGTCTACGGCGAGCTGACCGGCGGGCGGCAGCGTTCGCTGTCGTTCGCGGCGGAGAACGACCGCGACCGCGCCGCCGGCTCAGCCGCCTCGGCGCGGCGGCCGCGGTCCGCGCCGGCCGTGCGCGAGCCGAGCGAGAACGAATCCCGCGCGCACCGCGCATTTGTCGACGCCCTCGGCGAAGCGGCGATCTGGCGGCGCTATGCGGGCGCCGGGAGCGAGAAAGCCTAGACCGGGCGAGGCGGGTTGGGATTGGCGTTGGCGTTGGCGGCGGCGAGGCGCTGCAGATACAGGCGCTGGAAGTCGATCGGCTCGACGTAGAGCGGCGGATAGCCGCCCCCGCGCACCGCATCGGCGACGATCTGCCGCGCGAACGGGAAGAGGATGCGCGGCCCCTCGATCATCATTAGAGGCTGCACCTGCTCGGCGGGGATGTTCTCGATCCGGAACACGCCGGCGTAATCGAGCTCGAACTTGAACAGCGCCGAAGCGCCTTCGCCGGCGCCGCCTTCCAGCGTGAGGCTCACCTCGTAGTCGTTGGCGGCGAGCTGGCGCGCGGCGACGTTGACCTGAAGGCTGACGTTCGGGCTCTGCGGCTGCTGCGACAGGGTGCGCGGAGCGTTGGGGTTCTCGAACGACAAGTCCTTGGTGTATTGCGCAAGCACGGCAAATCGCGGCGTCGCGGCGCCCTGCCCCTCGGCGCCGTTGCTGTTCTGGTCGGCCATTCCCTCACTCCTCGCCCGTTCGGGCGCTCGCTCGCCGCCCATGCGCGTTTTGGCCGCGCCGGCGAGCCGCGTCGCGGGAGGCCGGTTAGCCCGACCTCCCATCCGGCGCGTCGCGTAACACGCGGCCGTCGCGCGAACAAGGATGGCCGCGGCGGTTCGGGGAGGGCGCCGGCTATAGCCGCGGCCAGGAGAAGTCGTCGGCGCGGCCGGCGCGGGGGTCGACCGGCTCGCCAAGCCGCAACACGCGCATGACCGCGACCGGCTCGACCGCCGGCGTCGCCTCGCGCTCCGCCAGCGCTCCGCCCGGCGAGGTCGGACGCGCGGTCAGCGACAGGATGGGGCCGGCCTCCGGTTTCGGCGGCTCGATCGGCGCCTCCGCGCCCGGCGCCGGCGGCCCCTCGGGCGCTCCCATCTCGCGGCGAATCTGCGCGTTGATGTCGCCGGCCTCCTGCTCGATGTCGGGCGGCAGCATCGCGAGGTCGTTCTGCGGCTTCGTCTTGTCGCGAACGCGGCGGATCTCCGAATCGAGAAAGCTCGCCAACTTGCGCGCGCCCGCCTTGGTCAACAGCACGCCGTCGGAGTCGCGCAGCTTGACGTTCTGGCCGTCGACGTCGGGCCCGTAGGCGTCGTATTGGCCGTCCTCGTCGGCGAAGGCGTCCCAGACGTCGACATATTTCGCGCCGGCCTTCTCCGCCCGTTCGCGGTCGATCTCGTTGAGCTTGACCGCCTCCGCGTTGAGCTTGTCCGAACGCATCGGCGGCAGGCCGACCCAGGCGACCGGGATGTGCGCGGCGGCGAATGGCGCGACCGTCGCCTCAACCCGCTGGCCGTAGACCTCGCGCCAACGGTTGGTCAACGGCTCAAGCGTCTCCGCGCCGTCCCGCATCTGCTGGAAGTCGTTGACGCCCATCATGATCACGACGAAATCGACGTGATCCTTGCCGGTCGCGAGTTCGCGGGCCGCCTTTGGCCAGTCGTAATAGTCCGGCCGCGTCAGCCCGGAAGCGTCGCGCGACTTGTCGGCGACGGCGACGTCCGGCTTGTCGGCGAAGGTCTGCGTCAGGCCGTTGGCGGCGAGCACGCCGAAGCTGTCGCCGAGCACGTCGATGAAGAAACCGGGCTGGATCGGCGCGCCCCCGGGCGCGCCCGGCGCGCGGGTGGTCGTCGCCGGGACGAAGTCGCGCTTGTGCGGGCGGCGCGTCGGGGCCGGAGGCGTCGGCGACGTCGCCGCCGGGCCGCCAAACAGGTGGGAGAGGAAATCGCCGAGCCCGCCGCCTTGGGCGATCGCCGTCGTCGGCCCGCTCAGCGCGACGCATAGCGCCGCGACGGCCGTCAAACGCGCCAGACGCGCGAGTTTTCGACGATCAAACGCGCGCTTCATCTCGCCCAGTGCCCGCGCCGCCGCTCTTCCGCGCCTCATTATCGCGCGATCGCGTCGGAAATCCGGCGGCCGGGTCCTTCCTAGCCCGCCTCGCCGGCGCGGCGCAACTTCTTGAGCAATGCCGGCGTCGGGTAGCCGTCCGGCGTCGCGCCGATCGACTCCTGGTAGGCGCGCAGCGCCGCGCCGAGCGCCTCGCCGGCGTGGCCGTCGATGTCGCCGACCTCGTAGCCGAGGGCCTTGAGCCGGGTCTGCATTTCGCGGACCTCGTCTTGCGTCAGCGGAACGTCGTGGACCGGCCAGGCGACGCGGACCCGGCCGCGGCCAAAGATCGCGTCGCCGAGCAGGCCGACGCCGAACGCGTAGGCGGTCGAGTTGTTGTAGCTCTTGATGACCTTGAAATTGGCGGTGACGAGGAAGATCGGCCCGCCGAGGCCGGCGGGCGTCATCAGCCGCGCCTCGCCCTTTTTCGGCAGCGCGCGGCCGTCGGCGCGCTTCACCCCGCGCGCGGCGAACGACGCGAACGGCGCAAGCCGCGAAAAATCGGCCGCGGCGAGCTTGAAGCCCTTGGGCAAGCGGACCTCGAGCCCCCAAGGCTCGCCCGCGACCCAGCCGTGCTTGGCGAGGTAATTGGCGGTCGAGCCGATCGCGTCGGGCGCGCTATCCCAGATGTCGCGACGGCCATGGCCCTCGAAATCGACGGCGTAGTCGATGAAGCTCGACGGCATGAACTGGGTCTGGCCCATCGCGCCCGCCCAGGACCCCTTCATGTCGGCGACGCCGATGTCGCCTTTCTCAAGGATGGTCAGCGCGGCGATCAGCTCGTCGCGGAAATAGTCGCCGGCGACATGGGCGTAGGCGAGGCTGGCGAGGGCGCGCACGACGTTGTTCGAACCTTGGAAGGCGCCGAATTCCGTCTCCATGCCCCACACGCCCATCAGCACGGCGCGATCGACGCCGTAGTCGGCCTCGGCCTTGGCGAGCCAAGCGCGGAACTTCTCGACCTTGACACGGCCGGCCCGGACGCGCCGTTCAGAGACGGCGGTCGCCAGATAGTCCCAGATCGGCGTGACGAATTCGGGCTGCGCGTCGGCGTGGGCGACGACCGTCGGATCGAAGGTCACGCCGTCGAAAGCGGCGTCGAAGGTGGCGCGCTCGACCCCGCGCGCCTGCGCGAGCGGCCAAAGCTGGGCGACGAAGGCGCGAAAGTCCGCTTCGCTCCGCTCGGCGTCGTCGGCGCGCGCCGGCGGCGGCTGGCAGGCGAGCGCCAGCGCCAGCGCGGCCGCCAGCAGCGCCGCAAACAGGCGCGCGACGGCGCGCCAGCTCGCGGCGGGCGAGGGTCGATGCAAATGGACGGGCGCGAATGTCGACATCGCTGTTCCTCGCGCGAGGCTCAGAACTAGGCTACCGGCGAGCCGTTGAGAAGAAATTAACCATGACGACGATTCGCGCCGCCGCTGCGCGGCCGGCTTTAGCGAGGCAGGCTCGCCGAGCGAGACGGCGAGCAAGGAGACGCTGATGATCTTGGAGACCTACACGCGGGCGTTCGTCGACGCGGGCGCGCTCGACCGCAGCGTCGCGTTCTACAAGGCCTTGCTTTCCGGAGAGCAAACCTTGCGCTTCGTCTATCCCGAGGCCGGGCTGGAGCTCGCCGCCGTCTCGTCGCCGCGCCTGTAGGCACCGATCATCGCCGGGCCGCCGGCGAAGCGCGCGCCGTTCGAGGCGACGCGGCTGACGATCAAGGTCGATGGGCCGGAGCCGTTCCTGGCGACGCTGAAGGAGGCGGGCGCCGAGCAGCTCGAACCGATTCAGACGACGCCGGTCGGGCGCAAGACACGCTTCCGCCATCCCGACGGCCTGGTGGTCGAATACGTCGACCACACGGCGCGTCGAGACCCTTAGTCGTCGTCCTTCATGTCCTCGGGGCGCGGCATCAAGACGATGTTGTAGCCGGCGTCGACGAAATGCACCTCGCCGGTCACGGCGGCGGCGAGATCGGAGAGCAGATACAGCGCCGCGCCGCCGACATCCTCGATCGTCACGCTGCGCCGCAACGGCGAATGGCGGCGCTGGAAGCTGAACATGAAACGCGCTTCGGCGATGCCGGCGCCCGCCAGCGTGCGCACCGGACCGGCCGAGATGGCGTTGACGCGAATCCCCGCCGGGCCGAAATCGGCGGCGAGATAGCGCACGCTCGCCTCCAGAGCCGCCTTGGCGAGGCCCATCACGTTGTAGTTGGGCATGACGCGCGTCGCGCCGGCGAAAGTCAGCGTCAGCATCGCGCCGCCGTTCGGCATCAGCTCGGCGGCGCGCCGAGCGATCTCGGTGAAGGAGAAGGCCGAGACCACCATGGTGCGGACGAAATTGTCGCGCGTCGTGTCGGCGTAGCGGCCCTTGAGCTCGTTGCGGTCGGAGTAGCCGATGCAATGGACGACGAAGTCGAGCGTCCGCCAGCGTCCTTTCAGCGCCGCGAAGGCGGCGTCGAGACTGGCGAGGTCCTCGACGTCGCAGGGCACCAGGAATTGCGAACCGATGCTTTCGGCCAGCGGCCGCACCCGCTTGGCGAGCGGCTCGCTCTGGTAGGTGAAAGCGAGCTCGGCGCCGGCGGCGGCGAGCGCCTGGGCGACGCCCCAGGCGATCGAATGGTCGTTAGCGACGCCCATCACCAGGCCGCGCTTGCCCGTCATCAGGCCGGATTTCGTTCCGCTCATGTCTCTCTTAGGATTTCAGGCGTCGACTTGCTTGAAGACGACCGTCGCGTTGGCGCCGCCGAAGCCGAAGGAGTTGGAAAGCGCCGCGCCGATCGGGACATTGTCGCGCCGCGCGCGCACGATCGGCATATCGGCGAAGGCGGGATCGAGCTCGTCGATATGGGCGCTCTCGCAGATGAAGCTGTTCTGCATCATCAACAGGCAGTAGATCGCCTCGTGGACCCCAGTCGCGCCCTGGGAATGGCCGGTGAGCGACTTGGTCGCCGAGATCGGCGGACATTTGTCGCCTGAGCCGAACACTTCGCGCAGCGCCTCGATCTCCTTGACGTCGCCGACCGGCGTCGAGGTGGCGTGGGGGTTGATGTAGTCGATCGGCGCCTTCGCGGTCGCCAGCGCCTGGCGCATGCAGCGCGCCGCGCCCTCGCCGGAAGGCGCGACCATGTCGGCGCCGTCGGAGGTGGCGCCGTAGCCGACGATCTCGCCGTAGACGCGCGCGCCGCGCGCCTTGGCGCGCTCGTAGTCCTCGAGAACGACAATGCCCGCGCCCGCCGAGATGACGAAGCCGTCGCGGTTCTTGTCGTAGGCGCGCGAGGCGCGCGCCGGCGTGGCGTTATAGGCCGACGACATCGCGCCCATCGCGTCGAACAGCGCCGACAGCGTCCAGTCGAGCTCCTCGCAGCCGCCGGCGAACATCACGTCGTGGCGACCGGCGAGGATCTGCTCGTAGGCCGCGCCGATGCAATGGTTGGAAGTCGCGCAAGCCGAGGAGATCGAATAGGCGAGGCCCTTGATCTTGAACCAGGTCGACAACGTCGCCGAAGCGGTCGAGCACATCCCCTTCGGCACCGCGTAAGGGCCGATGCGCTTCGGCCCGCCCTTGGCGCGCGTCACGTCGGCCGCCTCGACGATGGCGTGGGTCGAAGGGCCGCCCGAGCCGACGATGAGGCCGGTGCGCTCGTTGGAGACTTCGTTCGGCTCGAGGCCGCTGTCGCGGATCGCCTGGTCCATGGCGACGTGGCACCAGGCGGTGCCGCCGCCGTGAAAGCGTAGCGCGCGGCGGTCGAGAAGCTGCTCCGGCTTCACGGTCGGAGCGCCGTAGACCTGGCTACGGAAGCCGAGTTCGGCGTATTGCTCGGCGCGGGAGACGCCCGACCTCGCCTCGCGCAGGCTCGCCAGAACCTCCTGCGCGTTGGCGCCGATCGAGGAGACGATCCCCATGCCGGTGACGACCACCCGCCTCATTGCCTTACTCCCACCATCCGCCGCCGGACCGCCAAACGCTCAGGCGTGACTCGGCTGCGGGCCGCCGAACAGGCCGACGCGCATGTCCTTGACCTCGTAAATGCGCCGTCCGTCGACCTCCAGCCAGCCGTCGGCGATCCCGAGAATGAGCTTGCCCTTGAATATGCGCTTCACGTCGACGCCGTAGATCACTTTCTTGATGGTGGGCAGCACCTGGTCGATGAACTTCACCTCGCCGACCCCGAGCGCGCGGCCGCGGCCGGGAAGGCCGAGCCAGCCGAGGAAGAATCCGGTGAGCTGCCACAGCGCGTCAAGCCCCAGGCAGCCCGGCATCACCGGATCGCCCTTGAAATGGCAGCCGAAAAACCACAGCTCGGGTTTGATGTCGAATTCGGCGCGCACGCCGCCCTTGCCGTGGGCCCCGCCGGTCTCGCTGATGTCGGCGATGCGGTCGAACATCAGCATCGGCGGCAGCGGCAGCTGGGCGTTCCCCGCCCCGAACAGATCTCCGCGCGCGCAGGCCAACAGGTCTTCGTAGGCGAAATGAGAACGCCGTTCCGACATCTTCCGGTGAGTTCCTCGGGTAGCGGGACGCCCTCCCGCAGCGCGCCGCGCTTCGCCGGGCTTCCTAACACAGCCGCGCGCAAGCCGAAAGCGTCACGCGCGTCAACGCCGTCGAAACGAACGCCGCGACGGTTGCTGACGGCAAGGAATCATTGTGATATGGAGGCGCTGACGAGTCGACGCGCGAAACACGAAGGAAGCGTCTCCCAGTGCATGCCACCGCGATTTCTTCTGCGAAGCCCGCCCGGACGAGCGCGCGCGGCGCGTTCATGGAAGGGTGCCCGGTCCATCTCCTGCGCGACAAGCTGCGACAGGCCCGCCTGCGTCCCACCCGCCAGCGCGTGGCGCTCGGCTGGCTCCTGTTCGGCAAAGGCAGCCGCCATTTGACCGCCGAAGGCCTCTACGAGGAAGCGAAGGCCGCCAAAATCCCGGTGTCGCTGGCCACGGTCTACAACAGCCTCCACCAATTCACCGGCGTCGGGCTGTTGAGCGAGATCGCCATCGAAGGGCCGCGCACCTATTTCGACACCAATCCGATCCCCCACTACCACTTCTTCATCGAGGAGACGGGGGCGCTGGTCGACATCCCCGTCGGCGGCGTCACGTTGACGCAGTGGCCGGCGGTGCCCGACGGCTGCGAGGTGACGCGCGTCGACATCGTCGTGCGCATCCGCCGCCTCGGCGAGGGCGAGGCCGTTCCGGTCGCTTAGAACGGCGCCTGATCGCCGGCGATTATCCCGGCGCTGGTCACCACCACCCATTGGCGCCCGCGCCGTTCGATGCCTTCGACCCGGCCGGCGCCCGGCAAGAAGTCGCCCGGCGCGATCTGCCGCGGGCCGTCGCGCCCGCCGACGAGGGCGTAACCGTTCTCGACGTCAAGCAGCCAGTAGCCGCGCAGCAGCGGCTGTCGCCGGTCGGCGATCGAGCCGGTGACTTCATCGGAGACGCCGGGCTCAGGCTTCGCCGCGGCGGCGACAGGCCTCGGCGCGGGCGTCGCCGCCGGCGTCGGTTTCGGCGTGGGGGCGGGGGCCGCGGCGACGACCGGGACGGAAGGGCGCTTCTCCAGCTTGTCGACGCGCTGGGCGAGGTCGGCGACGCGTGCGTTGGTCTCGTGGTCGAGGCGGTCGCCGAGCTTGTCGAGACGCCCGCCCTGGTCATGCTCGATGCGATCGACGCGGGCGGAAAGTTGCCCGAGCGCGCCGTTGAGATCGCGCGCCGTGCCGCTCTGCGCCTTCAGCTCGGCGAGCGCCTTGCGCAAGTCGGCCGATTCGTCGTGGGCGCGAGCCGCCTCGACCGCGTCGAGGCGCTCTTTCAAGGACTTCACGGTCTGGGCGAGAGCCCGGCCGTCGCGCGCTTCGGCGGCGAGGGCGTTCGCTTGCCGGGTGTGGTCGTAAAGTCCGGCGGCCGCGACGCCGGCGACCAGCGCCAGGCCAGCGGCGACCGCGGCGGCCCATTTCGCCGTCGACGAGAGACCCGCCGCTCGCGCGCGCGGCGCGACGCGGTAGGGAATGAGATCGCCGCGCGGCGGCTCGACCTTTGGCGCGGCGTCGGCCGAAGCGCTCGGCTCGGGCTCGATCTTCGGCGTCGCATCGGCGCCGCCGGTCGGCGGCGGCGTGGCGGAAGCGGTGGTCTCGGGGGAAGCGGCGGGCGCCTGGCCGCCGCTCGCCTCGGCGGCGGGGGGGTCGGCGGCGGCGGGGGGATCGAAGGTCGGCTCTACGGGCTCGGTCATGGCGGCGTTCCGCAAACAACTGCGTCGCGCCAGTTTCTCGCTCGGCGATTAACGGAGCGTTGACCAATTGGGACGCCGGCGGGCGATTCTCGCGGCGGAAATGCGGCCGGCGATCAAGCTGGCGCGAGCGCGTCGGCGCGGATGCGCTCGATCATCGAGCGCACGCCGTTGGAGCGCTGCGGCGTCAGGTGCTGCTCCAGCCCGAGCTCGCGGAAGGTCGCGAGGGCGTCGATCGCCAGGATCTCCTCGGGCGTCCGGTCGGAATAGAGCGCCAGCGCGATGGCGATGAGGCCGCGCACCAGATGCGAGTCGCTGTCGCCGCGAAAATGCAGCGTCGTTCGCCCGTCGGCGTCGCGGCGCACCTCGCGCTCGATCCACACCTGGCTGACGCAGCCGCGGACCTTGTTGGCGGCGTTGTGCGCCTCGGGGCTCAGGGCCTCGAGCGATCGGCCAAGCTCGATGACATAGCGGTAGCGATCCTCCCAGTCGTCGAGAAGCGCGAAATCGGCGCGAATGACGTCAATAAAGGGCAATGGGCCGCTCGCGTGAAGATCAAGTCGTTCCGCTTATAGACCTTGCTCGCCGCCGAGGGCCAGCCTCGAGGGCGCGCTTCGCTCAGATCGTCGAGCGGAGAGCGAAGCCGCGCCAGCTCGGCAGGCGGTCGGCGGCGGTGAGCGTGTCGACGGACGGCCGCGTCGGCTTGGCGGAGGAGATGGCGCGCGCGGGCGCGGGGTCGGGCGTCGTCGCCGAATCGAAAGCGCCGCGAAGGACAGCGCCGACGACGGCCTTAGCCGCCGCGCCGTCATGATCCTCGGCGGTCAGGCTGGCGATCGCGGCGCGCGGGTCCGGCGCGACACTGGCGAGCTGCGCCCCGTCCCACGGCATCGCGTGGAACGTCAGCCCCAGCCAGAAGGCGGATCGCAGCAGGAACCGCATGAGCGCCCTTGGAATCAGCAGGCCTTCGCCGGCGAAAACTCCGGCGAGCAGCTTCACCTTAGCGCGTTCGCTTTGACGGCTCGTACGGGAATTTCGACGTTTTCGAGCGGCGGTCTTAACCCTCCGGCAAGGTTAGAGCGAGCGTCGGAAAGATTTCGTCAACCATGCGCGCAGGCAGTTGCGCGTCGCCGCAGTCAAACCGGCAAAGCAGGATGGCCCGCGCCGCCGCTCTTAGGTTTGATTTAAGCCCGCGGCGGGATCGTTCCTTCGTCGTCGATCGACTCCGAGATCGCGGAGGCCGAGGTTCGTGTTCTCCATGCCCATCGCGCGCCGACGCATCGCCGCGCTCGTCCATCGGGACGGGCGCGCGCCTGAGGCTCAACGCGCGGGTTGCGAGCTGTTCGTCATCGCGCGCCTCGCCACGCTGGTGTTCGTCGCGATCTTCGTGCCGCGCTATCTCGACTTCGCGGGAGCGAGCGCGGTCTGGCGCTTCGGCGCTCTCGCGTGGCTGGTCCTGCCGCTCGCCGCGATCGCCCATCTCGCGCGCACCGGCGATCTCGTCGAGGCGCAGCTGATTTCGCTGTTCGGGCTGGCGGTGCTGGCGCTCATCGTCACCGTCGGCGCGGGGCTGTCCCCCGAGCTCAGCCTCGGCTGGCTGATGCTGCTGCCGCTCGAAGCGGCGATCTCCGGCTCCTCGTCGATGCTGCGCTTCGCCAGCCTGCTCGCCATCGCCTTGATGCTCGCGCTCGCGGCGGCGCAGAGCGCCGGCTGGCTCGGCGGCGCGCCGACGATGAGCCCCGGCGCGGTGGCGACGCTCGGCGCGCCGTTCGGCGCCTATGCGGCGCTGCACCTGTGGGGCGAGCGCCTGCGGCGCAAGCGCCGTCAGCGCGCCGACGCCGCCAATTCGCAGCGCTACCTAGTTCTCTCCAACACGATCGGCGACTTGCTGATGCGCCACGACGCCAACGGCGACGTCGTCGCGGCGAGCGGCGACACGGGCGGGTTGTTCGGTCTCAAGGCCGAAAGCCTGTTCGGCCGCGGCTTCTTCGACCGCATCCACGTCGCCGACCGTCCCGCCTACCTCGCCGCCTTTCATGCGGCGATCCACAACGACGCGACGACCACCGTGACGGCGCGGCTCGCCGCCGGCGCGTCGGCGGGCGGCGAGCCGAGCTACGCCTGGACCGAGATCCGCTTCCGCCGTTTCGCTCCCGACGCGCGCAGGCGCGGCGACGCGGCGGTGGCGATGTCGGTGGCGCGCGACGTCACCCAGGCCAAGGTCGCCGAAGCGAAAGTCGAAACCGCGCGCGCCGAGGCCGAGCTCGCCAACGCTTGGAAGGACCGGCTGCTCGCCAATGTCGGTCACGAGCTGCGCACGCCGCTCAACGCCATCCTCGGATTTTCCGAAATGTTGGGCGACCCGGCGCTCGCGCCGAGCGACCCGGCCAAGCGGCGCGAGTACGCGCGGATCATCCACGCCTCGGCGGAGCATCTGCTGTCGGTGGTCGACCTGATCCTCGATTCGTCGAAGATCGCCGCCGGCACATTCCGCATCGCGCCCGAGCCGTTCGCCGTCGCGCCGCTGATCGCCGAATGCTGCGACATGCTGCGGCTGAAGGCGGAAGCGCGCGGCGTCGAGCTGGTCGTTGCGTCGCTCGCGGGCGTCGGCGAGATCGTCGCCGACAAGCGCGCCTGCCGGCAAATCCTGCTTAACCTCATCGCCAATGCGGTGAAATTCACCGGCGCAAGCGGTCAGGTGGTCGTCGGCGTCGAGGTCGTCGGCGAGACGATGCATTTCACCGTATCCGACACGGGGATCGGCATCCCCCCCGAGGGCCTGTCGCGAATTGGCGCGCCGTTCGTGCAATTGCGGGCCGACTACGACCGCGACTACGAAGGCGCGGGGCTGGGGCTGTCGCTGGTTCGCGGGCTGGTCGGACTGCACGGCGGCCGGCTGCGGGTCGAAAGCGCCCCGGGGGTGGGGACGCGGGTGACGGCCTGCCTGCCTCTCAACTGCGAGGAAGCCGTCGTCGAGGGCGCGGCGGCGCCTCTCGAGACGACGTCTTGTTTCGACAGCCGCGGTGCCTCCTGCGCGCCGGGCTCGACGCTGGAGAAAAAGATTGCCTGAGGCCGCGGCGCGCATGCGCCATGATTCCGTTCTCTCCGCGCCGGCGCGCGCGCCGCGGGGCGAACGCGCCGGTCTGCTCGCCGCCGCCTTTCGCCGCCTGCGGGCTACGCCGGCGCGCGGCTACGCCGGCGCGGCGTTGACCGCCGTGCTGGTCGGCATCGTCGTCAACGCCTTGACGCTCCAGCATGTTCGCCACCCGGCGCCGTTCTTCGCGCCGCGCCCGCCGGTCGCGGCGACGGCGACGCCGGCCCCCGCCCCGGCCGCCGCGGCGCGCGTCCAGCCCGCGCCGCCGCCGCCGGCCCGTCCGACCGATCTCGCCGGCGGAAACGACGCCACGGCGACCCCGCGCGCCGGCGACGCGATCGGCGACCTGCTGCGCGCCGAGGCCGACAAGGACGCCCAGAAAACGCTTCTTGCGGCGCAGAACGCCTTGATCAAGCTCGGCTATCCACTGAAGGCGGACGGCGCGCCGAGCCCGGCGACAACCGCCGCGCTGCGCGACTTCGAGCGCGTCCATTCGCTTCCTCTGTCGAACGACATTACGGCGCGTCTGCTCAAGCAGCTGACGGCCGTCGCCGCGGCGCGCTGAGCGATGGCGCGTCTGCGCTCCGATATCTGGGTCGCCGCTTATCTCAGACGCGTCGAGATCGAGGGCGCGTTCGCCGCCTTGCGCCGCCGCGGCGCCGCGGAAGCGGGCGCGATTTTCGTCAAGGTCGATCGGCTCGATGGCCGCGCCGCGCTGTTCGGGCCCGCGCCGCAGACCGAGGTCGCCGAACTTGGCGTCGAGCGCCTGTGGGCGCGCGCCCATAAGGAGGAGTGGGTCGACGCCGCCGCGATCGAGGCGCGCGTCGCGCGCGAGATCGCTTTCGACTCCGACCTCTGGCTGATCGAGGTCGAGGACCGCGCGGGTCGCTCTTGGCTCGACCTCGCGCCGACGTAAGTTCCCGCCCGCGCCGACCGGAAGGTAACGGCCGGGCAACATTTCGCCGCTAGCGTTCGAACTCCCGAATCCCTGGCCATCGACCGGCGGACCATGGTTGCTGCGATCCTCGTTTCCGCGGTTTTCATCTTCTTTCCCGCCGCGATGGCGCTGGCGGCGTCGATGGACGTCGTCACCATGACCATCCCCAATCGAATCTGCGTCGTGGTGGCGATCGGCTATTTCGCCCTGGCGCTCGCCCTCGGGGTTCCGCCGGGCGTCATCGCCGTCAATTTCTCCTGCGCCGCCGCGGTGCTGGCGGCGACGTTCGCCATGTTCTCGCTCGGCTGGATCGGTGGCGGCGACGCCAAGCTCGCCGCGGCGACCGCGCTGTGGCTCGGCTGGGGGATGATGTTCGACTATTTCGCGCGGGCGGCGATCTACGGCGGCGCGCTGACCATCGTCATTCTCGCCGCCCGCCAGTTCGTCCTGCCGGCCTTTCTCGCGCGCCAAGCCTGGATCGCCCGTCTGCACGACGCGAAAAGCGGCGTTCCCTATGGCGTGGCGCTCGCCGCCGCGGGGCTGATGGCCTATCCCCATAGCGAGATCTGGCGGGCGGCGACCGGCCTGTGAAGCGCCAGGGCGAAGCGAAAGCCGATCGCCAAGGCGAGGCGACCGCCGAACGGCTATTTCTGTCGCGCCGGAGGCTTCGTTCCGACCAGGATCTCGGTCGGGACGGCGTCCGCCGCGTCGCTGCGAGGGACTTCGATCTCGACGGCGTCCAGTCCGCCGATCCTGTGAAGGCCGTCGTATATCGCCGCGACCAGACGCTTGTCGGCGCCCGCGACCTGAACGCCCTCGCGCGGCGGCGCGGACGCGTTCATGCGCCCGATGTTGTTGACGACGACGACGCGCGCGCCAATCAGGCAATTCTTGATCTGCTCCGCAAGCGCGCCGCCCTCAATGTCCGCGCCATAGGACCAGAGGGTCACCGAACGGCCCGAATACGCTTTCCACGCCCCGATAACGTCGTGAATTTGCGCGTTTGACAATTGCCTTGGCTGCGCCACTTGCTCGAGAGACAGGTTCTCTTGCTCCAGAGATAGATTCTTCTGGGTCAAATCGGTCGCTTCGGTATTCAGCGCGGCGGCCCGCGCCGTTTCGTCGGTCGCTTCCTTCTTCGCTTCGGCGAGCTGATATTCCAAGGTCGATCGGCGCCATTCGGCCTGCGTCTCGCGGATGCTTGTCGCGCGCCACTGCAAGACGAGAAACGCAATCGTGACGCAGGCTCCGATCGCGGTGATCGCGCCGGCGATCAGCAGGCATTTCCAGCTTATCGGCTGCCAGAATTCGGCCCAAGCCAGAAGCGCCTGGGGCACAGGCGGCGATGAAGACATTTCGCTCTCGATTGTCATGCCGGCCGCCATCCGCTCGTCGACCGCCCTACTCGCGCGTAAAGGCCAAGGCGTTCGTCGGCTCGGCTGATGACGATTGCGCGGATTGTTCAATGGTTCGCCGGGCCGCGCGCGCGTCGACGGCTGGCGCTTGCGCCGACGCGTCCTTGCCGCTGACCGCTCTCGCCTTGGCGGTCTTGCCTTCGAGCGCCAGGACCAGCGCGAGATTGTCGCGCACGCGAGCGTCGGCTCGCGGGTTCGCGTTCGCCTCGCGCAGAGCGGCCTCGGCCTGGGGCAGTTGCTTGGTCAGCACGTAAGACAGGCCGAGATTGTTGAGAATCGAAGGTTCGCCGGGCGCGATGGTCAGCGCGTCGCGGTAGAACGCCCGCGCTCCCGGGTGGTCTCCGAGCTCGTCGGCGACCGCCCCCTGCACGGACATGATCGTCCAGTCCGGCCGGTCGGGGGAATAGGCGTGCGCCAAGACCTCCTTGGCCTGAGCGAGCCGCCCGGAGTCGGCGAGCGCCTTGCCGTAGGCGCCGAGCACCTCGTAGTCGTTCGGCGCCCTGACCGCCGCCCCCTGCATCACCGCGGCCGCTTCGCCGTAGCGCCCAAGCGCGCGCAACGCCCGCGCGTAATTGATCGAGGCGGTCTTTTCGCCGGGATCGCTGTCGTATCGCTTGCCCCAGTCGTCAGCGTAGGCGCGCAACTCGGCGCCGCCGGTCGGCATGTCCTGCGCGGGCCCGGCGATCGACCGCGTGGCGTCGAACACGTCCTCGCACCCGCCGAGCGACGTCCCGGCGGCGGCGAGGGTGACGACGAGGGCGACGCTGCTCAGCCAACTCCGAACGGCACTCGAATCAGGAAACAGCGACATGACAACGCCGATCTACGCTCGCGTCTGTCGTAGTGTAGGACGTCAACCCTAACGGAACGTCAAAGGCCGCTCGCAACTTGCCGGCCGGGCTAACAAACGACCGTCCGCGCGGTCGCGGCGGGCGGCGAGCGCGACGCGGATTAGGGCGCGGCGACGCGTCCGCCGATTCGGGCGCGATCGCGGCGGGCTCGCCAATGTTTGTTGAACGACGCGCGAAGCGATGTCGGGCCGGCGGCGCGCCGTTAACCATGATCGCTAAAGATCGCCGATCTGCCCTAAGGTAATCTTGCCACATCCCGTCTAGTAAAGAGCGAAAGCGCCGCGCATTGTCGCGATTTCGGCTCGCCGAACGGCGCTTCAGCGTGATCGCCGAGGGGGTAAGTCGAAATGTGGGTCAAGGTCGAAGGCAAGCGCCGGTCCGAGGGCCAGAAGTTCGTCGTGCGCTGCGCTTCGGAGACCGCCGGCCAGAAGGTGACGGAGGAACGCTCGGTCATCGGCGCCGCCGCCGCGCGTCGCGCCGGGGAGATGCTCGCCGCCAGCCTGAACGTGACCGCGACGGTTTACGGCGCCGACGAACAGGGCGAGTTCGTCTACGGCGTTTGCGAAGCTTCCGACGGCGCCGGCGAGGCCAGCAGCCCCGTCATCAAGCGCCTGTTCGCCGAATCGGCCGCCGCTTCGCTTTCGCTGAAGGACCAGTTGATCGCCGATATACCCGAAGACTCGATTCGCGGCTTCGCCTCGCTGGCGGCGTCGCTCGGCTACATCGCCAGCCAGCACAAGCAGGCGAAACGCTCCGGCGCTCCTCGGATCAACTATGCGACTCTGTTCCGAATCTTTTGCGGCGACGAAGAGCCGGGCATGTTGAGCCTCGCCGCCAACGACGCGACGCTCGCGCTGCTCAGCCGACGACTCTGCGAGCTGCCGGGCTGGCTGTGGTTGAGCGAGCTCGAGGGCCTTGGCGTCGCCGACCAGCAGGCGATCAACCCGCGCGTCACGCCCGGAAAGGTGACGCTGGACCTCGACGGCGACCTACAGGTGCTGCAGCCGCGCACCGTCTTTCGCGGCGTCGCGCCGGGCGGCGGCCGGTTCATGTTGATCTTGCAGGGGTCGCGCCGCGTCGAGCCGCCGCACGGCGTCGTTCTCGACAGCGTCGGCCTCGTCTATCGCGAAGCCGACGAAGCGGAGGTGGTGGCGCTGACGCGCCGTCTGTTGCAGGAGGCCGACCCATTCAAGAATCGCGTCGTGCTGGTCAACCGCGGTCTCTGGACCGTGCGCTCGCGCATTTCCGACCGCTCCTGGAACGACGTTATCCCCAACGCGCGGGCCAAAGAGGAGCTGGACTTCATCGCCGCCTCGATCCGCAATCGGGAAATGCTGAAGGCCGAAGGGCTGTCGATCAAGCGCGGCCTGTTGTTGTCCGGGCCGCCGGGGGACGGCAAATCGACGGCGATCGAATGCTTCGCCAACGACATCGCCGGCGAGGCGACGATCATCATCGTCGAGGTCGTCGATCGCATTCGCGCCATCTACCAGTTGGCGCAGACGCTGGCGCCGGCGGTGGTGATCCTGGAAGACCTCGACCTGATAACGCGGTCGCGCCAGAACCCGAATGGAATGACCGTCAAGGACGATCTGACCGGCGAGTTGTTGCAGGTGCTGTCCGGCGCCTCCGCCTACCCCGACGTCGTCACCATCGCCACCACCAACTATTTCGAAGCGATTGACGTAGCGCTGTCCCGACGCGCCGGACGGTTCGACGCGCACGTCCGCATGGGCTATCCGACCGACGACGAGAAGCAGCGCGTCCTCGAGCTCTATCTCGACCGCTTCAGCGTCGCCGACAAGCTGACGCGGCGACGTCTCCAGATGGTTCTCGCCCGGGAATTCAGCCAGCTCCAACTGGTTCCGGCGCATATCGAGGAATTCGTCAAGTCCGGCGTCAAACGCGCTCGATTGGCGCGCCGCGCGCCCGAATACTCGGATTTCGAACCGGGGATCGAAGCGACGAAGTCGATCGCGGTGCCCAAGCCCGCGCCGCAAATCGGCGGCGCGCTCGCCGAGGCGCTTGCGCTCCTGCAGAAGCTCGATCAGGAGGAAAGACCGACCGCCGCCCAGGCGAACCGACCGGACACGGCGCGGCCGACGCTGTCGCAAATGAGTTGAGCGACGCCGCGGACCGCGCGCCCGAGAGTCCTCAGTCGCGTTGCGCGAGGTTCGCGTCTTCGAAACCGCCGCGGCTTCGTCGCCCGCCGCCCCGACGTCGGCGGTCGTCGGCGCGCCGGCGACCGTCTCGCCAACGCGGCAATTGCCTCGGGAACTGTGGATATTCAGACGCCTGAGCCAAGAATGCTCTAACGACTTGGATACGCGTAATTAACCGTAATTTGACGATTGCCTGCTCTTATTCCGTTACGGCAGCGCGATGCGGCGCGCCAGGGACATCAAGCGCATGAATCGAATGCAAATTGCGGTTCTCGGCGTCACAGTCGTCGCCTTTGGCGCGGCCTACGTGCTGTTCAACAGCGCGTCGCCGCCGTCGCCCCCGCCTCACGCCGCGGCGCCGAAGATCGAGACCGACCAGGTTCTCGTCGCCGCGCAGGAGATCGGGATGGGCGCGCCGATCACCGACGCCTCGATCGCCTGGCAGGTGTGGCCGAAGGCGGCGGTGTCCGAATTGATGATCGCCAAATCGAGCGGCCCCAACGCGATGGAGGACGTCAAAGGCTCGCTGGCGCGGGAGGCGTTCATCCGCGGCGAGCCGATGCGCCGCGACAAGCTGGTCAAGGCGGGCGCCAACGGCTTCATGTCGGCGATCCTGCCCTCGGGCATGCGCGCCGTCGCCATCAAGATCGACAACGCCGGCGATTCCTACGCCGGCGGCTTCATCCTGCCCAACGATCGCGTCGACGTCATCGCGGTCTTTCACGACGCGGAGGCGACGAAGGCCGAGGGCGCCGCGGTGATGGCGGCGCGGACCATCCTCGCCAACGTCCGCGTCCTGGCGATCGGCCAGAACATCGAGGACGAGAACGGCAAGAAGGTGGTGACCGGCGCCAACGCGACCTTGGAGCTCGACCCGGCTCAGGCGGAGCTGATCGTTCTCGCCCAGCAGGCCGGCAACAGCAACCTGCATCTCGTGCTGCGCAGCCTCGCCGACAGCGGCGGCCGCGCCGAGACGCTCGCCGAGCGCAGCGCCGGGCGCAACGACCTGACCATCGTGCGCTTCGGCGCCTCGCAAGCGGCGGCTCGTTGAGGAAAGAGGACGCTCATGGCCAAGGCTGAAATCGAGGCTCCGCCGATGAAAAGTCAAACATGCGCGCGCCGGCTTGCGCTGGCGCTCGGGGCGACGGTCGCCCTGTTCGCGCTCGGCCAGCCGACGCCGGCGCTTCCCGGCGACGCGGCGCCCGTGTCGTCGGTGTCGACGTCGGAGGGGGCGGTCAAGTCCTTGCAGCTCGGCGTCGGCCGCTCGGTGATCGTCGACCTCCCGGAAGACGCGGCCGAAATCTTCGTCGGCGAGCCCAAGGTCGCCAACGCGGTCGTCCGTTCGGCGCGCCGGCTCTATGTCTCCAGCCTGGCGGCGGGACAGACCACCATCTTCGCCCTCGCCGCCGACGGCCGCAAGATCGCGGTGCTCGACATCTCGGTCGGCCGCGACGTCGGCGAGCTGGCGACGCTGCTTAACGCCGCCATTCCCGGCAACGACATTCACGTGCGCACGGTCGCCGACTCGATCATCCTCACCGGCTCGGTCGCCTCGGCTGGCGACGCGCAGAAGGCGCTCGACATCGCGTCGGGCTTTCTCAACGAGGATAAGACCACCGGCGCCGACGGCAAGCAGACCGCCCAGGTTCAGGGCAAGGTCGTCAATTCGCTGATCATCCGCGGCCTCGACCAAGTGAGCATGCGGGTGACGGTCAGCGAGATTCGCCGCGACATCCTCAAGCAGCTCGGCGTCAACATGCTAGGCTCCACGGGGCGCGGCAGCTATTTGACGCTCAGCAACCCATTTTCAGTCAACGGCGAGGTGCCTGCCGGTCTGTTGCCCGGGGGCTACACCGCGGCCGCGGCCGGGGCTCTGGGCACCCTCAGTTGGTCCCGCGGCGCCGAGACATTCGCTGCACAGCTCGAGGCCTTGGAACAACAAGGGGTGGTGCGCACGCTCGCCGAACCGACGGTGACGGCGGTCTCCGGCGAAAGCGCGAAATTCCTCGCCGGCGGCACCATCCCGATTCCCAACGGCGAAACCTGCGCCGCCACGACCGGCTGCACCATCAGTTACGTCCAGCAGCCGTACGGGGTGACGCTGAATTTCACGCCGGTCGTGCTTTCGCCAGGCCGCATCCAGCTGCACATCGCCACCGAGGTCACGGACATCGACAACACGAGGTCGCGTTCGATCGCGGACACGACCATTCCCGGCTTCCGCACCCGCCGGAACGAGACGACGGTCGAATTGCCCTCCGGCGGCTCAATCGTCACCGCCGGCCTGATCTCGACGCAGTCGCAGCAGGCGATCGACGGCGTGCCGGGCCTGATGAACCTGCCGGTGCTCGGCGCCTTGTTCCGCTCGCGCGATTACCAGCGCGACGAGACGGAGCTATTGGTCGTCGTCACGCCGTATATCGTCCACGCGATCGATCCGCGCGACGCCTCGCTTCCCACCGACAACTTCGCCGACGCGAGCGATCCGCAGGCGTGGCTGCTCGGGCGCGTTAATCGCATCTATTCGACCGCGGGCGGCCAGCAGTCGATGTCCCGCTACACCGGCAAGGTCGGCTTCATCACCGACTAAAGCGATGAAGAAAGCCATGCCGCGACGCCGACCAAGAGAGAACGCAATGATGTCGAGGAACCGGGTCCAACGTCCGTCGCCGCTGGCGTCGACCGGCTGGCTGCTGCTCGTCGCGCTCGCGGGCGCGCCGCTCGCCGCGTGCAACGGCGACGAAGCCTTTTCGGAGGGGGGCGCGCCGGGCGATCGCACCAACCTCCATCCGATCGTTCTCGCCGACGCGCCGACGATCCTCGACGTCTATGCCGCGGGCGGCGGCCTCGATGCGCTGACGGTCGCGAAAATCCGAAGCTTCGCGGATCGCTATCGCGCGCTAGGTGGCGGCCGCGTCGCCATACTGACGCCGGCGGGCGTCGTCGGGCGCCACAGCCGAGCCGTCGACGAAATTCGCCGCGTCCTGGCGTCGGCCGGCCTGCGGGGCGGCGTCAGCGTCGCCTCCTATCCGGCCGGCGACCCGACGCAGGCGGCGCCGGTGCGGCTGATCTTCCAAGGGCTGAAGGCCGAAGTGGCGACGCCGTGCGGCCAGTGGCCGAGCGATCTCGCCTCGGGCTCGTCGACCGAGGGCTGGAAGAACGACGCGTACGAAAATTTCGGTTGCGCGACCCAGGCGTCGCTCGCCGCTCAAGTCGACGACCCGCGCGATTTCGTTCAGGCGCGGGCGAGCGACGCGCCCGAGGTCGGCATGCGCCTGCGGGCGATCGGCGACGTGCGCGACGGCAAGGATCCTGGCACGAACTGGGCGACCAAGCTGACGCCGATCGGCCAAGTCGGAGGCGGAGGCTGAGCCATGCGCGTTCAGGCCATCGAGGCGACGGCGCCGCAGGCTGCGCCTCGACCGGCGCCGGTCCCGGCGATCGACCCGGTGCCCCGCGTCTCCATTCAGGCGTTTTGCGAAACGTCGGAGACCGCCGCCATCGTCCAGGCGGCGATCCAAGATCGGCGCATGGCCAAGGCCCACGTGAAGCACAACATGGGCGGCGCGCCGGCGGCGATCGAAGCCTACCGCAACGCGCCGACGCCGAACGTCATCGTGCTCGAGGCGACGGCGAACCCGGACGCGCTGGTCGAGCAGCTCGAGGATCTCTCGCAATACTGCGACGCCGGCACCAAGGTGGTGGTGGTTGGCCGCGTCAACGACATCGTGCTCTACCGCCGGCTGATGGGGCAGGGGGTGAGCGAATACCTGGTGCCGCCGTTCACCGTCATCGACTTCGTCCAGGCGATCTCGAACCTGTTCCGCGCGCCCGGCGCGAAGCCGCTCGGCCGGGTGGTCTCGGTCATCGGCGCGAAAGGCGGGGTGGGGTCGTCGACGGTGGCGCACAACCTCGCCTGGACGCTGGCGGCCGGGCTGGAGATGTCGACCATTGTCGCCGACTTCGACCTCGGCTTCGGCACCGCGGGCCTCGACTACAACCAGGACCCGCCGCAAGGGGTCGCCGAGGCGGTGTTCGCGCCCGAGCGCGTCGACTCGAACCTGATCGACCGCTTGCTGTCGAAATGCGGCGACAACCTGAGCCTGCTCGCCGCGCCGGCGACGCTCGACCGCGTCTACGACCTTTCCGAGACCTCGTTCGATTCGGTGGTCGACACCATGCGCGCCTCGACCCCGTGGATTGTCGTCGATCTACCACACGCCTGGACGGCGTGGACGCGGCGCATCCTGACCGCCTCCGACGAGGTGCTGGTCGTCGCCGCTCCGGATCTCGCCAACCTGCGCAACGCCAAGAACATCCTCGACAACGTGCGCGCGGCGCGCCCCAACGACCATCCGCCGCGGCTGGCGATCAACGGCGTCGGCATGCCCAGGCGCCCGGAAATCTCGGTGGCGGATTTCGCCAAGACGGTCGAAACGACGCCGCTCATCGTCATTCCCCATGACGCGAAGCTGTTCGGCGCGGCCGCCAACAACGGCCAGATGATCGCGGAGATCGACGCCAAGAGCCGGGTCGCCGAGGTGTTCGCCGAGCTCGCCAACACGATCGTCGGTCGCGTCGAGGCGCGCGCGGTCAAGCGCGGCGGCGGCCTGCTCAATCATCCGCTGCTCGCCAAGCTGGCGGGGAGAAAAGGGTGAAGGGCGCGCGGGGGCGCAGGTAGGGAAAGGGCGGGATGTTCGGCAAGCGTAGCAATTCGGGCTTGAGCGTCGAGCCGCCGCCGGCGGCCGCCGCTCCGCCGCCGCCCCGACCGGAACCGACCAGGACGCCGGCCGCCTCCGCCCAGCCGTCGCAGTCGCCGGCGGAGCGCCGGTCGGAGAGCTATTTCCAGACCAAGTCGATGATCTTCGGCGCGCTGATCGAGGCGATCGATCTCGCGGCGCTGGCCAAGCTCGACCCCGATAGCGCCCGCGAGGAGATTCGCGACATCGTCCACGAGATCGTGACGATCAAGAATCTCGTGCTATCGATCTCCGAGCAGGAGGACCTGCTCGACGACATCTGCAACGATGTGCTCGGCTACGGGCCGCTCGAACCGCTGCTGGCGCGCGACGACATCTCCGACATCATGGTCAACGGGCCGAACCGCTGCTTCATCGAAGTCGGCGGCAAGATCCAATTGACCAACGTGCGCTTTCGCGACGCGGCGCAACTGATGAACATCTGCCAGCGCATCGTCAGTCAGGTCGGCCGCCGGGTCGACGAGGCCTCGCCGATCTGCGACGCGCGCCTGATGGACGGCTCGCGCGTCAATGTCATCGCGCCGCCGCTGTCGATCGACGGCGCGGCGCTGACGATCCGCAAATTCCGCAAGGACAAGCTGACCCTCGACCAGTTGATGCGGTTCGGAACCATCTCGCCCGCCGGCGGCGAGATCCTCAAGATCATCGGCCGCGTGCGCTGCAACGTCATCGTTTCGGGCGGCACCGGCTCGGGCAAGACGACCCTGCTCAACTGCCTGACCCACTACATCGAGACGGACGAGCGCATCATTACCTGCGAGGACGCGGCGGAGCTGCAGCTGCAGCAGCCGCACGTCGTGCGCTTGGAGACCCGTCCGCCCAACCTCGAAGGGGCGGGGCAGGTGACGATGCGCGATCTGGTGAAGAACTGCCTGCGCATGCGCCCGGAGCGGATCATCGTCGGCGAGGTGCGCGGGCCGGAGGCGTTCGACCTCCTGCAGGCGATGAACACCGGCCACGACGGTTCGATGGGCACCCTGCACGCCAACTCGCCGCGCGAGGCGCTGAGCCGCATCGAATCGATGATCACCATGGGCGGCTACGCGCTGCCGTCGCGCACCATCCGTGAGATGATCAGCTCCTCGATCGACGTCATCATCCAGGCGGCGCGGCTGCGCGACGGCTCGCGCCGCATCACCCACGTCACCGAGGTGATGGGCATGGAGGGCGACGTCATCATCACCCAGGACCTATTCGTCTACGACATCCTGGGCGAGGACGCGCAGGGCAAGCTGAAGGGCCGGCATCGGTCGACCGGGATCGGCCGGCCGCGGTTTTGGGATCGCGCGCGCTATTTCGGCGAGGAGCAGCGCCTCGCCGCGGCGCTCGACGCTTCCGAAGTCAACGACGCGAAGTAACGCCTCGACGGCAGGGGACGCGGACGCGGATGAACAACACCCTGATTTTGGCGGCGGGCTGCGCGATCCTGGGCGCCGGGGCGCTCGCCTTCATGTTCGCGGGCGGCGACTCGCTTATCGACAAGCGTCGCGCCTTGCTCAGGAAACCGGAGGCCAAGGCGGCCGCCGAAGCCGTCGACCGGGCGGCGAAAAAGAAGCAGATCGTCGAGAACATCAAGGAGCTGGAGAGCAAGTCGAGGCGCAAGCGGGCCGATCTGCAGACGCGCATCGAGCAGGCCGGCCTGCCGATCTCGCGGCAGAAGTTCATCATGGTCGTCGCCGCTGCGACGCTCGGGCTCGGCTTCCTCGTCCTCGTCAAATCGGGCAGCCCGACGCTGGCGGCGCTGGTCGCCGCGATCGCCGGTCTTGGCGCGCCCAACCTCGTCCTCTCGCGCCTGCGCAAGCGGCGCATCGCCAGGTTCGTCGCCATATTCCCCAACGCGCTCGACATCATCGTGCGCGGCGTCAAGGCCGGCCTGCCGCTCGGCGACACGCTGCGCATCATCGCCAACGAGACCCCGGAGCCGGTGCGCTCCGAGTTCCGCCGCGTCGCCGAATCGCAGGCGCTCGGCCTGCCGCTGACGGAGGCGGTGGAGAAGATGGCGCAGCGCGTGCCGATCAGCGAGACCAGCTTCTTCGCCATCGTCGTCGGCATCCAGGCGAAATCGGGCGGCAACCTGTCCGAGGCGATCGGCAACCTTTCGCGGACACTGCGCGAACGCAAGAAGATGAAGGGCAAGATCAGCGCGATGGCGATGGAGGCGAAAGCCTCGGCGGCCATCATCGGCGCGGTTCCCTTCCTCGTCACCGGCCTGCTCTACGCTTCGTCGCCGAAGTACATAAGCTTGCTGTGGTCGACGGAGCACGGCCGCGTCGTAACCGCGATCGCCATCTTCTGGATGAGCATCGGCGTGGTGATGATGCGCAAGATGATCAACTTCGATTTCTGATCGGACTGGCGATGCTCGACGTTGTCTTAAGCAAACTGGGCGACGGCCATTTCCTGGCGCTGATGCTCGCCGCCTTGGGCTGCGCCGCGACGGCGTTGGCGGTGCTCGCGCCGATGCTGCAGGGCGACAACCTGTCGCACCGCATCAAGGCGGTCGGCTCGGAGCGCGAGCGCATTCGCCAGCGCGAACGCGAAAGACTAGCGGCGAGCCAGAACAAGACGCAATTGCGCGCCAAGCCGAGCACGATCCTGAAAAGCGTGGTCGACGCGCTGAACCTGACGAGCTGGCTCTCGACCGAAACCGCCAAGGAGACGCTGGCCAAAGCCGGCTTCCGCGGCGCCGGCGCGGAATATGCGTTTGTCGCCTTCCGCCTCATCGCTCCGATCGGTTTCGCGGTGGTGGCGATCGTCTACATCTTCTTCATCGCCCAATGGACGCAGCCGCTGCCGACGCGCATCGGCTTCGTCGTGATGGCGATGTACATGGGAGTGAAAGCGCCCGAGGTCTACCTGCGCAACGCCACCACCAAGCGGCAGCTTGCGCTGGAGCGCGCCTATCCCAACGCGCTCGACCTGATGCTGATCTGCGCCGAATCCGGCATGTCGGTCGAGCATTCCGTGCGCAAGGTCAGCGCCGAGATCGGCGTCGAGAGCGTCGAGATGGCGGAGGAGCTGACCCTGCTCGCCGCGGAGATGTCCTACCTGCAGGACCGGCGCACGGCCTTCGAGAACCTCAACGCCCGCACCGGGCTCGAATCGATCCGGTCGCTGACCACGGTGCTGATCCAGTCCGAGCGCTACGGCACGCCGCTGGGGGCGGCGCTGCGCGTGCTGAGCCAAGAAAGTCGCGACCAGCGCATGAACAAAGCGGAGAAGAAGGCGGCGTCGTTGCCGCCGACGCTCACCGTGCCGATGATCCTGTTCTTCCTGCCGGGGCTGTTCGCGGCTATCCTCACGCCGGCGGCGATCCAGATCAACCACTGGAGCTGACGGCGGCGGGCCGCCGATTTTTCGTTGCGCGTCGCGGCGCGCCGACGCATGATTCGCCATGCGCCGCGAGTCTTCTCATTCGACCGCTCCCGTCGATCCGACGTCGCCTGCGCCGGGCGGGCCGCCAAGCCTGTCGGCGCGCGCCGCGGCGACCGCGTCGCCGCGTTACCTCAGGGGCCTCAACGAAGAGCAGCGGCGCGCGGTCGAGGCGCTCGACGGGCCGGTGCTGGTGCTCGCCGGCGCCGGCGTCGGCAAGACGCGGGTGCTGACCACCCGCGTCGCCCATCTCATCGCCTCCGGCCGCGCCAGGCCGCACGAGATTCTCGCCGTCACCTTCACCAACAAGGCGGCGCGCGAAATGCGCGAGCGCGTCGAAGCGCTGACCGGCGTGGTCGAAGGCATGCCGTGGCTCGGCACCTTTCACGCCATCGGCGCCAAGATCCTGCGCCGCCACGCCGAGCTGGTCGGGCTGAAGCCAAACTTCACCATCCTCGACGTCGACGATCAGATCCGCCTGATGAAACAGGTGCTGCAGGCGGAGAACGTCGACGACAAGCGCTGGCCGGCGCGCGCGCTGGCGGGCCAGATCGACGCCTGGAAAAACCGCGGCCTCGATCCGACGCAGGTTCCGGCGGGCGAAGCCAAGGCCTTCGCCGATGGGCGCGGCGGCGCGCTCTACGCCGCTTATCAGCAGCGGCTGAAGACGCTGAACGCCGTCGACTTCGGCGACCTGTTGCTCGAGCCGCTGCGGCTCTTGCGCGAGCGCGGCGAGGTTCTCGCGCAATACCAGGAGCGCTGGCGCTACATCCTGGTCGACGAGTACCAGGACACCAACGTCGCGCAATACCTGTGGCTCCGGCTGTTGGCGCAACGGCGGCGCAACCTCTGCTGCGTCGGCGACGACGACCAGTCGATCTACGGCTGGCGCGGCGCCGACGTCGACAACATCCTGCGCTTCGAGCGCGACTTTCCCGGCGCCCAGGTGATCCGCCTCGAGCGCAACTATCGCTCGACCGGCCACATCCTCGCCGCCGCCTCCGGGCTGATCGCCCACAACCACAACCGGCTGGGCAAGACGCTCTTCACCGACGGCGAAGCCGGGGAGAAGCCGACGGTCAGCGGCCTGTGGGACAGCGAGGAAGAGGCGCGCGCGATCGGCGACGAGATCGAGGCGGCGCAGCGCGCCGCGGTCTCGCTCGACGAGATCGCCATCCTGGTGCGCGCCTCGTTCCAGATGCGCGAGTTCGAGGAGCGCTTCATCGCGCTCGGGGTTCCCTATCGGGTGATCGGCGGGCCGCGCTTCTACGAGCGCGCCGAAATCCGCGACGCGCTCGCCTATCTACGCTGCGTCGCCCAGCCCGACGACGACCTCGCCTTCGAGCGCATCTACAATCTGCCCCGCCGCGGGCTCGGCGAGGCGACGCTCAACCTGCTCCACGCCTATCGTCGCCGCGCCGGCGTCCCGCTGATGCGGGCGGCGCGGGCGCTGATCGAGGCCGAAGAGCTGAAGCCGCGGCCGCGCCAGATTCTGCGCGACCTTCTGCGCGACTTCGACCGCTGGTCGGGGCAGGTCGACCAGATCCCGCACGACGAGCTCGCCCAGACCCTCCTCGAAGAGAGCGGCCTCATCGACATGTGGAAGGCCGAGCGCACCCCCGACGCCGCCGGCCGCCTGGAGAACCTCAAGGAGCTCGTCCGCTCGATGGGCGAATTTCCCTCGCTGGCGGCGTTTCTCGAGCACGTGTCGCTGGTGATGGAGGTCGAGAGCGACGAAGGCGGCGAGCGGGTGTCGATCATGACCCTGCACGCCGCCAAGGGCCTGGAGTTCGACTGGGTGTTCCTGCCCGGCTGGGAGGAGGGTCTCTTTCCCCACCAGCGCGCGCTCGACGAGAACGGGCGGGCCGGGCTGGAGGAGGAGCGGCGGCTCGCCTATGTCGGCGTCACCCGCGCCCGCCGCGTGGTGAAAATCTACTTCGCCGCCAACCGGAGGGTGCGCGGCCTGTGGCAGAGCTCGCCGCCCTCGCGCTTCATCGACGAATTGCCGGAAGACCATGTCGAGGCGGTCGCGGCGCCGAGCGGCGCGCTCGACGGCTACGCGGCAGGGCGCTTCGCGCGCGAGCCGGCGTTCGCCTCGCGCTACGACACGCCCGGCTGGCGGCGCGCGCGCGAGAACGCCGAGCGGGGCGAGGCGTCGCCGCCGCCGAGGACGATCGAAGCGCGCGCGACCTCGCGCGCCGACGCTGGCCCGGCCTTCGCCGCCGGCGCGCGGGTGTTCCACCTGAAATTCGGGCCCGGCAGCGTCGTCGCCGTCGACGGCGCGAAGCTGACGGTCGACTTCGACCGCTCCGGCCGCAAGACGGTGCTCGGCAGCTTCGTCAGCGCCGCGGGGTGAGGCGCCCTCACGCCGCCTTCGACTTCGGCGTCACCTCGGCGGCGTAGTCGGCGATCAGCGCCGCGGTCAGCGCGGCGGGCGTATATTTGTGCGCGCCGATCTCGCGGACCGGCGTCACCTCCGCCGCGGTGCCGGTGACGAAGCACTCGCTGAACGAGTCGAGCTCCTCAGGCAGGATGCGGCGCTCGAACACCTCGACGCCACGGCGCTTGGCGATCTCGATCACCGTCTGACGCGTGATGCCGTTGAGGAAGCAATCGGCGATCGGCGTGTGGATGGCGCCGTCCTTGATGAAGAAAAGGTTGTCGCCGGTGCACTCGGCGACGCGGCCCTGCCAGTCGAGCATCATCGCTTCGGCGCAGCCCTTGCGCTCGGCGCGGTGCTTGGAGATGGTGCCGATCATGTAGAGCCCGGCCGCCTTGGCGGTCGAGGGCGCCGTCGCCGGGTCAGGCCGCCGGTAGTCGGCGACGTCGACGCGAATGCCCTTCATCCGCTCGGCGGGGTCGAAATAGCTCGCCCATTGCCAGGCGGCGATCGCCAGGTGGATCTTGTTGTGCTGCGCCGCGACGCCCATCATCTCCGAGCCGCGCCAGGCGACCGGGCGCAGGTAGGCGTCGACGAAGCCGTTCTTGGTCAGCGTCAGCGCCTTGGCGGCGTCGATCTCCGCCGCGCTCCAAGGGATTTCGAAGTCGAGAATGCGCGCCGACTGCTTCAGGCGCTCGGAATGCTGCGCCGACTTAAACACCACGCCGCCGTAGGCGCGCTCGCCCTCGAACACCGCGGAGCCGTAATGCAGACTGTGGGTGAGGACGTGAATCTTCGCTTCGCGCCAGGGAACCATTCGACCGTCGAACCAAATCCACCCATCACGATCGTCGAATGTCGGACCCGCCATGGCGCGCTCCTCGGTTTGCCGGACCGGCTTTGATTTTACCCGGCGCCGAGCTAAATAACCGTCCCGCTCGGCGTCGGCGCTTGTCCTAACAGGGGCGTCGTATTATGTCAACATTGCTGACCTAAAATGCCTGAGCCTTTGCGCATGACGACTTCAGCGCCGGTCGGCGCGGCCCGCGAGCGGGAGGCCGCCCCGACATACGACCTCATCGAGCTGTTCTATTTCGCCTATCGCGATTTCATCGGCGACGCCGATCGCGTCATGGAGGCGTACGGATTTGGCCGCGCGCATCACCGCGCGCTCTATTTCGTCAGCCGGCAGCCCGGCTTGACCATCGCCGCGCTGCTCGACATCCTCCGCATCACCAAGCAGAGCCTCAATCGCGTGCTCAAGGAGTTGATCGCCAAGAATTTCATTGAGGCGCGGGCGGGCGCCTCCGACCGCCGTCGCCGGCATCTCTATGCGACGGCGGAAGGCGAGCGTCTCATCTGGGAGCTCGCGCAGTTGCAGACGCGGCGCTTCCGCGGCGCGCTGGAGAGCTTCGGCCCCGAGGGCCAGCGGCAAGCGGCGAAGTTCCTCGCGGCGATGGTCAACGCCTCCGAGCGCCAACGCATCCTCGCCTTGATCGACGCCGGCGGGCGGGGGCGGGCGTGAGCCAGACCCAGCTCGCGCCGCAGGACGACGCGGCCCATGTGCTGGTGGTCGACGACGACCGGCGGCTGCGCGAGCTGCTTAGCGCCTATCTCGGCAAACACGGACACCGCGTCACCGTCGCCGCCTCGGCCGCGGAGGCGCGCGCGTTCCTCGAGAGCCTCGCTTTCGACATCATCGTCCTCGACGTGATGATGCCGGGCGAGAGCGGCTTCGATTTCGCCGCGAGCCTGCGGCTGCGCTCGGACGTGCCGATCGTCATGCTCACCGCGCGCGCCGAGGCGGCCGATCGGGTGCGCGGCTTGGAGATCGGCGTCGACGACTATCTCGCCAAGCCCTTTGAACCGCGGGAGCTGCTGTTGCGCATCGCCTCCGTGCTGCGGCGCGCCCGCGCGCCCGGCGCGCGGGGCGAAGAGGCGGTCGTCCGCTTCGGACCGTTCTCGTTCTCGCTCGAGCGCGGCGAACTGCGCAACCGCGGCGAGACGGTGCGGCTCACCGAGCGCGAGCGCGAAATCCTGCGTCTGTTGTGCGCCAACGCCGGCGCGAGCGTGTCGCGCGAGGCGCTGTCGGGCTCGGGCGTCGCCGCTCAGGAGCGCACCGTCGACGTGCAGATCAACCGCCTGCGGCGCAAGATCGAGGTCGATCCCGCTAATCCGGTCTATCTGCAGACGGCGCGCGGCGCGGGCTATCGCCTCGTCGCCGACGGGTGACGGCGATGGCGACGCGCGCGCTCGCGGCCTTGAGACCAGTCAGTCGGGTTTGGCGCTGGGGGGCGCGGCGGATTCGCCATGTCTGGCGCAGGGGGGCGCGCGGCCTGGCCGATCTGCTGCCCAAAGGGCTCTACGCGCGCTCGCTGTTGATCGTCATCCTGCCGATGGTGCTGCTGCAGACATCGGTCGCCTGGGTGTTCATGCAGCGCCACTTCGAGGTGGTCACGCATCGACTGTCATCGACGGTGGCGCGCGACGTCGGCGCGATCGTCGATCTCTATTCGGCGGTTCCGCCGGGCGGCGACGACAAGCGCCTGCGGGCGATCGCGGCGGAGCGGTTCCGCATCGACGTCGACGTGATGCCGGCCGGCCCGCTGCCGCCGAAAATGCCGCGGACCTTCTTCAGCTCGCTCGATCCCTTGACCCGCGCGCTGCCGGAGGAGCTCGGCGCCCAGTTGCGCCTGCCCTTCTGGGTCGACAGCGTCGGCCGCTCGGGACTGATGGAGATTCGGGTCGAGTTCGGCGATCGGGTGCTGCGGATGACGACACGCCGCACCTTCGCCTACGAGCCCAACGTGCACATCTTCATCTTGTGGATGCTTGGCGCCTCAATGGTGCTGGTGACGGTCGCCATCCTCTTTCTGCGCAACCAGATTCGCCCGATCTTGCGCCTCGCCGAGGCGGCGGAGGAGTTCGGCAAGGGGCGCGACGCCGATCTTCACCCGCGCGGCGCGCGCGAGGTGCGAAGGGCGGCCTACGCCTTCCTGGAGATGAAACGGCGCATCGAGCGCGCCACCGAGCAGCGCACGACGATGCTCAACGGCGTCAGCCACGACCTCAGGACCATTCTCACCCGCTTCAAGCTGTCGCTCGCTCTGCTCGACGAGACGTCGGAGACCGAGCGGCTGCAAAAGGACGTCGACGAGATGCGGCGCATGCTCGAAGCCTATCTCGCCTTCGCGCGCGGCGACGCGGGCGAGCCGACCGCCACGACCGACCTGCGCGAAACGCTCGAGGAGCTGCGCGGCGACGCGGAGCGCCACGGCGCGCGGGTCACGATCGAGGCGAAGGGCGACCTCAAGGTCGAGGTGCGGCCGCTGGCGTTCAAGCGTTGCCTCGGCAACCTCATCGCCAACGCTCAGCGCCACGGCTCGACCGTCATCGCGCGCGCCGCCCGCGAGCAGCGCTTCGTCACCATCCACATCGACGACGACGGACCCGGAATCCCACGCGAGCACCGCGAGGAGGTGTTCCGGCCGTTTCACCGGCTCGACGAGGCGCGCAACCAGGATGAGGGCGGCTCGGGCCTCGGCTTGGCGATCGCGCGCGACGTCGCGCGCTCGCACGGCGGCGACATCGCGCTCGGCGACAGCCCGCTTGGCGGCTTGCGCGCCACCGTGCGCATCCCGGTGTAGCGCCGGCGGCGGCCGCGAGCGGTTAGCGTTAACCCGGATTCTGCGGGAGAGCGGCGTCGCGGGGCTTGCGCGCCGGTCCATAATGCTCTATCTTGATCGGTTAGATAGACTAGTATCCACGCCGCGAAAGGACTTCCGTATGCCCCGCTGGTACGAAGACAACTCGCATTCGATCGGCCACACGCCGTTGGTCAGGCTGAACCGCGTCATCGACGGCGCGCCCGCCACGGTGCTGGCCAAGATCGAGGGCCGCGGCCCCGCCTATTCGGTGAAAGATCGGATCGGTTCGGCCTTGATCTGGGACGCCGAAAAGCGCGGCCTGCTCGGGCCGGGCAAGGAGCTGATCGAGCCGACCAGCGGCAACACCGGCATCGCGCTCGCCTACGTCGCCGCCGCGCGCGGCATCCCGATCACGCTCGCCATGCCCGAGACGATGAGCCTCGAGCGCCGCAAGCTGTTGATCGCCTACGGCGCGAAGCTGGTGCTGACCGAAGGGCCGAAGGGGATGAGCGGCGCGGTCGCCAAGGCCGAGGAGATCGCCGCCTCCAACCCCGGCCGCTACGTGCTGTTGCAGCAGTTCAAGAACCCCGCCAACCCGGCGATCCACGAGACCACCACCGGGCCGGAGATCTGGGACGACACCGAGGGCGCGGTCGACGCGGTGGTGTCGGGGGTGGGCACCGGCGGCACCATCACCGGCGTCGCGCGCTTTATCAAGAACGCCAAGGGCAAGCCGATCAAGGCGGTGGCGGTCGAGCCGAGCGCCAGCCCGATACTCAGCCAGAAGCGCGCCGGCGAGCCGTTGAAACCGGGGCCGCACAAGATCCAGGGCATCGGCGCGGGCTTCGTGCCCGACGTGCTCGACCTGTCGCTGATCGACGACATCGAGCAGGTGACCAACGAGGACGCGATCCTCTACGCGCGCCGGCTGACGCGCGAGGAGGGCATTCTCTCGGGCATCTCCAGCGGCGCGGCGACGGCGGCGGCGGCGCGGCTGGCCAAGCGGCCGGAATACGCCGGCAAGACCATCGTCGTCATCCTGCCCGACTCGGGCGAGCGCTACTTGAGCAGCGTCCTGTTCGAGGGCCTGTTCGACGCCAAGGGGCTCGCGGCGTAAAGCTTCGCGGAGAACGCGCGGAAACGGCCGGCTCGCCGCCGGCCGCTTCCCCGACGCGCCAACAAGGGCGCATTCCGCCGAGGCAGGCGACACGTGGGGCGAACGCGCGGCTCACCGCGTCGCGATGATAAAGAAGCGCGGATAGGCGAGCAGCGTCTTGCCGTCGGACCGATTCGGATAAGCGAGTTCGATCTCGCGGCGGTAGCGCGCGAGGAAGCGGATGCGGTCGTCTTCGTCGAGCGGGTCGAGGAACGGCCTCAGTCCGGAGCCGGCGAACCAATCGACGATCCCCTGCGCTCCGTCGAAGGCGTGGATGTAGACCGTCATCCACATCTGCACCGCGGCGCCGGCCGCCCGCAGCCATTCGTAATAGTCCTCGAAGGCGCCGAGCACCGGGCGCGTCTTGGCGATCGGCACCAGGCGGCGCGCCCACGGGCCGTCGGCGGCCACCATCCGCATCGCCGCATGGGAAGCTTCGCTAACCGCGCTCGGCATCTGCACGGCGAGGCAGCCGCCCTTGGCGAGGAAGGCGAAAAGGCGCGGAAACAGCGTCTCGTGGTCGGGCAGGAAATGCAGCGCCGCATTGGCGAAAATCAAGTCGGGCGGCGCTTCCGGCGTCCAGTCGGCGATGTCCTGATTGACGAAGGTCGCGCCCGGCGCGCGCGCTCGCGCGTGGGCGAGCATCGCTTCCGAAGTGTCGACGCCGACCACCTTCGCTTCGGGGAAGCGCCTGAGCAGGAGCTCGGCGCCGCCGCCAGGGCCGCAGCCGAGGTCGTAGACGAGACGGGCGGCGACGAGCGGAACTTGGGCGAGGAGGTCGTGGGCGGCGCGCGTCCGCTCCTCCTCGAACTTCATGTAGAGGGCGGGGTTCCAGTCGGTCATGGCGGGGCGGGCGGCGAGGTTGGCGTAAGGCTCGCTCGGAACCGCCGTCGTCGCGCGGCGCGCGCGCGGCGACGCCGATTCCAAGTCAACACGTTCCATTGTAGCCGCTTTCTCGCGCGAAGCCGCGGCCCGGCGACGTGGGAGCTTCGCCGCCGGGCCGCGGTCGGGGTCCGCCGCGACCCGCTTTTAGGGCGTCGGTGGGGCGCCGTGAATAGTCTATGATCTCTATCAACGTACATGTCAATTACCCGCGCGTCGGCGAGCATCAAAATGAAACGCCGCCCGTCCAGGGCGGCGTTCGCTTTCGTCGCAGAGATTTAGGCGCGCCGGCCGACGCTCAGCGGTTCGTCTTCTGCCCGTAATAGGCGTTGGGGCCGTGCTTGCGCTTGAAGTGCTTGTCGAGCAACTCGGGCTCGATCTCCGCCAGGCCGGGCGCGATCATGAGCGACATCAGCGCCATATCGGCGCAGCATTCGACCGCGACCGCGATCTCCACCGCCTTGGCGACGGTCGGCCCCCAAGTGAACGGCGCGTGACGATTGACCAGGACGCCCGGGAAATGCGCCGGATCGATCTCCTTGAACCGCTCGACGATCACCGATCCGGTCTCCCATTCGTAGTCCTGGGCGATCTCTTCGGCGGTCATCTTGCGGGTCACCGGCACCTCGCCGGCGAAATAGTCGGCGTGGGTGGTGCCGAAGATCGGGATCGGCCGCCCCGCCTGGGCGAAAGCGGTGGCGTGCGAGGAGTGGGTGTGAACCACGCCGCCGATGTCGGGAAAGGCGATGAACAGCCGCCGGTGGGTCGGCGTGTCCGACGACGGGTTGAGCCGTCCCTCGACCCGTTTGCCTTCGAGGTCGACCAGCACCATGTCCTCGGGCTCGAGCGTCGCGTAGTCGACGCCGCTCGGCTTAATCGCGAACACCCCCTTGACCCGGTCGATCGCGCTGGCGTTGCCGAAGGTGAGGTTGATCAGCCCGTGCTTCGGCAGGGCGAGGTTGGCTTCGTAGGCTTCGCGCTTCAGTTCCTTCAGCATCGCTCCGTCCTCTTGGCGACGCGCCGGCTCTCTTAAGAAGACGGCGCGCCGCAAGCTTCGCTTCCCGCCGCTCAGGCGCGGAAGCCGTAGGCGAGATGATAGTACACCTCGTTATTGCGCAGGTCCTGCTTGAAGCCGGAGAGCGTGGTGTTCGCGCCGATCAGCGCCAGCTCGACGCCGGCGATGGCGGCGAAGTCCTCCAGCATCTCGCTGGTGACCGCGGGGCTGTAGGCGGTGTGGTGCGCGCCGCCGGCGAGAATCCAGCACGCGCAGGCGGTCTTGAAGTCGGGCTCGGGCCGCCACACCGCCTGCGCCACCGGCAGCTTGGGCATCTTGGGATGGGCGACCGCCGTCACCTCGTTGACCAGCAGTCGGAAGCGGTTGCCGAGGTCGAGCAGGCTGGCGGCGCGGGCCGGGCCTTGCGCCGCGTCGAACACCAGGCGTGGCGGGTCTTCCTTGCCGCCGATGCCGAGCGGATAGACCTCGAGCGAGGGCTTGCCGCTGGCGATGGCCGGCGACACCTCGAGCATGTGGGCGCCGAGCACCTCGCCGCCGTTCAAGGCGAAGTCGTAGGTGTAGTCCTCCATGAAGCTCGCGCCGCCCGGCAGCCCGTCGCCCATCGCCATCATCGCGCGCAACAGCGCCGAGGTTTTCCAGTCGCCCTCGGCGCCGAAGCCGTAGCCGTCGGCCATCAGGCGCTGCGACGCGAGGCCGGGAAGCTGCCTCAGTCCGCGCAGATCCTCGAAGGTGGTGGTGAAGCCCTTGAATTGGCCTTCCTCGAGGAAGGCGCGCATGCCGAGTTCCTGGCGCGCCGCGTAGACCAGCAATTCGTGGCGATCGCCGCCTTTGCGCAGCTCGGGGGCGACCGCATAGAGCTTCTCGTACTCCGCCGCGAGGTCCTTGGCCGCATGGTCGGAGACCGCGTCGACCTTCTCGACCAGGTCGCCGACGCCATAGCCGTTGGTGGAGAAGCCGAACTTCATTTCGGTCGACACCTTGTCGCCCTCGGTGACCGCCACCTCGCGCATGTTGTCGCCGAACCGGCAGAACCTCGCGCCCTGCCAGTCATGCCAGGCGCGCGCGGCGCGCATCCAGGCGCCGATGCGGTCCTGGACTTCCGGATCGGACCAATGGCCGACCACCACCTTGCGGCTAAGGCGCATGCGGGTGTGGATGAAGCCCGCCTCGCGGTCGCCGTGCGCCGACTGGTTGAGGTTCATGAAGTCCATGTCGATCGCGTCCCACGGCAGGTCGCGATTGAACTGAGTGTGCAGGTGCAGGAACGGTTTCTGCAGCGCGTTGAGCCCGCGGATCCACATCTTCGACGGCGAGAAGGTGTGCATCCAGACGATGAGCCCGGCGCAGTTCGCGTCGGAATTCGCTTCGACGCAGGTCTTGAAGATCTCGTCGGGCGCGGTCATGAGCCCCTTGAAGACGGCCTTCAGCGGCAGCTTCGGCGAATCGGCGAGCGCCGCGGCGATGCGCTCGGCGTCGGCGGCGACCTGCTTCAAAGGTCCTGGACCGTAAAGGTGCTGCGAGCCGCAGACCAACCAGATTTTGGGTTTGGCGAGATGAATCATGGCCGCCTCTATCGTCTCCATGGTGGCGCTTCGAACGACGGCCGACTGCGCCGGGCCGCGAGGGGCCCAGCTCGACCGCCGCCGAAGCGAATGACGTCCGCGCGCTCCCGGCGCGGCCGCTCAAGGGTTACGCGCGCTGCGCATACTTGATTTCGATCAGATCCTTCATCAACCGCGACAGATCGATCGAGCGCTCGATCCCGCCGAAGCTGTCGTGCAGCTCGCGGTAGAGGCGATAGAGGCGATCGTAGACCGCCTGGTTCGCCGGATTGGGTTCGTAGCGGGTCGGCGCGAGGAAGGTCATCGCCTTCTGCGCCGCGACGAAGTTCGAATGCTCGCCGGCGAGCACCGCCGCTGCGATCGCCGAGCCGAGCGCGCAGCTCTGGCTCGATCCCGCCACCAGCATCGCGCAGCCGGTGACGTCGGCGTAGATCTGCATCAGCAGCGGATTCTTCTCGGCGATGCCGCCGGAGCAGACGACGCGGCGAACCGGCACGCCGTATTCCTGGATGCGCTCGAAGATCGCGCGCGCGCCGAACGCCGTCGCCTCGATCAGGGCGCGGTAGACGTCGGCCTTGGTGGTGTAGAGGTCCTGGCCGACCAGCAGGCCCGACAAGAGCTGGTCGACGAGGATGGTGCGGTTGCCGTTGTTCCAGTCGAGCGCCAGCAGTCCGGCCTGTCCGGGCTTCTGCTTCGCCGCCGCGGCGCTCAGCGCGCCATGCAGCGCCGCGTCGCCTTCCAGGACCACTTCGACCCACCACTTGAAGATGTCGCCGACCGCCGATTGGCCCGCTTCGATCCCGTACATGCCGGGCAGCACCGCGCCCTTGACGATGCCGCAAACGCCGGGGATGTCCGCGACCGGCTTATCGGCCGAGACCACGCAGATGTCGCAGGTCGAGGTGCCGATCACCTTGACCAGAGTGCCCTCGGCGACGCCGCAGCCGATCGCGCCGTAGTGGACGTCGAACTCGCCGATGGCGATCGGAATTCCCGCCTTGAGGCCGAGCTTGCCCGCCCATTCCGGGGTGAGCGCGCCGGCGGGCTCAAGCGCGTCCCACGCCTTGGCGTAGAGGCGGTCGCGCAAGGCCGCGAGCCGCGGGTCGAGCGCGGCGAGGAACTCCTTGTCCGGCAGGCCGCCCCATTCGTCGGAATACATCGCCTTGTGGCCGGCCGGGCAGACGCCGCGCTTGACCTTGAGCGGATCGGTCACGCCCGCCAGCACCGAGGGAACCCAGTCGGCGAACTCGACCCAGGAATAGGCCGCCTCGAACACCGAAGGCGCGACCTTCAGGCAATGCCAGAGCTTCGACCAAAACCATTCCGACGAATAGACGCCGCCGCACTTGGCGACGTACTGCGGGCGGATCTTCGTCGCGGTCTCGGTGATCTTCGCCGCCTCGGCCCAGCCGGTGTGGTCCTTCCACAGCCAGCACTGCGCCGAGAGGTTGTCCTTCCACTTCGGGTCGAACGCGAGCGGGCGGTTCGAGGCGTCGACCGGGATCGGGCTCGAGCCAGTAGTGTCGACGCCGACGCCGACGATCTTCGCCGCGTCGAAGCCTTCCTTGCCGCGCGCCTCGGCGAGCGCGCCTTTGACGCTCTGCTCGAGGACGACGAGATAGTCGGCCGGGGATTGGCGGGCGAGGTGGCCGTCGTTGGGGTCGAGCAGGATGCCCTGCGCGCCGGAAGGATAGTTGACCACGCAACTGCCAAACTCCGCGCCGTCGGAGCAACGGACGATGAGCGCGCGCACCGAGTTGGTGCCGTAATCGAGGCCTAGGGTGAACATGGGATGTCCAAAATGAAAGGATGTGCCGGTCGAACGGCGCCGCTGCGGCCGACCGACGGTTGCTGAGCGCGCGACGCGGCGCGGCGGAATCGACAGGACCCGGCGAAGGCCGCTTCGCGGCCCTGAGCGAACGCTTCGATGAGGAGCGGGACTAGCACGGACGCCTTCTCACCCTCGCTACGTTCGCCTCCCCCTCGGACCCGCGCCGCCTTCTCAGGCGTTCGTCGTCCGCCAGTCCAATCGCCAGCCAATGTATTTGTATTACATTTGGCTCGGCCTGTCCAATTGTATTATATTTAACACAGGAGCCGAGCAAACGAAAGAGCGCGGCGGGCCTGCGGCCCCGCCGCGCCGACGCTGGGGCGAAACGCCGCATGCGCGCGCGCCGGCTGCCGCCCTTGATTGGGCCGGCCGCCACGGATTAGATGCGCCGCGAACGAGGGAGCGAACATGGGAGTCCGGGACGCGCTGAAGGCGAGCTTCCGCGAAGCGTTCGGCGGCGAATCGCGCCTCTACCGCGCGCCGGGTCGGGTCAATCTGATCGGCGAGCACACCGACTACAACGACGGCTTCGTGCTGCCGGCGGCGCTTGAGCAATGCACCTGGGTCGCCGCGGCGGCGCGGCCCGAACGGCGACTGCGCGTGCGCTCGCTGCGCGCCGGCGAGACGCTGGCGTTCGACCTCGACGACCCCAAGCCGACGCCGCGCCGCGACTGGAGCGACTACGTCCGCGGCGTCGCGGTGGCGCTCGAGCGCGACGGCCATCGGCTGGTCGGCGCCGACCTCGTCATCGACAGCGACGTGCCGGTCGGCGGCGGCCTCAGCTCCTCGGCGGCGCTGGAGGTCTCGACCGGCTACGCGCTGCTCGACCTGGCGAAGATCGCGGTCGACCGCACCCGCTTGGCGCTCTGCTGCCAGCGCGCCGAGAACGAGTTCGTCGGCATGCGCTGCGGCGTCATGGACCAGTTCGCCTCGTGCTACGGCGCGGCGGACTGCGCGCTGCTGATCGACTGCCGCAGCCTCGAGCGCCGGCTGGCGCCGATCGACGCTTCGGTCCGTCTGGTGATCTGCAACTCGATGGTCCACCACGCGCTCGCCGGCAGCGAATACAACGTCCGCCGCGCGCAGTGCGAAGAGGGCGTGGCGCGGCTTTCGGCGACGCGGCCGGGCGTGCGCGCCCTGCGCGACGTGACGCTCGACGACCTCGCGCGCCACGGCGCTCTGTTATCGGAGGTCGTGCTGCGCCGCTGCCGCCACGTCGTCGCCGAGGACGACCGCGTGCTGCGCGCCGTCGCCGCGCTCGAAGCGGGCGAGGTCGCCGCGTTCGGACGGCTGATGTATCAATCGCACGCGAGCATGCGCGACGACTACGAGATCAGCTGCCGCGAGATCGACATTCTCGTCGAGCTCGCGCGCGGAATCGACGGCGTGCTCGGCGCGCGCATGACCGGCGGCGGCTTTGGCGGCTGCACGATCAATCTGGTGCGCGCGGAAGCGGTCGACCGATTCGCCGCCGAGGTCGAGCGAGGCTATCGGGCGGCGACGGGGATCGCGGCGCAGGTCCTTATCTGCCGTCCCGGCCCCGGCGCCGGGGTGGCGGACTGAGGGCGGACGGAAACTTAAGGAGGCGCGCACGCCGGTGACCCTTTTCGCCAACGCCTCCCACCGCCGCTTCAACGCCCTGACCCGAGAATGGGTGCTGGTGTCGCCGCACCGCACCCAGCGCCCGTGGCTCGGCCAGGTGGAGCGCGCGGCGCGGTCCGCCGCGGCGGTCTACGACCCCGAATGCTATCTCTGTCCCGGCAATCGGCGCGCCAACGGCGAGACCAACCCCAACTACGCGCACACGCTGGTTTTTCCCAACGACTTTCCTGCGCTGCAGGCCGACGCCGCTGGCGAGGGGATCGATCGCGGCGGGCTGATCGTCGCGGCGCCGGAGCGCGGAATCTGCAAGGTGGTCTGTTTCTCGCCGCGCCACGACTTGACCCTCGCGCGCATGTCGGTCGACGACATCGAGCGCGTCGTCGCCACGTGGATCGCTGAGCACCGCGCGCTCGCCGCGCGCGACACGGTTCGTTGGGTGCAGATCTTCGAGAACCGCGGCGCGATGATGGGGGCGAGCAATCCGCACCCGCACTGCCAGATCTGGGCGACCGAGAGCCTGCCCAACGAGGCGGCGAAGGAGCTTGCAGCCCAGACCGCCTATCGCGCCGAGCGCGGCTGCCTGCTTTGCGACTATTTGAAGTTGGAGCTCGAGGCCGGCGAAAGGATCGTCTGCGAAAACGACCATTTCGTCGCGCTGGCGCCGTTCTGGGCGGTGTGGCCGTTCGAGACGCTGGTCGTGTCGCGGCGGCATTTCGCCGCCATCGACGATCTCAGCGGCGATGAGGCGAGGGGGCTCGCCGAAATCCTGCGCGCGGTGACGATCCGCTACGACAACCTGTTCGAGACCTCCTTTCCCTATTCGATGGGCTTCCATTCGGCGCCGAGCGACGGCGGGGCGCATCCGGAATGGCACTTCCACGCCCATTTCTACCCGCCGCTGCTGCGCTCCGCGACGGTGCGCAAGTTCATGGTCGGCTTCGAGATGCTGGGCTCGCCGCAGCGCGACATCACGCCGGAGAGCGCGGCCGCGCGCCTGCGCGAGGCGCCTGCGACGCACTATCTCGACCGCGAAGAAAACGCGGCCGCGGGACCATGACGCGCCGCGTCGACAACGCCGCCAATCCCTTGACGCGGCCGTTGATAGAGATCAAAACGTTGCGCTCGCGCGCGTTTAGTGCTCCAATTTGTCTGACGTTTTGGGCTCGCGGTCTCAGAGTTCCTCCAAGAATGGCGTTAGCGACGAGGGCGCGGCGCCGCGAACTCGGCGCCGTGGGATGGTCCTTGGACGTCAATGGCTTGACTGCCCGGCTGGAGACGGCGCGGCGCGACGAGACGGTTTCGGCGATCGCGTATTTGCAACGCGGTCGACGGTAAAACCCGCAGCAAGTAGGGAGGTTTTCATGCATAAAGCGCAAGTACGCAAAATCCTTGGCATGACCGCGGCGCTCGCGTTCGTGGTTGGCGGGGTTTCGGCGGCGCACGCCACCGATCCGGTCGCCAAGTGGTGCTCGGGCGTCAAGATCGCCGCGTTCCCCGGCGGGCCGCAGGGCGGCGTGTTCGCCAACAACGTTTACAACGGCTATCGGCAGGCCGAGCTCGACCTCGGGCCGGCGGTCACCTACTATTTCTCCAACTGGGATCCCAACCTGATGATCACCCAGTTGCAGCAGGCGATCGCCACCAAGGTCGACGGCATCGCGTTCATGGGCCATCCCGGCGACGCGGCGAGCGATCCGCTGATCGACAAGGCGTTCTCCGCGGGCATCATTTTCACCACGGCGAACACCGAGCTGCCCCTGGCGCAGGCGAAATACGGGCCTGAGGGCATGGGCTACGTCGGCGCGCCCAACCACGAAGCCGGCTTGGCGCTCGGCGCCGAGGCGGCCAAGCGGGCCGGGCTGAAGTCGGGCGACGAAGCGTTCGTTTGGGGCCTCAAGGGCCAGGGCGGCTCGCGCGGCCAGCGCACGGTCGGCGTGATCGAGTCGCTCGAGAAGGCCGGCGTCAAGGTGATCTACCAGGAAATCGACAAGGCCACCGACGCCGATCCGAACGCCGGCACGTCAATCTTCGTCGGCGTGTTGAAGGCCAACCCCGACATCAAGCTGGTCGTCACCGACCACGGCGCCCTGACCTCCAACGTCGGCGTCTACGCGCGCGCCGCGTCGCTGAAGCCCGGCCAGGTGTTCTTCGCCGGCTTCGACATGTCGCCGGCCACCGCCAAGGCGATCAAGGACGGCTATCAGAACCTCGTGATCGACCAGCAGCCCTACCTGCAGGGCTATCTGCCGATCCTCAACATTTGCTTGACCAAGAAGTTCGGCTTCTCCGGTCTCGACATCAACACCGCCGGCGCCTTCGTCGACTCGAAGAACGTCGACGCCGTCGCTCCGCTTGCGGCCAAGGAAATCCGCTAAGCGTCGTGCGTCGTCAAGAAATCCGAGGCGCCGCTGCGGCGGCGCCTCGTCCATGTCGTAACGGAAGGGAGGCGAGGGTGTCGGATACCGCGACATCGAGCGCGCCGGCGCCAGTCATCGAGCTGCGCAACGTCTCGAAGACATTCGGCGAAGTGCGGGCGCTCGGCGGCGTCAATTTCAAGGTCAACCGGGCCGAGATCGTCGGTCTGCTGGGCGACAACGGCTCCGGCAAATCGACGCTGGTCAAGACGGTGATGGGCTTCCACAGCCCGGACTCCGGCGGCGAGATCTTGTTCCACGGCAAGCGCGAGGATAGCTGGTCGGTGGCGAAGGCGCGCAGCCTGGGCATCGAGACCGTCTACCAGGAACGCGCGCTGTGCGAGAAGCAGCCGATCTGGCGCAACATGTTTATGGGCCGCGAGTTGCGCAACCGCGTGGGCCTGCTCGACGTTCCGCGCATGCGTCAAGAATGCACGCGGCTGATGAGCGAGCACATGGGCTTCACCTCGGCGGCGGTGCACCCGAACAACATCGTGGCGACGATGTCGGGCGGCGAAAAGCAGGGCGTGGCGATCACCCGCGCGCTCTTTTTCGAAGCCGAGCTCATCATCCTCGACGAGCCGACGATGGGCCTGTCGCTCACCGAGACGAAGAAGACACTCGAGTTCGTCCGCCACATCAAGGACGTGGGCAAGTCAGCGATCTTCATCGATCACAACATCTTCAACGTCTATCCGGCGGTCGACCGCCTCTACGTGCTCGACCGCGGCAAGATCGCCGGCGTCTTCAACCGCGCCGATATCACGATGGATCAACTGATCGAGCGGCTCTACCACGTCGCTCGCACCGGAAAGCTCGAGTAGACCCATGGCCGAAGAAGTCGCCCCCGCCTCCGCGTTTGGCCGTCGCCCGGTCGGCAATCGCGGCAAGCCGCCGTCGCTGCTGGTGCGCTACGGCAGCCAGATGGGCATCGTCGGCGTCGGCGTCCTCATGTGGCTCGGCTTCGTCGTCGCCGCGCCGCGCGTGTTCACCGACGTCGACATCTATCTCGCCTTCGCCGAGACCACGCCGCTGTTCGGCATCGTCGCGCTGTCGCTGACCTTCGTCGTCATCAGCGGCGAAATCGACATGTCGTTTCCCTCGGTGATGGCGCTGGGAACCGCGACCTTCTGCCTCACCACCGCCTACGGCGGCGCGCCGTGGTGGGTCGGCGTGATCGTCGGCCTGCTGACCGGCGTCGCTTGCGGCATCCTCAACGGCGTCCTGGTCGCCACCCTCAACATCCCCTCGATGGTCATCACCATCGGCACGCAGTTCTTGTTCCGCGGCCTCGAACTGGTGCTGATGAACGGCACCGGCGTGCCGCTGCTCGTCGACAAGTATCCGGAAATGCACGCGCTGTTGCGCGAGCCGGTGTTCGGCTTCCCGGTGCAGACGCTGTGGATGATCGGGTTCCTGATCTTCGAATGGATTCTGCTCAACCGCACCCAGTTCGGCGCGCACGTGTTCCTGGTCGGCGACAACATCACCAGCGCGCGGCTGACTGGCGTCAACGCCGGACTGGTGAAGATCAAGGCCTTCGTCCTGGTCGGCGTCACCGCGGTGTTCTGCGGCATGCTGAGCTCGGTCTACGGCTATTATTTCTGGCCGAGCACCGGCGACGGCTCGCTGCTCAGCACCATGGCCTCCGTGTTCCTCGGCGGCACCTCGGCGTTCGGCGGCACCGGCTCGGTGGTCGGCACCTTCGTCGCCGCGTTCATCATCGGCTCGATCAACGCCGGCGTCATCTCGGCGGGCGTCAACGCGTTCTATACCCAGCTCGCCTTCGGCCTGGTGATCGTCCTGTCGGTCGTGCTGCAGACGCTGATCGATCGGCGCATCCGTAGGCAGTCGCTGACGGGCTTGTGATCGGCGAGGGCGGCGCGAACGCCGCCCTCACATCTTTCGCAGACGGCGCTGCGGCCGACGCGGCGCCGTTTTTTTCGCGCAACGCTTCAGCCCGCGTTCAGCGCCTTCTCGACGTCGTCGAGGTCGGATGAGGAAAGCGCGGGGCCGGAAAGTGCGTCGAGGCAATCGTCGACCTGCGCGACGCTATGCGCGCCGACCAGCGCCGAGGTCACCCGCTGGTCGCGCAGAACCCATTTCAGCGCCAGATGGGCGATCGGGATTGCGAGCCGCTCGGCGATCGGGGCGAGCCGCGCGACCGTCGCCAGCGCCGCTTCGCTCACCCCGTCGCGACCCATCGAGCCGCCGCGGCTGCCGCGGTGCGCGCGCGACCCCTCGGGGATTCCGTCGAGATACTTGTTGGTGAGGATGCCCTGCGCGAGCGGCGAGAAGACGATGCATCCGACCCCCGCCGACGCCAGCGCGTCGAGCAGGCCGTCGCGCTCGATCCAGCGATCGAGCATCGAGTAGCGCGGCTGGTGGATGACGCAGCGGACGCCCTGCGCGCGGAGCGCGGCGAACGCTTCGCGCGCCTGCGCGGAGCGGTAATTGGAAACGCCGACGTAAAGCGCCTTGCCCTGGCTGACCGCGTCGGCGAGCGCCGACATCGACTCCTCGACCGGCGTCTGCGGGTCGGGGCGGTGGTGATAGAAGACGTCGACGTAATCGAGGCCGAGGCGCTTCAGGCTCGCGTCGAGGCTGGCGAGGAGGTTCTTGCGCGAGCCCCATTCGCCGTAGGGCCCCGGCCACATGCGGTAGCCCGCCTTGGTCGAGACGACGATCTCGTCGCGATAAGGCTTGAAGTCGGTCGCGAGAATGCGGCCGAAGGCTTCCTCCGCGGCGCCGGGCGGGGGGCCGTAATTGTTGGCGAGGTCGAAATGGGTGACGCCGCGGTCGAAGGCTCGGCGCAGAACCGCGCGACCGGTCTCGAACGAATCCAGGCCGCCGAAATTCTGCCACAGGCCAAGCGAAATTGCGGGAAGCAGCAGGCCGCTGTTCCCGCAACGCCGATAGAAAGCGCCGTCGTAACGATCCGACCGCGCGAGATAAGGCTCTTGAGTCACCAGCTCTCCTCGCGGGCGCCTTACAGCGTCCGCGAGGAGTCGGTCAATGACGCCTTAGCGGATGCCGGCGTCGATGAGGGCGGTGAGGCCGCCGATGGTCTCGGGCGTGACGACGCCGGCGCCGGTGTTGAGCGACAGGCCCGGCATCTTGTACTTGGCGGTCAGCACGCACTGCAGGACAGGGAAGAAGCCCTGCATGTAGAGGAGCTGGTCAAGCGTCGCGCTGATATAGCCCGACTTCAACCCGTCGATGGTGGCGGGAGCGAGGTCGATGCCGCCGGCGACGATGTCGCCGGGCTTCTTGCCGGCCTTCTGCAGGATCTGCTGCAGCGTGCCGGTGACGCCGCCATGCTGCGTGCCGATGGCCTTCAGTTGCGGATGGGCCTGGATGTAGGCGACCAGAATTGGCACGCCGAGCGACGTGTCGGAATTGACTTCCTGGCTGATCTCGAGCCGGTCGACCTTAAGGCCGGCCTTCTCCAGCGTGTCGGCGAGGCCCTTCTCGGACTGGCCGCGCTCGGCCTGGCTGAACACGCCGTAGACCATCGCCTGGTCGCCGGCCTTCAGGCCTTTGGCCAGCATGGCCTGCGCGGTCAGCGCGCCGCCCGCGTAGAGGTCGACCCCGGCGTAGCCGAAGCCCTTGGTGCCGAACTCGTTCTGCAGCGAGGTCAACGGCGAGTTGCCGTCGGTGACCACGATGCCTTGGTCGACCGCCTGCTTGACCAGGTCATGGAAGGCGGTGGCGCCCGGATGGCCCATGATCTCGATGCAGGCCGGCTTGGCGGCGACCGCCTCCTTGAACTGGGCGATCATGGTCTCGGGCGCCCACGCGGAGAACGCCGACTTGAGGTCGACGCCGAGAGCCTCGGCGGCCTGCGCGGCGCCGGTCTGGCGCGCGAGCGTCGCGCCGTCGCCCGGGTTGCCGCCCATCTGCATGTACATGACGAGACCCTTGCCGATCGGGTCGGCGGCCGAAGCCGGGCCCGCGACCAGCGCCAGCGCCGCAGCGGCGACGCCGACGAGAAGTTGTGTTGAAAGACGCATGTTCGTTGCTCCCTATCACGTCCCCTGCCTTTTCTAGTCGAGGGCGAGGCGGGGACTTCTATTCAGAGGCGCGCGTCGGCGAAGCGCGCGCGCCGCCGAATGCCGGAATTGATCGCAAGCGGGCCAGCAGATTGACCCGGCGCTGCGGCTCGTCGACGTACATGTAGAAGATAATGGCGACGAGGAAGATGAAGCCTTGCACGGTTCTGACCCAGGAGCCGGTGAGACCGGCGGCGACAAGCCCGGGCTCGAGAATCTGGATGACGAAGCAGCCAAAAACCGTGCCGATGATGGTCGCCCGGCCGCCCAGGATGGACGTGCCGCCGATCAGCACGCCGGCGATCGCCGTCATCAAATAGCCTTGCCCCTGGTTGCCGAAGAAATTCTTGTTCTCCAGCGTCAGGATGATCGACGCCAAGCCCGCCAGGGCGCCCATCAGCGTGAAGATCTTGATCTTCTCGCGGTCGACGTCAATGCCGACGACGCGCGACACGTCGTTGGAGTCGCCGATGAACAGCGTGTGCTCGCCGAAGCGATGGCGCGTGAGGACGAGCCAGAGGAAGCCGACGATCAGCGCCGTCCACAGCGCCTGGATCGACAGACCCTGCACCCAGTCGACCGTCGACATCGACGCGAACGGGCGGCCAACGATCCACTGCCACACCGAACTCTCTTCAGCGCCGCGCAGCGCGTAGGACTTGCCGCCCGACAGGACTGACGCCGCCCCGGTCCAGAAGAATTGCGTGCCGAGCGTGGCGATGAACGACGGGATGCCGACCTTGGCGATCAGCACGCCGTTGATGAATCCGACCATGACTCCCGAGGCCAAGCCGGCGATGACGGCGATCCAACCCAGGTTGTATTCCTTGAACAGGACCGCGAAGATGAAACCCGAGAAGGAGAGGATCGCGGGAAAGCAGAGATCGATTTCGCCGGCCCCGATGACGAAGGTAAGGCCTGTCGCGAGAAGCACCAGCGGCGGCACGATCGTAAGAAATGTCGTGTAAATGGAAGGCGCCAGAAACACGCCCGGCGAAGTCCACATGAAAAGGGCCAAGATCAGGACGAATACGAGGAATATCGGCGCCCCTTCGACGCTGAGAAGCCCCAATACGCCGTGCCGCTGTGCCATTTCGTGCGGCTCCCCTTAACCTTTGTGCTGAAGAGCGATGAGATACTCGGTCAGCTCGGCGACCGTCATGTCTTTCGGACTGATCTGCGCGACGACCCGCCCGCGGTCGAGCACCACCATTCGGTCGGCGACCTCGTGCACGTGGGCGAGATTGTGCTCGATGTAGAGGCAGGCGCGCCCGGAGTTCTTGATCAGGCGGACGAACTCGACGACCTTGCGCACCTCGGCGACGCCGAGCGCCGCGGTCGGCTCGTCGAGGACGATGAGCTCGGCGTTGTAGTGCATCGCCCGGCCGATGGCGATGCCCTGGCGCTCGCCGCCGGAAAGCTTCGAGACCGTCGAGTCGACGGTGATGCCGACGCCGCGGAAGCCGATGACGTCGAGCAGGATGTTGCGGGCGAGCTCCTTCTCGCGCTTGATGTCGATGAAGCCGAAGCGGTCGGTGACCTGCCGGCCGACGAAGAAATTGCGCCACAACGGCTGCTTGTCGGCGAGCGACTTGTCCTGGTAGACGGTCTCGATCGAGAGGTCGTGGGCCTTGCGCACCGAATAGTTCGGCGGGATCTCGCGGTCGCGGATGAAAACCTTGCCGGCGCTAGGCTGCAGGACGCCAGTCATCACCTTGATCAGCGTCGACTTGCCGGCGCCGTTGTCGCCGATCAGTCCGACAATCTCATTGCGTCCGATGGCGAGGTTGATGTCGCGCAGCGCGTGCACGGCGCCGAAGTATTTTTGCACGCCCTCGAGGCGCACGATCGAGGTGAAATCCGAGCTGGCCGGCGCCATATCGTTTCCTCCCGCCACCGTAGCCTCACGGACATGCGCGTAGAGCATGCTCTACGCGATGCGGGCTGCGTTTGCGCGGCGTCAACCACGCGCGCCAAATTGCCCCAGCTTGCGCGCGGCGGTTAGCCGCGCGCCGACTCTATAAGGGGGAGGGGGGCCGCTGTCCAGGGTATAGTCATATTATTCTGCCGCGGGCGAACGACGCCGCGGCGCGCGGCGACCCGCGCTCCATCCATCCGGCGCCGCCTTCGGCGGCGCATAGCTCGCGGCGTCGCTTTGGCGTACTTTGGCGTTCGACCAGCACAGGGGGACGATTCCTTTGGGCGAACTCGCGCTCGGAATCGACATCGGCACTTCGGGCGTGCGCGCGTCCGTGATCGACGCGGAGGGCGTCGTCGTCGCCGGCGCGGCGACGCGCTTCGCCGAGCTCGGCGGCGACGCGAAATCGCCCGCCGCTTGGCGACGCGCGCTGGAGGCCGCGCTGGCGAAGCTCGCCGCCGAGGGTCGGTTGGCCGAGGTCGGCGCGCTCGCGGTCGACGGAACTTCGGGAACGACGTTGGCGATCGACGCCGCGGGCGAACCGGTCGGGCCGCCGCTGATGTACGACGAGCCGTGCCCGGATCCTGCGCTCGTTCGCCGCATCGCCGCGCTCGCGCCGGCGGGGTCGGCGGCGCTCGGCGCGACCTCGGCGCTCGCGCGCGCGATCATGCTGCAAGATAGGCCGGGCGCCGCGCGCGTCGCCCACCAGGCCGACTGGTTCGCGGGATTGCTGAGCGGGCGCTTCGACGTCAGCGACGAGAACAACGCCTTGAAGACCGGCTACGATCCGATCGCGCGCCGCTGGCCGGCGTGGATCGCGGAGGCGGGCGTCGACTTCGCGCGCCTGCCGCGCGCGCTCGCCCCGGGCGCGCCGTTCGCCGAGGCGAGCGCTTTCGCGCAGCGGTTCGGGATCCCGGCTTCGGCTCGGGTGTGCGCCGGCACCACCGACGGCTGCGCGTCGTTTCTCGCCACCGGCGCCGAGGGGATCGGCGAGGCGGTCACCGCCCTCGGCTCGACCCTGGTCATCAAGATGCTGACGCGCGCGCCGATCGATTCGCCCGCCTATGGCGTCTACAGCCATCGCCTCGGCGATTTGTGGCTGGCTGGCGGCGGGTCGAACGCGGGCGGGGCGGCGATCGCCAAGCTGTTCGCGGCCGAGGAGGTCGAGGCGCTGACCGCGCGCGTCGACCCCGACCATCCGACCGGCCTCGACTACTATCCGCTGCCGCGCGCGGGCGAGCGCTTTCCCATCAACGATCCCGCCTTTCCGCCGCGATTGCAGCCGGTTCCCGAGGATCGCGCGCGCTTCTTCCAGGGCGTGCTCGAGGGCGTCGCCGAGATCGAGGCGCTCGGCTATCGGCGTTTGAAGGAGCTCGGCGCGCCCCAGCTCGCCAGCGTGCGCACGGTGGGCGGCGGCGCCGGCAACGCGGCGTGGACGCGCATCCGGCAACGGAAGATCGGCGCGCCGTTCCTCCCCGCCGCCTCGCAGGAAGCGTCGGTCGGCGTCGCCAGGCTGGCGCTTAGAGGGCTCCGGAATTGACGGAAACGCCGCGCAAGACCCGCTTCCTGGCGTTTGCGGAAGCGTTCGAGGCCGTGTTCTTCGACCAGTACGGCGTGCTGCACGACGGCCGACGACTTTACCCGGGGACGCTCACGACGCTCGAGGCGCTGAAAGCGCGCGGCGTTGGGGTCGCGGTCCTCTCCAATTCCGGAAAGTCGGCGGACGCCAACGCGCGCCGCCTGGAGCGCATCGGCGTCTCCCGCGATCTCTACGACCGCTTCGTCACCTCCGGCGACGTCGCGCGCGAGCTGCTGGTCAGCGACGCCTCGCCGGTCGCCGATCTCGCCGCGGCGCGGTGCCTGATCATCCGATCCTACGGCGAGGACACGCTCGCCGAGGACCTCGGACTGCGCGAGACCGACGACCCCGCCGAGGCGGATCTGGTGGTGATCGGCGGCAGCCAGGCCGACAAGATTCCGCTCGAAGACTACGCGCGGCGTCTTCGGCCGGCGGCCGAACGCGGCGCGCCCTGCGTGTGCACGAACCCGGACAAGTGGATGCTCACCGAAAACGGCCCGCGGCCCGCCGCCGGCGCGATCGCCGCCGAGTATGCGCGGATGGGCGGCCCGGTGAGCTGGATCGGCAAGCCCTATCCCGCGATCTACCAGCGCGCAGCCCGTCTGCTCGCCTGCGCCGAGCCGTCGCGCGTTCTGTGCGTCGGCGACAGCGTCGAGCACGACGTCGTCGGCGCGCGCCGGTTCGGCGCGGCGGCCGCGCTGTTTCGCACCGGCATCCTCGACGGCGTCGACGACGCGCGCATCGCCGCGCTCTGCGTCGAGCACGCGGTCGTTCCCGATCTCATCGCGCGCGGCTTCGAGGCGTGAGGCGCCGGCGGCGGCTGCGCCCGCTTCAGGCCGCGCCGCCGCCCGCTTCTCAGACGATGCCGGAGGACGATCCGGCGACGGCGGGGCGCTCGGCGGCCTTTTTCGCGCGATAGCCGGAAGCGCGGTAGGTCGCGATCGGATCGATCGCGCCGCCGTGGCGGCGGCGGGCCTCGGCGAGAATCGGCGAGACGTCGGTGAGGAAGCCCTCCTTCAGGAGGCGATGGGCGAGCAGTGGGTCGCTCGCCTCCTGCGCCTCCTGCAGCGCGGCGCGGTCGACCGCAAGCGCTTGGGCGTAGGCGCGCTGAACCTCCATCGCCGAAAGCATCAGGCTCTCGATCGGATCGGTGACGTTGTGCGATTGGTCGAGCATGTAGGCGGGATCGAAGCCGGGCGCATGGCGTTCGGCCGCGTCGACCAGCTCGTTGAACACCAGGAACAGCCGGAACGGGCTGATCGAGCCGGCGTCGAGGTCGTCGTCGCCGTACTTCGAATCGTTGAAATGAAAGCCCGCGAGGCGCCCGACGCGCACCAGCCGCGCCACGATCTGCTCGATGTTGACCGTCGGCGCATGATGGCCGAGGTCGACGAGGCAACGCGCCTTCGGCCCCAGCGCCTCGGCCGCCATCAGGCTCGTGCCCCAGTCGGAGACGACCGTCGAATAGAACGCCGGCTCGCTGAGCTTGTGTTCGAGAAACACGCGCCAGTCCGCCGGCAGATGGGCGTAAATCTCGGAGAGCGACTCCAGGTACCAGTCGAAGACGCGCGCGAGGTTCGACTGGCCGGCGAAGTTCGAGCCGTCGGCGATCCAAACGCTCAGCGCCTTGGAGCCGAGCTTCGCGCCGATCTCGATGCATTCGAGGTTGTGCGCCACCGCTTGGTCGCGCACCGCCTTGGAGGCGTGACTCAACGAGCCGAACTTGTAGGAGAGCTTCTGTCCCGGCTGGTCCTGGAAGGTGTTGGAGTTGACGGCGTCGAAGCGAAGGCCGAGCGCGGCGGCGCGTTCGGCGAGCTCGCCATAGTCGCTGACCTTGTCCCAGGGGAAATGCGGCGAGCAGGTCGGCGTGGCGCGGGTGAGCTGCTGGATGGTCGCGCAATCCTCGAGCTTGTCGAATATGCCGCGCGGCTCGCCGGGACCGGGGAAGCGGGCGAAGCGCGTGCCCCCGGTGCCGACGCCCCAGGTCGGCGTGGCGACGTGAAAGGCGGCGACCTTGGCGGCGATCGCGTCGATGTCGAGGCCGCGCCGGGCCAGCCGCCGCGCGAGCGAAGCATAGTCGTCGTCGAGCGCCGCGGCGAGTTCGGCGTTGTTCTCGGCGATCAGCGAATCCGAAATGCGAAAGGACATCGCTCCCTCCCCCGTGGACGGCGCCGCTTCTATGCGGTCGCCTTGTCGGCCTGGATGCTGAGCACGGCGCCGGTGCAGCCGGCGGAACGATCGGAGGCGAAATAGGCGACCGCCTCGGCGATCTCCGCCTCGCGCGGCGGCGCGCCGGCGCTGACCGCATTGACGCGGATGCGGTGGGCCGCGCCTTCGCGCGCCAGGCCGCGGGCGAGGTGGATTTCGGCCCCCTCGGCGGCGCAAGCGACCGCGGCCCCCGCTGACGCCGTCTCGACGTCCGCTGGGCCGACGAAGACGATGCTCCCGCCGGCGCCCTGGTCCTTCATGATCCGATAGCCGGCCCGCGCGGCGAGGAAGCCGCCGGTGGCGACGGTGGCGATGGCGCGGCGCCAAAGCTCGAGCGACGCGTCCTCGAACGGCGCGGCCGCAGCGTCGCCGGCGGCGGAGACGACAATGTCGATCCCGCCGCAGGCGAGCAGGGCGTCGCGGAACGCCGTTTCGACGGCGCTCTCGCGCGTCGCGTCCATCGCGACGCCGGTCGCCGCGTCCTTGCCGAAGCGGCGACGGAGGTCGGCGACGGCCGACTCGAGGCTCGCCGCGTCGACGTCGACGAGCGCGACGCCCGCGCCTTCGCTGGCGAGCCGCGCCGCGATCGCCCGCCCGACCGCGCCAGCGCCGCCAGCGACCAATGCGCCGCGACCAGCGAGCGACTTGAGCTTCGGCAGGCGCTGCAGCTTCGCCTCCTCCAGGATCCAGTATTCGATGTCGAACGCCTCCTGCTCGGAGATGGCGACGTACTTGCCGACGCTCTCGGCGTCGCGCATGACGTTGATCGCGTTGACGTAAAACTCGGCCGCGACGCGCGCCGTCGGCTTGTCCTTGGCGAAGGAGAGCATGCCGACGCCGGGAACGAGATAGATGACGGCGTTGGGGTCGCGCATCGCCGGCGAGTTCGGCCGCTTGCAGCGCTGGTAGTAAGCGGCGTAGTCGCCTCGGTAGGCTTCCAGCAACCCGTCGAGCGCGGCCACCACCGCTTCGACATTGTTCGTCGCAGGGTCGAACGGCAGGACCAGCGGCCGGATCTTGGTGCGCAGGAAATGGTCGGGGCAGGAGGTGCCCACTGCGGCGAGCGGCTTGAGGTCGCGCGAGTTGACGAACTCCAGCGTCTCCGGCGAGTCGATGAAATGGCCGATCTTGCGCTGCCCGGCCGAGACGCGCTTGCGGATCGCCGTCATCAACGTCGCCGCGACCTCGCGCCGCTCTGCGGGCGACAGCGACCCCGCGATCGCGCCGCCGAACGCCGCGCGCTTGCGGTTCGCCGCCAGCCATGCCAGCGCCTTGTTGATCATCGCCAGCGTCGTCTGGTAGCAGGCCTTCGAGGTCTCCCCCCAGGTGACGAGGCCGTGGTTGCCGAGCACGGCGCCTTTGAGGCGCGGGTTCTCCTCGGCGATCGCGGCAAGCTTCAGCCCGAGGTCGAAGCCCAGCCGCTGCCACGGCACGAAGCCGATCTCGTCGCCATAGATCTCGCGCGTCAGCGCCTCGGCCTTGTCGCAGGTGGCGATGGCGATGATCGGATCGGCGTGCACATGGTCGACGTGCGCGTGGGGGATCAGCCCGTGCGACGGCGTCTCGATCGAGGGCGCGCGCGGACTGAGGTTGAAGGCGCACTGGTCGAACAGCGGCACGATGTCGTCGCTGACGACGAAGGCGCGGTCGCGGTTCTTGAGGCTGAGGAGCTTGTCGAGATAGAGGGTGGCGAAGCCGTCGCGCGTGATCGAGGCGAGGTCGCCGCCCGAGCCCTTGACCCACAGCACCTTGACCTTCTCGCCGGTCAGCGGGTCGATCTCGTCGACCTTGGCCGAGGTGTTGCCGCCGCCGTAATTGGTGATGCGCAGGTCGGCGCCAAGCAAATTCGAGCGATAGATCAGCCGGCCGGGCTCGTCGAGGGTGGCGGCGTAGGCGTCGTCCCATAAGTCAGGCAGCGGGACATGCGTGCGGGAAGCGTCGCCGCTCATCGGTCGTTCCTCCAGAGTGCGCGCGCTCGGCGCGCGCGAATTGGTCATTTTCGCTAAACTGATAGCGGCGTGAGCGATTCCAGTCAATAGTATCTCATCACCCACGCTGTCATGATCGATTGCGATCAAAACCGATTGACTCCGATCACGGACCGTGCCAAATGAGCGGTAACGATAGCGCCCCCGGGAGCACGGGGACCTCGAGGAAGCGGCCAGGAGCGATGCGCGAGCACCAGCGTAGCGAAATCCTGCGAATTTTGTTGGCCGAGCGCGGCTTCCTGTCGATCGCCGACGTCATGGCGGCGACCGGGGTCTCGGCCGCGTCCGCCCGACGCGACGCAGGCCGTCTGGCCGAGGCCGGCGTCGCCACCCGCATTCACGGCGGCATTCAGGCGGTCGGGTTCGCTGGGTCCGAAGCCAATCCGCCGCCGACGCTGGCCACTCCGGCGTTCGACGACAGCGAAACCACCAACATCGAGGCCAAGCGCGCGATCGCGCGCCAGGCGGTCGAGCTGTGCGAGGATGGCGAGGCTATCATCGTCAACGGCGGCACCACCACCTACCAGATGGCGCAGTTCCTGCGCGGCCGGCGGCTGAAAGTCCTGACCAACTCCTATCCGCTCGCCGAATTCCTCATCCGCGAGACCGAGAACCGCGTCGCCCTGCCCGGCGGCGAAGTCTACCGCGCCCAGAAGATGATCGTCGCGCCGTTCGACGACGACGCGATCCAACATTACTGGGCGCGCCTGATGTTCATGAGCGGCGTCTCGATCAGTCCGCTCGGCGTCATCGAGGGCGATCCGTTGATCGCTCGCGCCGAGAAGAAGCTGCTCGACCGGGCCGACAGGCTGATCGTGCTGGCGGACGCGTCCAAGTTCGCGCCGGTCGGCGGCCTTGTCGTCTGTCCGCTTTCGCGCATCGCGATGTTGATCACGGATAGGGCGACGCCGCCCGAGGCGCTCGCCATGCTGCGCGAGGCGGGGGTCGAGACGATCGTCGTCGACATCGACGCCAGCGCCACGGAGGCCGCATGATCGCCGCAGAAGGCACGTCAACGCCGCTTCTCGAGGTGCGCGGCATAGAGAAATCCTTTCCCGGCGTGCGCGCGCTGTCGAACGTCTCCTTCGAGGTCCGCGCCGGCGAAGCGCACGCGCTGATCGGCGAGAACGGCGCCGGCAAGTCGACGCTGATCAAGATCATGTCGGGCGTCTATCGACCCGACGCGGGCTCGATCCTCATCGACGGCCGCGAGACGCGCCTGGCGACGCCCGACGACGCGCGCCGCGCCGGCATCGCGACCATCTATCAGGAGCTGCTCCTGTTCCCCGAGCTGTCGGTCGCCGAAAACATCTTTCTTGGCCATGCGCCGAAGGCGGGCTTCGGCCGCATCGACCTCAGAGCGATGCGCGGACGCGCCGAGGCGCTGCTCGCCTCGCTCGACATCGACGACCTGGCGGCCGACGCGATCGTCGGCGCGCTGTCGGTCGGCCACCGCCAACGGGTCGAGATCTTGCGCGCGCTGTCGTACGACGCGCGCATCCTCATCATGGACGAGCCGACCGCCGCGCTGACCGAAACCGACGTAATGCGGCTGTTCGACATCGTCCGGCGCCTCAAAGCGCGCGGCGTGGCGATCGTCTACATCAGCCACCGTCTCGACGAGACCTTCGCCATCGCCGACCGGGTGACCGTGCTGCGCGACGGCGCCTACGTCGGCACGCGTCGGACCGGCGAAACGAACTCCGGCGAACTGGTGCAGATGATGGTCGGCCGGCGCATCGACAATATGTTTCCCAAGACCGACGCGCCGATCGGCGAGCCGGTGCTCGAGACGCGCGCCCTGGTGCGCCGGCCGCTCACCAAGTCGGTCAGCGTCACTGTGCGCGCGGGCGAGATCGTCGGCCTCGCCGGCCTGGTCGGCTCGGGGCGCAGCGAGCTGGCGCAGACGTTGTTCGGCGTCAGCCCAGCCGAATCGGGCGAGATCCGCCTGATGGGCCAGGCGGTGACGATCCGCTCGCCGGCCGAAGCGCGCGCCCGCGGCGTCGCCTACGTGCCGGAAGACCGCGGCGTGCAAGGGCTGGTTCGGCCGATGAGCGTGCTGCACAACATGTCGTTGGCCGCCCTCTCAAGTCTCGCGCACGCCGGCTTCATCGATCGCGCCGCCGAGCGGCGGCTCGCCCAACACGCGGTCGAGCAGCTCGGCGTCAAGACGCGCTCGCTCGACGAGGTCGCCGGCCGCCTGTCGGGCGGCAACCAGCAGAAGATCGTGCTCGGCAAATGGCTCGCCAACAAGCCGAAGCTGCTGATCCTCGACGAGCCGACGCGCGGCATCGACGTCGGCGCCAAGGCGGAGATCCATCGGCTGATGGTCGAATTCGCGCGCGCCGGCGTCGCCATCCTGATGATTTCGAGCGAATTGCCGGAGGTGCTGGGCATGAGCGACCGCGTGCTGGTGATGCGCGAGGGGCGGCTGGTCGCCGAGTTCGACCGCGCCGCCGCCAGCTCACAGGCGGTGGGCGCGGCGATGATGGGCGATACCAGCGCCACGGAGAAAGCGGCATGAGCGCGATCGCTCTTCCTCGCTCCCCGGCTGCGCGCGGAAGCCTCTGGCGGCGCGTCTCGTCCCAGGAGACGCTGCTCGCCGTCGCCATCGTCGGTCTCGCCGTCTTCGTCGGGCTGACCAATCCGCGCTTTCTCGCCGCCAACAACCTCGCCGACATCCTGCTTGGCAACGCCTACATCGCGGTCGCCGCCATCGGCATGTCGATGGTCATCATCACCGGCAACATCGACATTTCGGTCGGCGCGCTGATCGGCGTGCTGGCGACGGTGTCGGGTTCGCTCGCCGTCGCCGGCGCGCCGATCGTCGTGACCTGGCTTGCGCCGTTGGTCATCGGCGTCGCGGTGATGGGGCTGCAGGGCGTGATCGTCGCCTATCTCGGGATTCCCGCCATCGTCGTCACGCTCGGCATGCTGTCGATTCTCCGGGGCGGGTTGATTAGCGTCACCGGCGGCAAGTGGATCACCGACCTGCCCGACGCCTTCCACCTCGCCGACATCGAGATTTTCGGCGTCATCCCGATGCCGGTGGCGATCATGGTAGGGGCGACGATCCTCGCCGCGGCATGGATGCGCTGGTGGCCGCAGGGCCGCGCCATCTACGCCACCGGCGGCAATGCCGAAGCGGCGCGACTCTCCGGCGTCTCGCCGCGACACACGCTGGTTCTGGTGTTCGTGCTGCACGGCTTTTTCGCCGGCGTCGCGGCGCTGCTGTTCGCCACGCAATTGCGCGTCATCCAGTCGACGACGCCGTCCGGCCTCGAGTTCACCATCATCACCGCTTCGGTGGTCGGCGGCGTCAGCATCCTCGGCGGCGTCGGGACGGTCGTCGGCTCGACGCTGGCGGCGATCCTGATCGCCGAGATCACCAGCGCCCTCGTCTTCATCAACGTCTCGCCATTCTGGACCCACGCCCTGCAAGGCGCGTTGATCTTGGCCACCGTGATCGCCGATATCGAGCGGCGCCGCCGCCGCCTTGCTGGAGACGTCCGATGAGCGCCGTAGCCTCCTCTCCGCGCGCGCCGCGCATCGCCGTGCGCCACGAGATCATCCTCGCGGCGATCCTGATCGTCGCGCTGATCGGCCTCGGCTTCGCCAACGATCGCTTTCTCACCCTCGACAACCTGCTCAACCAGGGCCGGTTGATGACCGAGATCGGCCTGATCGCCCTGCCGATGACCTTCGTCATCATCACCGGCGGAATCGACGTCTCGGTCGGCGCGATCGTCGGCCTGTGCGCTATCGCTCTCGGCTACTCGTGGAAGAACCTCGGCTTCCCGTTGCCGCTGGCGATCGTCTTCTCGCTCGGCGTCGGCGCGGCGGCGGGCTTCGCCAACGGGTTCGTCATCACCCGCATCAAGGTCCCGGCGATCATCACGACGATCGCGACGCTGACGCTCTTCCGCGGCCTCGCCGAGGGGATCAGCCAGGCGCATTCGGTGCGCGGCTATCCCGAGTGGTTCTACTTCCTCGGGCAAGGCGACGTCTTCGGCGTGCCGACCCAGCTGTTGATCCTGCTCATCGCCATCGTCGCCTTCGGCGTCGCGCTCGACCGCACCTCGTTCGGCCGCACGCTCTACGCCATCGGCTCCAACGAGACGGCGGCGCGCTTTTCGGCGCTGCCGGTCGATCGAGTCAAGCTCGCTGCGTATACGCTGTCGGGGCTCACGTCCGGGCTTTCGGCCTTCGTGCTGGTGTCGCGCGTCACCACGACGCGCTCGGACATGGGCATGGGCTACGAGCTCGACGCCATCGCCGCGGTGGTGCTCGGCGGCACCAGCATCTTCGGCGGCTCCGGCACGATCTGGGGCACGGTGATCGGGCTGGTGATGATTCAATTGTTGAAGAACGGATTGGCGCTGACCGGGGTGAAGGGCGACGCGACCATCATGGTGATCGGCATCGTCCTCATCGCCTCAGTGCTGATTGCGAGCTCCCTCCAGCGTCGTCGCGAGTGAATGCGAGCGTTCGGGGACCGAAGCCGCCGAAGGGCGGCACAAGTGGGAGGAGTGGATAATGCGAAGCTATCTTTTGACGACCGCGGCGGCGGCGGCTTTCGCCCTCGCCATGAACACCGGCGCGTTCGCCGCCGGCTGGGACGGCGCCGACGATCTGCCGACCTCGCCGCTGGCGTGCGACGCCTCCGCCCCGGCGGCGCCGGCCGCGGCCAAGCCCTATGACGGCGGCAAAGCGATCAACGCGCCCGACAAGGCCGGCAAGGAAATCACCCTGGTCGACGTGCCGAAGCTGATCGGCATCGGGTATTTCAACGCGACCTCCAAGGGCATCGCCGACGCCGCCAAGGAAATCGGCAACGTCAAGGTGACGACCGACGGCCCGACCGAAGCCAAGATCGACGAGCAGATCAAGTTCATCGACAACTACATCACCCGCGGCGTCGACGGCGTGCTGTTCGCCGCCAACGATCCCGTCGCGATCGCGCCGGTGCTGAAGAAGGCGCTGTCGAAGGGCATCCACGTGGTCGGCTACGACGCCAACTCGACCCCCGACGCGCGCGAATGGTTCATAAACCAAGCGGAGTTCAACGGCATCGCCAAGGCGATGATCGACTCGCTGGCCAAGGAATCCGGCGAGGACGCGGCCTTTGGCATCGTCACCTCGACCTTCACCACGCCCAACCAGGCGCGCTGGATCGCCGAGATGCAAGCTTACGCGGCCAAGTGCCATCCCAAGCTGCAGTGGCTCGAGACGGTCGAGGCGCAGGAGGACAACGTCCTGTCGTTCAACCAGGCGACCACCCTCATCAACAAATATGGCGACAAGCTCAAGGGCCTGTTCGGCATGACCTCGGTCGCGACCCCGGCCTCGGCCGAAGCGGTGACCAAGGCCAAGCTGTGCGGCAAGGTCGCGGTCATCGGCCTCGCCACGCCCAACGCCATGAAGCCTTACGTCAACGCCGACTGCGTCAAGTCGGTGGTGCTGTGGAACCCGATCGACCTCGGCTACGCGGCCACCTACGTCATGCGCGCGATCGTCGACGGCAAGCTGAAGCCCGGCGCGACCTCGGTCGACGCGGGCAAGCTCGGCAAGCTCAACGTCGTCAACGGCAGCGAAATCCTGCTTGGGTCGCCCTTCATCTTCAACAAGAGCAATATCAACGGCTTCGACTTCTAAGAGCCGCTTAGCGGCCAACCGCCTGCCGACGGCGAAACTCCCCCCGGGGGCGCAAGCCTCCGGGGGTTTTCCTCAAGCCGGCGCGCCGCCGTCTTGCAAGGAAAGCTCCCGATGCAGCGCTACGCCTTCAAGATGTTTCTCAATCCCGGCGCGCGCGACGAGTACCGCCGCCGCCACGACCAGATCTGGCCGGAGCTCAAGGCGCTGCTGCGGGAAAAGGGCGTGCGCAACTACTCGATCTATTTCGACCCCGAGACCGACGTCCTGTTCGCCTACCTGGAGCGGGTCGACGGCCACGGCATGGACGACCTGCCTTCGCATCCCGTAATGAAACGCTGGTGGGCGCACATGAAGGACATCATGGCCGCCAACCCCGACGGCAGCCCGACGACGGCGCCGGTCGACGAGATGTTCCATTTGGAGTGACGACATGGTCGGCTGCGTGGCGGCGCTTGATGTCGGCAAGACCAACATCAAGGCGCTCGCGTTCGATTCGCAAGGAAACATCGTCGCCGAGCGTAGCCGCGCGAACGCGCCGCTGCCGGCGACTTCGATCTGCCCCTACCTGCATCTCGACACCGACGGCGCGTGGCGGTTCGTCGTCGACGCCTTGCGCGACCTCGCCGCGGCCGTTCCTATCGACGTCGTGTCGATATCGGCGCACGGCGCGGCGGGCGTGCTGGTCGACGACGTCGGCGACGCGCTTCCGCCGATGGACTACGAATGGGAAGGCTACGACGTCGACGCCGACGAATACGCAGCCGTGCGGCCTCCGTTCGAGGAGACGCTGTCGCCCTGCGTGCCACGCGGCCTCAATCTCGGGCGGCAATTGTTCCACCTCCACCGCCATCACCCCGCCGGGTGCGCCCGCGCCAGGGCGTTCCTGACTTATCCCCAATACTGGGCCTGGCGGCTGTGCGGCGTGATGGCGTCGGAGACGTCTTCGCTCGGCTGCCACACCGACTTGTGGAGGCCGCGCGAAGCGGACTTCTCCAGCCTGGTCGACCGCCTGGGCTGGCGACGGCTGTTTCCGCCGTTGCGCCGCGCCTGGGAGAGGCTCGGCCCGGTGAAGGAAGAAGTGGCGGCGGCGACCGGGCTTAAGCCCGGCGCGCTGACGCTGTGCGGGGCGCACGACAACAACGCGGCGCTGGCGGCGTATCTTGTCGATCGCGTCGACCCGTTCACGGTGATTTCGACCGGAACCTGGGTCATCATCATGGCCGTCGGCGGACAGGGCAAGCTCGATCCCAGCGCCGACATGCTGGCCAACGTCGACGTCCGCGGCAGGCCGGTGCCCAGCGCGCGGTTCATGGGCGGCCGCGAATTCGCCATCCTCGCCGGCGCCGACCCGGCGAAGGTCGGCGAAGCCGACGTCGCCGCCGTGGTCGCGGCCAACGTCTTCGCGCTGCCTTCGTTTTCCGACCAGGGCGGACCGTTCGCCGGCCGCGCCGGGCGGATCGAGGGCCCGAAGCCGACCACGCCCGAAGGGCGCGCGGCGCTGGCGACGCTTTACGCGGCGCTGATGACCGCTCATGTGCTCGAACGGCTGCAGGCGCCCGGCGAGCTGATCGTCGAAGGCGGCTTCGCCAAGACGCCGGCCTTCGCCAGCGTGCTTGCGGCTTTGGCTCCCGGCCGGCGCGTCGTCGTTCCCGCCTCGCCCGCCGGCGCGGCCGAGGGCGCGGCGGCGCTCGCGCATTGGGGCGCCGGGGCGGCGGCGCCGAAGACCCGCGTCGTCGGCCCATGGTCGGTCGCGGGATTGAACGCGTATCGCGCCCGGTGGTCCGCCCTGGTGGGCGTTTGATCGCGCCGGTCGCGCCAGTTGGTAAACGGGAAGAAGAGAAGATGATCACAGAACCCCAGACTCATTTGAGCGACCTTCGGCCGAGTTTTGAGGCGGGGGAAATCGATTGCGGGCGGATAGCGGCGTATCGCTATAGGGGCGGGGCTCGGGCGGAGCTGGCGGCGGCGACGCTTGGCGCGGGGGAGGCGGCGGCGATTCTCGAGGACATGCTGATCATCCGCGAGTTCGAGGAGATGATCGTCAAGTTGCGCTCGGGGGCCTACGCGGCGATTCCCAGCTACGACTATCGCGGCCCGACGCACGTGTCGGTGGGGCAGGAGGCGACGGCGGCGGGCGCCTGCTCGGCGCTGCGCATCGCCGACAGCATCACCAGCACCCACCGCGGCCACGGCGAGAGCCTGGCCAAGGGCACGGTCGCCATCCGCGCGATGAGCGAGGAAGCGCTTCACGCGCGCGTCCCCGGTTGCCGCGCCAACAGCCGCGAGGAGCTGATCGAGGCGGCGCTGGAGCAGCACGTCTATCGCACCATCGGCGAGCTGTTCGGCAAGGACGAAGGCTATTGCCGCGGGCGGGGCGGGTCGATGCACATCGCCGACTTCTCGGTCGGCCATCTCGGCGCCAACGCCATCGTCGGCGGCGGCGTGCCGATCGCGACCGGCGCGGCGCTGGCCAACCGCTACTTCGGCGCCGACAGCGTGGTGTGCTGCTTCGCCGGCGACGGCGCCTACGCCAACGGGGTGGTGCTGGAGTCGCTGAACTTCGCGGCGCAATCGCAGTTCGTCAACCACTACGCGAACGGGCGGGCGTTCGGCCTGCCGATCATCTTCCTCATCTGCAACAACCACTATGGCATGACGGGGCGCGCCGACGACGAGGTGTCGGGCGTCAGCCATCTGGCGCAGCGCGCGGCGGGCTTCGCTGACAATCGCATGCACGCCGAGCTGGTCAACGGCATGAACCCGTTGGCGGTGCGCGACGCGGTGCGGCGGGCGGCGGCGCTGTGCCGCGAAGGCAAGGGGCCGGTTCTGATCGAGGCCGACTGCTATCGCTACTGGGGCCATTCGCTCTCCGATCCGCGCAACGAATACCGCACCAAGGAGGAAGAGGCGGCGTGGAAGGCGATCGATCCGATCGAGACTTTCAAGCGCGAGCTGATCGAAGCGGGGATCCTCGACCGCGACGGGATCGACGCGATCGCGCGGCGGGTGGCCGAGCGCAACGCCCGCGCCGCCAAGCGCGCCGCCGAAGCCGCCGATCCGGACGTCGGCGACGTGCTCAAGTTCATGTACGCGGACACGAAGTGCGAGACCGTGCCGGCGCCGTTCGCCAAGGTCGAGCTCTACGCGCCGCCGCCGCAAGCCAAGCGGGTCAACGGCGAGATGAGCTACAAGGACGCGATCCGCGAAGCGCTGGTCGAGGAGATGCGGCGCGACAACCGGGTGGTGCTCTACGGCGAGGACGTCGCCGACTACGGCGGCGCGTTCAAGGTCACCAAGGGCCTGCTCGAGACCTTCGGCCGGCGTCGCGTGTTCAACACGCCGATCAGCGAGGCGTGCATCTGCGGGGCGGCCTGCGGCGCGGCGATGAAGGGATTACGGCCGGTGGCGGAGCTGATGTACTTCGACTTCGCGCTGATGTCGTCGGACCAGATCAGCAACCAGGCGGCCAAGTGGCATTACATGAGCGGCGCGCAGACCAAGGTGCCGCTGGTGATCCGCGCCTCGGCCGGCGGCGGCAAGGGTTACGGCGGTCAGCATTCGCAGACGCTGGAGGCGGTGTTCTGCCACATCCCCGGCCTCTACGTGGTCTATCCTTCGACGCCGGCCGACGCCAAGGGCATGCTGAAGTCGGCGATCCGCGACGACAATCCGGTGCTGTTCATCGAGTCGCAGCTGCTCTACAGCGCCAAGGGCCCGGTTCCGGAAGGCGAGCGCTTGGTTCCGCTCGGCGTCGCCGACGTCAAGCGCGAGGGCGGCGATCTCACCTTCGTCAGTTGGGGGCCGATGGTGGTCGATTGCCTCAAGGCGGCGGAACGGCTGAAGGCCGAAGGGAACGTCGAGGCGGAAGTGGTCGACCTGCGCAGCCTGATTCCGCTCGACATCGACACGGTGGTGCGTTCGGTGCAGAAGACCGGGCGCTGCGTGGTCGCCAGCGCGGCGGTGCACATCGGCAGCTTCACCGGCGAGGTCGCCTCGACCGTGCAGGAGCTGGCGTTCGACTATCTCGACGCGCCGATCGTGCGGGTCGGGGCCAAGAACGGCATCGCGCCGCAGTCGCACGTGCTGGAGCAGGCGTTCCTGCCCAGCGTCGACGACCTGCTGGCGGCCGCCCGCTCGATCCTCTGAGGCGCCCGCCATGGTCACGCCGATCGTCATGCCGAAGTTCGGTCAGATGACCGAAGAGAGCGCCATCGTCGAATGGCTGAAGAAAGAGGGCGACCCGGTCGCCAAGGGCGAGACGCTGTTCCTGGTCGAGACCGACAAGTCGGTGATGGAGGTGGAGAGCTTCAACCAGGGGACGCTGCTGAAGATCGCGGTCGGGGTCGGGGTGAGCGTGCCGGTGCAGAGCGTGGTCGGCTATCTCGGCCAGCCGGGCGAAGCGATTCCCGAGACGCCGGCGCCAAAGCCCGCCGCCGCGACGAGCGCGCCGCCGGCGCCGGCTGCGAAGACGACCGCGCCGGCCCCGCGCGCCGGCGGCGCCCTCGCCGCGGCCCTCTCCGCCGCGCCGGTGCCGGCGCCCGCCGCCCCGGCGCGCTTCCGCATCAGCCCGCGCGCCGCGGCGCTGGCGAAAGCGTGCGTGATCGACCCGCGCGCCATCGTCGGCGCGGGTCCCGGCGGCCGCGTGGTCGAGAAGGACGTAAGGGCCTATCTCGAGGCGCGGGGTTACGCGAAGCTGCGCGTCAGCCCGGCGGCCAAGGCCCTCGCCGCCAAGGAAGGGCTCGACCTGCTCGCCATCGGCGGCGGCGGCGCCAGGCGCATCGAGGTCGCCGACGTCGAACGCGCGGTCGCCGAGAAGCCGAAGCCGCTGTCGCGCATGCGGCGGATCATCGCCGAGCGGCTGACCGAGAGCGTGACGACTGCGCCGCACTTCTACGTCACGGTCGAAGTCGACATGGGGAACTCGCTCGCCTGCCGGGCGCGGGCCAACGCCGCCGGCGCGCGCTACACGGTGACCGACTTCATCGCCGAGGCGGCGGTGCTGGCGCTGAAGGAGTTCCCCGTGGTCAACAGCGCGACCGACGGCCGGACCTCGCGCTGGCATAGCCGCGTCCATCTTGGCGTCGCGGTCAACCTCGACCAGGGGCTGGTGGTGCCGGTGATCCGCGACGCCGACGCGCTGACTCTGGCGGGCTTGAGCGCGCGCGCCAAAGAGCTGATCGAGAAGGCGCGCGCGGGCGGCCTTTCGCCCGACGAGACGAGCGGCTCGACCTTCTCGATCTCCAACATGGGCATGCTCGAGGTGGAGAACTTCACCGCCATCATCAATCCCGGCGAAGCGGCGATTCTCGCGGCGTCGAGCACGATCAGGAAGCCGGTCGCGCGCGGCGAGGCGATCGTCATTCGGCCGATGCTGAAGCTGACGCTGTCAAGCGATCATCGCCTGATCGACGGCGCCACGGCGGCGCGCTTCGTCAACCGGATCAAGGCCAAACTCGAGGACGAGGGACTATGGAGCGTTTTGACGTCGTCGTGATCGGCGCGGGGCCGGGCGGCTATCCCGCCGCCATCCGCGCCGCGCAGCTCGGCGCTTCCGTCGCCATCGTCGAACGGGGTCAGGTCGGCGGGACCTGCCTCAACTGGGGATGCATCCCGACCAAGGCGCTGATCGCCTGCGCCGAGGCCTACCACCGCCTCGGCGCGCTGAAGGAGTTCGGCGTCTCGGTCGAGGGCGCGACCTTCGACTATGCGGCGATGGTCGCGCGCAAGGACAGGATCGTCGCCCAGCTCGGCGGCGGCGTCGCGCAGTTGCTGAAGGCCAATGGGGTCAGGCTCGTCTCCGGCGCGGCGGCGTTCAGGGACCGCGAGACCCTGGTCGTCGACGGCGCCGAGGCGATCGGCGCGAAGAAGACCATCATCGCCACCGGCTCGACCTCGGCGACGCCGGACTTTGTCCCTAAGCACGAGCGGATCGTCGAGAGCCGGGCGTTCCTCGCGCTCGATCGCCTGCCGGAGCGCATGATCGTGCTCGGCGGCGGCTTCATCGGCTGCGAGATCGCCTCGATGGCGGCGATGCTCGGCGTCAAGGTGACGATCGTCGAGCTGCTTGCGGACATCCTGACGCTGCTCGACGCCGACCTGCGCGGCGAAGTTCGCGGCCATATGGAGAAGCGCCTCGACGTGCGCGTGCTCACCGGCAAGCCGGCGACCGAGATCGTCGCCGACGCGCGCGGCGTGCGCGCCGTGGTCGGCGACGAGACGCTTGAGGCGGACCTGCTGCTCAACGCCGTCGGCCGCCGGCCGGTGACGGACGGGCTCAACCTCGCCGCCGCCGGGCTCGCGACCAATGCCCGCGGCTTCATCGACGCCGACGACTATTGCCGCACCAAGGCGGCGACGATCTTCGCCATCGGCGACGTGACCGGCAAGACGCAGCTCGCCCACTTCGCCACCGCGCAAGGGATCGTCGCGGCGGAGAATGCGGTTGCGGGCAAGCCGCGCCGCCATCCGACGCTGGTCCCCAGCGTGATCTTCACCGCGCCCGAGGTGGCGACCGTCGGCTTGAGCGAAGCTGAGGCGATGGGCGCGCAGCGCGTGGTGAAGACGGGGAAGTTCCGCTTCGCCGGCCTCGGCAAGGGGCTGGCGGCGGGCGAGACCGCCGGATTCGTCAAGTGGATCGCCGACGCCGCGAGCGAGCAGCTCCTCGGCGCGGCGGCGGTCGGGCCGCACGCCACCGAGCTGATCGCCGCCGCGGCCACGGCGATCCGCGCCGAGTTCACTGCGCGCGAGCTCGGCGACACTATCCACGCCCATCCGACTTTCGCCGAGGCCTGGATGGAGGCCGCCCACGCGCTGCGCGGCGAAAGCATCCACGTCCCGCCGCGGCGGCGCGAGCGGGAGCCTCGTCGATGATCGCCGTCGATCAACTGGAGCGCCAGCTCGACGACTTCGACCGCAGCCGACGGCGGGAAGCGCTGACGCAGCTCAAGCGCGCTGTCGAGCTTGGCGAGATCGCGCTTTCCGAGCCGGGCGGCGCGGTCAATCTCCACGCCCACACCTTCTTCTCCTACAACGCCTACGGCTATTCGCCGTCGAAGTTCGCCTGGCTGGCGCGCAAGGCGGGACTGGCGGTCGCCGGCATCGTCGATTTCGACGTGCTCGACGGCGTCGATGAATTCCACGAAGCAGGAAGGCTGATAGGGTTGAAGGGCTGCGCCGGCCTGGAGTCGCGCGTGTTCGTGCCGGAATTCGCCACGCTGGAGATCAACTCTCCCGGCGAGCCCGGCGTCGCCTACAACATGGGCGTCGGGTTCCCCGGCGCCGGGCCTCAGCTTTTCCTCGCCGAGATGCGCGCCGCCGCCGAGAGGCGGACGCGAGGCATGATCGACCGCATCAACGCCTACCTCGATCCCGTAAAGCTCGATTTTGCTTCCGACGTCGCCCCGCTGACGCCGCGCGGCAACGCCACCGAACGTCATCTTTGCGCGGCCTACGAGCGCAAGGCGGCCGAGACGTTCCCGGACGCTGAGCGCCGCGCCGCGTATTGGCGCGAGCGGCTCGGCGCCGCGCCGCCGGAGAGCGCGAAGCTGCAGGGGCTGATCCGCTCGAAGACGATGAAGCAGGGCGGCGTCGGCTATGTCGCGCCCGACGGCGGCTCGTTCCCCGAGATGGCGAAGATGAACCGCTTCGTTCTCGAAGCGGGCGCGATCCCGACCGCGGCGTGGCTCGACGGCTTCAGCGCCGGCGAGCGGCGGATGGAGGCGTTCCTCGACGTCGCCACGGCGTCCGGGGCCGCGGCGTTGAACGTCATTCCCGACCGCAACGTCACGCCCGGCGTTTCCGACCAAAGGCTCAGGAATCTCTACGAGGTCGTGGCGCTCGCCGAGCGCCGCGGCTTCCCCGTCGTCGCCGGCACCGAGATGAACGCGCCGGGGCAGAAGTTCGTCGATTCGTTTGCTTCCGCCGAGCTCAAGCCGCTGGCGCCGACGTTTCTGCGCGGCGCCTTGATCGTCTACGCGCATTCGGTTCTGCAGCGCGAGCTTGGGCTGGGCTATCTCTCTCCTTGGGCCAAGGCTAGCTTCGCCTCGGTCGCGGCGAAGAACGATTTCTTCGCCGCGGCGGGGCGCGCCCTGCGCCCGGGCGGCGAAGAGAAACTGAACGATCTCGACGCCGCGGTTTCGCCAAAGCGACTGCTCGAAAGACTGGAGTGAGAGGCCCGCCATGAACGACATTCCGCAGACGGAACGCGCCGTCCAGCTCGTCGGCCCCGACAAGCTCGAGCTCAATCCCGCCAAGCCGATCGCCAACCCGGGACCGCGCCAGCTTCTCGCCAAGGTCGAGGCGGTCGGCTTGTGCTTCTCCGACCTCAAGCTGTTGAAACAGTTCTCCCAGCACAGCCGGAAGTCCGAGGTCCTCAAGGGCCTCGGCGCTGAGGCGCTCGCCGAAATGCCGAACTACGTTCCCGGCGACAAGCCGACCGTCCCCGGCCACGAGGCGGTCGTCCGGGTGGCGCGGGTCGGGCCCGGCGTCGAACGCTACAAGGTCGGCGAACGGTTTCTGGTCGAGACCGACTATCGCTGGCTGCCGACGGACAAGTCCAACGCCGCTTTCGGCTACAATTTCGAAGGCGCGTTGCAGGATTACGTCCTGCTCGACGAGCGGGTCATCACCTCGCCCGACGGCGAGTCGATGCTCATTCCCGCGCCGGAGGACCTGTCGGCCTCGGCGCTGGCGCTGATCGAGCCGTGGGCCTGCGTCGAGAACGCCTATACCGAGACGCAGCGCCGCACGCTCAAAGACGGCGGCCGCCTGCTGGTCGTTGGCGACGCGCCGGTCGACCGCGCCTTGGTCGCGCGCTTGCCCGGGCGGCCGGGCGAAGT
>Ga0326727_10000443_pt1 | contig 171716 bp, 115 predicted proteins | sample MB2enrmetagenome_FD_207643 | JGI IMG/M metagenome (GOLD analysis project Ga0326727, IMG submission 207643) | Lab enriched peat soil microbial communities from McLean, Ithaca, NY, United States - MB29MY | ecosystem: Environmental > Terrestrial > Soil > Wetlands > Peat | place: USA: New York... | reverse complement strand
CGTTGAGAGAGCCCTGATTTCCGTTGGCATCGTTGCCCCAGCCCCCAAAGAGCCAGAGATTGCCGCTGCTATCGGTCCAGCTCGAAGCGTAATTGCGGCCTCCGGGGATGTTTGTGGAAGCAGGCGTACCCAGCGTTCCGTACACTCCGTTCTGAGGTGTCGTGCCGCCCGTGCTGCTTCCGCCCATCCATGCCCATTGGTTCGTGGAAGGACTGAACTCCCATAGGTCGTTGAGTTCGCCATCCTTTCCGTTGGCGTCGTAGCCCAATCCCCCAAAGAGCCAGAGATTGCCGCTGCTGTCGGTCCAGCTCGAAGCAGAATAGCGGCCTCCGGGAACGTTTCCGGCAGCGGGCGTTCCCAGCGTGCCGTACACTCCGGGCTGGCCAAACCCGCTGACGATCATGCTGCTTCCGCCCATCCACGCCCATTGGCTGGTGGAAGGACTGAATTCCCAAAGGTCGTTGAGAGAGCCCTGATTTCCGTTGGCATCGTTGCCCCAGCCCCCAAAGAGCCAGAGATTGCCGCTGCTATCGGTCCAGCTCGAAGCGTAATTGCGGCCTCCGGGGATGTTTGTGGAAGCAGGCGTTCCCAGCGTTCCGTACACTCCGTTCTGAGGTGTCGTGCCGCCCGTGCTGCTTCCGCCCATCCAAGTCCAATCGTTTGTGCCAGGCGCGGCAGCTGCGGTCACCGTTACCGCCGAAGATGTGCCCGTGGCCGGGGCGTAGGTCGAGGAGCTGTTGGAGTCAGGCGTGTAACTGGCCGTCAGGGTGTCGCTGCCCGTGGCCAGCGACCCGGCGGGAATGATGATGGTTGCGCTGCCACTGCTGAGAGTTGCCGCCGCTGAAGTGTAGCTGCCGCTGGTCAATGTTACAGAGCCGGTCGGCGTCGCATTGCCGGTTCCGCCGCTGACTGAAACTGTCACCGTCAATGCCTGCGCCGTGGTGATGCTCGATGCCGATGGCGTCACCGTCACCGTGGGCACGGCCGGGTTCACAACCAGCGTTACAGTGGTCGTAGCAGTGGTGTAGTCGGTCGCGTCGGTGGGCGTAAAGGTGACTGACAGCGTCTGCGATCCTCCGCTCAGTACCGATCCCGCCGGCGGAGTGTAGGCAAATGTACCTGCAACCGTCGAGCTGGCATCGAGCTGCGTGGCGCTCAGCGCCGTGCCGTAGGTAATAGGTGGCGGCGTGGACCAGGTGATGGCGGGTGTGGCCTGGTTCACGGTCAGTTGGACGGCTGCTGTCGCGGTCGTATAGTCGGTCGTGTCCGTCGGCGTGAAGATCACTGAGAGCGTTTGGGAGCCGGCCGTCAGGACGCTACCCGAGGCCGGTGAATAGACGAAGGTCCCCGCTACGGTGGAAGATGCGTCGAGCTGCATCGCGCTCAGTGCAGTACCGTAGGTAATCGCGGCAGGCGTAGCCCAGGTGATGGTGGGCGTCGCCTGGTTTACCGTCAGAGTCACAGCATTGCTGGTCGTGGTCAGGCCGTTGCCGTCGGTAACCACCACGCGGAATTGAAGACCGTTGTAAGCCGCAGTGGTGGCGAAAGTGGTCAGGGTGGCCGTGTTGTAGCCCGTCCCCGCCCCGAAAGGCTTCCACGTCGCCCCGGCCAGATACTGCCATAGGTAGGTCAGGGTCGGCGTGCCGGTCGCCGTGACGTTGAACGTGGCTGTACTGCCATCGGTTACCGTCTGATTGACCGGCTGCACAGTAATGACCGGCGGCGAATTCACCGTCAGCGTCACAGTGTTGCTGGTGGTGGTCAGGCCGTTTCCGTCGGTTACCACCACCCGGAACTGAAGACCGTTGTAAGCCGCAGTAGTGGCAAAGGTGGTCATGCTGGCCGTGTTGTAGCCGGTGCCCGCTCCGAACGGCTTCCACGTGGTGCCGGCCAGGTACTGCCATTGGTAGGTGAGGGTCGGCGTACCGGTCGCCGTCACGCTGAACGAGGCGGTACTGCCTGCGGTCACGGTCTGGCTGGAAGGCTGGACGGTGATGGCCGGCGGCGAATTCACCGTCAGAGTCGCCGGGTTGCTGGTCGTGGACAGGCCATTCCCGTCGGTCACCACCACCTGAAACTGAAGGCCGTTGTAAGCCGCAGTGGTGGCAAAGGTGGTCAGAGTAGCCGTGTTGTAGCCCGTGCCCGCCCCGAATGGTTTCCACGTGGAGCCGGCCAGGTACTGCCATTGGTAGGTGAGGGTCGGCGTGCCGGTCGCCGTGACGTTGAACGTGGCTGTACTGCCAACGGTTACCGTCTGACTGACGGGCTGCACACTAATGACCGGGGGCGAATTCGCCGACACCGTCAGGGTCGCCGTGTTGCTGGCTGTTTTCAGGCCGTCCCCGTCCGTCACCACGACCCTGAACTGAAGGCCATTGTAGGCCGCGGTGGTGGGGTCGGTGGTCAAGGTGGCCGTGTTGTAACCCGTTCCCGCTCCGAAGGGCCGCCAGGTAAATCCGGCCAGATACTGCCACACGTAGGTCAGGGTCGGTGTACCGGTCGCAGTTACGCTGAATGTAGCGGTACTGCCTACAGCTACGGTTTGGTTGGAAGGCTGGACGGTGATTACCGGCGGCGAATTCACCGTCAGAGTCGCCGGGTTGCTGGCCGTGGACAGGCCGTTCCCGTCGGTCACGACAACTCTCAATTGAAGGCCGTTATACGCCGCGGTTGTGGCAAAGGTGGTCAGGGTGGCCGTGTTGTAGCCCGTTCCCGCGCCGAAAGATTTCCACGTGGTGCCGGCCAGATACTGCCACACGTAGGTCAGGGTCGGCGTACCGGTCGCTGTCACACTGAAGGCTGCGGGGTCCCCTGCGGTCACAGTTTGGTTAACCGGCTGGACGGTGATGACCGGCGGCGAATTCACCGTCAGGGTAGCCGCGTTGCTGGTCGTGGAATCGCCATTCCCGTCCGTCACCACCACGCGAAGATTAAGTCCGTTGTAGGCAGCGGTGGTAGCGAAGGTGGTCAGGCTGGCCGTGTTGTAGCCCGTTCCCGCTCCGAATGGCCGCCACTTGGTGCCGGCCAGGTACTGCCACACATAAGTGAGGGTTGGCGTGCCGGTGGCCGTTACGCTGAATGTTGCTGTGCTGCCGACGGTCACGGTCTGGCTGGAAGGCTGGATGCTGATGACCGGGGGTAAATTCACCGTCAAAGTCACGGGGTTGCTGGTCGTGGACAGGCCGTTCCCGTCGGTCACGACAACTCTAAATTGAAGGCCGTTATACGCCGCGGTGGTGGCAAAGGTGGTCAGAGTGGCCGTGTCATAGCCTGTTCCCGCGCCGAAAGATTTCCACGTCGAGCCGGCCAAATACTGCCAGACGTATGTGAGGGTTGGCACACCGGCCGCCGTAACGTCAAATGTTGCAGTACTGCCCACATCGACAGTCTGGTTCGTTGGCTGCGAGGTGATTGCAGGACCCACAGCCAGCGTGGCCGAGTTACTGGTCGTGGAGTTGCCATCCCCGTCGGTCACCACCACGCGAAGATTAAGTCCGTTGTAGGCAGCGGTTGTGGCGAAGGTGGTCAGGGTGGCCGTGTTGTACCCCGTTCCCGCTCCGAAGGGTTCCCAGGTCAGGCCGGCCAGATACTGCCACACATAAGTGAGGGTTGGCGTGCCGGTGGCCGTTACGCTGAAGGTTGCGGTGCTGCCGTCAGACACGGTTTGACTGATCGGTTGGGTGGTGATGACCGGTCCTTGACCTGCACTGGTTATGGGACACAAAGCGATGCCGATGGCTGCCGGCAAGGCCAAACCGAGGAGCGACCCCGCAAAGACCCGGGTGGCAACTCGAGAAAACCGTGAGACCACGGTCCCCACAACGCTAGTGAGGGAAAAGGGAATCCAGGAAACCATGATTGCACCCCCAGCCGGGCCACATTGCTGGCGCCGGCATCCTTTCGGACAGCACGGTTATGTCCTCGGCCCGCAAACGGCAATACGGGCCTGAGGAGCCACTGATGCTCCGCAAGTGACCGAACCGCGGACACTTGCCAATGCGTCGAAAGAGGCTGTGAGGGGGGCCGAAAAGGACCACAGTCGCGTCCGACGCTTTCCTCCGGGGAATTCACTCGGGGCTAGGTAGGAAGGCCGCCTGAAAGATATGGCAAGTGGCCCGGGTCGTCCCGAATGATGCGCGAATATTAATCCCCCGGGACTCATTTGGCAAGTCGCCCGATTTTCCTGACTATATTTGCGGCGCGTTGGGAGCGAAGCTCAGGCTTGGCGCCATTTCCGCCACCGTGACACCCGTCGCCGCGATCATAGGGTCGAATCGGTCCTATCCGTGCGTTTCGCGGGCAGGAGATGAAGGGCGTCGCTTTGTTCACAGTCAACTCGACGGTTGCGGTTATGTAGTTGGAGGTATCGCGGGGAAAGGCAATATCGCGCAGTTTCGATCTTCAGCTCATTCAGTGCCGCGGCAATTGGGAGGAAGAAGGACGGCTCCGGCGGGAGTGTTTCCTCCACGGCGCACGCATGGAAATGGCACAGCCTATAATGCTTGTGATTCCATATGCCGAACCTCGAACTGCGCTGTTCTCCGCCGGCGCCTCGCAAAAAGGACTTCCGCATAGGGGTTCTTGGAAGCGGGTTCATCGTCAACGATTGCCATCTCGTCAGCTATCGCCGTTGCGGATTCAATTCGGTTGCGATTGCATCCCGCAGTCGAGAGACAGCGGCTCGCGTGGCGGCTCGTCACTCGATTCCCCGCGTCTGTGACAGCTACGAGGAGCTTATGGACGATCCGGCGATCGAGGTTCTTGACATCGCCGTTCCTCCTCAGCATCAGCTTGCATTGATTCGCGCCGCCTGCGCCCGCGCTACGGTAAAGGGCATCTTGGCGCAGAAGCCGCTGGCCCTGAGCTACCGCGAAGCTGAAGAGGCCGTGCGCTGCTGCGAGCAGGCGGGAATCCAACTCGCAGTAAACCAGAACATGCGCTACGATCCGTCGGTTTACGCTGCGAATACACTTCTCAACGAAGGTTATTTTGGATCTCCTGTTTTTGCCACTATCGATATGCGCGCGGTCCCGCATTGGCAGCCATGGCAAACTGAGATCGGTTCCGCGACGCTCTGGATTATGTCGATTCATCACCTCGATTGCATGCGCTCGTGGTTCGGCGACCCGGAACGAGTGTTTTGCAGTACCCGCCCCGATCCCCGTACCGCATTTCCGCATACGGACGGAATCTGCACAACGATCCTCGAATACGCAAGCGGCCTTCGTTGCGTGGTGACTGACGACGTGTGGTGTGGTCCCGTGAAGGAAGGCTGCCCAGGCGACGTTCGCATCGAGTTCCGCATTGAATGCATGGAGGGCCTCGCGGTCGGGGATATCGGCTGGTGCAAAGACCCTTTCACAACGCCATCGACACTGCGTTTTGCTCGCAAAGGCGAAGCGAGCTTTCATCACTTCCATCCAGCGGAAAGCTGGTTCCCTGACGCATTCGGCGCAACCATGGGCCAGTTGCTCATCGCCCTTGAAACCGGCCAAGCTCCCGCAATCAGCGGCCGGGACAACCTGCAGAGCATCGCGCTGGTCGAGGCCGCTGCCCTCAGCGCCGTGGAACACCGCATGGTATCTCCGCGGGAGATAACACACAGCAGTTCCAGCAAAGGGAACTTATGAAACTTGGCATCATTAACAGCGCGTTCGCCCAGGTTGGAATGGATACTGCCACCGGCCTAAAACACGTTGCGCGGATCGGATTCGACTGCGTGGATATCTTCATCGAAGCAATGACGATCTCGGACGCGGAGAAGCACACCATCGCGGCTACCTGCGAAAGAGAAGGCCTTCCCATCATGTCACTGCCTGTGGTGGCCACCGGCCTGATCGATTTCAACGATCCAGTGCGCGATTTCCACGTGACCCGCTGCAAACGCTTCATCGACCTTGCGGCTGAGTTCGGAGCAAGGAATGTCCTGCTGGTGCTTGGCGAGTACTTGTGGCAGCGCGAAGTCATCTCGCCCGAGGCTCAATGGGGTTGGGCGATTGAGACCTGCCGCATTCTGGGCGACTACGCTGATCGAAAGAACCTGGATATTGCGCTTGAGCTCGAGCCTTTTCGCATGAGCGTTCTCAACAACGTCGGCGAGATGGTGCGCTTTGTGGACGAGTGCGCTCATCCTCGCGTGCGCGCCAACATCGATATCAGCCATTGCGTGCTCTCCGACAGCGGCCCGGATTCCCTCCTGCGCTTGAGAGGCAAGGCAATCCATGTTCACATCAGCGATTGCGACGGAAAGGTGCACGGCGATCTTCCGCCGGGCAGAGGCATCGTGAAATTCGGCCCTTATCTTCAGGCCATCAAGGAGCTCGGTATCGATGGAGTCGTTTCCATTGAATTGGAATACTCGCCCGATCCCGCGCGTATCGTCGAATGGGTGGAAGAGGCCTACCGGGAAACCAGCCGCTTGATGGATCTGGCCGGTTTGCGCGGATAAAAAGTATCTTGTGCTGAGGCCGCACGGGCAGACCGAACTCACCAGCCGAAGACGGTCGTAAGGTAGTCCCTGCTGCGCTTCCAATCCTCGGCCAAGGGATACTTCGGCACAAAATTTGCCGGAAAGGCCAGCTCAATCGCGGCGCGGCCTCTGAAGTTGACACTTCTGAGGGCCTTCGCGATCCCGGGAAAGTCGGTCGCACCTTGGCCCAGATACTCGGTCCACGTACCATCCTGGTACTGATCGCGAAGATGCATATATACCATCTGGTGTCCGTAGGTCTTGATGAACCAGATGGGGTCGACTCCGGCCCGGATCAGCCAATTAAGATCGGGCCCCAGCTTAATGTCGGGAATCCGCGCGAGCGTTCCCTTCAGGTCGTGCATCCCGTTTCCCACTTCATACGTGTGGTTGTGCAGATTGGCTACAACATCAGAATCGCCGCAAATGGCCTGGATTTTTCTTAGCAGTTGAGCCTGCGCGTCCAGTTCGGCTTCCGTTTTCGGCCTGCCTGCATCGCCCACCGAGATTCCGAGGGTCTTTCCATTGAGCTGGCCTAGGCGCCTTACGACAAGGGTCACATCGGCCAGAATCTCCGCGTGTTTCGTGGCGTCCCACATGGCCGCTCCGTACGAAGCGCCGGTCACCGGCAGATTGTATTGTTTTGCCAGCCGGCTCAGATGCTCTACCGCATCGTCGTGCCGTAGGACTACCTCCATCAGTTCAACGCCGTCCAGTCCCGCCACGTGCAAATCGCTGAAGGCCTTCTCCAGCGCCGGGGTTGCATCCCAGTTCGGTGGAAACGCACTGGCGTAGACCCAGATATGAGCGCTGATCTTCGGCTTGAAGGGGGCAGGGCCTTCGGCCGGTAACTGCTGCGCGAACCTCAGAGGGAGGAGAACTCCACCGAGGCACAACGTGGACTTGCCTAAAAAACCTCTGCGAGAGAGAAAACAGGATGCTTTCATTGAACCCTCAACTTCTCTTACGCCACTGCGAGCAGCGGCTCAGGGATTCACATGCTTTATATCACTTGAACCCTGTCCGAGAGGTGCAGGTGTTCCGGGATTGGAATTGCCGGACCGTTTCACGGCCTGAACGGCTACCCTGGCATGGAAGGATCTCCGCCCCAATTAAGTCTGGCTGAACAAAAACACTCGCGCCGGAGTTTAGCTGAAAGGTCACCTAATGCGGACGCGTATGTACCCGATCTGGGCGTGCCCTACTTGCGCGAATCGGGGGCGGATTCTACCATTGCGCCGATTGCTGCTGGATAACGCTTCCAGCCCTGGGGTATCTTGCATGTCCAGTACAGAGCCACTTTCAGTGTTGACATTGATTCGCTCCTCGAAAGTTCTTGTACAAAAACTGCACAAAGACGAGATTTATATTGGCAAGTCATTGAAAATAATGCAGTTGATAATGTGAATCTTACAGCCATGCATAGCCCACTATCGACCCCAGGGACGTGTAAATGATTGCCGTCCGCAAAGCCGTTGCCGCGGGTGTTGTCTTGGGTGTTATAAACAACCAATCCATTCAACCTGACCAACGTCCATATCGAGGCGATTCTTGACCGATCTTGAGCCGTACCAACGCATGCTCGCCGTGGCCCTGGAGGAAGCGCGCCAGGGGTTCCATGAGGGAGGCGTCCCGGTGGGCGCGGCAGTGTTTACGCGCGATGGCAAACTGCTGAGCCGCGGCCGCAACCGCCGCGTGCAGCAAGGAGATCCCAGCATTCACGGCGAGACCGATGCGTTCCGCCGCGCCGGCCGCCAGCCGAGCTATCGCAACCTGGTGATGGTGACCACGCTTGCGCCCTGCTGGTACTGCAGCGGGCTCATCCGGCAGTTCCACATCGGCACGCTGGTGGTGGGCGAGAGCCGCACCTTTGCCGGCGGCCTTGATTGGCTGCGCCAGAACGGCGTGAACGTAATCGACCTCGACAGCCAGAAGTGCCGCGAGCTGATGGAAGCCTTCATCGCCGCCCATCCCGATGTGTGGAATGAGGACATCGGGGAAGAGGGATGAGGGCAGGGAACAGGAATCAGGGATCAGGGAACACGACCCACGACCCACGCTTCACGACTCACGATCCACGCGCGCAGCTCGCTTCTCGCCGATCCGTGCCGCGAGCGCCAGCAGCGACTCATCGGCGCCGAGCGGGGCGGCCAGTTGCACGCCGCCGTGCGCGCAGGGGATTGCCACCGCGGGGACGCCGGTGAGGCTGAACGGCGTGGTGTAACGCAGCAGGCGCGGGCGGGTCTGGCTGTGATCGGCGCCCGAGGTGAGCTCGGCAACGGGCGAGCAGGGCAGCAGGATGAGTTCGTGGGCGGCGAAGAGCTCGTCCATGCGGGTGCAGAACTGTGCGCGGCGTTGGCGGAGCGCGGCGATTTCTTGAGGGCTGATGCGCGCGCCCCACTCCAGCCGTTCGCGAATGTCGCGCTGGATGTGTGCGAAGTTGCCGGCGTGATAGCGTGCGGCTTCATAGGCCTGGATGGGTGCGAAGATCTCCATCGACTCGCTCCACCAGTCGGGCGAGAGGTCGCGGCCCGCAAGACCAAGCGACTCAAGCTCGCGAATGGCCGCGTGAGAGCCGGCGATGACGTCGGGCTCGCAGTCGGTGAGGAAGCTATCGGCGACGAAGGCGAAGCGTGTGAAGGAGTGCGGGTGCGGGGCGTCTTCCGGCGCAAAGGGGAATGCGAGCAGGGGCGCGTCGCGGAGATCGCGAAAGAGCCAGCCCATGGTGTCGAAGGATTCGGCGAGATGGAAACCGCCGCGCCAGTCGCCGCGGCCAAGCGAAGCGCGGTACCCGGCAAGACCCGAGAGCGCGGCAGGCACGCGAATGGAGCCCCCAGTATCGGTGCCGATTGCGGCCACGGCCGAGCCCTCAAGCACGCTGGCAACCGCGCCGCTCGAGGAGCCTCCGGTGAGGGCTGCTTGACGGCCGGGCTGGATGCAGTCGCCGAAGTCGGGATTCTCGCCGGTGATGCCATAGGCCAGTGGGTGAAGGTGGGTTTTGCCGGTGATGACGGCGCCTGCCGAGCGAAGCTGCTCGACGAGCCACGAGTCGCGTTTCGCAGGTCCATGCAGATCGCGATAGAACTTCGTCCCGGAGCTTGTGGGCGAGCCGGCAATGTCGAAGCAGTCCTTGATTGAAATAGGCAGGCCCCACAACGGCGAGCGTCCATCACCGAAAATGTCACCGTCGCCGCGCGGAATAGCCTCAGCGCGCGCCGCTTCGGCGAGAGTCCAGGCCGTGTCCTGCCATAGATAGGTGTTGCGGCTGGCGTTGCCATTGGAACGCGCGAGAGCTTCGGCAACCAGTTGGGAGGGTTTTACCACGCCCCGTGCAAGTGCTGCGCGAAGATCGCGTATCGTGCCCGAGTCGGCGGCCATAACGAGATTGTATGCGTCGGAAAATGGGCTGGGGACGGGGTGTTGTGCGTGCGCGGGCTGGCGGGCCATGAACAGGCGAAAAGAAAGGGCGTCCGAATCCCGGACGCCCTGTGTGTTCTCTGATCTTGCCACCAAATCAGAAGTCGAAGTGCAGCGACATCTGGATCTGGCGCGGGCTGCCGATGATGTGCTGAACGATGCCCAGGCCGCCGGGCGCAGAATACAAGCCTCCCGGGCCGGTAGCGGGCTGACCGGGCGCTGGGTAGTTGTTGTAACCGGCGTTTTGCGAAACCTGGTTGCCCGGAATGTCGAAGCTGGTGGTGTTGGTCAGGTTGTACACATCGAAGGTGTACTTCAGGCTGTACCTCTCCTTGCCGAGTTCGGTGACCTTTACGAGCGAAGCATCGGCGCGTTTCTGGAATGCCTGGCGGAAGATGTTGCGCTGGCCGGTGGAAAAGGTGGTTTCGTAAGGATCGTCGGGCGGAATTGCGCCACCTAGGCCGCCCGCGGGCAGCAGCGGAAGCGTGAAGCAGGCCGCATTCAGCGCAGGCTGTCCCCCGCCCAGCACCCACGCGCCCGAAGCGCCGGTCAAAGCTTTCTTGGCGGTGCAGTCAGGGGCCAGCGGGACGACCGGGTTGGTAATGCCGTCGGAGGTGGAGTAGTAGATGCTGCCGATTGCGCCGGAGAAGTCAATGACGCTGTATGGTTGACCGCTCTGCAGGACAGTCAGTCCAACCAGCGACCATCCGTCGGCAAGTTTGCCGGCCAGCGTGCTTGAGGCCTTCATGTTCGGCAGTTGGAAGACGTAATTGAAGTTCAGCACGTGCTTGCGGTCGAAGTCGGATGAACCGTAGCTGCTGCGCAGGTTGAGCGGATTGTTGCCCCAGTAGAAGAGGCCCAGGCCGCTCTGCTCGTCCAAAGCATGGGAGTAGGTGTATGACGCGCCGATCTGGAAGTTGTGGCTCATGCGCTTTTCGATGTGCGCCTGGAGCGCGTTGTAATCGTCAATGCCGGCTGCCCTGTAGTCAATGGATTCAGCCGCGTAGCCGATATAAGGCACGCGAAGGTCGACGTTGCCGCCTTCGTAGGTGCCAAGGTAGTAGGGCGAGGCGCCAAAGCAGGAGGGAGCGGTTGCAGGCAGCTCTCCAAAATAGTTCACGTTGTAGCCGTAGGTGTAGGCCTGCGGGCATCCGCCTCCCGAGAGGATCTGGTTTGATGGCGAGGCGATGTTGGGCTGGTTGAAGGGCACGGGAATGACCTGGTGGCGGCCCACGTTGCCCACGTAGCCGACCGCGACGGCTATATCGTTCCGCGGCTGCCACTGCAGATCGAGCGTGTAGTTGATAGTGTAGGGCAGCTTGTTGGCGCGGTCGTAAACACCCAGCGAGATGGGCTGGCCGTTATTCACGATCTCGCCGCCAGGTGTGTTTTGGCAGAGGCCCGCAACGCCGGAGTATCCCGTATTCACAATGCTGCACGCGTTGGGAAGGTAGTTGCCCAGGTCCGACGCCTTGGGGTTGGTAGGCGCGGCATATTCCAGAGTGGTGCCGTAGGGATTCTCGAGATTGCCTGCGGACGCGCTTCCACCACCTCCGCCGCCGCAGGTGGGAAGGTAGCCCTCGTAGTAGAACAACGATGAGGGCGGGCAGGTGGAGGCGTTCACGAAAGGCAGTTGCGCGTTGACGCCGAAGGGGCCGCCGGTCACGGTGCCGATGGCGTAGCCGGGCGAGAAGTAGGTAAACAGCTCGCCGCGGTCGTAGTAGAAACCCGCGCCGGTGCGGACAACCAGCTTGTTGTGGAACGCCGCAGGCGCCCATGCTGCTCCAAAGCGCGGAGCGACTCCCCACTGGCGGCCGGTGAGCGTGGTATCGCTTACGCCCTTCGAGCCGTTCGCGTTGTTGCCGGCGATAATCAGGCCGGGATTGAGGATTGTATCGCTGGAGGCGCAATAGGAGTATGCGTTGGGATCGCTCGATGAAGTCGCGCAGGCTTGCGGATCCTTTCCGGCATCGAAGTTGAAGATGCGGCCGTATTTCTCAGTGAGGCCGCCATCCCAGTCGTAGCGGAGGCCAACGTTAATCGAGAGCGTGGGCGTCACCTGGTACTTGTCGGTGATATACAGGCCAAGCTGGTTGGCGCGATAGTAGCGGCTGGCGTTGCCCTGCAGGAACGAGGTCACATAGAACTCGGTGGCGGAGCTGCCGGGCAAGTCGTAGCCCTGAGCGAACTGGCTGAAGTCGTCCGATGTTACCGTGCCGGTTCCGGTGCGCTTGTCGATCGTATTGAGTTGCGTGTAGGAGTAGCTGGCGCCAAAGTTGAGCGTGTGCTTGCCCAGGATCCAGATGGCATTGCCCGAAGGCGAAAGACGGTTCTGGAACATGCCGGTGTTGGCTGATTGCGACTCGGCATTGGGGCCGATATTGAGGAAGACGGGGCTGATGCCGCTGGGCTGAGCGCTGCCCAGGATGTTCACGATCGAGATGCCGGGAAAGTACTTCGACCCGAAGACGTTGATGGAACCTGTGCCATAGCTGCCGCCGGGGATCGATGACGGTCCGAAGGCCTGTGAATTGTCTGACCAGTTCTTTTCGCGCAGAACGCCGATGGTCTCAGTGGTGCTCAGATTCGACTTGAGGATGAAGGCGTTGTTGATGCTGAACTCCTGCGCGCCTGAGTCGAGATGCTGAGTGAAGCCGGGCACGCTTGAATAGGAGTACGGCGCGGTGGTGGGATCGTGCTGGTAGTAGTACTTGAGCGCGAGCGTATCTCTGCTGGTGGCGTTGTAATCGACGTCGGCGATGGCCTGATCGGAGATGAAGTAGCCGGTTCCCGGAATAAACGCGTTGTCAATACGGGCGGCAGTGGGCGGGGTGCCGTTGCGGGCATCGTTGGGGATGAGCCATTTGCCGGGTTCGCCGGGCAGCGCGGGCGAGTTGAAAAGAATGAGGGCCAGCGGATCGATATTGGCGCCGGTGAGACTGGTGCCAAACCAGGTATTGGTGAGAGCGGCCAGGTCGCCGGGATCGCGATTGTTGTCGTTCAATCCGATGGGAACCGTGAGGAAACCGTCGCCCAGTTCCTGGTCCGAGACGTGGAGGTGCTGGAAGGCGGCAAAGCCGAAGAGCTTGTCTTTGATGAGGGGACCGCCGAAGGTGCCGCCGAGGCTGTAGCGGTGCAACTGGGGAGTTTTGTCGTTGGCGGGAACGTCGGGATCCTGGTTGAAGAAAAACGGAGCCGCGTTGATCCAGTTGGTGCCGCGGTGCCCGTAGACCGTGCCATGGATGTCGTTGGTTCCCGACTTGGTGCTCATGTCGATGTGCGCACCGGAGGTGGAACCCTGGTCTGCGTCGTACATCGAAGCGTTGACCCTGACCTCCTGGAGCGTTTCAGGCGCGGGAGTGGGGATGGCGTTGCCGATGGAAAGATAAATCGAGGCCACCGACATGATGACGCCGCCGCCGCCGCCGACCTGCGTCTGCACGCCGGTGGAGTTGATGACGCGCGAGGAGTCAACCTGGCTGGTGCTCTTGCCGTTGAACAGGTTGGTCGCGTCAACGCCGTTCAGCAGGAAGCTGTTTGATGTGTCGCGCTGGCCGTTTGCCCAGATGGGCGCGTTGCCCAGGCCCGAGTTGGCGCCCGTGCCGCCGGAGAGCTCGGCGTCAACGCCGGTGGATTCAATCGCCAGTCCGGTGAAGCTGCCCGTCGGCAGCGGCGTGGCGGCGATCTGCGTGGTCTCCATGACGTAGCCGTTGGTGGTGTCAACGGCGTTCATCAGCGGCGCGGCCTCCACTTCGATGGTGGTTGTCGTCTGGCCCACCTTCAGGGTCGCGTTCACGGTGGCCGTGCGGTCGGCCTGCACCGTGATGTGAGGCGTCTTTTGCACCTCGTAACCGGCAGCTGTGTAAGTGATGGTGAAGAGACCGATCGGCAGGTTCACAAAGGTGTAGCTGCCAGAGCCGCTGGTCGTGGTGCTACGGGTGAGCGCAGTGTGTTCGTCGATCACGGTTACGTTGGCGTTGGGAATCACACCGCCCGACGCATCGGTAACCTCGCCGGTGATTCCGCCGAGGGTTTGCTGTGCTGACAATGAGCTACAAGACAGCGCCAATGCCGCCAGAGAGACGATCAGGCCGGGAATGAGAGTCTGGAGTTTTCGCATCGCATGCCTCAAAGTGAACCGAACCTTGGAATGGAGTGAGTCCTGCACAGCTTCAGTTAGGACTGCATTAAGGTGATGGAAAGAAGTGTGTTATCGACATCAGGGTCGTGCAAAAGGTGACCGGAAAAGTGATACCGTTACGAGTCCAGCTCGTTGAACGGCCTTATCCTGCTCGCACTGCGGAGTAGGTCAAGATTAACGGTTCTTACATAAATCTCTTATAAGAATTTGATGTTGACCTGTGCAAAGCTCGGTGGAAATCGCGGCGTTTATCATATCGGCCTGCTTTTTCCACATCGCTGGTCACAAGTACCTGTTCATTTTGCGTGCAGAGCAGGCGCGGAGCAGGTGATCGGTCGCTGATGTGGCAATCGTCCGCTTGGAACGGGCAGACCGCGGCTGCGAGGAATTTCGTGGTGGTGGGGATCGTGTTTCCGATCCTCGAGCAGCGCAAGAGCAAAATCGTCTCCTGAGCGATCAGTCTTCGACGAGCCGCGGATGCTTGCGGACGACTGCGTACCAGCAAAGCCCCAACGCAAGGTAGACGATGTAAATGTAGGGAATGCGCGCGTGGAGCGGATCGGCAGCCGATCTGAGGTCGAAGACGCCGATGAGCAGGATGATGATGACGGTAACGATGCTCACCGCGGCCAGAAGATGCGAGTGCTGGCCCACGGCGCGGCGCGCAAACGGAAGCGCGAGAGCGACCAGACCGTAAGCGGTGAGGAAACCGAAGACCGAGAGCGAACCGAGCAGATCGTACATCTCAGAGCCGGCAAATCCGCGCAGGCTCATTGCCACGGTAGGCAACAGTATCAACGATGCGGAAAGCGCAATGGCCGCGCTGGGCGTTCCGTGCCTGGGGCTGGTGCGCTCAAGGGCGCGCGGCATCAGGCCTCCGCGGGCCATGCGCATCACCACGCGCGCCGCCGCAGTGGCGCAGGCCAGCACGCAGGCAAACATGCTTACCGCGGCGCCGAAGTCGATGCCCATACCGAGCAACGGGATGCCCGCCTTGTTGGCAAGCAGGTGCAGCGGGCTCGTCGAACTGCTCAGTTCGCTGGACTCGCCGCGGAAGCCCATGACCTCAGCGTATGAGCAGAGCATGAAAAAGACGCCCGAGAGCAGTGCGCACTGCAGCACGGCGCGCGGAATGGTCTTGAGCGGCTCGCGCGCTTCGCCGCCCAGCGTAGTGGCGCTTTCAAATCCGCAGAAGCTGAAGATCGACAGCACCAGCGCGGGGCCGAGGCCGGAGAAATGCATCGATGTGAGCTGGAATTGATTGGGATCGAAGTGGAAGCCAAGCTTGACAGGCAGCGCCACCAGAACGATGGCGATGAGTCCGACAGAGACAGCCTCAATCCAGAGCATGGTTTCGGCCGAGAGCTTGACGTCGCGCCAGGCAACGATGCCGGCGACTAGGCAGACCACGGCGAGCGTGGGCAGCGCCGGAGGAGCCCATTGAATCAGCTGCTGGCCGAGCACGCTTGAGTAGTAGAGCGCGCCGCCGGCCACCGAAGCGCCGGTGGCGATATATGCCAGCAAAAGCGCCCACGCGGCGGTTGCGCCAAAGACCGGTGGCAGCGTGTTTGCCGTGTAAGTGTAAAGCGAGCCCGGCGAGGCTGAGAGCCGCGCAAAACGGCTTACGCAGATTCCGATCATGAAGATGGCGATGGTAGCCAGCAGATAGACAAACCAGGTGGCCCCGCCGGCCAGCGCAAACACCAGCGGAATGGTGAGCGATGGCGAGGTGGAGGGTGCGATGGCGGAGACTGACTGCGCGAGAGTCTCAACGGGACCGAGCACGCCGACGTGCAGATCGAACTTTTCGCCGGCATCCTGGTTTGTGTACACCTCGCCTTTCGTGCTCGTATGGCTCAACGCAGATTTGCCTTTCAAGAGCCGCCACGGCTATCGCTCGATGGTCGCCTCAATTTAGCCGTGCGGTTCGTCGATTGGAACAAAGATATGGTTTGGATTATCTTGCCCGAACCGGTTCATGTCTGCAAGCAGGTGGTGGAGATTGCGCATGGTGAGATGAATCGGGGCGATCCCGGGAGCAGTGGGGCTCATCCTCTCAGCCGGCTCAACAGATCCTGCGGATGGACTGGCTTGGCGAGGATCTCGAATTCGTAGCCCTGGGCGCGGGCTTTCTCAAGCAGGTCGGCGGTGGCAGCCTGGCCTGAGAAGAGCAGAATCTTGATTCCCGGCCGCAGCTCGCGCATACGGATGGCGGCATCGATGCCGTTGAGGTCGGCCATGATGACGTCGGAGATGAGCATGTCCGGCTCAAAGGTCGAAGCCAATTCCAGCGCCTTTTCGCCGGAGTAAACTGGGCGCGCTTCAAAGCCGCTTTGATTCAGGATCATGGCCAGCGTGTCGGCGATGACCCTTTCGTCGTCGGCTACTAGGACTTTCGGCTTCGTCTTGGTCTCGGGCATATATCTTCAGGACGTATGTACTTGACGATTGGACGGCCTTTTCGCTCCAGAATCCTGAAGTTTAAGCCGCTATCTATCGCCTTTGTCGATCGCTTAACCCAATGATACCCTTGAGCGGGAGTCGCTCGGGACATCTTCTCAACTCTGCCGTGAGCGGGTGGCGATTTACGCCCAGACTCACGCCCCAATTCATCTGAAATCAACGAATTCGCCTTAGACTTGCCAAGTTGGCCCGAGGCATGGAACGATGGCGAAACCGGAGGGGATTCTTCGCCGACAGTCTACGGGAATTGCCTGATCGGCATTCCCCGGAATTTTGCGTTTCGAGGCGAGACCCTCGAGCGCAGCCAAACCTCAAACGCATTCACGTGAACGCATTCGAGCGCGCCACTGGCAGCCTCGATCAGCCGTAAAGACCGTGGAGAGAAATAGATGCAGGAAACCGCCATCTCCAGCCCGGCCACCGTTCCGGTACCCGCAACCGACGCCATCATTCGCGCCGAGAAGATCGAGAAGTACTACGCGCAGCCAAGCGAAAACCGCATCCAGGTAATCTCAGCGACAGATTTGAGCATCGTACCCGGCGAGATTCTGGCGTTGCTGGGGCCCTCGGGATCGGGCAAGTCAACCATGCTGCGGATGCTGACGGGTCTCTCCAGGCCCTCGGCAGGCGAGGTCTACTGGCATGAGAAGCCGATCTCGCAGGCTGAGATCAACGTCTCCATCGTCTTCCAAAGTTTTGCCTTGTTTCCGTGGCTCACGGTGCTTGAGAATGTTGAGGCTCCGCTGCAGGCCCGCGGCTTGCCGCCCGATGAGCGCCGCGAGCGCAGCATGCGCATGCTCGACACGGTCGGCCTGGACGGCTTTGAGGGCGCGTATCCCAAGGAGCTTTCGGGCGGGATGCGGCAGCGGGTGGGTTTCGCCCGCGCGCTGGTGGTTGAGCCCGAGGTGCTGTTCATGGACGAGCCGTTCTCCGCGCTCGACGTGCTGACGGCCGAGAACCTGCGCAGCGAACTGCTTGAGCTTTGGGCCAACAAGACCATGCCCACCAAGGCGGTCTTCATTGTGACCCACAATATTGAAGAGGCGGTGCTGCTGGCTGATCGCATCGTCGTACTGGGGCGCAATCCGGGGCATATCCGCACCGACTTCAAGGTGCAGCTGCCGCACCCGCGCGACCGCAAATCTGAAGCGTTCACGCAGCTGGTCGACTACATCTACAAGGTGCTGACCAAGCCCGACGTATCGCCCGACGAGGCGCCCGGTCATCAGCATCCCAGCTCGATGGTGCGCGACCAGCGCCAGATGCATTACCAGATGCTGCCCCATTCAAGGCCGGGGGGCGTGGCCGGCTTGCTCGAACTGCTGCTCGACAAGGGTGGCCGCGACGACATCTACCGAATGGCCGACGACCTGGCCTTTGAGATCGACGACCTGCTGCCCATTGTCGACGCGGCGCAGTTGCTGGGCTTCCTGAAGGTGGAAGAAGGCGACGCCGTGATCACTCCGGCCGGCACCGAGTTTGCCAACTCCGAGATTCTGCGACAAAAGGAACTCTTCCGCGATGCGGCGGTGGCGAACGTGCTGCTGCTGAGGCAGATTACCCGGGCCCTCCAATCCAAGAGCGATCACACCATTTCAGAGGAGTTCTTCCTCGATATGCTTGACGAGCAGTTCAGCCAGGAAGAGAGCGAGCGGCAGATGGAGACCGCCGTGGCATGGGGACGCTATGCCGAGCTGTTTGACTTTGACGCTGCCCGGCGGCGCTTTATGCTGCCCGACGCGCAGGATGAGGAGATTTCACCCACCGGGGAAGACGAGTGAAGATCCAGCAGACATTCGCGCGTTCGCTGGTCGCCGTTCGCACCTGGCCGGTTCTCACCGATCTCTCGGTGGCGCTGTGCGGGATGGCAGTATTTTTTGCCGTGGTGCGGATGGGCTCCTACTGGCTGGCCAAGCCCACGCCGGCGGTGGTTATCTCGCATTCGGTAAGCGCGCTGCCGCTTTATGCCTTCTACTCCATTGTGCGCATCGGCATAGCCTACCTGTTGAGCCTGGTCTTCGCCGTCGGGTACGGTTACATCGCCGCCTACAATCCCAGGATCGAAGCCTGGATGGTGGCCGTCCTCGACATCCTGCAGTCCATCCCGGTGCTCAGCTTTCTGCCCGGCGTGATGCTGGCCATGATGGCGCTGGTGCCCGGCCATCAGCTGGGCATTGAAATGGGCTCCATCCTGCTCATCTTCACGGGCCAGGTTTGGAACATGGCCTTCAGCTTCTATTCGTCGCTCAAGAGCATTCCACGCGAGATGATCGAGGCCTCGCGCATTTACCGCTACTCGGCGTGGCAGCGGTTCTGGCAGCTCGAGATGCCCTTCGCGGCCATCGGGCTCATCTGGAACTCGATTGTCTCAGTGGCGGGCGGCTGGTTCTTCCTGATCGTCTGCGAGATGTTCGTTCTCGGCAACCGCGATTTCCGCCTGCCCGGCCTGGGCAGCTATCTGCAAACCGCCGCCTCCTCCAACCCCGTAGACATGCACGCGCTGCTATGGGGACTGGCCGTGCTGGTGGCCATTATCGTGGCCACCGATCAGTTGATCTGGCGTCCGCTTATCGCCTGGAGCGACAAATTCAAGTTCGAACAGGTGGAGTCGGCAGACCGCGTCACTTCGCCCATCCTCACGCTGCTGCAGCAACCCAGCTTTCTCACCAGGCTGCCGGCTCGGGCGTGGAATTCGCTCGAAGAGTCGATATACCGGCGGCTCTCCACCACCCGCGAGTGCCGCATCGTACAGCCCGTGGAGGGCGCGCCGCGCAAACCCGCAGGATGGTTATCGATCGTTGCCGGGGTGGTGGTTTGCAGCGCTGTATCGTGGGGAGCCTGGAATGCGATCCAGTTGATCCATGGGGTTACGTGGGCCGATATAAAGCTGCTGCTGCTGGGCGCGGGAGCCACCTACCTGCGCGTCGCAGTTTCGCTGCTCATTGCCGCCCTCTGGACCATCCCTGTGGGAGTGATGATTGGGTTCAATCCCAACCTGGCCCGCATTCTGCAGCCCGTTACACAGATCATTGCCTCGGTCCCCGCCCCGGCGCTCTTCCCGGTATTGCTGCTGGGATTGATCCAGTTGGGCGGCGGCTTGGGAGTCGGATCGATCGCCCTCATGCTGCTGGGCACGCAATGGTACATCCTGTTCAACGTAATTGCCGGAGCCATGGCGATCCCCTCCGATCTGAAAGAAGTTGCCTCGGTCTACAAGTTCACCCGCTGGCAGCGCTGGACCAGGCTGATTCTGCCCGGCATCTTCCCCTATCTCGTCACCGGCATGATTACCGCCTCGGGCGGCGCGTGGAACGCATCGATTGTGGCCGAGTACTTCCACATCGGCGACCAGACGCTGCAGACGCTGGGCCTGGGCGCGCAGATCAGCGCCGCCACCGACCAGGGAAGGTTCTCCATTCTGCTGCTGGCCACGGTGCTGATGGCCACCATGGTGGTGACCATGAACCGCCTGGTCTGGCGGCGGCTCTACCGGCTGGCCGAAACACGATATAAACTCGAAGGTTGACAGGCGGAGCCGTCCGGTTCCCGTGGCTATTGCCATGAGTTTAAAATTCGCATCAAGAACAAGTTGTCATCCTGAGAGGAGATTGGCGCATACCCGGGGTCCCCATCGATAGGTCTTCGTCGATGGGGTGGTTGAGCGCCAATCGTAGTCGAAGGATCTGCGGTTGTTCTTCAAGGGATTTGGAATTCAACAAATTATGATTCGCGTTGGTTTGATCGGATTCGGACTCGCCGGACGGGTCTTTCACGCTCCGCTCATCTCTTCGGTTCGAGGGGGATTTCCACTTCGGTAAGTGCTCCCGGCGTCGACGCGCTGATAGCGTCCGCAACCGACTTCGCGTGAGGTTTAATCTGTTTCCAGCGTCCTTGTCCAAGAACCACGATGGCAATCTTCCGGCCGGTTAGGTTTTGTTGGTGCTGAATATTCTTGTCGGTCGTGAGCAGGACTTCAAAGCCAGCGTCCTCTGCTGCTTTGAGAAGCGCGCCGTTTTCCAGAGTGTCCCAACCGCGGGCCCGCGCCTCAGCTACTGTGTGTCTGTCGATCAGATACCGCGCAAGCGTACGCGGAACGCCGTTATCGAAAAGGACCAGCATCTACGCCGCCGGCGCCCTCAAGCTGCGCGCCACAAATTCCAATACTGCCTCAACCTGTTCCCGCGTCACGCCAAATTCCTCAACGAGTTCATCTACGCTCATATCCTGCAGATTCTCAAACACCGTCGAGATCGGTGTCCGCGTGCCGCGGAACACCCATGCCCCGCTCCTCTTGCCGGGCACGCTTTCCACCGCCGGGCACTGGGACCAGTCTAGTGTCGCCATCGCCTTCTCTTCCTCCGCTCAGTCAGAATATCCTCACGGGAAGCCTATTGCCATATCAATCGCCTTAACATAAGAAGCGAATGGTATCGGGGGTGACCATGATTCGCGTTGGTTTGATCGGTTTTGGACTCGCCGGACGGGTCTTTCACGCTCCGCTCATCTCTTCGGTTGAAGGGCTCGAGCTGGCCGCGGTTCTGGAGCGAGCAACCAGCAAGGCGGCCGAGCGTTATCCCGGTATTGTCACTTTTCGTTCGCTCGACGAGATGCTGGCCGACGCCTCTCTCGATCTGTTCGTCGTAGCGACCCCGAACGCCAGCCACTTTGAGCTTGCCAGCCGGATTTTGAGCGCCTGTCGGAACGTGGTGGTCGACAAGCCATTGGCCACAGCTTCAGCCCAGATAGCCGAGCTCATGAGGCTCGCCGCCTCCAAAAATCTGCTGCTTGCTCCATTTCATAACCGCCGCTGGGACAGCGACTTCCGGACAATTGGAAAACTGCTGCATGATGGCTCGTTGGGCCGGCTGGTCGAGTTTGAATCGCGCTTCGACCGCTGGCGTCCGGCGCTGCCAACTGACCGTCTCTGGAAGGTGGATCCATCGGCCGGAGGCGGCGTTCTGCTCGACCTGGGACCCCACCTCGTGGACCAGGCGCTGGTGCTCTTTGGCAAGCCTCTTGCTGTAAGCGCCGACGTTCGCTCGGAACGCGACCCTGCCACGGCCAACGACTCCTTTGAGGTTCGGCTGCGGTATCGCGATTTGATGGTTAAGCTGGGCGCAAACAGCCTGTCTCTGCCGCCGTCGCTGCGCTTCCGCCTGCGCGGGACGAGCGGTAACTACTGGAAGAACGGACTCGACCCCCAGGAGGCGGCGCTCGGAAGGATCACGCGGATTGAGAATCCGAGCTGGGGCCGGGAGCCGTCGGCGAACTGGGGCATGTCGCATGTGGGGATCGATGGCGGCGAAGTGGCCAGGCCCGTCGAGCCGATTCCCGGCGATTACCGGCTCTACTACGAAGGCATCCGCGACGCGCTTCTGGGCAAAGGGCCGGTGCCGGTCGCGCCTATCGATTCATGGCGCGGGATTCGCATCCTGGAATGGGCTGCGGAAAGCTCAGAAAAACGCTGTGAGATTGTTTGCGACTGGAGCGGTGAGCCGGAATAATGCTGTTGGCTGGCTGGAGTTAGTTCCTACAGCCGGTCTTCCTCTGCCGGAGGAGTGTCGCTTACCTTCACTAGGACCGCACGAAGGCGTTCCAGCGATCCGCGCTTGGAGCGCTGCTTCAAGCGATTCCAACCTCTCGCGCTTTCGTTCAGCACAGCGGCAACGAAGCGATCGACTGACACATGGTCCTGCTCAGCAAACTGCGCTGCCTGCTGGTAGATGTCGTCGGGAAGTTGGATATTCCTCATGGATGCTCCTCTAACAGTATAAGAAATTCTCGCGGCGTTAGACAGCGAATTCCGAATCTAAGGCTCTCCGCCATGTCGCGCTTATTAAAAGTGATGATAAAGTCGCTATGGCTTGCGATGGCCGCTTCCAGGATGAGATCGTCATCTGGATCAGAAGCCATGGGCCTCCAAAGGAAATACAACCGATGCAGCCCCGCTTGGGAACAGATGGTGTCGATTACGTCATCGACTTCCGATTCTGTTAGGCCGAATTGTGCGCAGTCACGTTTGAGTACTGATTCCTACTCCAGCATCATCGCAACAGTGATATTCGGCCTCCAGCGGTTGTCTCCCAAGAGACCCAGCAGCCGGAACGAGGCCCCGAGCTTGGATCGCAGCGCCGCAACCAGAACGTTCGTATCGATAACCACTTGATACATTTCAACTACTTTCCCTGAGCCTTCACACCCGGCTCCTTCTCAACCAACGGAACCCAGAAGCGGAAGATCGCCCCGTTCCCCGGCGTGCTGGCAACCTCGATTCCGCCGCCGTGCGCCGTAAGAATGGCGCGGGAGATCGCTAGGCCCATCCCCGATCCTTTGCGCGATTTGCTTCCACTCCTGCCGCGGTAAAACTTCTCGAAAATCAGCGGCAGATCGATCGCGTCGATTCCGGGGCCGGTGTCTTCAACCGTAAACTCGAGCCGGTCGCCGATTCTGCGGTTGCTCAGGTTCACACGGCCGCCGGGCGGGGTGTATGCGGCGGCATTTTCGAGCAGGTGGCGCAGCACGCGGCCCAGCAGGTGCGGATCGAACCACGCAGGTTTGTCCTGGTCGGGGTCGTCGGGGTTCTCGGTCGAGATGATGATGCGATGCAAGGCGAGAGCTTTGCGCATCCCTTCCACCGCCTGGTCGAGCAGCATACGCGGATGATGCGGCTCCGCGTGCACCTGTACCACGTTGGCGTCGATCTCCGCCATTTCGACGGCCTCGCCGATGAGCTGGTCGAGCCGGGCGGCCTCTTCGTCAATGATGGCTGCCAGATCGCGGCGCCCCTCGGCGTCGAGTCCTTCGCCGGTTTCGTGCAGTGTTGTTGCGGCCGCGCGGATGGAGGTAAGGGGCGTGCGAAGTTCATGGGTGAGCGAGTCAATGAGGGCTGAGCGCAGCCGCTCGCTCTCGCGCGCCCCCTCAATGCGCGCGGTGGCTTCAGTGGCCACGGCGCGCGCGACTGCGATCGCCACCTGTGCGCTGACTGCCGTCGCCACCTCGCGCGACAACGTATCGGGCTGCCACGACAGCGCGCCCACCGGCCGCAGTCCCAGGGTCAACGCCATGGTGAAGTAGCCTCCAAACGAGGTGAGCGTTGGGTTCATGCCCTCGGCCGTTGCCATCATGGAGGCTCGCACGCTGGCTGGAATCTCTGAGATCGATGCATAAAACTGTTCCTGGTCGCAGACGTAGAGAATGACTCCATTCAGCGAAAAGATGCGATCGATCAACCGCGGCAGGTCGCGGATGAGCTGCTCGGCGTCTTCGCACAGCATCATCTCCTGGCTGAGCGCGTAGAGCCGCTCCACATCGCCCTGGCGCTGGTCGGCCTCGCGGCTCTCGCGCCGCGCCCGTTCGGCCACGCGGCCCACGATAAAGCAGCTCACCAGGAAGCAGGCCATGGCCACCCACTCCTTGACGCCGGCCAGGCTGAGCGAATGATAGGGCGGCAGAAAGAAGTAATCGAAACAGACGGCGCATAGTGCGGCGGCGAAGAGCGAGAGTCGCATTCCGGCCTGGGTCGCCGTCCACACCACCAGCACCAGAAAGACGATGCCGGCTGTGGTGGAATCGGCATGAAGCCAAACCATCATTGAGGTAGCCGCAACCGCAAGCGCCGAGGCTCCGGCCCACTTCAAAGTCCTTTGTGCCCAGCCGGGTATCTGCATTTCGTCCCCACGGGAATCATACGCGTACACCCAAATGATGTAATCTTCCGAAGGAAGAAGATAGCGATGCCTGGAAGAATTCTGGTAATCGACGATGAGCCGCAGATCACGCGGGTGCTGCGCGCGGCGCTCTCGGCTCAGGGGTACGACATACGCACAGCCAACGATCCTGAGGAAGGTCTGCAGGTCTTTCGCGACTGGCCCCCGGATCTGGTGATCACCGACCTGATGATGCCCGGAATGAGCGGGGTGGATGTTTGCCGGGCCATCCGCTCGAACGGCGTGACGCCCATCCTGGTGCTTTCGGTCCGCGACCACGAGCGGTCGAAGGTCGAGGCCCTCGATGCCGGCGCCGACGACTACGTCACCAAGCCGTTCAACATTCAGGAGCTGCTGGCTCGCGTGCGGGCTCACCTGCGCCGCGCTCCCGAGCGCACCGCGTCGGCCATTGAGGCGGGCGACTTTGTGATTGATGCCAATGCCCACAGCATCACCGTGCAGGGCAAGCCGATTCACTTGACGCCCAAGGAATTCGATCTGATGCTGCATCTGGCGCGGCACGCCGGCAAGGTGATCACGCACCGCGCCCTCTTGACCGCGGTGTGGGGCGCGCAATCGGCACACCAGCCGGAGTACCTGCGCGTATTTGTGGGGCAGTTGCGCAAAAAGCTCGAAACCCAAACCGGGCGCCAGTACATCCAGACCGAGCCGTGGGTAGGCTATCGGTTCCTGCCCGAGGGCTGGGCCGGCAACCAGGAGTAACCTCGCCCACCATCGCAATCGCGGCTCAGCGCTGCCCTGATTCATGCCCCCTGATTCCCGACCGGTCCACTCCGCCTTGGTTGCGCCGGAAATCCTTGTTTTCCACGGCTTTGTGCGCGCCGCGGAGTGCTCTTTACGGATTATTTAGGAAAAATTGTCGAGACTCAAATCTGGCGCCAGCCAAAATAACGATATGGCGCACGATGAAGCCCGGAGCGCTCCGCATGATCTGTCGCCCATCGCATCACCGGTATTTCGCAATCTGAAGGATCGATATATTCGCCGCCTCCAAGCAGTGCTGCCGCCTAATACGGAGTCTTTGGAATGCAAGACGCATTAATGCTGCTTTTCACAGCCGTTTTCTTCGGCGTGGCCTTTCTCTATGTCAAGGCCTGCCAGAAGCTGAGGTAAACCCATGCACGTTGACTTTGTGACCGCTGCCGCTCTGGTGATTTCCGTCCTGCTGTTGGGTTACCTGACTCTTACCCTGCTCTTCCCGGAGAAATTCTGAAATGTCGGCCAATGGCTGGTTGAAGTTTGCCATTTACTCTTTGGTTCTCCTTGCCGTCACGCCCCCGGTGGGAGCCTACCTGGCGCGCGTGTTCGAGGGCGAGCGCACCTGGCTCGATCCGCTGTTCAGGCCCATTGAGCGGTTCATCTACAGAATCTGCGGCGTGAATCACGAGAAGGAGATGAACTGGCGCGAGTACGCCTATGCGGTGCTTGGCTTCTCGGCGGTCACCATGTTGCTGACCTACGCGCTTGAGCGCCTGCAGCAGTACCTGCCCTGGAATCCGCAGCATCTGGCCAACGTGGGAACCGATCTGGCGTTTAACACCGCCGCCAGCTTTACCACCAACACCAACTGGCAGTTCTACACGCCAGAGAGCACCATGAGCTATCTCACCGAGATGGCCGGCCTCGCCACGCACAACTTCTGGTCGGCGGCCGGGGGTATCGTGGTGGCAATCGCGCTCATCCGCGGAATCAAGCGCACCACCACGGGCACCATCGGCAACTTCTGGGTCGACACCACGCGCTGCCTGCTCTACGTGCTGGGGCCAGCGTGCGTCGTTTACGGACTTCTGTTAGTCGCGGCAGGTGTGCCGCAGAATCTTAACGCTTACACGCAGGCCCACCCGCTCGAGCAGCCCTCCCAGACGCAAACCATCGGCCAAGGGCCGGTGGCTTCGCAGGAAGCCATCAAGATGCTGGGCACCAACGGCGGCGGATTCTTTAACGCCAACAGCGCGCACCCTTATGAGAATCCCACGCCGTTCTCAAACTTCCTTGAGATGCTTTCGATCTTCATCATTCCGGCGGGGCTGACCTTTACGTTGGGCCGCATGACCGGCTCGCCGGGCCACGGCTGGGCGGTGTTCGCCGCCATGTTTGTGCTCTTTGCGGCCGGCTTCACGGTTTGCTACTGGGCTGAGTCGCAGCCGTACAACGCGATTCACGGCGTCGCGCAAACGGGCAGCGCCACCGCTCCGGCCGGCAACATGGAAGGCAAGGAAACGCGCTTCGGCATCGCCGACTCCACTCTGTTTGCCACCATCACCACCGACGCCAGTTGTGGCGCCGTCAACGGCATGCACGACAGTTTCACCCCGCTGGGCGGAATGATTCCGCTTTCGAACATCATGCTCGGCGAGGTGGTCTTCGGGGGTGTGGGCGCAGGCATGTACGGGATGCTGATCTTCGTGGTCCTCTCTGTCTTCATCGCCGGGCTCATGGTGGGCCGCACCCCCGAGTACCTGGGCAAGAAGATTGAGGCCTACGACGTGAAGATGGCCATGCTCTACGCGCTTATCTTCACTTTCATTGTCCTCACCTTCACCGCCGTCTTCGTGTTGCTGCCCAACGTGGGAGTTGCCCAGACCAACAACCCGGGCCCTCACGGATTCTCAGAGATTCTCTACGCATTTACTTCGGGCGCGGGCAACAACGGATCGGCCTTCGCGGGACTGAGCCCCAACTGGTGGTACAACATCGCGATCGGCTTCGACATGCTCATCGGCCGCTTCCTCATGATGATTCCGGTGCTGGCGCTGGCCGGCAACCTGGCGACGAAAAAAAGCGTCCCGCCTTCACCGGGGACCTTCCCCGTGAATACCTCGCTCTTTACCGTGCTGCTGGTTGGTGTGGTGCTGATCGTGGGCGCGCTTACATTCTTCCCGGCGCTGAGCCTGGGGCCGATTCTGGAGCATCTGCTGCTGAAATCGGGAACGCTGTTCTAGAGACTGAGGGGCTGTTCGGTACTCGAGTTAAGACTTTGCACAAACGGGCTGACGGCTGATAGCTGAAAGCTGAGAGCTAAGAAAACATGGCTGAGAAAACAAGTCTTTGGAATACGCAGATTATGGGCCAGGCGCTGGTCGATTCGGTGCGCAAGCTCGACCCGCGCGGCATGGTGAAGAACCCGGTGATGTTCGTGGTCGAGGTGGGCAGCGTACTCACCACCGCGCTGCTCATCGACAACACCATGCATCACCGCGCCGGGTTCGGCTTCAACCTGCAGATCACGCTCTGGCTGTGGTTCACGGTTCTTTTTGCCAACTTTGCCGAGGCCATGGCCGAGGGACGCGGCAAGGCTCAGGCCGACACGCTGCGCAAGGCCAAGGGCGAGACCATCGCCAAGCGTTACAAGGACGACGGCAGCTTTGAGGAGGTCGCGAGCGGACTGCTGCGGGCCGGCGACGTGATCTACGTCGAGGCCGGCAAGTACATCGCCGGCGACGGCGAAGTGATCGAGGGCGTGGCCTCGGTTGACGAGTCGGCCATTACCGGCGAGTCGGCTCCCGTCATTCGCGAGGCCGGCGGCGACCGTTCGGCGGTCACCGGCGGTACCAAGGTGCTCTCCGACTGGATCAAGGTAAAGATCACCTCGAATCCCGGCGAGACATTTCTCGATCGCATGATCGCGCTGGTTGAAGGCGCGCAGCGGCAGAAGACGCCCAATGAGATCGCGTTGAGCATTCTGCTCTCGGGATTGACCATCATCTTTCTGCTCGCAGTGGTCACGCTGCAACCCTTTGCCATCTACTCCAAGGCTCCGCAAACTGTTTTCGTGCTGGTGTCGCTGCTGGTATGCCTCATTCCGACCACTATCGGCGGGCTACTCTCGGCGATTGGTATTGCGGGCATGGACCGCCTGGTGCAGTACAACGTGTTGGCCATGAGCGGCCGCGCGGTTGAAGCCGCAGGCGACGTGAACACGCTGCTGCTCGACAAGACCGGAACCATCACTCTGGGCAACCGCCAGGCAACCGAATTCTTGCCCGCTCCCGACGTCAGCCACGAACGGCTCGCCAACGCCGCGCAACTCTCGTCGCTCTCCGACGAAACGCCCGAGGGCCGGTCGATTGTTGTCCTTGCCAAGGAGAAATACAACCTGCGCGGACGCGATCTCGCCGGCACGCATACCGAGTTTGTTCCCTTTACCGCGCAGACCCGCATGAGCGGCGTCAACCTGCCCGGAACGCGGATCCGCAAGGGATCGGTTGACGCAATCGCGCGTTTCCTTGAAGAGCAGGGCTCGTCGCTGCCCCAAAAGGTGCGCGAGACCGTTGAAGAAGTGGCGCGGATGGGCGGTACGCCGCTGGTCGTGGCTGAGAACGGAGCGGCGCTGGGCGTGATCCACCTCAAAGACATCGTGAAGGGCGGCCTCAAGGATCGGTTGGCACGGCTGCGCGCCATGGGCATCCGCACCATCATGATCACCGGCGACAACCCGCTGACCGCGGCGGTGATTGCGCGCGAGGCCGGCGTGGACGATTTTCTAGCCGAGGCCAAGCCCAAGGACAAGATGGACCTGATCAAGCGCGAGCAGGGCAAGGGCAAGCTGGTGGCGATGACCGGCGACGGCACCAACGACGCGCCGGCGCTGGCCCAGGCCGATGTGGGCGTGGCCATGAACTCGGGTACGCAGGCCGCCAAGGAAGCCGGCAACATGGTCGACCTCGATTCGAACCCCACCAAGCTCATCGAAATCGTTGAGATCGGCAAGCAGCTGCTGATGACCCGCGGTGCGCTCACCACGTTCTCTATCGCCAACGACGTGGCCAAGTACTTCGCCATCATTCCGGCCATGTTTGCGGGCGTCTTCCCGGTCTTGAACGCACTCAATATCATGTTCCTGCATTCACCCCAGTCGGCGATTCTGTCGGCAGTCATCTTCAACGCCATCATTATCGTGGCTTTGATTCCGCTGGCGCTGAAGGGCGTGAAATACGAGCCCAAGGCCGCAGATGTGTTGCTGCGCAACAACCTGGTGATCTATGGCTTTGGCGGCATCATCATCCCGTTCATAGGCATCAAGGCCATTGACATGTGTCTGGTGTGGCTGCACCTGGCGTAGCAAGTCGCTGAAAGCTGCTTTTCGAGGAGATTTTCGAGGAGATTTGATCGTGCAATCCGGTTCAAAGTCATTGGCTGCTCACGAAGAATTCGCGCACAAGCCCACACATACTCAGGAAGCGTCGAGCGTGCATTCGGTCTGGAAGACCGCAATTCTGTTTACGCTCGTCACCACCGTGCTGTTAGGCATCGTCTATCCGCTGGTGATGACTGCGATTGCCGGGTTGCTCTTTCCGCACCAGGCCAACGGCAGCCTGATTCTACGCAACGGTCAGGTGGTCGGCTCAAAGCTGATCGCGCAGAGCTTTACCTCGGACCGCTACTTCCATCCCCGGCCCTCGGCCGCCGGCAATGGATACGACGCTACCAGCTCAGGCGGAACGAACCTGGCGCAATCGAACGCCAAGCTGGCCCAGCGCATCCAGGGCGACATTGACGCGCTCCAGAAGCAGAACCCCGGTAAACCGGTGCCCGTCGACATGGTCACGACTTCGGGCTCGGGACTTGATCCCGACATCACGCCCGACAACGCATACTACCAGGCGCCGCGCGTGGCCAAGGCGCGCGGAGTCTCCGAAGACAAAATCCGCGAACTCATTGGCCAGCATATCTCCCAGCGGCAGCTCGGCCTTTTCGGCGAGCCGCGTGTGAATGTCCTCGAGCTGAATCTTGCGCTCGACCAGATATCGAAATAGCGAAGCGGCTCCCCAGCCACACAAATGAGGGAAGGGAAAAACAGCCCTTCCCATTTTCTTTTTCGTACCCCGAAATTGTTATTGCCTGAATTCGCCCTGCCTCGGTATGGTTTCTGCGGAGGACTTCCCTATGAGCCGTCGCAAGATGTTCTGGGGCTCGATTCTAGCGCTTGGTTTCTTCTCCGCCGGTCTCTTGTTCGCGCAGCGGCCGCCTGCGCAAGACTGCAACGGCTCAGCCCATCCGGCCACGGCGCCAACCTCGCCCACTCGCTGACCTGCCGATCCCTGATCTCTGATCTCTGACTCCTGATCCCTGGCCTTACACGTCCCTCCGCCCCTCAATAAGCCCTCGCCAACGTGACGCAAATCACACATTTAGAAGAAGATCCACCGGAGATGAGGGAAATCTCCTGCAGGTTTTCGTGCAAAACTGTGCGCAACCTCCCCTGTCGGTCTTCGCAATCTATTGATTCTAGAGAGCCACAGTCTGGTGAAGAAATTGCATAAGTCTTGATAACTAGCAGATGTGTATTGATGTGCCGGGATGCGCGGGTCTGAGATCGCCGACTCTGCGCGTCCCGTCACGCCTACATGTGAATGGAGTGACCGAAGATCTCCGAATCACGCGGGCCTTTGAAAGGAACAAACCAAACAACTCGAATAAGGCTCTTCTTGGCCCCTCAAGGGACAACCTCCCGGTTGCAGAAATCCTGGACCTCCGGGGAGGCAGCTCGGAACCTGAATCGCAAGGAGACGAAATGAGATCAATTGTGCGTGGATTGCACGTTTTAATGGCAGTCGCGGTGGGTGTGGCGACTGCATTGCCCCTATCTGCCGCTACTATCGTAATCAAGAGCGATGCAACGAACCTTGGCGCCGCTAGCTCCAATGCGACAATTCCCGGAGATAGCAATACAACAGGACTGACTTTCACAGCGGTTGGAACAGACAACGAGGGAAGCTTCACCGCGCCACCGACTGGTTCGCCATTGGGCACGATTGTCGTTCAGGTTCCACCCGAATGTGGCTATTATTGCGGCCAAAATGGATTTGTCGAACAGACATTCACACTGCCCACAGGGGCAACCTCGATCATCCTATCCGGCGCTGCGAATGTCGACGACCAGGGATGGGCCTACCTGAATGGCAACCTCATCAGTGTTCTCAGCGGTGGTGGCGAGATTACCGAGTTTGGCAACGCTACCTTTTCCACTTCCGACGCAGCTTATTTCAACGTCGGCGGATTGAATACTCTTCTAATTGCCGACGACAATAGCGGCGGTGGACCGAGCGGAGTTGCGTACTTCGCGGACATCGAATACAGCACAGGCGTTACCCCCGAGCCAGATTCCTTCCTGCTGTTGGGCAGCGGTTTGGCCGGATTGGCCGGCACGTTGCGCCGTAGATTCATGCGCCGCTAGGTTGCGGGACATTACTTAACCGCGCAAGCCGGAACAGAAAGGCGCGGCAGACTCTCTTAATTCTGGGAGAGCGTGAGTAAATCGCGCTCTCCCTTTTCTTTGCGCAAGGCGACGGTCGGAGTCGCCAGAACCTTACTCTAAACTTCCCTCCGCCCTTCCAGAGCCCTCGCCATCGTCACTTCGTCGGCGTACTCAATGTCGCTGCCCGCGGGAACACCTGTGGCTATCCTGGTAATTCTCACCCGGAATCCGCGCAACGCAGTTGCAAGCCAATCGGCCGTCGCCTCGCCTTCCAGCGTGGGGCTGGTCGCCAGAATTACCTCGTCCACTTCGCCGCGCTCCACGCGGCCAACCAGCGTGCCGGTGCGCAACTGTTCGGGGCCGACGCCGTGCAGCGGCGAGAGCGTTCCGTGCAGCACGTGGTAGACCCCCTGGAAGGAGCGGGTGCGTTCAACGGCAGCGATGTTGGTGGGTTCTTCAACCACGCACACCACGCGCTGGTTGCGCGTGGGACTGGCGCAATAGGCGCAGGGATCGATGTCGGTGACGTTGTTGCAGATGGAACAGAGGCGCAGGCTGGCCTTCAGGTTGTGCACGGCCTCGGCCAGCGCGGCGGCGTCTTCGTCGCTCGAGCGCAGAATATGAAAGGCGTACCGCTGCGCGCTCTTGGCACCCACGCCGGGCAATTTCTTCAATTCTTCAATCAGCCGCGCCATCGGCTCGGCGTAACGGCTCAAGATCGCCTCCGTGTTTCTAATCCATCTCTCGTAATGGTGTGAGTGTGGGTGCCCCACCCTCGCGACGTTTTTGTTTTTGTCGCCAGGGTGGGAAAGCACAAAATCAAGCAGTCAGAGACCTAACTCATTCCCGGAATCTTCAGCCCGCCCAGCATGCCCTGCACGCTCGACTTGATTACCTCATCGGCCTTGCGGCCCGCCTCATTGACCGCGCCAACAATCAGGTCCTGGAGCATCTCCACGTCGGCCTGGCCGCCGCTCAAGGCAATCACGGCTGAGGGATCGATGCGCAGTTTGAGCAGTTCTTTTTTGCCGTTGAGGGTCGCCGTCACCGCGCCGCCGCCGCTGGATGCCTCAACCACTGACTCGGCCAGCTTGCGCTGCATCTCCTCCTGCATCTGGCCGGCCTGCGACAGCATCTCCTGAATTCTGAGCGGATTGAACATTTTGACTGCTCCTATCTCTAAGATTTCTCGCGCAGATCCACCACGCTGCGCACTTCGGCTTGGAAGATCTCACGCGCGCGCTGGACGATGGGATGAGCGAGAGCGGTTTCCTGAATACTCCCTGAGGCAACCACCGGCGCCGCAGTTGATGCCGATGCCGTGCCCGCGCCGGGCATAGCGGCGAACTTTGCCGGGCCGCCCATCCGTTGCAACTCCTGCCGGATGATCCTTTCGGCCGCAGGATTGACGGTGAGGCTCAGCATCTTTTTACCGATGCCGGGAACTTCAATGTGCAGGCCGGAGCCTTCCATCGACCACGCGGCCGTGCTCAGCAACTCCGCGGCCGATGCATGGCCGCCATTCGCAAGCGCTGCGATGACTGCATTGCGCAAAGTGTCAATGTCGGGGGCGTCAACGCCTGCCGGCTCGGTTTCGGGCGCCTTGGCCAAAGCGCCTTCGGTGATGGGCATCGGCGGCGCAACGGCCGTGGCCGGCTCCGCGGCTACGCTCTGCTTCAGGCCTGGGCCGGCGGTCAAGTTCGGCCCGGCGTTCCAGCTCGATTGGCTCGATTCAAACGGAGAAATGCTCCGCGAAGCCGGCGCAGCCTGGGCAGGCGCCGCCACATGCGCAGATCGCGGAGAGTTGGCTGGTGACCGTGGAGTGCTGGCCGGCGCCGATGTGATTCGTGTGCCCGCCGTTGCACCGCTCAGCAGCTCCTCGATCGGCAACAGGCGCTGCGCATGGATGAGCTTGAGCAGTCCCAGCTCTAGGTGCAGCCGCTGCTCCTGCCGGTAGTTCAGGTCGTCAAAGGTGCGCAGAACAATCTGCAAGTTTCGCGTCAGCTCTTCTTCAGTAAACAAAAGCGCCGAACGCACGGCGCGGGCGCGCTCGTCGGTCGAGATCTGCAGCAGCTCAGTCTGCTCGCCGCCCAGCTTGGCCATCAGCGAGTTGCGCAGGTAGCGGACCATCTGCCGTGACAGGGCCTGCGGGCTGTGGCCGGAGTTCAGCAGGACATTCAACTGCTCCATCAGCTCGGCGCTTTGACCGGCGGCGACGGCCTCAAGCAGCCGCTCAAAGACGGCATTCGGCACCGCGCCCATCAGCTCGCGAATCTGTGCGGCGTCGAGCATCGGCCGTCCGTTCTCGACCGGCGCGGAGGCAATCGCCTGGTCCATGATGCTGAGCGCGTCGCGCATGGAGCCATCGCCGGCTTCGGCAAGCAGCGCCAGAGCATCGTCCTCGGCGCCAACCTGCTCGGCCTCGGCGATCATCTTGAGCTGCGCCAATATGTCGTCGAACTTGACCGCATGAAAGCTGAAGTGCTGGCAGCGTGAGCGGATGGTCTGCGGAATATTCTCGGGCTCCGTGGTGGCCATCATGAAGATCACGTGCGCCGGCGGCTCTTCGAGCGTCTTCAACAGGGCATTGAAGGCCGCCTCGGTGATCTGGTGCGCCTCGTCGAGAATGTAGATTTTGTAGCGGTCGCGCGAAGGCGCGTACCGCGCCGCGTCGCGCAACTCGCGAATTTCGTCGATGCCGCGATTGGTGGCTGCATCGATCTCGATCACGTCAACGGCGTTGCCCTGGCGAATTTCGATGCAGGAGTCGCACACGCCGCAGGGCTCGGGCGTGGGCCGTTCCGCGCTTCCCACTTCATTTCGACAATTCAGAGCTTGAGCGAGGATGCGCGCGATGGTGGTTTTGCCAATGCCGCGATGGCCCGAAAAGATATAGCCGTGGGCAATCCGGTTCTGAGTGAGCGCGTTCAGCAGGGTTCGCGTCACGTGGTCCTGGCCGGCCACGTCGGCAAAGCGCTGCGGACGGTACTTGCGGGCCAGAACCTGGTAACCCATGATGGCTTGCTCTCCCTATATCCTGCGGCAGAAGTCCGGTTTTGAAAGGGCACGACTTTAGTCGTGCCGTAAAGTCTCAGAAATCAATCGGGCTTTAGCCCCTGAGGGGTGTTTTTTCAGAGATCTCGAATTGCACCACAGGCCCCTCAGGGCCGCGGGAAATGCGACGCGGCCTAAAGGCGATTGTATCGTTCCCGGCTGGAGACGCGGCGCGGCTCAACTACGGCGAGGCTGATGCTGATGTCGTTGAGCCATTCGGCGATCAGGTCTTCGTCGCCGGGGTCGAGAGCGTAGGCGTCGTTGAGCAGCAGAACCGTAGCCCAAACCACCAGGTCGCGCTCGGTGATCAGCTCGAACCGCTTGCGTTCAAGGGCATTGGCAATGTGCTCGCGGGTGATGACGATGCCCGGTTCGGGGACCTTGAAATTGCCGGTCGCTCGGCGCCTCTCTGTCTCGCCGGAGGCGGTCTTCTCCTTTGGCTCGAACTCGATCTCGAATACGCCTGCCAGTGAGGCGCGCAACTCGTCCAGGCCGGCTTCAAATAACGCAAACCGCCGCAACACCTCGAGCTGACTCGCAGTCAGCGCCGGCAGTTCGGATTCCTTCTTCAAATTCATCTCAATTCTTACGTCTGGACGCCGGTTATTTCCCGTTCCGCCGCGCCTTTTTCCTGCGGCTTTTCACCTCTTCGGCAGAGTACATGGTCCGGCGGCACTCCTTCGATCCGCAGTTGCAGTTGGCCTCGTCTTCGCCGCCGTCGTAAAGGCAATAGTCGTAGGTGATCTCCTCGCCCGCCTTGATGTGGCGGATGGCCACAATATAGACCCGGCCATCGATTTCCTCGGTCTCGCAGTTGGCGTCGCAACTGTGATTGATGAACATGGTCATGGAGTGGCCGTCGATGACCATCGAGCCGTCGCCCAGTCCAAACAGGTAGGTAACTGGCGATTTTTCATATAGCTTGTCGGCGTCTTCTTTGGTCAGCAGGTGGCCGGTGTACTCAGCCACGCGACTGCCTTTGCGGATCGGGGTCGTGGTATAACAGCCGGCGGCATGGATTGCCGAAGAGCGGATCATGAGTGCCATGCGGGTGAGCAGTCGTATCCTTGATAGTGGGATGTAAAACTTGCCGTATGGCCGCATCGTACCATTCAAGGGGGTGGAAAAAGAGACGGTGAGGTTGCTGACTGCAGCCGCGATGGTTCTTGCCTGGCTCGCGATGGCGGTGCCCCAGATACGTGCGCAGGCAAGTGCGCCGTCGCAGCCAGTCCCGGCCCAGAACCCTCCGGCGCAACCAGCGCAGCCCGCGAACAACCGGAATAAGCCGGCTACGCCGCCCGCGAACAGCAACAACCCATTCCCTGAGGATGAAACTACGGTCCCGGTAATGCCCGACCGGAGCACCATCACTCTCCCTGCGGATACTGGTGCGGTCAGCGGTTTGCTGCCGCTGCCGGGGTACGATCTCGATCCTGTGCACAGTCCCGATGACGGACCGCCGGCCGCCGATAGCAACTCGAGTTCGAGCCTTTCCGGGATTGACGCCATTGATCCCGAAGCCGACGCTGACGCCCAACCGGCCGGCAGGCATGGCAGGAGGCAGGAGGCGGATCAGCCGGAACATCAGGAAACGGCGGCTGAAGACGAGAGCGTGGGCAAGTATTATCTCGACACCAAGGACTGGAAGGCGGCCCTCTCACGCTTCGAGTCGGCCCTGGTGCTGGACCCCGAGAATCCAGACGTTTACTGGGGCCTCGCCGAGAGCGAGCGTCACCTGGGCCGGTTTGCCGAAGCGCGCCAGAACTACCAGAAGGTCATGGATTACGATCCCGGCAGCCATCACGCCAAGGATGCGGCTAAGGCGCTCAAGGCCCCCGAGATCGCCAATGCCAAGGCGTCTGCCGCTTCGCCGCAAGCAACTTCTCCGCCGCAATAGCTCCCTATAACTGCCTGTAAATAGAACAGAAAACTGTCCATCGGGGGGCGCCCAGCCCGTCAATCTACTTTCGATATTCCAAGTACCCGTTTTTGGGGATGGAAGCTTGACTCGAGTGGGCCTAAGCTCCTCGATATGGCCGCTGCTGCTGTCAACGCGTATTTTGAGTCTCTCCGGGCGCGTCGCGGAATGCAGGTCTCAGACCCGGCAGGCGAACTCACCCTCAATCTGGTTGCCAACGCCGCTACCAGCGAGCAAAAGGCGATCCTGGATGCGCTGCCCGTGCTCATCTTCCTCGAGCGGGAAGGCAAAATCGTGTTTGCCAATCGAGAGGCCAGGTTGACGATCGGCGAAGTTGACGGCGAGTGGACGGATCGACCCATCGAGGAGGTACTGTGGGGACTTTTGCCAGGAACGGCAGAGCCCCAGACGCGCCTGAAGGGTACGCGCCGCAGCCGCCCCTTCCACGCCACCATGCCGGTTTCCGGCAGCCGGATGATGCCGGTCGAAGGCACCTACTCCGTTGAGGGCGAATCACGGAGCGAGGCGGTGATTGTGGCCCATCCGAGCAGCCGCGAGCGAGCGCCGAAGTCGACTTTCATGGAAGACGTTTTGGCCAGCCTGCCCGAGGCGGTGGCGATCGAGCATGGTGGTCACATTCTCTACACGAATCCTGCGTTTACGCGGATGTTTGGGCGCCCGGCGGAGGGGGTTGAAGGTTGCAATATGAGCCAACTGGCGATGACGGAAGCGAGTCCCTTTGAGAACGCTGTGCTGGCTGCGCTGCTCGAAGAACATGGCAACGGCGGTTTTGCAGCCACCCTGAGCGGTCCGGTGATGAATCTGAGCGTGGAGGTTGCTCCGCTTATGGTGAACGGCGAGTTTGCCGGCCGTGTAGTCACGTTTCGCGAAGCTCCGAAATAGGATGGAGCCGGAAGCGGGCAGCTCGCTGAAGCGGTTGAGAATCGCTGGGGCGAGGGCGTCGTTCCGTTCCCGTGAAATGCGCGAAATGAAGACGCGCAAATGCCGCCCTCCGTTGTAGCATGAGCGCATGACGACCTCCAGGAAGGCCGCTCCGCGAAACCATCGAAAGAAAAAGCAGGCGCACAAGGAGCTGGTAATTGTCACCGGCATCTCCGGGGCTGGCAAGGCTTCGGCACTGAAAGCTTTTGAAGACCTTGGATTCCACTGCGTTGACAATCTGCCGCTGGAACTTTTGCCGCAATTCTCTGAACTGGTGAGCAAATCCACTGAGGTTGAGCGCGCCGCCATCGTGGTGGATGTGCGTGAAGGCCCCACCCTCGACCGCCTCCCCGAAATCCTGAAAGAGGTTAAGAAGCTGCTGACCACGCGCGTGGTGTTCCTTGACGCGCAGGACGCGGTGCTGGTTCGCCGGTATTCCGAGACGCGCCGGCCGCATCCGCTCGGGCGCTCTGAGACCGTATGGCGCTCGATCGTCGAAGAGCGGCAACTCCTCGACCCCATCCGTAACGTCGCCGACACGCTCATCGACACCTCGAACTTCAACGTCCATGAGCTGCGGGCGCACATCCAGTCGCGCATCGGACACGAAGATGAATCCAAGCACCTGCTGGTTTCGTGCCTCAGCTTCGGCTTCAAGAACGGCGTGCCGCTCGACGCCGACATGGTCTTCGATGTGCGCTTCCTCCCCAATCCCCACTTTGTCCCCGAGTTTCGCAAGAAGACCGGCCTCGATCCTAAGGTCGCGGCGTACGTGCGCGGCTTTCCGCAGAGCAGGGAGTTCCTGTCGAAGGTGACCGCAATGATGCTCTACCTGCTGCCGCACTACGTTGAAGAGGGCAAGAGCTACCTGACCGTGGCGTTTGGCTGCACCGGCGGCCAGCACCGCAGCGTGATGATGGCCGAAGAGGTCAAAAAGCGGCTCGTCAAGGCCGGCTATCAGGTGAAGGCCCTCCACCGCGACATGGTCAAGGCATAAGAAGTCTTGTATCACGGCACGAGTCGTAGCCCGCCCCGAGCGAAGTCAAAGGGTGCCGAAAAGGACAAGAAAAATTCCCGACCTGCCTCGTATCAGGGCACGAGCGGGCAACCCACCCAGCGGGTGGGCCGCGTGCCGAAAAGGGCAGAAAAGTACCTCGGGGCTTTAGGCCCTGCCATTCTCGCCCAGGCCCAACTCCCACTCACGCCTGTCATTTCGAGCGACGGACATTGGCACATTCGTGTCGATGTCCGGAGTCGAGAAATCTGCGGTTGCCTTTCACGCACCCCGCCTCTCGCCCAGCCACAACTTCCGGGTACCCCGCCGGCAGCTGCCAACATGCCGCGTCACTGGCGCCCTGCAGGCCTTGGGCGGCGCGGCTTTGGCTGGCCGGACCTGAGTTTTCTCTTTCCTGTCGTTGCACATTGCGATAGAGTGATTGCTCGCGCATCCATGAGATTGCGCGAGCAATGAGGAGACCTCATGCGCAAGACCTGAGTTTGGATCACGATGAGCTGTTGCCTGTTCGCTCTGGCAGTTTTTGCCTGGGGGCAAGCCGTCAGAAAACCCGGCCTTTGGGAGATGACCACCAACATGACCTGGCAGCAGTCGCCTGTGCCTCCAGGCATGACCATGCCCCAGGGCGCCAATTTACCCTTTAGCGTTACGACGCACACCTCGCAGGTTTGCCTGACCCAGGCGATGATCGACAAGTACGGCGCCCCGATGCCGCAGAGCCGCAACAGCGAATGCCAGATCAGCAACGTCGTGCTGCACCCAGCCAGCATGACCGCCGACTGGATTTGCAGCGGCAGGATGGCGGGCAAGGGAACCCTGGAATCCTCGTGGACCGATCCAAATCACGCCAAAGGTAAAGTTCACTTTGTCGGAGCGATGCAGATGGGGCCGAACACTAGGACAATCGAATACACCATCGAGTCCTCCTCCATCTACAAAGGCCCGGACTGCGGCAGTGTGCAGCCACAGCCTATGCCGAAAAACTAGCGCCGACGCAATCGCGGTTGTCCAACATCTCGATTTTGAGATGTGGAGAAGGTAACCTTCACGAACGGAAAAGTCAGCAATGCTGAATAGGGCGTCCGCGCGCCCGGGATTTATCGCGGAACCAGGAAATTGAAAGAGAGGAAAGAATTCGATGACTATGCCAATTCTTCACAGCATCATGAGGAATGTCTCCGCAGCGGTGATTCTTGCCACGCTCCTGGGGTTGGGGAGTATGGTCAGCGCAGCCGACAACAAAAAGCCGGCGCCGAAGGCCCCTGCCAAATCTGCGCCCGTCTCCCGGCCTGCCACCGGCGGGGCCATGACGCATGGACCGACCACCGGCGGTGCCACCATGCAGACGCACGGACCAACCACCGGCGGAGCCACCACGCAGACGCATGGACCGACCACCGGCGGTGCCACCATGCAGACGCACGGACCAACCACCGGCGGAGCCACGACGCATGGACCGACCACTGGCGGTGCCACCATGCAGACGCACGGACCAACGACCGGCGGAGCCACGACACATGGGCCAACCACCGGCGGGGCTACCACACACGGACCGACGACTGGCGGTGCCACCATGCAGACGCACGGACCAACCACCGGCGGAGCCACCACGCATGGACCAACGACTGGTGGGGCCACCACGCACGGACCGACCACTGGCGGTGCCACCATGCAGACGCACGGGCCAACCACCGGCGGAGCCACCACGCATGGGCCAACGACTGGTGGGGCCACCACGCACGGACCAACCACCGGCGGAGCTACCACGCATGGGCCAACGACAGGCGGGGCCACCACGCACGGGCCAACCACTGGTGGAGCTACCACGCATGGGCCAACGACTGGTGGGGCCACCACGCACGGACCAACCACTGGCGGAGCCACCACACATGGGCCAACCACCGGCGGAGCCACCATGCAGACGCACGGGCCGACGACTGGCGGAGCCACGACACATGGGCCAACCACCGGCGGGGCTACCACGCATGGACCAACCACTGGCGGAGCCACGACGCATGGACCAACCACTGGCGGAGCAACCACGCACGGGCCAACCACCGGCGGAGCCACGACGCACTGACCGACCACCGGGAGGGCGGCCCGCCCTTAGCCTTCAATCGCTCCACCGCAAACGAGGGGTGGGAATGCACGAACCTCGACCAACTTCGGTCCGAACCCGATCCTCGGTTGACGCATAATCGCCGATGCTCTCATAGGGGGTGGATTTGTACCGAAGTCCGCCCACCCCCCGCGATGCCCCGCGAGCCGCCCAAACACCGATCGCCTCGCTTCAATCCCGGTTCCTCGCAGTCCCTGACCCCTGACCACTGATCACTGCCCACCGTTCACCTTTCACTGTCCACCCTGTTTGCATCCAATTCCCCTCCTCTGCGGTACGCTGGAATCGGTCGAAGAAGGCTCTATGGTGTCAGAGCCTCAAATGAGGCGCAAAAACCGCCCGTAACCCCTTATTTATGAGGACTTTAGGTATATAAGCCCTTTGTTTTCAACGGGTTACGGCAAAAAGTAAAAGGTACAAGCGGCTGAAAACAAACCACTTAACCCGCAAAAGTGGGTATATATGGGGGGGTGCCTGGGCCGCTTGCCCCGGGACAGCTATCGATCTGCGCTAAGCTCGTCGAGCCAGCGCGTGAATGCTTCGGCGAATCTGGCATTCGAGGGTTGGCCGGGCGGCAGCCAGACAAACATCTTGCGCGAGGGCGTGTGCTCAAAGGCAGCGGTATCGATGGAGGTGCTGCCTGCCGCCGCGTTTGTCTGGGACGGCAGGAACCACAGGGACGGGATGGTGAGCCCGGCGGCCGCGGGCAGCAGACGGTAGCGGTCGCGCACCAGCAGGTGCGCGGGAACCGTCCTTGCGCGCCCGTCGGCGAAGATGGGCCTGGTTGCGTCAGTGAGCGGCGAATCCACCATAACGCCAGCCAGCTCATGGTGCGCATCGGCAAACTCAAGCGCCAGGTTCGCGCCAAGGTCCTTGCCGTGGACCACGATCGAGTGCGGATCGATGTGGCGTGTTTCAGTGAGGTAATCGAGCGCCCAGCCGGCGTCTTCGAGCCAGTGAGCTTCGCTGGGGTGAGCAGGCTTGCTTTGCCCGTATCCGCGGTAGTCGAAGGCAAAGACGTTCACGCCGGCTTGGTGAAGCTGGGCGAGCGCTGAAATCGTATCGCCAAGGTTGCCGTCCTGGCCGTGGAGATAGAGAACCGTGTGGCGGCTGTGACGCGAGCCTGGAGCCGCGGGAATCCACCATCCGCTGAGCTGCGGGACGCCGTCGGCAGTAACGGCAAAGCCGATGGGATCGAATGCGAGTCCGGCGCTCGCAGGCGTCTGGGCCACCGTCGATACCGGATGGTAGAGCAGTTGCCAGTTCCCCTGCCAGAAGAGCAGGCACAGAACCAGCCAGACGCAAACTGCGGCAGCCGCCACAACGCCGGCAACCGCGCCCAGGATCCAGCGGCCCGGGACCGTGGGTGGCGCGGGCCGCGCGGGGCTGTTGGCTTTGGCGCGCGCGCCAGCCGCGCTGTGCGTATTCGCTTGGGATTTGGCTTTCTTGCGCGGCATTCGAGGGCAGAGGACCCGGCTGCCGGTCCTGTATCTATGCTAACTGGCGGCGGGCCCGGTGTTCATCCGATGGGCTGCACCGCGCCCCGGCCCACGATCTGCTCGACGCGCTCAACCCAGGTGCGATCGGCGGCGACGCTCAGGCCCTCGGGCTCGAGAATCACCGCGTACTCGCCCTTCTTTTCAAGCTGGAGCATCACTTTGCCGGGCCCCGGCGCGGCATCTGATGCGCTCTTGAGCTCAGCGAGCAGTTGCTCGGTGGCGCGGTCGAGGTTGATGCGGATGCGCAGGCCGGTGGGCAGCTTGACCTGCACCTCTTCAAGCGCCTGGATGGTTACAAGCGAGAGCTTCGGAGCCGATTCGTCGTCGCCCGAGAGCACCCCGCGGATCAGCACCGGCGCTTCGATCCTGAGCGAGGCCGCCAGCCGCTCGTAGTCGCGCGGGAAAGCTATCAACTCGATCGTCCCGGTCGCGTCTTCGAGCATCGCTTGCGCGTATAGCTTCTGATCGCGGCGCGTCTTCTGCACGCGCAGTCCGTGCATGATTCCGGCCACGATGATCTCGTCGGCCGGATCGCTTTGCCCGCCCCAGCGCCGCTCCGGCGGCTTGCGCTCCAGAGCTTCGGCAATGGTGATGACGCCGGTGAGGTTGCGCAGCTTCTCAGCATACCGGTCGAGCGGATGCCCGGAGACGAAGAAGCCCAGCACTTCTTTTTCATTGGCCAGGCGCACGCTCTCCTCCCAGTCGGGAGCCGCGGGCAATTCGTCGCCGTTGCGGCCGCGCGCCGGCGTCTCGTCAAACAGTCCGAAGAGTCCGGATTGCCCGGCCGCGGCATCCTTCTGCGTCTTCTGCGCGCGCTCCATCGCCTTGTCGACGGCCGCGGTCAACTGCCCGCGGGTGCCCAGCGAGTCAAGCGCGCCGGCCTTGATGAGCGATTCGATCACGCGCTTGTTCATCACGCGCAGATCGACCTTCTCGCAGAACTCCCAGAAGCTCTTGAAGCGGCCGCCAACCTCGGCGCGCGCCTTCATGATGGACTCGATGGCGTTGCCGCCAACATTCTTTACCGCGGCCAGGCCAAAACGAATGGCCTCGCCGTGCGGCGTAAACTGCGCGCCTGAGACCTGCACGTCTGGCGGCTCGACGGCAATGCCCATCTCGCGGCACTCGCCGATGTACTTCACCACGTTGTCGGGCTTTGAGATTTCAGAGGTCAACAGCGCGGCCATGAATTCAATCGGGTAATGCGTTTTGAGATAAGCCGTCTGGTACGCCACCAGGGCGTAGGCCGCCGAGTGCGATTTATTGAAGCCGTAGCCTGAAAACTTCTCCATCTGGTCGAAGATTTCGCCCACCGCGGCACTGGGATAACCCAGCGCAGCCGCGCCCGTTACGAACCGGTCGCGCTGTTCGGCCATTGCCTCTTTGTTCTTCTTTCCCATCGCGCGCCGCAGCAGGTCTGCTTCGCCGAGGCTGTAGCTAGCCAGCACGTTGGCGATGCGCATTACCTGTTCCTGGTAGACGATCACGCCCAGCGAGTCCTTCAGGATCGCTTCGAGGGGCGGCAGCAGATACTCCACCTTCCTGCGGCCCCACTTGCGCTCGACGAAGTCTTCGATCATGTCCATGGGGCCGGGACGGTAAAGCGCGTTCAACTGGGTCAATTCCTCGACCGTGTCGGGTTTGTAGCGGCGCAGAATGTCGCGCATGCCCGGCGACTCAAACTGGAAGACGCCCGAGGTGAGCGCGGAGTGAAAGACCCTGTGGAAGGTCTCGGGATCGTCCATGGGGATGGTCTCGATGTCGAGCTTTTCGCCGCGGTTTTTCTCGATGAGCTTGATGCAGTCGACGATGACGGTGAGCGTGGCCAGGCCGAGGAAGTCCATCTTGAGAAGGCCCATCTTCTCAACCGACTTCATATCGTAGGCGGTGACGATTTCGTCGTTCTTGGTCTTGTTGAGTGGAACGAGCTCGATCAACGGGCGCGGCGCAATCACCACCGCGGAAGCGTGCACGCCCGAGCCACGAACCAGCCCTTCAAGCTTCTTGGCGGTGTCGATAAGCTCATGCACCTGCTTGTCGTTTTCGTAGGCCTTCAGCAGGTCGGGCGATTCCTCAAGGGCCTTGTCGATGGTCATGCCGACCGTGGCCGGAATCAGCTTGGCGATGCGGTCCACGTCGCCGTAGGGCATGTCGAGCGCGCGTCCGCAGTCCTTGATGGCCGCCTTGGCTGCCATGGTGTTGAAGGTGATGATCTGCGCCACCTGCTCGCGGCCGTACTTGCGCGTCACGTAGTCGATGACCTCGCCGCGGCGATTCATGCAGAAGTCCACGTCGATATCGGGCATAGTCACGCGTTCGGGATTGAGAAAGCGCTCGAAGAGCAGCACATTCTGCAGCGGATCGATATTGGTGATCTCCATGACGTAGGCCACCAGCGAGCCGGTCGCCGAACCGCGCCCGGGTCCGACGGGTATGCCATTGTCGCGTGCGTACTTGATGAAATCCCAGACGATGAGGAAGTAGCCCGGGTACTTCATCTGCTTGATGATGCCGATCTCGTAGTTGAGCCGCGCCTCGTACTCTTCAGGCGTTGACCGGCGCACGCCGCGCAGTTCCAGTTGCCGCACCGAGGTCCCAAGCCTCTTCTTGAGCCCCTCGCGGCAAACGTGCTCAAAGTAGCTGTCGATGGTGTGGCCCGCCGGAACAGCGAATTCGGGAAAGGAGTTCTCGACCGGCTTCAGCTTCAGGTTGCAGCGCTCGGCAATCTCTGTGGTGCGCTCGAGAACTGCGGGCGAATCGGGGAAGAGCCGTGACATTTCGTCGGCGCTCTTCACAAAAAACTGGTCGCTGTCGAATTTAAAGCGGTTGGTCTCGTGAATCTTGGCGCCGGTTTGCACGCACAGCATTACATCGTGGGCGTGCGAGTCTTCGCCGCACAGGTAGTGCGAGTCGTTGGTGGCCACCAGGGGAATGCCGAGCTCGCGCTCGAGGCGGAAGAGGTCGGCCTGGATCTTCTTTTCTTCGGCCAGCCCCTGGTCCTGAATCTCGAGGTAGAAGTTGCCCTTGCCGAAGATGTCCTGGTACTGCCCGGCTGAGGCTTTCGCCCTTTCGTACTCGCCGGCCACAAGAGCCTCGCAGAGTTCGCCGCTCAGGCAGCCGGAGAAACCGATGAGCCCCTTCGCATTCTCGGCCAGGTACTTCTTGCTGACGCGGGGGCGGCGGTAGAAACCGTGCAGGCTGGCCTCGCTGGTGAGCCGGATGAGGTTCCGATAGCCCTCTTCGTTCTCGGCCAGCACCAGCAGGTGGTTGTACTGGTCGTTAGGGGTCTCGGCGCGATGGTCCTCGGCCTTGCACACGTAAAGCTCGCAGCCGAGGATGGGCTTGATGCCTTTCTCCTTGGCCGCGTTGAAGAAATGCACCGCGCCGTAGATGTTGCCGTGGTCGGTCATGGCCACGGCCTTCTGGCCGAGCTTCGCCACGCGATCGACGAGCTTGTAGACGTCGCACGCGCCGTCCAGCAGCGAGTATTCGGTATGCAGATGGAGGTGGGTGAATTCGGACATGACTAGATTGATTCTATAGACGGGGGCGGCTCGGCGCCTCAGCTAATGACCGGTTGAAATCCAGCCACCCTGAGGAAAACGCCGCAAAATGAGTGACTCGGCGGAGAGTACAATTCGTGTGAAAGGAAGGCCCCATGCCAGAGGAAGTCACACCAAAAAAGCACTCTAGGAAGGGCATGGTTTTGATTCCCGTGGCAATCGCTGCGGTGGTTCTGGTCGGGACTTTGATCTACCAGGGCCTCGACTTGAACGGAGCAAGAGCACGCAAGACAGCCGACGACATTCGTGGGCTTAATAATGAGATAGAAGCATCCACCCGTTCTATAAATCCGCATTGCTGCGGTTGGAAGCCTCATTGGGAGGACTCCGGTACCTCTACCAATGCGATTGACGGGACCAGGACCGAGTTCCTAACCACCGAATCGGTCGATCCGGAGGGAGTAGATTCTGGATCGATGCGATACGCTGAATTGAGAATCTGCTTCGAAAACGGAAAGCTCTGCGGAGGGAAGAGCATCGGAGTCGGAGTCGAGGTCCATGAAATGGTCGCACCACTCGACGACGATTCTGAATACAGCACCGCGACCCGATTAAAGTTTGACGACGAAAAGCTCCTCCGCGAAATTTGGGGCATTTCAGACGATCACGACATGCTTTTCCCACACGGACGAGAGACCACATTCGTTACTCAACTCACCCAGCACAACAAGCTAGTGCTGGAATTCAGCTACTACGAAAAGGCACCACGATCCGTTACTTTTGACCTTTCCGGCTTGGCTGACAAAATGAAATCAGAAAATCTCGTGGTGCAACAAGCGACGAAGGCCGGCGGCAAGGCTCGGTAGCCTTCTTGCAGTTGAAAGAGGAAGGTTGGCATATGGTGCGGTGTATTGTATGCGGATGTTCTCGATTGGACCCCAAGGGGGTAATGTGCGCTCTATGCGGCGGAGCACCTGGCGTCCGCTCAGAACAGTGCTACATCGCCGAAGACACAAAGGCGAAACTGCTGGCGCACGCCGAAGATTTGAAGACCTTTGGTGTGACTCTTGAAGAATATCGGCCGATCCAAAAGAGCGCTGGCGACAAGATAGCTATGATAGGGCTGGCTCTCCAAGTTGCAGAGTCGCTAAAGCCGGGTATTCTCCGTGCACTCATTCTGTACTTGCGGGAGATTGCGATCCCGAAGGAAGATATTCTCCGCCTTCGACTGGATGAGCCCGAACAGGTTTCCGAGGTGCTAAACGGAGAGGGCTCTAAGAATCACCACCCGGATGGTGCCAGGGAATGACTTCGTGGTTCTCGCCGTCGGCAGGTGGCCCAATTCCACGTTCAACTCAGCACGAAAATGGGTGCCCCAGGTCCGGATTGTCTGACCCGGGATGGCAAATGCACTTCAGAGAATCAGTACGTATCCTCCCGCCGCAGCCCGCAATACAACAGCACCACCTCGCGTTCCGCTATGTCATAGCGGAACCGGAATCTCCCCGAGCGCAGCCGGTACTGGCCCTCTCCCGCCGAAACTCCTTGCAGCTTCTTGATCGCGCACTTGCCGCTCTTGTTGTACGGGTCCAGGGAGAGGATCGAGATCGCCTCTTCGAACCGGTCCACAAGGTCAGGGTGCCTGGGCGCCAGCTTCTTCATGAGCCGGTCGAAGTGCGAAGTCGTGAGAACGGAGTACGCGGGCGCGTTCATGGGCAGGGTCGAGCTATGCTGTCTTTCTAGCGGGGCTCCGCTTCAACTCAGCCAGCAGTTCAGTGGCGGCTCGCGTCTTGCCGGCCCCCCGATCCTTACGGCTTGCGGCGATTGACGCCTTGACTTTTGGGGCGCGCAACTCCAGATAGTCTTCCAGTTCGTCCGCCGCCATGATGCCGATGACGGGAATCCCGTCCTTCTCAAGAATGAAATATTCGTTGCCGTTGTGCGCCCGTCGGGCAATCTGCCCCAAGTTGATGCGCGCCTTAGTGATGGGAAGCCGGTTGATCGTGGTCATTGATGAATATTGATTAACCTCAATCAAATGGTACCACGAGATTTGATCGGCGGCGGCATCGATTTCAGACTCCTCTCGGCGTGTCGCTTTCCCCGCCTGCTTTACAGCCGGACCACCGCCACGCCAATGACTGCCTCGTCGCGGGCGGAGGCTGTTTTCCCATCGTGGCCAGAGATTCCGATGGGGACAGTACATATGTCCCTGCCGATCCGTCGCCGGATTTCGGATGACACGTCTGCCTGTGCGTAACTAATATGTAACGACAGGTGAAAACCCTATGCACGGCTCGACTAAGAGAGAATTCAGCAAGGGCGAAGTCCTCATGCGCGAAGGCGAACGCGGAGAGTGCGCCTACATTATCGAATCGGGCAATGTGGAGATCCTGGTGCAGCGCGACGGCCAGATTCTGCAGATAGGCACCCGCGGCTCCGGCTCATTGCTGGGCGAGATGGCGATGATCGACGACAAGCCGCGCACGGCCACGGTGCGCGCCCTTGAAGACTGCACGGCCATCGAGATTACCCGCGAGGATTTTGCCCACCGGGTTGAGAGCGCCGACCCCGTTCTGAAGATGGTGATGCGGATTGTGACCTCGCGCTACCGCGACATGATCGCACGGACTGAGGCCATGCGCGTGCTGCCGGCCTCGCCGGCCGCCGAGGCCGCTGAAAAGAGCGACTCAAACAGCGAAACCGCGCTCAGCACCATCCGGCTCAATAATGAGCTGAAAGAAGCGTTGGAAAAGGACCAGCTTATGCTCTTCTACCAGCCGATCATCGACATCCAGAACATGAAGATCGGTGGTTTTGAGGGGTTGATGCGCTGGAAGCATCCGGTAAACGGCATGATTTCGCCGGGCGTTTTCATTCCGGTCGCCGAAGACAGCGGCCTGATCACCGAGCTCTCGCGGCTGGCGCTGGAGTTGGCCTGCGGTGCCGCGATAAAGCTCCAAGCGGCGGCCTCAAAGGACCTTGTTGGGCCAGAGCCGATCTTTATCGGCGTGAATTTCTCGGCTAAGGATTTTTCAGCGATAGATCTGCCCGCCCTTCTGAAGGCGGCCATTGAAGAAAAGGAATTGAATCCGCTGCAGATCCATCTCGAGATCGTGGAGTCGCTCTTGATGGAGGCACCCGAGAAAGCGCGCGCTGTGCTCGAAAAGTGCCGGGAGATCGGCATCAACATCTCGATCGACGACTTCGGCTCGGGTTACTCGTCTCTCAGCTATCTTCATTTCTTTCCCATCGATACGCTCAAGATCGACCAGAGCTTCATCCGCACGCTATCAAAGGACCAGGGCAGCAAGGTGCTGGTGAAGGCCATCATCGGGCTTGCGCACAACCTTGGCATGAAGGTGATTGCCGAAGGAGTTGAAACGGCGGCCGACGCCGAATACCTGCGCTCGCAGGGCTGTGAGTACATCCAGGGCTACTTCTTCTCGAAGCCGCTGGCTTTTGAAGCGGCATCGGAGTTTGTGCAGAAGTGGCAACCGCCAAGCTTCTAAGGAATTCCTGCTACTTTTGAGCACGGAAGAATTGCAGAAAAACGGCCGAATCGAGATCAATCAGGCCGTTTCAGGGGCAAAATCGCTCATGAATGTAACAGCCTTTCTTGTTGTTGCATTTCGCCAACTGATTTATTTATCAGATCCTTATTGAACTCTTCCCCTATTACGTTTTTAGTTATCTCCATAGGGGGTGGGGGATTATGTTTCTAGTCAACACGGAGTAAGGAGTAGTAACCGGAGAGTAACAGGGCGCCGGACTGAGATGGAAGGTCATGCATCTCCAGTGTGCAGGAAAGACTGGAGATTAAATGCAATGCAGCGGAGTCGGGAAGTGAGCGGGCTGTTGATCGCGAGCGTTCTCTCCCAATCTCGCCATCTCCGCGCAGAGTAAAGTAAGAGAGAGCAGACCGATGCCCGGATGGCGAAATTGGCAGACGCAGCGGACTTAAAATCCGCAGACCCTAACGGGTCGTGGGGGTTCAAGTCCCCCTCTGGGCACCATATAAGATATTGAAAATAATAGAAGTTAAGCTAGCAATCCAATTGAGTTTATTGCAGGGTTTGCGTCTCTGGAGCGGCCATCGTGACCATTTCGTGATTTTGTTGGGCTTGAGTGGCTACTTCGCTCTGCTGTAGCTTCCGAATGGCGTCCGCGATATCGGTACGGCTCACAATCGCATTAAGCGCGAACACGCTGCGCGTCCGCCAGCCGCCCGATCTTTATGATTACCGTCTATGGGATTCCAGCTCGCCGCGGCTTACGGGCCGTGGTTGCAGAGCATTGCTCTGGACATCTCCCTGAGCCAGATACGGCTCTCGGTACCGAGTTGAGACTGTCAGAGCAGTGTGGCCTCAAGTGGGATGCAATTGATTCTCGGCGCAAGGAGATTCGGCTACAGAAGACGAAGAATCACAGCGGGCGTTCCATTCCTATGAATGCCGAGGTCCTAAGCGCGTTTGAGCTTCTCCGAGCGCAAGCTGGCCGAGAGCAGGGAAGAGTGGTTGATACTGCGAACCTCCGGGAGTGGTTCGCGTGCGCTTTCGAGAAGGCCATGATCAAGAACTTTCGCTGGCATGACTGCCGTGATCGCTTTTGTTCAAAACTAGCGATGAAGGGCGTCAACCTGAAGGCGATTCAAACGCTCGCCGGCCACAAAACGATAGCGATGAGTGCCCGCTATGCTCACCTGTCTCCGGATGTGATAACTGCGGCATTCGAGAGAATGGTCGGCACTCTTACTGCCTGATCCAACAGTCACCAAAAGCAGAAGGCCCCTGAGTTAAGGTTCTCAGATGGCCATTAAACTGCTTAGAATTTTTAACTTGAATGGTGCGCCCGGAGAGATTCGAACTCCCGACCTACTGATTCGTAGTCAGTCGCTCTATCCAGCTGAGCTACGGGCGCACTGGATCAGGAACTTAGATAGATTAGCAGGGATAAAGCGGTGGCGCAATACGGGTTGTGGATGTGTTCGAGGCGCGGTTCCCAAGCCCGTCTGAGGCTCTGGCTCGGGCGGTTCCGGCGCTGGCGTGAGGAGTCTGGGGCTGGCGGAAGAGATCGCCGCAGCATTGCCAGGGCCCGGCACCGGGGATGCGGCCGTAAGGGCAAGGACGGTCAGGAATTCTCCGCAGCAGAAGCCGTGGTTTTTCACCAAGAACGCACAGGTCAAACCTCTAGCCAACCGCAGTCAGTTGTGTTAATGTACTGGTTTGCCAGCCTCGCGGATTGCGCAATAAGAGCAACAGCATCAGGCAGTTGGAGCAGGGTTGAGGCGGCGGAAGCAGAAACGGAATGCCCGATTACATTTATCTCCTGGAAAACCGGCTCTCGGCTGACCAGCGCCATGCGCTTGACAGACTCAGGGAAGCCGCCCGGGTCGCGGGCACGATCCTGTTTTTGACCGGAGGCGCGGTCCGGGACCTGACGAGCGGCCACGCCGTGCGCGAGCTTGAAGTTGCAGTTCAGATAAATGCGCTCAAGCTGAAGAAAACATTGGAAAAACTCGGTGCCAAAGTATGGGGCGAGGATGAGGCTTCGCGCACTCTTTATCTGTGTTTCCCCGGTACGGTTCGCGTTGACCTGGTAAGTGCGCACCGGGTGGAGTATCCCAAGCCCGCCAAGCCGGTTTTTCATCAGGCTTCGATTCAGGAAGATCTTCGCCGCCGCGACTTTACGGTAAATTCCATGGCGATCTCGCTCAACGAAGGCTCGTTCGGACTGCTCATGGATCCGCTGAACGGCGCCGCTGACATCGAATCGCGGACATTGAGATTGGTTTCGAACTACGGGTTCCTCGAGGAACCGTCGCTGCTGATCAGGGCCACGCGGTACAAGGCGCGCCTGGGCTGGGAGATGGATCAGCGGACGATGTCTCGATATGAATACGCCAAGGGCGAGGGCGTGATTGAGCTGTTGTCGGCCCACGCCCGCAGCATGGAGCTGGAGCAGATTGGCCACGAGGAAGACGGCCTGAAGGTGCTGCGCGCGCTCGACGCCGAGGGCTGGATGAAAGCGTTGTTCCCAGCGTGGACGCCGGCCAAGGCAGACGAAGAGAAGTTGAAGGCGCTGCATGACCTGGCTGTGGAACTGCTGATGCAGGGTGTTCATGCCGACATGTCGGCGGCGCAAATGCAGTTGCTGACGGCAAAGGTCGCGCCCAGGGACCTGAGCGCGCTGAAGAAGTCGATGCTGCGCCCCGGCTTTGTTGAGGAGTGGAACGATCTGGATGCGATTGCCGCCGGATTTGCCAAGGTTCTGCTCGCGAAGCAGAATGCTGCCCCGTCGGCCGGATTCAAGCTATTCACAAGCTATGATCCAGAAGCGGTTCTGTGGCTTGGGTTTACCAGTAAAGCTGCGGCGGTGCGCGAGCGCTACGAACAGTTTCTCAAGGTGTGGCCCGAAGCCCGCCAGCGGATTCCCTACGCGCTGATGCAGGAGATGCGGATTACGCCCGAGCTGCCGGGATACAGCGAACTGGTACAGACGATCTTCCTGGAATTGATCGATGGCAAGCTGACCACGCCCGAGGAGATGCGTGCGTACCTCGAGCCGCATTCGCCGCCAGCTCCTCCCCCGCCGGTAAGCGTGAAGCGCACCCGCGCCAAACGGGGCGCCGAGGCGCGGATCAAGGAACGCGCCCTGGAGGAAGAGGAAGAGGGCGAGGAAACGCTGGGCGGTGACGAAGATCTGGACGACCTTGGCGCGGAAGAGGAAGAGATCGAGCTCGGGATCGGCAGCGGGGATCTGGACGAGGAGGTAGTTGAAGGGGCCGAGGAGGAAGAAGCCGAGGAAGCTGAGGAAGACGAAGAGGCCTCGTCCAAGACGCCCGCCAAGAAGACGGCTGAACCCAAGGCTGCGAAAGCGGCCGTGAAAGCGCCGGCAATAGCTGCTGCGCCGAATGCTGAGCCGGCGGCAAAGCCGGAACCGGCGGCCGTGAAGCCCGCAGCAAAGAAGCCGTCTGCTCCGGCCAAGCCTGCAGTTCCAGCTCCGGCAAAGCCCGATGTAGCGCCAGTTGCCAAATCAGCTGCCCAAGCGAAGGCTGCGACACAAGTCAGGAGGCCAGCCAAGCCTCAAGTGCCGGCCAAGGCCGCAGCCAAAACGCCGGTTCGACCTGCAAAAGCAGCCAAGCCGGTCGCAAAGCCGATTGCAAAAAAGGACGCTGCCAAGAGTCCCGCCAAGACCGCTCCCGCCAAACCCGCAAAGGGCAAAGCGCCGGCGGCGGCGCCAGCCAAGAGTGCGAAGCCGGCCGCGAAGAAACAGGTTCCCAAGCCGACCTTAAAGAAAAAGAAGCGGTAACGGCGGTCTTACGCGCAAAGCGGATCGAGAAGCGCGCTTGGTGCGAGATCGCGCACGGATGTAAAGGCCTTTTTGTTGTTACATTTAGCCAACTGATTGCAAACGGGGAACCCACGGCTCTGCCGGGGTGGCAGTCGGTGTTTGACATCTACGGGAGACGCCCCTTGTTTGTGTTTTTCTTTTTTTCGCAAAAGAGCCGATAGGACGCGTGAAACCGTCTAGCGCCGTCCCCATGGGACTCCGGAGTCTTGTTGGCTGCGCTAACCCCACGCCGAGGCGTTGAGCTAACAACCACTGCGTCTCCGGCGCGGGGCGACAGGTTGCTGTTGGTCGGAGTGCTCCGGCCCAGGCCCCTTTCGATGGACCACCAACCATAAAGCCTCCGGCTCTGCCGGAGGATACCTACTACGGCATTTTCGGAAATGGTGTAGCCCTTGGAAACTTTGCGCAAGGTCGGCGCTCCTTGGGGTCGCGTCGACTTATCCCCGTGCTTTCGGTCTACAGTTTTTCCGAAAACGCTATAACAGGCTCCAAGCCTAGAAGTGGATCTTGATTCGCGCAGCGGGTGCACCCACCGTGCTGCCGCCCGTGCTGATGTTGGTTGAGCTGCTCGAAGTTTGCTGCACAGCTACAACAGCGACGATTGCGGCGACAACTGCCAATCCGGCGATCAGCGTCGCCCCGTGCATCCCGAGGAAGTGCATCGGAGGCTTGGTTGGATGGGGATTTGCCGGCGTCGCGTTGGGAATCACATTCGTTTCGTTGATGGTGGTGCTGGTAGTCAGGCCGTCTTTCGACGCGGTGATCTGAAGCTGCCAGGTGCCCTTGACCTGATTCATGACCAATCCCGAGGCGCGAGCCACGCCGTTGGAGTTGGTTAGCACCGTGAGATTGGAGGCTCCGTTGGCAAATGCGGCTCCAGCGCCGCCGGCGGCGGGATGAATGGCGAAGAGCACGGCTGCGCCGGCCAGAGGCTTGTGATTCTCATCCTGTACCTGCACGATGGGCTCGCGAGCAGTGCGTTCGCTGATGTTGTTCAGCGGCGCTTCATCGTCGAGGATGACGATCTGGAGGGACTTGGGCGGGGGAGCGGTTTCCTGCGCCCCGAGCGGCAGGGCGGGTTCCAGCACCAGCAGCGCGATTGCCAGCAGCGCGACCAGGCGCCCGCTGATTCCTGATTCAGTGATTTTGGCCATAGGGCATTTCATCCTAGTTTGCGCTCACTGCGCGGTCACTTGATTCGATTGGCCGACTGAGTTGGTCAGAACGACACTGACGCTGCCGACGGCTGAGGCGTTGCTACTCAAGTTGAACACCTGCGAATAAGAGAACGAGCTTCCGAATTGCGCCGAGGTGTCGCTTGCATACCAGGCGGTGAATTCAGAGGAAACGTCGACGTTGATCTCGGGATTGGAGATGCTCGACCCCGAAGCAGGCGTAAAGTCGAACGTGGCAAGGGTCACGTTGTCCGCGCTCGAGTAGCCCTGGATATTGACGGTGAGAGTGCTGCCGCTGCGCGTGAGCGTAACGCTGGTGATGACCGGCGCGGCGTTAGGTACGGCCACGACGACCGGCACAACGCTTGGGGGCACGATGTCCACGCCGTTGGCCTGCAGCGTCAGCGTCACGGTGATAGTGGCAGAGAGTGTACCGGTCTGGATCTGGATGGTCGGCGTGGTGGTGGAACCAGCAGGAATAGTGAAGTTGAACGTCGTTCCTCCGGTGGAGAACTGCACCGATGGATCGGTCGGCCCTCCCGGTGTGAGCGGATCGACGATCAGAGTCATGGTTCCCTGAATTGCCAGCGGGTAGGACTGCGACATGATCAGGTTTAGGGTTGGCTGCTCGCCCGGCGCCGCGGTGCTGGGGCCGCTGAATGTGATTTCGAGGTTCGGCAGCGTGACCGTAAAGGTGACCGATGTGGTGGTGACATTTTTCACCGGATCGAAGACCGTGATGTTCCCGGCAGAAAGCTGCTGGAAGAAGCTGGCCGGAATCTGGGCGGTCAACTGCGTCGGGCTCGTATACGAACTGGAGATCGCTGTTCCGTTAAGCTCGACGATCGAGCTCTGCGTGAACCCGGTGCCGGTGAGGGTGACGGTGGTAATTCCCGAACCGTAAGACGCGCTGTTGGGAGAAATCGACGTGAGCGTGAAGCCGGCGATCACATTCACGGTGGTGGTGGCCGTGGCTGTAGCGTAGTCGGTGCTGTCGGTCGGGGCGTAGGTGACGCTCAGGGTCTGCGTGCCGACAGGCAGAATTGTGCCCGCAGCCGGAGTGTAGGTAAACGTGCCGCCGGAGGGCGTGGCCGTGGCGTCGAGCTGCGTCGAGCTGAGCGCCGTGCCGTAGCTCATGTTGCCCGGGCTCGGCCAGGTGATAACCGGAGTTGCCTGATTCACCTGAATAGTGACGGACCCGCTGGCAGCGGTGTAGTCAGTGGTGTCAGTCGGCGCAAAGCTGACATTGAGCGGGTGCGAGCCGGCGGTTAACGTGGTTCCGGCAGCCGGAGTGTAAGTGAAAGTTCCGGCCGTAGACGCGGTTGCGTCGAGCTGCGTGGCGCTCAATGCGGTGCCATAGGTGATCGCCGACGGGGCGGCCCAAGTGATGACCGGCGCGGCCTGGTTCACCTGGATGGAGACGCTGGCCGCCGAACTCTGGTAGTCGGTGCTGTCGGTCGGTGCAAAGGTAACACCGAGGGTGTGCGCGCCGGCGGTGAGCACCGTACCGGCGGCCGGATTGTAAATGAATGTCCCTGGTACAGACGCTGTTGCGTCGAGCTGCGTGGCGCTCAATGCCGTGCCATAGGTGATTGCAGACGGGGCGGCCCAGGTGATGGTGCTGGCTGTCTGGTTCACCTGGATCGTCACAGTGGCCGTTGTTGTGGCGTAATCGGTGCCGTCGGTGGGCGCAAATGTGACGGAGAGCGAGTGAATGCCTGCGGTGAGCACGGTTCCCGACGCAGGGTTGTAGGTGAATGTGCCGGGAACCGAGGCCGTAGCATCAAGCTGGGTCGCGCTCAGAGCCGTGCCGTAGGCGATAGCCGCTGGCGTCGCCCAGGTGATGGTGGGTGTGGCCTGACTCACGGTGATGTTCACCGTGGCCGATGCGCTCTTGTAGTCCACGCTGTCAGTAGGCACAAAATTCACTGTCAGTTGGTGCGCGCCGACGGTCAGAACCGTTCCGAGCGCGGGAATGTAGGTGAACGCGCCCGGCACCGAGGCCGTAGCGTCAAGCTGCGTGGCGCTCAGGGCCGTGCCGTAGCCAATGGGGGCAGGAGCACCCCAGGTAACGGTTGGCGTGGCCTGATTCACGGTGATGTTCACCGTGGCGGATGCGCTCTCGTAGGTCACGGTGTCGGTAGGAGTGAAGATGACGGCAAGCTGATGGGTTCCGGCGGTGAGCACGGTTCCCAGCGCAGGATCGTAGGCGAAGGTGCCAGGAACCGACGCAGTTGCATTCAGCTGGGTTGTGCTCAGCGGTGTTCCGTAGTTGATGGCGGCGGGGTTGGCCCATGTCACTACGGGCACGGCCTGAACTAACTGGCTCAATACGGATGATGTGCTGCCGGCGAACGTGCTGCCGTCGCCAGGCACGTACACCGCGGTAAGCGGGTGGATGCCGGGGGCCAGCGCCACGCTGGAATCGATAGCCTGCGCTCCCTTGTCGAGGAAGATGGTGACGCCGCTTGAGCCTACTGCGAGGTCGGGATTGCCGTCGAGGTTGAAGTCGGCCGTGGCAACGGAATTTCCGCCGGTGGTTGGGAGCAGCATTTCGCCGGTCATGGCTCCGGTGCTTGAGCTCAGCAGGATGCTTGTGCCGGAGCCCGCTCCCGTGCCATTGCCGGTGACGGCGATATCGCCAAAACCATCGCCGTTGAAGTCTGCGATGGCGATGCCCGTCGGGCTTGTTGCCACGCCGTAGATGGTCCCTGACGGGAATGCGCCCGTGTGGTCGTTGATGAGCACGTCGACAGTATTGTCTGCGTTCGAGAGGACGGCCAGATCGGGATATGCGTCGTTATTCAGATTGCCGGCTGCGATCCCAGTGGCCGATGCCCCAACCGGGTAGGATACGGGGGCGTTAAATGTGCCCAGTCCCGAGTTGTAGATATAAACGGAAACAACGGGTGCGCCGCTGGCATTGTCACTGACAGCAAAGTCTGAATAGCCGTCCTGGTTGTAGTCGGCAACTGCGATGCCGGTGAAATCGCTGTACATGTTCGACGACGTAGTGCTCCAGAAGGGAGTGTTCGGGAATGTGCCGTTTCCGTTGTCCAGGAAGGCTTCGGCGCTGTTATTTGAGATGACGGCGAAGCCCCTAGCCCCGGTGGTGGAAAGCTGGCCGGCGGCCACTGCAACTACGCTCGAATAGCCGGACGGGATGGTTTGACTCAACTGGAGGGTGCCGGCTGAATTGCCCTCGGAAAGGAAGACTGTGACGTTACCGTCAGAGGCTCCGATCACAAGGTCGTCGGAGTAGCCGCTGCCGGTCAGGTCGGCGGCCGCCATCGAATCTGAAGTTCCGTCGACTCCGGCGGTTGAGTTATAGACAACGGGCGTTCCGAAGGTGCCGTCGCCGTTGCCCAGCGCCACAACGAGGGTAATAAGGCCGTCATCGTCTTGCAGCGTGGCAAAGTCCGGGTTGCCATCGTGGTTGAAGTCGCCGGTGACCGTGACGATGTTGGTCTGTTCGGTATTGGCGTAGGTGTTGCCCTCAAGCAGGCCGCTTGTGCCGTTGACGATAGTTAGCGAAACCGGCGACGGCGGCAGCAGGCTGCCGTTGTCGTCAAAGTCGATGTTGCCGGTGGGCACGCCGAGGCCGCCAGAGGTGGCATTGGCAGTCAGGTTGATAGTTGCGGGGTAGACGATCGGATTGCCGCCGGAGCTCGAAGTAAGGTTGACCGTAACCGGTGTTGGATCCACTGTCAGCGTGAGGGTGGGTGACTGAGCTGAAGCATAGACGCCGTCGCCGGGATAATTGGCCTGGATGCTGTACGTTCCCGGCGGGAAGGCGCCATAGCTGAAGCTGGCGATGCCATTGGTGTTGATGACCGCAGTCGGGTTGGTAGCGAGGGGCAAGCCAGTGAAGGTGATGATTTCTCCCGCGGGCAATTCAGTCCCGGGGTCCTGCACCTGGAAGGTGACCATGGCGCCTGCGGTTGTAGTGCCGGAGAGCGCTGAACTGGTGAGCAAAAGCGAGATCGGCTGGCCATTGACGATCAGCGTCACCGTGGCCGTGGCCGCTTTGTAGTCGGTTGTGTCGGTCGGAGTAAATGTTGCCGTCAGCGTCTGAGATCCAATGGGCAGAACCGTCCCGGCCGCGGGTGTGTACGCGAAGGTGCCAGGAACCGAGGCAGTGGCGTCGAGTTGTGTGGCGCTCAGCGCCGTTCCATAAGTGATCGGCGCTGGCGTCGCCCAAGTGATGGTCGGTATTGCCTGGTTCACCTGGATGGTCACGGACCCGCTGGCAGTTGTGTAGTCGGTGGTATCAGTCGGTACAAAGCTCACATTGAGCGTGTGCGGGCCGGCAGTTAAGGTGGTTCCGGCTGGTGGAGTGTATGTGAAAGTTCCGGCAGTGGACGCGGTTGCGTCGAGTTGCGTCGCACTTAACGCCGTAGGGTATGTGATGGCCGCTGGCATAGGCCAGGTGATGACCGGCGTGGCCTGGTTCACCTGGACGGTGACGGACCCGCTGGCGGTTGTGTAGTCAGTGGTATCGGGGGGCGTGTATGTAACGGTCAGCGTTCGGATGCCGACTGGGAGCGTCGTTCCCGCGGGCGGATTGTAGGTAAATGTGCCGCCAGGGGGCGTCGCCGTGGCGTCAAGCTGCGCCGAGCCGAGCGGCGTGCCGTAGGTGATAGCGGCAGGTGTCGCCCAGGTAATGGTGGGCGTGGCTTGATTGACTTGGATAGTGACAGAGGCAGTAGCGGTTGTGTAGTCCACGCTGTCGGTGGGCGTAAAGGTGACGTTGAGCGTTTGCAGGCCGGAAGTGAGCACCGTATTAGCGGGCGGATTGTAGGTGAACATTCCGGGCACAGATGCAGTCGCGTCGAGCTGTGTGGCGCTCAAAGCCGTGCCGTACGTGATAGCCGCCGGCGTTGCCCACGTAATCGTGGGCGTTGCCTGGTTGACGGTGACCGTAATTGGCGATGTTACTGCGCTGTTGGCCTGGAACAGCTGGTTCCCCGGATACGTCATGTTCAGCGTATAGGTGCCGGCAGGGGGCGTTGGCGGGGCGCTATTCAGGGGTTGCGGTGGAGTGGCGCTCGTGGATATCTGAGCATCGTTGCCGTAGTAGTACGGCACCAAAAACTGCTGATATCCGTCGTTATAAACGACGCCGGTGGCGGCATAGTCGAGAAAACCGTCGCCGTTCATGTCGCCCGCAACGATGAATCCGGGCACATATCCGCCCTCAGTTCCTTCGGCCTGAGTCCCGGTGTCGAGGGCATTCACCTGCGTCAGGGTGTTGGTGCTCGAGTTGAACTGGAGCTCGCCCACCCAGGTGTCGGTGCCTTCGCCGGACGGCGCGGGGTAGGAGAACACCAGGTTCCAGCCGGGCGCGGCCGCCGCATTCGAAGCGGGCGAGCCGACCACCGGGAACGGCAGTCCGGCAACCGCGCCCTCGTTGGCTGTCGCGCTGTCCTGCGGCTGGAAGATAGCCGTCGGGGTGGAACTCAAATCTCCGGAGTAATTGCGTGTGTTCTCGAAGACCTGAATGCTGCCGTTATCGAAGGTGTCCTGGGAGTTGTAAGCGCCCCCCGAGTCGGCGATGGCCACGTCGGGCCAATTGTCGCCCAGGAGACTGGTGATGGCCATGTTCTGATAGAGGTAGTACGAGCCGGCGCTGAAGGTCGCCAAATTGCCATCGTATCCAAATCCGTTCCCCCCCCCTTGGCTCGTGTAGATCAGAATGGCCCCGCTTCCGGCGGTGTCCGAGTCGTCACCGGGATAGGAGTACTCTTCGAGCGCGATGTCCGAGAGGCCGTCCTGATTGAAATCGGCCACCCCGGCGCCGACTACATAGTCGTATGGATAGTTGAAGTAGGTTATGGGCCCGTAGGTGGGGTAGCCAAAGAGGCTGATCACCTGCATCTGACCGTAATTGCCATCGACGACGGCGATGTCGTTGTGTCCGTCGTAATTGAATTGGCCGAGGACGACAAAAGTCGGATTCCAGGTCGGATAGTTGCTGGTGAATGCGACTGGCGACTGGAATGTGCCATCGCCGTTTCCAAGCATGTAGTAGCCCTGCAGGGCGCCGAAATTGGTTTGCGGGCAGATGACAACCAGATCGGGAATGCCGTTGCCGGTGCCCTGGTAGTCGTGAATGTCGCCTACGGCAAAATCCTGGGCGGCGCAGCCTGTATAGACCTGCTGCTCGGCCTGGAACCCATCGGCCCCGGTGCTGAGGAAAACCTGCAGATATGGGCCGGCCGCGGGTGTGGTGGGGTTTGTGCCTGGTAGGCCAACCACGTCGACAAATCCATCGCCGTTCAGGTCGGCAGAAATCATCTTGTCAGTCTGGTAGGGGTCAATCTGAGCCTCGTACAGTGGCGTGGTCAAGCTCGGATTCTGATATGGATTAAGCGGCGGCGTCGACACCTGGCTCAAGCTCCCTGAGCCGACGGAGTAGCTTGGGCCGTTCTGCGCAGTGCTATTGAGCGTGAAATTCGCACTCCCGGCCGGCACTGCGGCATCGGTGGCAAGAGTCCGCGTGGCCGTGCCCGTCAACGGCGAAGTAAACGTCAGATTCTCTCCATACGTGAACGTCAAAGGACTGGATGAAGCGGTGGTGGTGACGGCGTACGGCGGCGAAACCTGCAGCGTCACGGGATTGGATCCCGTCACGTTGATGTTGATGTACAAGCTGGCTACGGTTGTGAGGTAGCTGTTTGGAACGCAGGCGAACAACTGCGTTGAAGTCGACTCCTGGGTCAGAGTCAGCGGCTGCCAGTTGATGTCATCCACGGAGATCTCGGCCCCGGTGCCGTCATTGAAGTCGAGACCGTTTAATGTGACTTGCACGCCGGGATTACCATCTACGCTGCAGGACACGTCGCTGCTGGAGAGGACTGGCCCCGCCATGACCGCGGCGGGGGTGACCGACGTGAGCGGATTCACAAAGAAGATGATTCCATTGGCGGACTCCGACGAGTAGTTGTTATCTCCGCTGGTGAATTGCGCGGAGTACTTGTAAGTGGGGTTCGTGAGGTCAGTGAAATTCGGATTCGCGATTACGGCTCCGGTCACCGTCTGGCCGTTGGGCAAGGTTATGTTCCCAACCGTTACCGGCGACCCGACTTGATTACCGTCGTCGTCGTAAAGGGTGATGGTGCCGGTGGGCGCAGGCTGGCCGGAGTTATAGCTCAGGACGAAGTAGAGACTGTACGGGTTGCCCCACACAGGCTGCGGCGCGGCGTAGGTGGAGAGCGATGCGGGACCATACACCGTCAGCAGGATCGGACCGGTGGTTTGGGAAGCGTAGTAGGTGTCGTTAGTGTAACTGGAGCAGATGGGGATGAGTCCAGTCTGGTTGGGGGTGAAGTACTCATAGAAGTAGTAGTAAGTGTAAGAACTGTCCGAAGAAATTGATTGGGAGCCGAGATCGTTGTATTGGCTGTATACGCAAGCGGTAGTACTTGTCGAAATGTAGAGGTCGATGGTTCCATCGAGGGTAGGCCCATCAGTGGAGCCGAGCACAAAGGCGCTCACCTCCTCGTTGCCATAGTCATAACCGACCGGATTGGGGGACACTCCAACGTCAAACTGGGCGAGCGGGGTAGATTGCGCATGCGAAGGGAGCGAGAAACCAAGAGCCAGAACTGCGGGAACAAATGCCAAGGCCAGCGTTTTTGATATACGGCGCATCATTGTCCACTCCGTACCGGCGGGATAAACAGAACACGCGACGTGGGGCTGTCGGCCTGGATCATCCAACCTGGGGCTGTTCCGGGCGCTACCATCTCGAAGATTGCATTGCCGTTCAGCGCCGAGAGTTGCGTGGGTGAGCAGGTGCATGAGGATTGAGCCGGGGCCGTCGCACCGGTGAGATCGACTCGAAGAAGAGATTTGTCGGCGCTGTCGGCGGTCACAGCCCAGTGGTCATCCTGCGACGCCACAACTGCAAAAGGCTGATTGAGACCGTTGACGCCGGTGGCCAGCGTTGTGGCTGTCCCACTGTGAAAACGGGTAAGAGTGTTGGCAGAGGAGTCGGCGATCAAAGCATCTTCAGAGCCAGGCACAAAGCTCATGCCGCCATAGCCAGCCAGCGTCGCCAGCGTCGAGCGCGTTCCGTTTGCGGCCGTTGCCGTGACGGTCACGCCCGTCGTGGCCCCATTTGCGGCCACCAGCAGGGTCCCGGCGTCGCTTACGGCCGCTCCCTGGATCTGCGTGGATGAAGTGACCGTTGCGACCGCGGGCGATTGGGGAATGCCTGTGACCAGTAGCAGCGAAGTGGATTCGGGAACAAAAACTACGGCATAGCCCCCATGCGGCGAAAAAGCGATCTGAGATGAGGGCGCGGCATTGCCGGTGAGTGAGACCGGCTGCTGCGAGGGCAGAATCATCGCCTTGAGATTACCCTTGGGATCGATGAGTAATGCGGTTTGAGTCAGGCTTGCAAAAGCGCCCGCGGAGTAGGTTCCGGCTGGAAAGAGCGCGGCGCCCAGCTGGGTTGCGCCGGGAACTCCAACCAGCGTTCGCAGCGTCGAGTCGGAAGCGTTCCAGATCAGGCCCATCTGCGCGCCGTTCGAGACAGTTGTGGCTGCGGGAGTGCTTGAACTCCCGGAGGAGACCGATCCGGAATTGATGCTCGACTTGCCGCAGCCGGAAACGAGGAAGATGACCACACAAGTGGCACTGCCGAGCCTGGCGCAAAGCCGCCCGCACGAGCGCAGTTTCATGGGGGTGAACCGTCCTTTTTTGAGCTTCACTCCGGGAACAGGGGATTATTCGGGAGCCGGAATCTAAGAGAATGGTCGAACTGTAGCCTTTCCAGTACCCTTCAGTCAACTCATTTTTTCTGAAGTAAGATGAATGTCAACGCCCGTTGAACACACAAGAAACGCGGTTTGCGGCGTTCTCAAGTGAGCACATTCCGCAACCCCAGATTCAGGTCACTTCCCTCGCAGCGAAGGCGAAAGTTGCGCTATTTTACGTGCGCAAAATCGGCGTCGGCGAGGGGCTCGGCGGCCGGTACCTGATCGTAGAGCGTTCCGCGCATCCGGTAGAACGAAGCCTGGTCTGGATTCTTCCCGATAAGGTCGGAATAGCTCATGAGCGCGTCGTACCACAGGCGCTGGTCAAAGAAGTACTTGGCGCGAGCCGTATCGGCATCGGCGCCCTGAATCTGACCGAGCCCCGCATCGATCCGCGCGCGGTCTGCACCGCCCAGCACAACCACGATCGCAGCCGGGGGCGGAGGGCCGAGCAGTTGAGAGTCGGGCGCGACCTTCCAAAGATAGATGCCGCCGGGGTTAAGAGCGGGCGCATCGGCGGGGTAGACCAGAGTGGTGCCGGTTACCTCGCGGTCCCAGGAGAAAGTCCCCTGCGTGTCCTGAATATGGAACTTGTATGTGGCCGTCGCGTCGCCCTTCCACGCAAAGTCCGGCCGCAGAGTGTACACCCGCGCCTTGTGCGGCGCGTACAACAGCGTCTTTGCTCCCTCGCCGCGAGAGGCCCCGCCGATCTGATTGGCGGTGGCTTTATCCGGCGCCAGGTCGAATCCGTCCAGCTTGGTCTTCACCCGCCGGGGAGCGTTTTGGCCTGGTGACGCGTTGGAGGGCGCCTGCCCGATACTTTGTGTGACGGCCAGAGATGCAAAAACTGCCACCAGGATTACTGCAAACGATCTTTTCATGCCAGAACCTCCGGTTCCTTTGCTTCTACTTTTGATGGTTTCTTTTTACGCGGCCCGATGCCGTACAGGGTAACCTGTTCGTCGAATCCGCGCACCTGAGTGGCGCCGAGGGGATAGATCCCCTCAATTAGGTCCTTCACGCGCTCCCAGGTGCCCTCGGAAAGAATAATCTCTGTCCCGAACTCCTTGTTCAGGCTTTCCAGCCTTGACGCAAGATTCACCGTTTCGCCGATCACGGAATACTCTAGCCGGTCGCGCGAGCCCACGCTGCCGCTGGTCAGCATTCCGGTGTGAATTCCCACTCCGATGCGGAGTTCGGGGAAGTCCTCGTCCTCCGGCCTTTCGGCGTTGAGCTCGTCGACGCGCTTGAGCATGGCGATGGCGCTGCGCACGGCGTTGCATGCATCCTCCGGCTCGCCCTGCGAGAGGGGCACGCCGTAGACCACCAGCAGCCCGTCGCCGATGAACTTGTTCAGGAAGCCGCCATGCGCCCGGATTACATCGTCCATGGCGGTGAAGTAGCGGTTCAGCCACTTGAGTACGATGTGCGAGGGCTTGCCCGCCGTAATGCCGGTAAAGTTGCGAATGTCACTGAACAGCACCGTGGCGATGCGCTCATTACCTTCGAGGCTGACCTCATCGCGGCGGTCCCAGATGGCGTTGGCTACCGCCGGATCGACATAGCGGGAGAAAAGCTCCATCAGTTGCGCGCGCTGCTGCTCAGTCTCAGAGCGCAGCAGGTTGGCCTTCACATACTGCCAGGCCACGCCGCAGGGCAGCGCCGCCGCTACTCCCAGCATGGTTTCAAGGTACGGGAACCAGAGATGAAAGTTTGAGAATGCAGTCTGCGCGTTGATGTAAATGCCGATCATTAAGATGGCGCCGAAGGCAAATGCCATGCGCAGGTGCAGCCGCGTGAAAGCCCAGGTGGCAAGAAGCAGTACCAGGAAGTTGATCGTCCAGCGCTGCAATGGCAGTACTTCGCCGATGGCGTGGCCGTCGAGCAGGGTTTCAATGGCTGCCGCATGCAGCTCGGTTCCACCCATACGCTCGCGTGCGCCATTGGCTCCACGTGCCCTGAAGAGCGGCGTGAAATCCTGGTCGCGCGCGGCGTCGCTGCTTTGGCCGATCAGCACCAGCTTGTTCTGGAGCGCCGCTGGATCGACTGTGCCGGTAAGCACGCTCCAGGCCGAAATATGCGTGGCCGGATGCGGCGCCCAGTCGCCGATGCGGAAGGTGCCTGCCTCGGGATCGCTGAAGGGGATGCGATGGCCGCGAAACATGGCATTACGCTTGTCGAGCGGCGTCAGGGCGCAGTTCTTGCAATTGGGGTCGACCTGGGCCAGGTACTCCTCAGCCATGAAGACCGGAAAACTCTCGCCCTTATGCTTTTGCGCGCCCCACGCAACCAGTTCGGCGTCGCGCACATATCCGTCGCTGTCGAAGGGCATGTTAATGGCCGCGTAGGCAAATGCTCCGGGCGCGCCATCCTTGCAGAAGCCGGTGGGCAGCGCGGGATTCTCAGGCTGGCAGAACATGGGCAGCGGAAGCACGGCCGGAAGCTGGCCTGTTCCTGCCTGGATGGCGACGACAACATTCCCCGCCGAGGTGAGGGCGCGCTGCATCGCTGCGTCCTCGTCAGCATTGCGCGGCTCCGAGAGGAAGATATCGAGGCCGATAATGGCGGGTTTTGCCTGCCCGACTTTCGTGATGACATCGGCCACTGTGGAGCGGGGAATGGGGAATTTCTGAATTTGCGCGAAAGTGGCATCGTCGAAGTCGACGAACACGACTTCCTTCGATGGGGGCGCGTAGCCGCCGTGATTCACGAGGAAGTCGTAGGTCCAGTTAGTCAGATCGCTGAACGCGGTCCAGCGTTCCAGCATCGACACCGCAAATGCGAGTCCCAGGGCGACGATGGAGGCGACGATAAAACGGTCTGGAATGCGGCGAACCATGGTGAGCGAGGTCAAGGCTGGCGGGCCAGCACTGCATCAATATTCTTTACATATTTTCGCGAGCGGTCGGCCTCGTTTGCGTCGGGGTTGGCCTCAATCACGTTCTCAAAGTGCTTGCGCGCGGCGGCCAGTTGGGCCACATTGCCGCTCTGGTTGTATTCCTCGGAATAGAGGATTCCCAGCCGGTAATTGGTGAACAGATCGGTGGGCGTGAAGGTGAGCGCGGTCTGGCAGTAACGGATGGCCGAATCGAATCGTTTCTGCATCCACTCGCAATCGCAAAGCCCGGTGTTGGCCTGGCCGCGCAGCTCTTTCCAGATGTCTGCCTGCGCGGCGCGCTTCTTGACGCCCATGCCAAACAGATACCCCATGGCGTAGTAGTTGACCTTGCCGCCCAACCCGCTGTCAAAGTTGGAGAGCGAAAGATAATCGGTGTACTGCGACTCAGCCTCGCTGCAGCCGTTCTTCTGGCGCAGCGACTCGGCCAGCCAGAAGTGCGCTTCGGCGTTGGCTGGCGTAAGCGCGATAGCCTGGCGCGCGGCCTGCACCGCGTCGTCGTAATCGTTCTTGCGAGCAAAGGCCTGGGAAAGCAGGTAGTACGCCATCCCGTTCTTTGCATCGCGCTGCGTAACCACGTTCAACTGACGGATCGCCTCATCCATGTCGCCTGCGTCGAGCAGCGCGCCGGCGTAGCTGGAACGGGCCTCGAGGTAGTCGGGATCGATAGAGATGGCTTCTTTGAAGTACTCCAGAGCCATTTTATCTTCGTAGAGGGCGTTGTATGTGCGGCCCGCATACAGCGCGGCCTGGCTGTACTTGGGATCGATCTGAAGCGCGGCCTCGAACTCGATGGCCGCCTTGTGGTAGTTCTCTGTGAAGCCCTTGTTGTAAAACTGAATGCCCTGGTTGAAGTGATCGACGGCAGCGTGGTTGCGATTGCGCGCGATCAGAATGCGGACGGTGACCGTCGTCTCCTGGCCGGGATAGACCTCTTCCTGGCGCGGCCCATCGGGCTCGTAGCCCATGTGGACCGCCTCAACGGTGTGCGCGCCAGGCGTGATGCCTGGCAGGCGCAGCGCAGCGGCCTTGTTCACAATGCCCACGCTCTGGCCATCCACAAAGACCTCGACGCCATCCATGTTGGTCTCAATCACCAGCGTTCCGTACTTGGGCGGCGGAAGATTCGAGGCCGTCACGTGCGTGGGGTTATAGGCCAGCACCATGTTGGGATCGAAGCTGCCGCGCTCTGAGGTTGGATTCTGGGCAGCGTTGGTAGCGTCGCGCACGTTGGTGTGAACGTACTCGGCCAGTTCGTCGGCGGTCACAATGCCGTCGCCGTTGGTGTCGGCCTCGCCCTCAAGGCCCTTCACCACGTAGTAGGTAAAGATGCCGTGCCCGCCGCCCCACTTGTCGCTTTCAAAGCTCTGCTCGCGGTCGCGGCTGGCAGTGATGGAAAACAACGACTTGTCGAGGTCGAGCAGGGTGCGGTTGACGGTGGAGCGGTCGGCCTCGGGGGTGATTGCGCCGGAGTGGCAGGAGTCGGTGATCAGCACCTTCCACTTGCCGTTGATTCGTGCGCCCATGTCCTTGCCCAGCGACTCCATGGGATAAGACGTGGTGGCGATGTTGTTCAGGTCGATGTCGTAGGCCGCGATGTAGGCAGTTCCATTTGCGACAAATCCGTGGCCCGCGAAGTAGACGAGCACGCGGTCGTCAGGATGCGTGACCGAAGGCAGCCACACTTCAAGCTCGTGACGAATGTTCTCGAGCGTCGCTTGGCCGTCGATGAGCTTGTGCACGTTCTCAGCGGGGAACTGCCCGCCCTCGGGGCTGATGAGCACCGTGTAAACCGACTCGGCATCGGAGTCGGGAAACTGCAACTGCGCGCTCTGGGGCAGGTGCTCATACTTTGAGATGCCGACAACCAGAGCGTAGCTGCGCGGAATCTGCACGGTGGTTTGGGTCTGCTGCGACGGAGCGGTTTTCTTGAAGGTCAGATCGCGGTTCTGATCCTGCGTGGTGGGCAGTTGTCCCGGCGAGCCCGCGGCCGGCGCGGGCGCATTTTGCCCGGCGAGCGCGGCGCTCGATGAGAGTGCGAGGACTGCCAGGCCGAATGTGATCGCTCGATTCATAGTTCCAGTCCCATCGAAATTGGCTAGTTGACAGTTTTCAATTATGAGAGAGCAGAAATTCGTAAACCACCGGGCCGGCCAGCGGCGAATCCGAAGACACCGTGCTGCCCGCCGAGTCGGAAGTGAACTTGAGGTCGCGCGATGCGCCGTTGGCGGCCTGCGTGATCTCGCGCGGCAAAGGCTCGTTCGGTCCCACCGCCTTTGGCCCGGCGCTTACATCCACGCACTCGCCGCGCGCCTTGAAGACGGTGTCGTCGCAGCGCGGCTGCATTGATGCGGGCGCGGTCCCCTGCGGGGGCAGATTGGCTGTAGCGCGATTCTGCATCTGGCCGATAGTGAGCTCGATCGGGCTCAGCACAAAGTAGATGGTCTCGCGGCCGGCCGGCCCGGTGATCTCAAACCAGCCGTTCGAGGTGGCCGGCATGATGTAATCGTGCCCTTTGGCAATGCGGTTGTCGTTGCCGGTCTCAGGCCGCGGAAACAACACCTCGTATTTGCCTGAGGTGTTCAGATCCATCACATATAGAAACCCGTCGACCGCCGGCCGCAGCCGGAACCGGACCGTGTCGCCGCCACTGAAGACATGAGTGGGGTCAACGGTTTGCACCTGGTCGCCAACCTTCTTCTCGAGCACGATGGAGATGAGACTCACGTTGCCGGCCGGAGAAGGCGCCGGGACAGCCTGCGGCGCCAGGGCGAGGAGCAAAGCGAAGCAAAACAGTTGCCTGCGCATAGAGCCTTTCTGCTGCGCCGGGGAGGTGTTTAATTGAGAGCCCTAATTGCAGTTTCGGAGATCGTAAAGCCAGTGAGTTTGTCTAGCGGTTGCCGGTGTCTTCTAGCGTTTAGCCGGCATTATCGGGTACTTCGGGTTGCCAAGTGCTCCGAAAGTCTCATAAAGCATCCCGCGGCGAGTCGTAAATTGCGAATCTCCTGGGTGGGGGAAGTACCGCTTCATAATACCGCCTCGGGCCGGTTGGCGAATACAGAATTTGTGGCAGGCGCAGGGACCAAGGAGTTATCGTGTTTCCCAACTTAGGTGTTTGCAGACCATGGGCCAGTGTTTTATGCTCACCAGCGCGTCCCCCTGCGCGCACCGTTAACTGAAAGAGATACCGACCATGGAAGTGAAATTCTGGGGAGTGCGCGGTTCCATTCCGACCCCCGAAGCTGACCGGCTGCGCTACGGAGGCAATACCACGTGCCTTGAAATCGGCGCCCCAGACCTCAGGGAACCGGTCATCATCGACTGCGGAAGCGGCATCCGCGCCCTGGGCGACGAGCTCCTGAAGCGGCAGGCCCGGCGCTTCCACATTCTGCTCAGCCATTTCCACTGGGACCACATTCAGGGGTTGCCCTCCTTCGCCCCGCTCTTCCAGCCGGGCACGGATATAACGATTTACTCCAACCGTTCGACCCTGGAGTCGTGCCTGTTGCTTGCTGCCCAGATGGCCGATCCATATTTCCCCGTGCTGTTTGGCGAGGTTGGAGCGCAGCTTGACTTCAAGCAAGTCGATTGCGGAAAGGAATTCACAATCGGCTCGCTCAAGATTGAGCCGTTCCAGCTCAACCATCCCCAGGGCGCGGTGGGCTTCAGGATTGAGTCGGAAGGGCGCGCGATGGTTCACGCCTCCGATCACGAGGCCGGCGTGGCCGAGATCGATGCCGGTCTGGTTAGAGTTGCGCGCGACTCCGAACTGCTGGTGATGGACGCGCAGTATACGCCTGAGGAGTACCCACCGAAGGTTGGCTGGGGTCACTCCAGCTACGCCCATGCCGCCGATGCTGCGAAGGCCGCGGGAGTAAAGCAATTGATGCTCTTCCATCACGATCCCGCGCACAGCGACACATTCCTCGACCAGATGCTGGCCGACGCGCAGAAGCTGTTTGCCACGACCGGAATGGCCTGCGAGGGAAAAGCGTTCGAGATTTAGCGGCCCTCGGCCTGGTCTTGTGCTGCCGCCGCCAACGTGAACTCAACTTTCTTGGTCAGCTTCTCGCCTTTGTATTGGAAAATCACGTCTGCCTCGTATTGCCCGGCAGGCAACTTGGCGGCTGCTACGCTTGCCAGCATTGACGCGGCGCCGTTCGCATCCAGCGGCACCTGGTAGACCGGGCTCTGCGCCATGAGCTTGTCGTCCTGGTAGACCTCGACCTTCATCACCACCGGCTGATCGACCGGCGCAGGCGGATAGGCGACGGCGTAGAACTTCACATTCCCGCTCGCGTCGGGAAGCACACGGTCTGACAGGTCCGGCGTCACCGTACCTCCGCGCGATTCGAATGGGTCATAGGGATTGGCCGCTCCATGGATGTCGTCCAGCCGCCGCAATAGAGATACATCGCTGATTGAGAACCCCGAGTCCTGATCCACATCGAGCGTTGACCGGCTCACGCTGGCCCTCATGCTCTGCCGATCAACAGCCGCCGTATCGATGGTGTAATGGCCGGGAGCAAGGAAGAACGGCGCGGTAAAGCTCACAATCCCCTTCTCCATCTCCGCCCTTTTTGCGAGCGGCAGGTCGTAGGGAATGTCCTTGCTGATCTTGTCGACCACTTGCCCCTTGCTGTCTTTGATCAAAGCCGTCACGCACACGTGAACCTTGGCCCACTTTTCATCGGTGGTCACGGTCAGATCTTTTGTCGGAGCCTGGAAGATGAACGCATATTGATTCCGCACCTCACCCGGCCTGAATTCGAGCGTTGTCGTATTGAAGTCGAACTGGTGCAGGTCGGGTTTGCTGTTGATGGCCTTGAGCGTGGCAACTTCGAAGGGATAAAACTGGTGGCCGTTGATGAGTGGAACCGCGTAATACCCGCTGCGCGCAAAGACCGTAGCGCCGGGCCGTGAGACCTTCACCTCGATCTTTCTGAAGTTGCCGTCCAGAGAAGTGTTGGCGGGCGCGTAGGCCGCCTCGTAGTGGGTGCGCGCGCTCTCAATGGCTTCGCGGATGGGCTCACTGAGGTCGATTGTGTCAGGCAACAGCGCGCCGCCGGTGCCTTCAGCCAGCTCCTGCATGTTGCCGCGGGTGTTGGAGTGGATTGAGGTCTCCGCGAGTTCCATGGCGACGGCCTCGTCGGGGCTGACCGCCGCGCTGCCTTTGTTGATGGTCGACAACTGTTGGTTCATGCTGAGGTTGGCGGCGGCGGCCAGGCGGCGGCGGGCATCGTCGAAATCTGAGCCGAAGACCGGTTGTCCCTGGGTGTCGAGCGCGTAAATGCTGACATTGGCGCGGTTGGCCGCGCTGATGATCGAGTGCAGAAACTCGACTGTGTCGGTGTGGACCAGAATGCCCGCGGAAAAGAGCAGCATCACCTTGCGGCCGGGAATCTGAGCCTGCGCGTCGACGAGGGAACGAAGCGGCGAAAGGTACATCATGCTGCCGCTGTAGACGTCGTGCAGCTCCATCACCCAGGCCGTCGATATCGACGCGAGGTCGGCCGCTATTCCGCCGCTGGCGCCGCCGCCCTGCGAGAGCTGAGCCACCTGACTGGCCTTGTCGATATCGGGCACCGCGCCAAGGCCGCCGAAGCCCAGGGCATTGGAATCGATGGATTCGAATTGCCCGGCCAGCGCATTGCTCGCCGCTTTCTCCACGGCTGCCGAGACCTTCGCTGCGTCGTTGGTATAAGGCACCACGCTGCGCAGACCGCCCTCGCCAAGAGTGAAGACGCCGACGTAGGTGTTGGGGCCGAGATCGGTTTTGGCGAAATCGCGCATGGCGTTGACCGTGAGCTCACGCCCGCGCGGGTCGAGGTTGCCGATCACCACTGACACCACGCTCATGTCGCGCAGTTCGTTGATGGTGGGCGGCGGCGCATTGGACGGAGGGACAGCGGCAGGCGCGGGTGTGGGTGTTGCCGCTGCCGCGGGCGCAGCAGACGTTTGCGCCTCAGCTCGTCCGTTGACGAACTCGAAGTGTCGCAGCGATTGCGGAACGCCGTCTTCGAAGACTTGAATTTCGCCGGGTCGCAGATCGCGGATGATCTTTCCGTTCTTGTCGCGCACCACAAAATCCAGCACCACCTCGCTGGTGGTGGTGCGGATGGTCGGTTCGGGTGATTGTGGGGTCTGGGCAGGAATTGCCAACGGAAGAGCAATAAGGAGACAGAATATCTTGCGCATAACCACCTACAAGCCGAAAGTGTAGCCCCGGTCCGGGCAACTCAGCAGTGACGGCGCTCAAGAGGGGGTTTCTGAGAGATTGTGATTCTACATAGGTTGAAAGGGTTGGCCGACTGTATCAGATTTCTAGAGCGGTTCCAGGATAGATGCGCTCTATCCAGCTTATGCGCCGAGTCGCCCCTCCTTGGGGTCGGGTCGACTTGGGGGTATTGCCTCCGGGGTATAACAATCCTGGCACCGCTGTGGCCTGAATCGCAACAAAAAAGGCAACTTCCCCGTCCAATGAACAGCGAACCCGCTCAAGGCTCCGACCACCACCGTCAATCGCAGATGCAAGGGTTCGGTTTCAAGCTGATTGGCGGTAAACTATGAGGCGGCTGGTAACTATGCGTTTCTACTTGTCTCTGCTGCTGGCTCTTCCCCTCGCGGCGCCCGCCCAGGCGCCGGAATCTGCTTCAGCCCCCGCTCCGTCACAGACGCCCCAACCGGCGCAAGCGCCTGCCGCCGCCCAGGCACCCGAGGCCAACGCCTCCGGCTCAATGACGCTGCGCACCACAGTCTCTGAGGTTCTTCTCGACGTGGTGGTGCGCAACAGGAACGGAAAGATCATTCGCGACTTGAGGCCGGACCAGGTTCAGGTTTTTGAGGACGGCGTTCCGCAAAAGGTGCGGCACTTTGAATTTGTCGACGGCCGCGTCCCTCTTCAGCCATCGGCGCCCACGCCCGCGCCGACCGAGGTGGCCGCGGCTTCGACTACCGGGAATGCCCCGCGAGCGCCCCTTAGCGTGAACGAGCTGCGCGATATGAGCGTGGTTTCAGTGGTGATCGCCAACATTGATCCTCGTGGACGTAACCTTGCCGAAAAATCGATGAAGGAGTTCGTCCAGAAAGAAGTGGACCAGAACACCTATGTCGGCGTCTTTACTCTTGGCATGGGTGGACTGCGCGTGATGCAGCCCTACACCAATGACGGGCCGAAGATTGCTGCCGCCGTTGCGCAGACGGTGAATTACATCAACACCGATCAACCCGTTACCGGCCAGCTCTTCCGGCCGCAGATCGGGCTGGGGATGGGAAACGATCCCAACGACCCCACCAACGGAGGGGTCGGGGTTCCGGGAATCGACAACCCAACCGGCAGTCAGACTCCCGACACCGGTGGAGTAACCAGCCAGGCGACAGCATCCGCCAACGGCCCCGCCAATCTGATCGCCACTGTGTCTGAGATGGAATTCGTCAACGAAATGCAAGATGTATACCACGACAGCATGCGTTTTCTCACGCCGCTCCAGTCGCTCATTCAGGCGCAGGCCCAGATCCCCGGGCGCAAGGTCGTGCTGCTCTTCACGGCGGGACTGCCGGTATCTCCTGACAGTGTCGAGCTGCTGCGCAGCGTGATCAGCACGGCCAATCGCGCCAATGTCACGGTCTACGCGGTCGATACCAGGGGAGTGACGTCGGTTGAAGACCTTGACGCCTCGCGGCGCTTGTTGAACAACGCCGCCTCAGCCAGCAGGCGGCAAATGCTGGCCAAGGTGAATGGGGGTGACCAGGCGGTGACTCCAGCCGAAGCCGTTGCCCTCGAGATGGCCGATTCCGCGATGCACGCCGACAGCCGGGAGAATCTTGTCGAGCTGGCCGATGGCACGGGCGGCGCGCTGTTGCCTGACGACCTGAATCTCATCGATCCGCTGACACGGGCGATGGAGGATGTGCGAACCCACTACGAATTGAGCTACTCGCCCTCCAACCTCGTCACCGACGGAAGTTTCAGGAAGATTGAAGTGAAGGTCTCGCGCTCCGGAGCCAAGGTATTTGCCCGCGAAGGATACTATGCGCTTCCGGTGTTGAACGGCCGCCAGGTTTATCCCTTCGAAATGGCCACTCTGAAGGCGATCAATACCCGGCCGGTGCTGCATCAATTCAACTTTCATTCCGCGGCGCTTCAGTTCCGGCCCGGCGCCGAGCAGACTCAGATGGCTTTTGTCTTCCAGGCGCCCACGCACGACCTGACCGTGACCAAGGATGGGGCAAGGGTCAAGGTTCATGTTTGCGTTACGGCGCTGGTGAAAGACCAGGAGGGCAAGGTCGTTCAGAAGATCAGCAAGGACATCCCGTATTCGGTGCCTCAAGAAAAAATGGCTGAATTGGAACAGGGAACCGTGAGCTTCACCACCCCGTTCCTGCTCGCGCCCGGTACCTACACGCTGGAGACAGCGGCCGTTGACCGGCAAAGCATGAAGGCCAGCGTCAGGCGTTCGGTCCTGGTCGTCGATCAATCCTCAGGGCTTTCGATGAGCGACGTGTCGATGGCGCGCCGGATCGACCCAGCCAGCGGACCTGGAGATGCCTTTGACCCCCTTGAAGCAAACGGCGAAGTAGTGACGCCGGAGATGTCGAGCGTAATACGATCAGTGGCCGAAGGAAATCTCCAGTTTTACGCAGTTGCCTACCCTCCGCGGCCAGTCGATGCCCCGGTTGACGCCAGCCTTGAGATTTGGCAGAACGGCCGCATGGTCTTGCGCAGTCCGGCGAGCGAAGTAAAGCCGGATGCCAGCGGAGCCGCGACAATTCTGGCGGGAATCCCGACCGACAAAATGCCGGCCGGAATCTACGAGGCGCACGTCGTCTTCGAGTTCAAGGGCCAGAAAGTGTCCAAGGCAATTCCCTTCATACTCACTACAGGAAGCTGACGCGGGGGCTTTTGTTTACGTCATGGTCGGCCGGCAGAGCGCTTCGATGGCAGCGATTGCGGTTGACGATGAACTATCATTGGGAATGACATGGCCGACCGGATCCCCAGCCTTGATGAAGCTTCAATATCTCAAATTGTTCGCCGCGCCCTAAAAGCGCATCTTGAAGCGCGCCTTTCGGATTCAGAAAACGAAAGCGACCCCTACCAGTTGTTTCACTCGCGGCGAGCCCAGGAGCTGAAGGAAGAGATTGTTGCAGCCGGCAGGAAGCTCTGGCAGCGGCAGTATGTGGATGGGAACGGCGGCAATATCTCCGCGCGAATCTCTTCGAAGTACGTGATTTGCACTCCCACGATGCTGAGCAAAGGCGACCTGCGGCCTGATGATCTCTCGCTGGTCGACCTTGAGAACAACCAGGTTGCCGGCGACCGTCCGCAAACCAGCGAAGTTTCGCTGCATCTGGAGATCTACAAGGCCGTGCCGCAGGCCCTGGCCGTAGTTCACTGCCACCCACCCTATGCGACAGCCCACGCGGTGGCGGGGATCCTGCCCCAGGGCAATCTGATTCCCGAGCAGGAGGTCTTTATCGGTCCGGTGGCGCTGGCGCCGTATGAGACACCGGGAACCTTGGAATTTGCCCGCTCTGTGCTGCCCATGGCAAAGAACCACAACACCATCTTCCTGACCAATCACGGCATCGTGTGCTGGTCTGACACCGTGACCCACGCGGAGTGGAACGCCGAGATCGTCGATACCTACTGCAAGACATCCATGATTGCGGCCCAGCTGAAATCGCCGCTGCCGGAGATACCGCCGGACAAGATCGACGAGATTCTGGCCATCAAACGGCACCTTGGATTTCCCGATGTGCGCCTCGCCGAGGAAAGGGAGTTGCCGCAGGCGAAAGGAAACCTGGTTCGCAATCCGTACGGCGCTTCTCGTCTGGCGTCCGCGTCTCCAAAGCGGCCGAAAACCAGGGAAGAGCTCGAGGAGCTGGTGAAAGCAGTCACGGCAGAATTACTCAACGTTCTGGATTTACAGGATTGAACGCCGGCGCATGATTTCTCCCGGTTGGCCTTGATGTGCTGTGCGGTCGTATCATGGTGCGCGAGTTGCGTTTTCCTTTTTTTGTGACGAAGGCAATGCATCAACGGTTTAGAAAGAGGACGATCGATGACAACGTATACAGTTCCCGAAGTCAAGACGGCAGCTCCGGTTGCGCCGGGTGAAGTCCTGCTGGTAGCCAGCGGCGATCTTCGCCAGTCAGCGAACAAAGTGTGCTGGGCCGCGCAGGCCGCGATGGAAGCCAGCCTGACGGCAGCATTTGCTGCTGAGGGCATCGTGCTGCGCCGGGCGCATCCTTACAATCCCGATCTCGAGCATGGGTTCATTCACAACCAGCGCATGGGCATGGATGTTTTTGCAGGCATTCATCCCGATGCGCCGTTGGTGGTCGCCGAATCGGTGTGGCAATACAGCAATCATCTTCTTCCCGGGCTCGAACATCACCGCGGACCGATTCTGACCGTTGCAAACTGGTCCGGGCAGTGGCCAGGGCTGGTCGGAATGCTCAATATCAATGGCTGTCTCTGGAAGGCCGGAGTGAAGTTCTCGACGCTTTGGAGTCTTGATTTCACCGACGAGTTCTTCCTTTCGGGTTTGCGCCAGTGGCTGCACGAGCATCGCATCAGGCACGACGCGAGCCATGTGCGCCCGCTCGACGTGGCCGCGCTGCCCACGCCTGAAGCTGAGCTGGGATCCGCTCTCGCACGCGACCTCCGCGCGCGCAAGGCCATCATGGGCATTTTCGACGAGGGCTGCATGGGGATGTACAACGCCATCATCGAGGACTATCTGCTGAACCCCATGGGCGTATACAAGGAGCGGCTGAGCCAGTCGGCGCTGGTTGCGGCGATGAACCAGGTGAGCGACTCCGAAGCCCGCCAGATCAGGGAGTGGCTCAATGCGAGCGGCATCGAGTTTCGCACCGGCCCCAATGAAGAGACCGACCTGACCGAGGCGCAGATTCTCGGCCAATGTCGCATGTATATCGCTGCCCTGCGCATTGCCGACGACTTCGGCTGCGACGCTATCGGAATCCAGTATCAGCAGGGACTCAAGGACATGGCCCCGGCTTCCGATCTGGTCGAAGGGCTGCTGAATAACGTGGAGCGTCCCGCTGCCTTCAGCACCAGCGGCAAGGAACTATACGCCGGTCGGCCGCTGCCGCACTTCAACGAAGTGGACGAGTGCGCCGGCCTCGATGCGCTGGTCACCAACCGCGTGTGGAGCGCGATGCACCTCGATCCCGCGACCACGCTGCACGACGTACGCTGGGGCGAGCACTACACGGGCGACGGCGTCGACGACTTCATCTGGCTCTTCCAGATCTCCGGCGCAGTACCCGCATCGCACCTGGTGGGCGGCTATCGCGGAGCGATCAGCGAGCGCCAGCCGGCCATGTACTTCAGACTCGGCGGTGGCACGCTCAAGGGAATATGCAAACCCGGCCCAATCGTCTGGAGCCGCGTGTTTGTCGAGGATGGGAAGGTTCACGCCGATATGGGGCTTGCCGACGCCATCACCCTGCCCGCTACGGAGACCGAACGGCGCTGGAATTCCGTCACTCCGCAATGGCCCATCATGCACGTGAAGCTGCGGGGCGTTACGCAGAACCAGTTCATGGCGCGCCACCACGCCAATCACGTGAACGTGGCCTACGCGCCCGGCGCCGGGACCGCTGAGAAGGCGCTTGCGGCCAAGGCTGCCATGATGGCCCAGATGGGTATCCATGTTTCGCTGTGCGGAAACACGCCCTGGTCGTGAGTGAATTGAGCTGACGGAAGGAATTGGCGCTGGTTGCGAGTCACACGGCATCCGCGGGAGGGATTGCTTCTGAGGGAGCCGCCGGCAGCGCGAAATGAAATGTCGACAAGATGCTTCGGCCTTGATCGCAATCGCCCAGATCCTGATCAGCATCCGCCGCATCGGCGCGAATCATTGATCCGCCGGAGGTCACTTCGAAAATGGAGGTTTGACGTGCGCCCGATTCAAAGCTCAGTTTGAATCGGCCGATCAAGCGTATTCGACAGGGCAACGACTCGGTTCACGTGTTCTCGGCGGTTCAGGAAGGTTCGTAAGCCAAACGGGCTGCGCAGGCTGCAAAGGTGAGCTCGACGAGGGATTGAGCCTTTGTTTCAACGTGGCATCTCTGCGGCGCTTTATCCCCGTGCGTGTGCCATAAGGCACACGTAGATTACGTCGAAGATAAAAATCATCACGAAGATGAATAGGAAAAAACCGTAGCGCTTGGGTTCCTTGTACATCAGGGCGCCGTTGCCCGCAGCCAGAACAAAGTCGCCGAACATCTTGAGCCAGGCCGCAGTGTAGGAAAGGCCGCGCAGGTCGGGGCGGCCAAGGAACAGAAACACGAAGAGGACGCTCATCACCAGATCAATGATGAACGCGGCCTGCTGTCCACCTGGATCGTGGAACGTATAGTGAAAGCTGATGTGCCCCAGGGTGGCGGCAACGAGCGTGACCACGACGATAAGGACGAAGTGGTCGCGGATGGAGGGAATCTGCTCCGCGGCGCCCCAGAGGAAGACCTGGTAGAGAATGACTGCATCGAATGCAAGCCAGAGAAGCGTCAGAGTCAAGCGCAATTTGCTCGCCGGCCGGATCACCAGCGAAAAGACGAACTCCCAGGAGAAATTGAGACAGATCGCGACCAGGGGGATCCCGTAGGAGTGGTCGCGAAACCCGGCTCTGATGGTGAAGATATAAGTAAGGAGCCAGAGAAGATCGCCCAACACACTGAGGATCCTCGTGGTTGGCGTGTCCACCTTCCACGCGCTTTTTGCGCGGCGCGCCGCCGGTTGCGGCAGTACGGCTTGTGCCGTTTCCGTCATGGGGGCTCCTTTCGCCCGCCGTGTTCTCACCCGGGCTTCTGCATGCCGACTCGAGTTCTAGGTGAACTGAGCGGGCCCCTGCATGGCAATGGCGAGACTCGTGATGCTCTTCACGTCGAGCTCATTGAGTGCATTTTCGATTGCCGGCGAAACCTCGATGCCCAGGCTTTGTGCGGCCGCAACCCGGTTGGCCAAAAATTGTTGGCGAAATCCGCCGTCGGTGATGCATTTGTCGACAAGTTGCTGGAATTGCGATGCCATGGCGAATTGCTCCTTTTGAATTCAATGGGTGAAGGCTTGCAGAGGCTGCGCATCGGGCGGCTCTGGTTCCATAGCATTGGCCAACCGACGCAGTGCTTCGAGCCCGGGAAGGATCTCGCGGGACATCACGGTAACGAGATCCATAGAGTCGTCCAGGAATGCGGTCACGGCAATCGAGTGGAGATTCTCGCTGCAGGCCCGCAGCCGGCGCATCCACTCCGCAAGCGTGTCGATGCCCCACTGGAAACCTTCGCGAGCCACCCAGCAGTGGATCGATTCGCCGCTCCGCCGCCGAATTTGCGCCTCTGAGAGAAAATACGTGCAGCGGCAGCGCGCCTGGTCCGAGTGCCAATCGGCAAGGTCGTCGAGAAATTGCCACCACTCAGCCAGCCGTTGAGCAAAATCCAGCCACGCAGGGAGTTCGGTGCTCTTGCCGCACTTTTCATGCACGGCAATCAGCGGAATCTTTGCCGCGCAAAGCTTGTGCGCCGCCGTCGCTCGAAACTCGTCCAGATTCATCTCGTCGAGCAGCGACTCGCGGCATACCGCACCGGCCGACGCGAACCATAGCGATTGAAACGAACTCCAGAAAGGATGGGACCAATCAAACCAGCGCTGATAGACGCCTTGGAATTCGGCATGGAAGAACGCCGCCATCGGCAACAGACCGAGGTCACGCACGCCGTGGCCGTCCATAACGTTATCGACGAGGCGAATGAAATAGTAACCGTTGATGGTCGAGTAAGCAAGGCCGGCCTGAAAGTTCTCGTCTCCGCCTACGCCGGCGGTCTCGGCCATCCACTCGGGAAGCTGAAGCATGGGGAACATCGAGCGCTGGGTGAAGAAGTCAGCGGCCACTCCGGTCCGCGGAAGAGAGTTCATCCAATCGAGCAAAGATTGCGCAACCTGCGGATCGCAGACGGCGCGAATCTTCGTCTCAAGCGACGAGAGGGCAGCGGCGGCGCGGATGTGGCTCTGGGATGACATGGGGCGGGAAAGGCCCGGTGAAAGAAAGCTTAAAGTACTGCGTCGGCTTTAGGCCACAGGAATCTGCAGTTTTTTTGTGATCTCGCCGCATCAGCGTTGCATGACGACCGTCGGTGCGGGGAGCAGGCTGGTTACTGACTCCATCCCCAGTTTCTCGAAGAGAACCCGAGCGCGGTCAAGATGGCTCTGGCGCAACGGGTCTTCCGCCGGAAGAAGCCGGCCTATCTCGCGATGCGCGAGCGCCTCATACATTGCTGTATCGAGCGACGCGGCGGTGGCGCACGTCTGTTCCCAGGACTTCAACGCCCGGGCATCAAAACCGCGCAAGGCAAGCAGCCGACCCTCGAAGTAGAGAAAGGCAGGCTTGCCAATAGGGAACCTTGCGGCATATCGGCCAAGGCCCTTCACCGCCGCGGCTGCTTTTGCCTCTACGTCCGTGCGATCGACGCCGCCGGAATCCCAACAGCCAAGAAACACTTCCGCGATGCCCGCCCGCTCTACCAGCAATTCAGGAGAATCCGATAGACTCTGTGTCTCCCTTAGGGCTGCGCTCGCCGCCTCCAGTGCGGCGGAGTAATTACGCCGCCGCAGGTAAAGAAGCCCCGACTGGGTGAGCACATCCTGCTTTTTGAAGATCCCGCCGAGATTCATTGTGTTCGAGCGCAATTGATCCAGTTCGGTAATTGCAGTCTGCGTCTCCTCCAACCTTCCCAGGACGAGCAGGTTGTAGACGCGCCAACGCAACGCTTCAGCCCGGATTCGGCCGTCGCGGCGCAGCAGCGCCGAAGAGTAAACGTGGGCCGCAAGCTCCATGCTCTCGGCAAATGCTCCGTGCAGATGGCAGGAAGCGGCGAAATTGATCCGGGTGGAATCGCCGTGGCGGAGATCGCCCAGCCGGTCATAAATGGCCAGGGAGTGCAGAAACTGCTCGCGAGCTGCGGCGCGGTTTCCCTGCCCGACGTCATAGACGCTTTGCACCATGGCGACCCATGCTTCGGCTCCTGCTTCTGCGGCCTTCGCTGCCGTGACCTGCGCGAGCCGGAAATAGGTCCTTGTCCACTTGGACAGGTTCATGAATCCCATCAGCGCCGCAATGGAGGAATAGCAGCGCGCAAGTTCTCCTGATGGCCCCGCCTTCTCTGCCAGGTTCAACCCGCTAAAGACCGAGTAAAGGCACAGGAGCGGCCGATCCACGTAAAAGTAAATCTCCATCAGGCCTTCGTAAGCCCGCGCGATTTCGAGGAGACTCTCGCGTTCCTCTTCATTGAGCGCGGACGGCTTGGGACGGCGGAGACGGATGGCCGTTTGCCGGGCAATCTGGCCCAGGAGGAGCAAAAGGGCAGACAGCTTCGATTTCGGGAGGGCGCGACCGGCCAGAGTGAGACCGCGCTCCAGATGCTCCCGTGCGTCAGCGTATTTGCACCAGGCCACGCAGGCGCTGCCGATCTGGAACTCCCACTGCGCCCGGAGCAGCCTCATGTGCTTTCCATCTTTGCCGCTCCACTCGGGATGGTCGCGATCGAGATGGATAGTTTCGCTGAAGAGCCGAACCGCCTCAATATAGGCAAAGCTGCTCAAGGCTCTTGCGCCAGCCAGCGAAAGATACTCGATAGCTTTAGGCACATCCTCCGCGCAGCTCCAATGATGACCCAGAAGCGAATAATCACTATGCAAGTTGCCGGTTTGAGTGCGCTCGTACCATTCCGCCACGGACCGGTGTATCTCTTTGCGTGAGGCAAAGGGAATCCGGTCGTAGACCACCTCCTGAATCAGCGCGTGGCGGAACTCATAAACGCCATCGGCCCCGCAGCGAAGCAGGTCGAAGCTCACCAGCCGCTCCGCCATTGCCAGCAGATTCTCCCTCCCGGCCTCGACGGGATAAATGCCGGCGAGCTCGGCCAGGGTGAATTGGTAACCGATAACGCTGGCTACCTTGATGAGTAACTGCTCGGGCTCGGGTAGTCGATCGATGCGGCTGACGATAATACCCTGCACGGTCCCCGGGAGCCGCAATTCACTGAATAGATGTTCAAAGCTTCGCGACGTATCGGCCATGCGCGGGCCCAGGCGGCACTCCGCCCCGGCCACTTCAATCGCGCCGCAGTCTCGCATGGCGTAAATCAGCTCTTCCACAAAGAGCGGCGTACCTTCGGTCTGCCTCAACACATAATCGGCGATGGGCTGCATCATGCTGGTGACGCCCAGCCTCAGGCATGCCAATTCCAACGCATCCTGCGGAGAAAGTGCGTCAAGCCGGAACCGTTGCGTCGACGGCAGCTTCAGCATTTCTTCGTATTCGCCGGCAGGCATATCGGGAGATGGCCGGATGCCCAGCACGCACAGGACTGCAGGAAGTCGCTCGGCAGCCATGCGCGCCAGTGTCCACGAGACCGAATCGAACCAGTGGGCGTCGTCGAGAACCAGCACCAGCGGCTCGTCAGCGGAATACATCTCCAGCACCCGCAAGAGCAGTTGGCGCGTGCGTTCGGCTCGAGCCTCGCCGTGTAACTCGGCGGTCGTCTCGTTCTCCGCGAGATCGATGGGCAGGACGACGTTGAGCAGCGGTGCCACAGCGGCCAATTCGGGAGCCTGGCGCAGATACTTTAAAACCCTCTGTTGCCGTCGAGGCAGGCTTTCAGTGGAGTTAGAAAGCCCGAAGACTGTGGCGAAGACGGGCCTCCAGGCATGGTACGGCGTGGCAGTTTCAATCGCCTGCCCGGCGCCGCCCAGCCAGGACAGCCCCAGGTCAGTGGCGTGCCGCAGCGCGTGGCCAATCAGTCGTGATTTTCCGATGCCCGGTTGCCCTTCGAGGACAATCAATCCGCGCTGGCGGTTTTTTTGAAGCGCGTCCAATCCCGCTGCCAGGGCGGCGCGCTCGCGTGCGCGGCCCACCATGCCAGTCTCGAGCGGCCGCATAGCGCGCGAGTTGCTGTCACTCGCCAGCTTTTGCACGACTGCAACCGGACGATAGGCGAGGATAGGTGAATGGTGACCCTTTACCACTAGCGGGCCCGCCTGCTCAAACCGCAGTTCGCCGCTTCTCTGGGCTTGCAATGCCGTCGGCTCATCGCACAAGACGCCTTCAGTCGCGGATTGCATTAGCCGCGCCGCGGCGTTCATTGCAGTGCCCAGCGACGCATATTGACGGCGTGCATCGAAGCCATAGACTCCGCAGAATGAACTTCCAGTGGCCACACCTAACGCGATGTTAGTGCCCTGAGCCGCCCCAGCCGCGTGGATCGCCTTCGCCGCCTGAACTGCGCGCACAGCGTCGTCTTCATGTGTTTGGCCGGGCAGACCGAAAATCGCGATCAGCACCAGTCCCTTGTCGTCCATTAAAAACTGGTAAAGCGAACCCTCGTAGCGGTTAAGCAGTTCCTGCACCGTGCGGACAAGCGGTTGCAGGCCTGCCAATGCCTCCGCTGAAGTTTCAGTAAAGCCGGGAAAGCCTGCAAACACGGCTGTAATGTTCCGAAACTCCGAGAGCCATCCCGTCATCCCCGCCAGGAGCCGCTCGGCGACGAAGGTGGGGACAAAGGGATCGAGATCGATTTCAATCGGGATTTGCGGAGCCGCAGTTCGTTGCAGCGGTGCATCGACAGCAAGACCGGTTGGATCGACTTGAGCGAGCCCGGCGGCTCCCATGGCTGAAGAGCCTGGCTCTGTCCACTTGCGGGCCGATTCTCCTATGGCCAAGCGGCCCCGCGCGATCTGGTTAATCGCCGCTCCCGCTTCAAGCAACGGCGGGCCGGCCAAAAGGAATTCCCACCTGCCCGATACTCCGCCGAGGTGAGCTGCATGGAGCCGTCCAGCCGCGATCGCCGAGCGGAGCTCGAGCACTCCCTGGTGCAACTCCAGATCGCAGACCAGGGCCTGGTGGATGGCGAGCGCTGCCTGGTGGCTCAGCCGAACTTGATCCCCAATCGACGTCTCATCCGCGGCCAGCCAGACTGCGAGAGCTGCATCGCCGGCGAAGCCAATGACGTCTCCGCCGTAGCTCAGAACTATCTCTGCCAGCTTGCCAAAGTAGCGCCGCAGGATCGAGGCCAGTTCTTCAGCTCCTGCTTTGCCTTTTTGTTCGTATTGCCAGGTGAGCGGAGAGAATCCTGAAAGATCGGCGAGCAGAACCGCGCCCTGAAAACTGCGTACAATCGCGTTCTCCCCAGACGGGGGCCACTCCCGCAACAAGTCAAGCTGAAGGCGCGAAAGGCAAGTTATCAACGCACCACGTGTCGCCTGCCGATCCGGCGTGGTCATGGTTTTTTCAGCATACATCTTTGTCTGAGATATCTGTAACCATCGTTGAGGCTGCTGGCCTTCGCTGCACTCGTTTCAGCCGATCGCCGGTGCATTCATTCCCATCGAAGTGAGAATCTGCTGGAACCGGCTGTCTCCTCGCAATTCGTCGAAGGCCGGCCTGACCCTCATCCATACAAGATCGGTGGCACGCAACTGGAACGCGCGCCGCAGTTCCCCTATCGCCTCCTCGCGCTCGCCGAGTGCAAGTAGGACTTGAGCCAGCAACACAGGGGAAACATACTCTTCGATAGCTTTGCTCCTCAAACTGTCGGCCAATTCGCGGGCGCGGTCGTGATCGCCGGCAAGCGCGTACGCGCGCGCCAGCGCTGCTTCGAACTCGATGCTTCCCGGCGAAAGCTCAATCGCCCGCTGCAGCGATTCGATTGCAGGAACATGCTGGTCCATCTGATCGTATGCTTGGCCCAGAAAGTAATGCGCCAATGCAAAGTTTCTGTCGATATCGAGAGCCTTCGTGTACTCGCCGATTGCCGCGCTCCAATCCCGCTCGAAGTAATGAATCAGTCCTCTCGTAATCTGGACTGCCATCGACAGCGGATCGTGAACCGCGGCGATTTCGATTTGCTGACGGCTCTCGGCAAAGCGTCCGAGGGGCAGCAACAGGTGAGAGACATACCAGTGCCGCGCTGTCCCGTAGTGCGGATCGAGCAGGATCGCCTTACGGAAATGCGCGCCCGCAAGCTCCCAGTTCCAATCGAACAATGCCTCGACGCAAGCCATGCTGGTGAGCGCCTCCGGCATCTCCGGCTCGATCGCGAGCGCCCGGTTCGCCGCGATTCGCGCCGGCGGAAAAACCTCGTTGGGGCTCCCCGCACCCTGCACGGCCCTCACAATGTAACAGTCCGCGATGCCCGCAAAAGCCTCCGCATACTGGCCGTCCCTTTCGACGGCTTCTTCGAAGTTCCTGACCGCTTTCTCGATCGAGGCACGATCACGCCGATTCCAGAAGTATCTGCCTTTCAGGTAGAAATTGTGCGCCTCAGGATTGCGATTTCGAGGCTCTGCGCGGATTTGCGCTCCTGCAACACCCATCTTTTCGGTCAGCTGACGCGCAATGGCGCCGGGGACCTGTTCTTCGATGGCCATAACATCGTCGGCGGCCGCATCGAATCGCCCCGACCACAGCGTCAATCTGTTGCGGACATCGAGCAGCCGCGCCCGCACCCGCAACTGCCCGCCCGATCTGCGCAAATTGCCTTCGAGAATCGCACTCGCACCAAGCCGCTCTCCGGCTTCACGCAGGTCCACATTCGCCTCACGGAAACGAAACGCCGAGTTCCACGCGGCAACCTCGAGACCTTTCACGTGGGTGAGAGCGTCTACGAGCTCTTCAGCCACCCCTTCACAGAGAAAATCGAGGTCCGCTTCGCCAGTCAAATTCAAAAATGGAAGGACAGCGATGGATCGATGAATAATCTTTGCGCTTAACTCACCGGCGGTCCCATAGCCCGGTGTCAACGATTGCGCCGTTTCACTCACTGCGGCGATGTGGCCGGTTGAGGTGTCTCGCTGCAGCCGTTTGAGGTCGGCCCCCATATCCGCGGCGTGCTGATAGCGCAGATCCGGGTCCTTCTCGAGAGCCTTGTTGATGATCTGCTCTAGCACGGCCGGCAAATCCGGATTCAGCCGGACCGGCGCGACCGGAGTCCGGTTCAGAATGGCTTCGAACACAAGCACCGGGCTCTCTCCATTGAACGGCCGCACGCCCGTCACCATCTCGTACAGCACCACGCCGAACGAGAACAGATCGCTGCGCGCGTCCACCTCCTTGCCCCGCACCTGTTCCGGAGACATGTACGACACCGTGCCCATCGGCGAACCCGGACTGGTGAGCTCCGTCGATTCCGCCGTTCGATCGCCTCGCGCCTTGGCATGGATCACCTTGGCCAGTCCGAAATCCAGGATCTTGGCATGCCCCCGGCTGGTGATGAAGATATTCGCCGGCTTGATGTCGCGATGCACGATCCCCGCCGCGTGCGCCGCATCCAGCGCATCGGCGATTTCAATCGACAGTGACAACGCGGTTTCAAGATCGAGCGGGCCCGCGGCCATGCGCTGCCGCAGCGTCATCCCATCAATGAATTCCATGGCGATGAAGACACGGCCGTCCTGTTCGCCGATCTCGTAAATGGTGCAGATGTTGGGATGGTTTAGCACCGCCAGCGCGCGCGCTTCGCGCTGGAATCGCGCCACGCGTTCTGTATCGCCGGCCGGGTCCTCACGCAGGACCTTTATCGCCACGTCGCGGCGCAGGTCCGTGTCAATAGCACGAAACACCGCTCCCATGCCGCCCGAACCCAGCGGTTCCACAATCGCGTAGCGGCCCAGCCGCATCCCCTTCGGTAATCCCTGCGTGGCCGCGCCATCGGCAGAGTTATCGCCGGGCGCGAAGGGAGACTCGGACATGAATCCTTTCAGCCAGTCGTTCTCCGCCAGCAAGGCTTCGACCATCTGACGCAGGGCCGGTTGTCCCTGGCACCTGCGATCCAGAAAGGCGGAGCGCCGCTCCGGCGGCAGATCGAGAGCTTCTCCGAATAACTGCTCCGCTGCCTGGTTTTGGTTTTGCGAGGGGCTTGTCATGGGGCAAACTTTCGATGAAGCCCTTAAGAGGCTTTCAGAGTACCATGACTCTGGTGAGGGCAGCGATGGAATCGGTTCCCGGCGAGGTTACCCAATTCCTCAAAGCCATGCACGCCGGCGACCCCGAAGCCGCCGACCGCCTGCTTCCACTCGTCTATTCCGAGATCCACCGTCTCGCCCAGGCCTACATGCGCCGCGAGCGGCTCGACCACACCCTGCAGGCCACCGCGCTCATCAACGAAGCCTACCTCCGCCTCGTCGGCGAGGACATCGACTGGAGCAGCCGCGCCCGGTTCAGCTGTGGATCAGTTCGCCGATATACTCGCGTTTCCGGGCTTCCGGATCGCGGCCGACGTAGATGCGGACCAGAAAAAGCGGCATACGTGTGGCACAGTGCGGCCGCCGCTTAGGATTGGTTTTATTGATGGTCTGGCGAACGGAGGGCTGACGGGGACTCAGTGACGGAAGAAGTCACTGCCTGTAGCGGCCCAAATTCGCGGGTTCTCAACGGAGCAATTCAATCCCTGTTGCGAGGACAGCGATCTGCGCCTTAGATAACCTGAATCGAACCTGATTATTTCTCTGATCCACAATCCCCCACATACAAAGGGAAGTGACTATCAGACCGATCGGCCACTGGAATGCGACCCACGTCGACGGGCCAGGCGGATTTGATCTTCGTCAGGCAGGCAGGCAAGCAAGCAGGCAGGTAAGCAGCCAAGACGAATGATAGACGCCAGCCCGGACCAGCCCCGGAAGCAATGGCAAGAGCCCCGCACGGACAGGGCTCGGATGGCGTAGTTTTCAGAGCATGCCGGAGTCATGTGGCGCAATTTATGGATGAGGTGCGCGAGGTCGGGTCACGGGGAAAAGCAGGGGCTAAAAAGGGTGAATTTGCCGATTTTGATCAATCTTCCTATACCTGTCAAGGGCGGAGTAATTCGGAACCACTAAGGAGAAGTAAAAGGGAACCAGTAAGAAGAACGGTAAGGCAAGGTTTTTCGGGGGAGAAGGGGCTCTGGAGCGTAGCGAAAGAGACCCTTCTCCCCCGAGGCGCATTGGGGGCGGGGTTGGCGGGTTAAGGCTGGGTTCGTTTTCGGCGGCTTTGCTTGAGGCGGTAGGAGTCGGCGTTCATCTCCAGGATGTGGACGTGGTGGGTGATGCGATCGAGCAGTGCGCCGGTGAGCCGCTCGGAGCTGAAGATCTGGGTCCACTCTTCGAAGGGCAGGTTGCTTGTGACCAAAGTGGATGCGCGTTCGTAGCGCTGGCTGAAGGTCTCGAAGAGCAACTCGGCGCTACTACGATAGACGCGTACTGAGTCGTTTCTGTTGCGACGATTTTACTTCGCGAATACCGGGTCGACAACGGCCTTGAGTGTTGCCTCGAAGGCGCCCCAATCGCACGATAGATCGGCCTGGCTGCAACCGGGCACGAACACCGGGACGCGTTCCGGCGGTGACGCCAGGGAGAGCGGAGTCGCATTACGCATCTGATCGAGCGTTTGAGCCGTGTAATAGACACGCACTGAGTATTTTGGCTGGCCATTCTTACTCCACAATTCGAAGGTCAGCGCTCCGCCCGGCGGCGTGTCGTTGCGCCGCCCGTCAATGATCCAATCGAGCCCCAGGGCTCCGGACACGGTGGCAATGTTCGTGTCATGCCCAACCAGCAACAGGACCTTGTCGTCCGGCTTTCCCGGAGCACCGGCCAATGGCTCTCCCGCCGCGCTCTGCTCGAGCGCCTTCCCAATCTTGTCGAGAATGTTCGAAGCATGCATCCGCGCAATCACCGGCGTCCGGTCGGCGTAGTCTTCCTCGGCTTGGTGCAGTTGCAGAGCTTCCCTGAGCGCGGACTCGTCCAGGCATCCCCACCCGAGGTCGTTTCCGCTCATGCCCTGCGTGTACTCGAGCAGCAAATTCTCTGAGAGCGTCGAGGCAGTCGCCATGGGCCCGCGCAACTCCGCGCCCTTGCCTTCTTTGCCCGGTTGAAGCACTGCGGGAATGTCGAAAAGGGAGGTTCGCGCCTGATTTGTCGTCGGGACCTTTCCGCATCCGGCCAGGATCTTATCGAGCGCAGCCAGCTGCGGCCGATAAGCCTCGGCCAGGCTATTGGGATCTCCTCCGATGCGCCCACCAATGGCAGCAACCGCCAGCGCAGGATAGGCGTGCCCCACTCCAGCTGCCATGGAATGGAATAACGGATCTTCGGTTCCCTCGGCCAGCGCATGAACTTCCACGCCGCATCCCGGCATCAGCCCTTCTGCCAGCGCCTTGCCCGTCTCGCGCGTGCGCTGGTCGCTGTCGGCCAGGATCGTCACATGCGCCGCATCCCCGCATCCCGTTGACGCCAGCAATCCATCGCCTGCCAGTTTCATCCGGTCGTAGGCTCCGAAGAGCTTCATCAATTCATAGCCATGCGGGGTCAGGTATCCGGGCTGCACCGGCCACTCCGGCCACGGCGCCGCCGCGTACCTCGCGTACTCCGCCGGCTTTTTCGTCGGCGACCGCACCCCGTGCCGGCTCAGATAAATCACGTACTGCAGCTTCTCGCCGCTCACGGAAGTGTTTTGCGCCGGGGCCGTCCGAGTCCAAGCCCCAGCCGCCAGAATCAGAATCGCAACCAGCAGCATCGTTGTGCCACGCATCGCTCTGCTCCTCAAAGGAATCGTTCACAAAAAAGGCCGGCGGCAAGAGAGGCCTAGGCGCCGGCCTTCTGAACAGTCGTTGCTTCAGGAGTCTTAGTGTTCCCGTCCCGAATCCCAGCGCAGGCTGGCGCTGTAGGTCGGCTTGTAGTACTCGCGCTGCGTCATGTACTGCGGGCTGCCGTTGTAGAAGCCGAAGGCTTCGTTATTGAGATCGAGGCCTTCCACTTCAAGTCGCAGGCCTTTGAACAGCCGTACCCCCATCTGCGCATCCACCTGGAAATGCGGGTAGAAGTAGTTGTCGCCGCAGGGACCGTTGATCGGCCCGTTGAGCGGTCCGGGGTTCGGGTTGGGACCGTTGTTGCACACCGCGATTCCTGAGGCAGTGGAGTAGTACTGGTAGGCGTCAATGTTGGAGCCGTTGTAGGACATGCCCATATGCACCTCGTAACGGCCGAATTCATACGCAGGCTCGATGTTGAAGGCATTCTTCGCCGTTCCCATCAGCGAAGGCGAGTCAGTGCGCTGGGGAAGGCCGTTGATGCCCGATTCGTTGTAGGAATAATTGGCCATCAGGCCGAGGCCACGGAAAGCGCCGGGCAGATTGGTGTACTTCTGCTGTAAGCCGAATTCCAGCCCCCAGACGTGGGCGTTGCTACCGTTGGCATCCTCTTGAGCCAGGGAGCCGGCTGGCGTACCCGGCACCACAGCCAGACATGCTCCTGCGCAGGGAATGTTGGCAGTCACGATCGGATTGGTCATCTGTTTATAGAAGAACCCGGTTTGAATCAGACCGAAGGGTTTCAGTTCCTGTTCCAGAAGCAGATCAAAGTTGTTGGCATGGGTGGGTAGTTCGGTGGGGTCGCCGAGAGTGGCCACCACCGGGTAATTGCCGGTGGGCGAAACGTACGGCACCAGGTCGTACTGATTTGGCCGGGAGATGCCGCGAGCATAGACCGCGCGGACGGCCGTTGCGGACGTAAATGCGTAGCGGGCCTGGATGCTGGGCAGAGGATCGATGTAGGACTGGGTATTGGTAACCGGTGTGGTTCCAATCCAGTTTCCGTTGTTATCCGTTCCGTTGCCATTGGGACCGGCAGCGGGATTCACCAGATATCCCAACCCGTATTCGTGCGTTGCTTCAAGGCGTAGTCCCACCTGAAGGCGCAAACGATCCAGATAGAAGGTGTTCATGATGTAACCGGCAGAAACGCGCTCGATGAGATCGTAGTTGGCTGTGTCAGACGAGCTTCGAGTGGCGGGTATGTCCAGGGGAAGCAGCGTCGGATTTGCCGCAAGGAATTGATCCACCTTGTAGTGGTCCGTCATCTCCCCTATGTGGTAGGTACCGTCGTAGTAGTGCGGATCCTGGAAACCGCTGGCGAACATCTCTGAGTTCACAGGGGTGGCATTGTCTGCGGCTGCGGAGCAGATTGGGGGCGTGTAGCCGGGATCCGCCTGCGGGCAGTAATCGTAAGTTGGCGTGTAGGCATCCTGGCCCTTGTGCGCATTGCGGAATATTCCGCCGAACTCCAGCGTGGCGGAGTGCTTGCCGACGTGATAGTTGAACCCCATCGCGCCCCACTCCTGCAGGTTCAACTGCGTCGCCTGGCCGGAGCTGGTGTTGATATTGTCCAGCGTGTAATTGGAGAGGCTGTAGATGTTGTCTTCCGGAGAAGTCAAATTCGGCACCATGCAGCTAGGCGTCCACTGCGGCCGATAGGGATCGCCATTGAGGAGGCCGGCATAATCGCAGTTGTTCTTCGACCATTTCTTCAACGCGGAGCTGGCGTCGAAAGCGCCTCCCGGATTGCCGCCGGCGTTGAGTTCTCGGCCTCGCGAGACAGCGGAACCCCACGTGACCCACTTGTTGCCGAAGATATGATTGCCGCCCAGCGAGAAGCTGCCGATGGCAAAGTCGGGACGGCGGATCGAATACTTGAACTTCGGCTTGGCATCGGTCTGGACCGTGTAGGTCCACTTGTCACCCCAGTCCTTGAAGTCGGTGAGGATGACGTGAGCGGCCAGGCTGGAGTGATCGTTCAGCTTGTAATCCACGCCCATTGTGCCGCCCCAGCGCAGGCGCTGGTGGCGATATTCGCGCACATCGATGGAGTCGTAATACGGCGTGGTGCTGCCGTCGGGGTTCAGGTCGGGCTGCGGCTCAATGTCGTTGTATCCGCGCCCGTTGTAATCGTAGCTGGCGCTGCCGATCACGCCCCAGCGCTTGGTGACGCCGAAACGCTTGCCTACCGTAAAGTTCACAAGGCCCATGTAGCGGCCGTTCATGATTGGCGAATAGCCCAGCGTGGAAATGCCATCGATGGTGGGCTCCTCGCCGGCCAGCTTCGTAACCATATTGACCGATCCGCCGATCCCGTCTGCGTCCTGATTGGCTGAGAGCGTCTTGTTCAACTCGACCGATTGCACCATGTCTGCGGGAATGGTGGCCAGCAGCACCTGGCGCACGTTCGACTCAGGTGACGGAATGGTTACGCCGTCGATGGTTGTGTTGGTAAGTCGCGGATCGAGGCCGCGAACCTGGACGTAGACGGCCTCGCCCTCGTCGCGCTGCACGGTCACGCCCGGCAGGCGGCCAACCGCATCGGCAACATTGGCATTGGGAAGAGCGAGGATCTCGGCTTGGGGCATCACGTTGACGATGTCGGGCGAGTTGATTTCTTCATTGATCGCCTGTAGCATGTTTTGCCCGCTGCCCGCGGTAACCACCACCTGCTCGGCCCCTGATGCCACCTGCAATACGGCATTGAGCGGTACGGCTTGTCCGGCAGCGACTGTAACGGTCTGAGTCAACGGTTTAAAGCCCACCGAGGTGACGGTCACGGTATAGCTGCCGGGAGCGAGGCCAGCCACCACAAAGCCGCCCAGAGAATCGGACGTAGTTGTCAGGTTGCCGGGACTTACCACCACCCGGGCATTCTGGATCACGGCTTGAGAAGCGTCGCTTACATGGCCGCTCAGTGTTCCCTTTTGCGACTGGCCGTAAAGGGCGCCACACACGGCAAGGCAGGTCACAAACAGGAAAAGGATGCGTCTACGTATGAAATCGAACATGGCGTGCCTCCAGTTGGAGATCTCCTTGCGAGCGGGAGTTTCCATCTCCAGTGTGGCCTTCGCGGGCTGAAGACTTGCTGAATCGGATGTGACAATGTCGTGAATTCACACGCCGCAGAGCGCGGCTTCAGCTTCTCTTCATCCAAGCGCAAGCATTCTTTGTCTTGAGCCAGCGGGTATCCGTTTGCTTTGTGATTCCATGGAGACAAGAATGCGGACTGGAAACCGGAAGATGCTCTCGCTTGCCGTTCTTGCGCTGGTTGCTGCAACCGCGCTGCAGGCGCAGCAAAGAACAGATTTCCACATTAGGCGTACCATTCCTCTTGGCGGAGACGGTGGGTGGGACTATCTGAAATTCGATTCGGCTGCGAATCGATTGTTCATTGCGCGCGAGATGCGGGTCATGGTTGTGGATCTGAACGCGGGCAAACTGGCTGCGGAGATTCCCGGCACGCCCGGCGTACATGGCGTGGCTCTCGATGCCGCGCGAAGGCGCGGCGTAACCAGCAATGGAAAGGCTAACACCGCTTCCATCTTCGATCTCGATTCTCTCAAGGTAGTCGGCAGCGTTCCCACCGGCGCTAAACCCGACGGCATCTTGTGGGAACCTTTCACGAAGACCGTCCTGACCATGAACGGCGCGGCGAACAGCATGACGATGATCGACGCGGGGACACAGCAGCCTGTGGCGACGATCGCGCTTCCCGGACGGCCGGAGACGGCTGTCTCCGACGGCAAAGGCAAAGTCTTTGTGAACCTCGAAGACAAGGCGCAGATTGCTGAGATCGACTTGGCAAAGCGTGCTGTGGTGCACACATGGGATCTGCCAGGTTGTACCGAGCCTACCGGGCTCGCCATCGATATAGCGCATGCGCGGCTCTTCACCGGCTGTCATAACGGAGTGCTGATTGTCGTCGATGCAAGCTCGGGAGCATACATCGCGAAGGTGCCCATCGGGATGGGCGTGGATGCTGTCGCATTCGATCAGGAGATCCACGCAATCTTCACTTCAAACAAGGAAGGCTCGGTCTCCGTAATCGAGCAGGCGGATGCCGACGTCTATCGCAATGTGCAAACTGTGACCACGCTTCCTGGCGCAAAGACGATGGCACTCGACCCGGCCCGGCATCTGATCTACACTGTTGCGAATCGGCAGGATGGCTCGGGAGATCCTCAGTTCGTGCTTCTCGAAATCGGGCCGTAGGTATCATTGAAGTTGAGTATTGCGTGGAGGTGTTGTGCGGGTTCTGGTGGTTGAAGATCATTCCGGATTGGCCAGAAATGTCGCGCGTGCCCTGCGCGAGTCGGCGGGATATGCAGTTGACATTTCCCTTGACGGACAGGATGGCTTGTTCCTCGCCGAATCGAGTCCCTACGATCTCATTCTCCTCGACCTGATGCTGCCGAAGATGGATGGGCTCGAGGTGCTGCGCACGCTTCGCCTCAGGGGCGTCAGAACCCCGGTGCTGATTCTCACCTCGCGCGACGATAAGGAAACGACAGTGTCACTGCTCGATGCCGGGGCAGACGATTATCTGACCAAGCCGTTCGATGTGGGCGAGATGGTGGCCCGCTGCCGGGCTTTGATCCGCCGCGCCCACGGAATTGCGGCCCCGGTAATCGAAGTGGAGAATCTCGCCATTCATCCCGACGAGATGACCGCGACGCGCGCCGGACACGTGCTCGCGCTCACAGCCATGGAATACCGGCTGCTCGAATACATGGCTCATCGCCCTCGCGCAGTGCTCTCGAAGAGCGAATTGCTCGAACACCTTTACGATCACAACTGGGAAAAGTTCTCAAACGTGCTTGAAGTATATATCTCATCGTTACGCAAGAAACTCAACCTCGAGGGCACGACGCCGCTGATTCACACGCTTAAAGGCCGCGGCTATGTGCTTCTCCAGTAGACCAGGATTTGTAACAATCGGTTAACAGATGATTCGCTTTCGGCGGCCTAGAATGAGTACGAAACCGGATAAACGCATGCAGCTGCCGATACGAATCCGGCTCTCCATAAGCTACTTCGTCATCTTCACAGTTGCGGGCATTCTGCTCTGCTGCACCTCGTATTTCATGGCACAGCGCAGCCTTTATCTCGCTTTCGATCACGAGCTGGACGAGCACGTTGACGATGTGCGCGATTTTTTCGCCTCGCACGGGCTCGAAAACGACCTCGGCCGCGCCCGCACTGAGACGGAAGCCGAATTCGGATTGAAGGACGACGGGAAGTGGCTGCAGATTGCCGACGACCAGGGCCGCTGGATCTATCGCGCGGGGCGCATGCTCATCTCGCCGCACAATGTGCCGCCGGCCTCCACGCTTCCAGCCAAGGGCAGCATCATTGAATTCGCCGCCGGCCCTAAGCGCGTACGTTCGCTGCGGCGCGCCTTCACGCTCAGCGGGCGCACCTTCGTGGTCGAGACCGGATCGACACTGACGAAGACCGACCAAACGATGCTTCTGTTTCGCAACGGATTGCTGCTGATCTCGCCTGCGGTCTTCCTGATGGCTGGCTTTGCGGGACACTTCATGAGCCGCCGCGCGCTTGCGCCGGTAGGCGCCATCGCACGCGAGGCGCAGCGCATTCATGACGGGAACTTGCAAACACGTCTGCCCGAACTGAAGACTCGCGACGAGCTGGCCCATCTCTCCAGGACGCTCAATGAGATGCTCGAGCGCATCGAATCGGGTGTACGAAGTGTGCGCGACTTTACCGCCTACGCATCGCATGAACTTCGCACGCCGGTGGCCATGATTCGCACCGAGGCCGATCTTGCGCTCCAGGAACCGCGCTCCAACCTCGAGTACCGCGAAGCCATCGAAATCATCCGCGGCGAAGCTCAGGGCATGTCGACGCTGCTCGACAGCCTGCTGTTTCTTGCTCGTGCCGACGCAGGTGCCGAACAGGTACGGCTTGAAGCCGTGGATGCGCGCCGGATTTGCGCACAGGCTTATGAGAAGGCGCGGCTCATGTTTCAGCGCGCGCGGATTGAGTTCAGCGCCGATCTTCCCGCAGCCTCGGTTCAGGTGATGGCCGATGCGCCGTACATGCAGCGCCTGTTAAACGTGATCCTGGAGAACGCAGCCAGGTACACGCCTGCCGAAGGCCGTGTGCGGCTGAATCTGGCAATGGCGGACGGCGCCGCGCGCTTCGAGGTCTCCGACACGGGCATCGGCATTCCGTTGATGGATCGCGCTCACATCTTCGAGCGTTTCCGCCGCGCCGCGAACGCCAATGACGCCCATGCGCACGGCTCGGGACTGGGTCTGGCGCTGGCCGCCTGGATTGCCGCTCGCCATCAAACCGTGATTCAGGTTGACAGCACACTCGGATTGGGCAGCACATTTTCCTGGACACTTCCCCTTGCTCCCCTAAGTCCGCACGAAGAGTGGCTGTCCGAGGATCATTATTGCGAGGAGTCACATCCCCTTGTGACGGGAAGCAAATAGAGCATTCAGTTGCAAAGCTGAAGATCGTATGCCCTTTAACCGATCCCCAGAGCGCTTCCCAATTAGCCTGCGCAGATCCTGATCGAAGAGCAGCCAGACAGGAGCTCACACCTGTCTGTTCGAATCACATCGCCGTAAGGCATTGTTTCACAAGCTAAAGGTTTTGAAACGGCCGGATTGATGACCTCCGGCCGCTTGTTCAGTTGGGTTTACGGGGCGGGTTTTCTGAGGTGTTGCTCGGCATAGGGCGCTCTGCAATGTACGAGCTCGTAGCAGCAGGCCGGATACCGTACTAGCGCATCGGGACGATGATTCGCTTCGATCCTGTGAAGGTCGCCCGCTGGCTACGCGATCACGAGATTGTCGCGGCGAAGCGCGCAGCGTAACCCACTCACCCAATAACACAAGAAGGGGCGGACACAGGCCCCTTCGTTATGCACGAAATCTGCCCTTTCCTATGTTCATACGCCCGATCCATGTTCATGCAAAACTGCCATACAGGACTATATGAGGCGGTCAGAGCGACAATCCACAATGGAATGAAATGGCTGTAAGTGGTTCTATTTACTGAATATAAATATCGGAAATGGCTTTAACGTCATCGGTATGTATAAATGTCTGGCGGAGAGGGAGGGATTTGAACCCCCGGTACCCTTGCGAGTACGTCTGATTTCGAGTCAGGTGCATTCAACCACTCTGCCACCTCTCCGCGTTTTGTTTACAACACCTTACGTGCCTATGGAAAACTCCTCTGACTGCCGGTGTCAGTGCTGGTATCAGTTGGAACTTACTCCACCAGCGTTGCGCTGGCATAGAATGCGTCCACGACACTGTTGGCGACCACATTGGCGCCCGGCATAAGATGAGCATATCGCATGGTCATCTTTATGGTCGAGTGGCCGACGTACTTGGCCACGGCAGCTAAAGAAGTACTTTAAGTTGGGTTGCAGCCGTTACTGAATTGCTGTACCCCGGAGTCGCAACACTTGAGCGGCATTTTCATTTAAAAACGCCACCGTTCACTGCTCTCAAGAGTGCACATGAATTCTGGAACCGCGCTAGCCTGAAGAGTTGATCTCGAGACGGAGACTGGATAGCCCGATCGGGCGCAAGATCTTTGCCGTCGGGCGCCTACCAGTAGCGTACGGCTACGACCGTAGGCGTCGTGGGAATATCGTTGACAACTTTTGTCTGGAGAACAAACTCCACGTTCTCACTGGTCCATGCCTTGGGTGCGGACTTGATCAGCTCTTTGATCTCCTGGGAATTGGTAATAAACTCAGCAGCCGCACGAGTGCCGCTTTGACCAATTCCAGCAATCGCCATCAGTGGTTCGCCAGTCTTCGAGTGAGGAAGCCGCGCGACTACGGCATAATCCACCAGGACTTTGTTGTCTGAGGAATAGAGCAGCGCCCAACTGCGCTTTGGGTCGGATCGATCCTGAATGGTCAACCCCGGGCCGAGCGCAAATCCGAGATCGCCGGTCATTTGCATCGTCCATCCATTGTTGAATGCGCCGATCAAGACGGCCGGAGATTGGCGAAGATCTCCAAATACAACGTCCTCTCCAGAGCGAAGATCGAAGCTTCTCCTATTAAGGGTCAGAAAGGTTGCCACGGCAACGTTGGCTGACACGTCTCCGAGAGTCACAAAGGTGTTCCTTACGGCGGTAAGGTCGCCCGCGCTGAATTTTTGATCGGGAGTAAGCGGGATCAGAAACTCGTGCCCCTGTGCTTCCAATTCATCAAGCTTGTGTGTGGCCTTGTACTTTTCAAGCAGCTCGTTGCTCGGCATATAGACCGGGTTTGACCCGGTGTAAATCAACACTGGTTTCGTTGTCGATAATATGGGCTCCCAGAATTGATCAATCGGGCTCTTTGTCCGGAACAGAAGCAAAGAAGATGCCAGAACCAGTGCGCAAAGTATCGAGACAACCCAAACTGACCAGTATCGTCGAGGTATGCTGTCCGATCCGGTTGCCGCGGCGGGGGCTGAGATTTCGGGGACGGCGAAGGGAACTGGCGCAGACACTGCCGCCAGGTGATGGACGGATTCGGCGCTCCCGCTCTCCGATTCTGTCGAAGGTGGCCTGGTCGAACTTGAAAACGTTGCGTAATATGAACCCGGGCTGATTTCGATTCGGAGGACACTCCCGGCGCCCTCTCCGACGTAGAACTGAGCAAGTCGTTTTCTGAGTTCCGCGGCCCGCGCCCTGACGATGGGGTCTGAATTTGTGTCGTAGTCCGGAGGTCTTCCAAAGACCTCCGCCCCTATGACTCTTTCTTTCAAGAGTTGGCCGTGGCCAGACAGCGTCTGGTCGACAATATATCGCAGAAGTTGCTGAGATTGCTTGCTGGTGCGAAAGGGGATACTGGCCAGGATTTCTCGAAGCGCATCTTGAACCTGTGCCGCGAGGATTCCCCCGGGAGCAGTCGCTCGCCGAAGAGTTTCGTTGGGTTCAACGGCGTGTTCCATGGGTCCCCCGGCTAGTATTTCCACCTGCGCGGTACTGTACTCCAGCCAATTGACGATGACAAGACCCGTATTTCGTTCGGGAACGCTCACGGACAGTACCGTACTGTACCTTGCCAGCGAGCTTTAAGTTATCGCTTACTTTCTGCGAACGTCAACAAAGTGTGTTCTCGCGCTGTGCCATCGGCGAGATTGCCCGATCAATCGCTCTGCGGTGGCTCCGGGCCTTTATTCAAAAGGACTTGGCGCTAATGACAAGTGAGATCAACAGAAAAAGAGCTTCAGGAGGCAAAATGAGCAGGTTACGTCTCGTACTTATGGCAGTTCTGATGGCCACCATAGGACTGACATTCCTTTCGAAACTCAACGCGCAGTCGAAAAGCATAACAGCCTCACTGTCCGGTACAGTGGCCGACCCATCCGGGGCCAGAGTCCCGAAAGCGAGGGTGAGGCTCACCAATCCAGAAAATGGAATTATCCGGACCGACAGCACGACCCAGACCGGGGAGTTCACCTTTGCCTTTCTCCCGGAGGGCACCTACGTTCTCGAGGCGAGCGCGCCGGGATTCAAGACAACCAAGCAAACCGGGATCGTCCTCAGCGGGGGAGACACGCTCACCATGGCGATCAGCCTGACGGTCGGCGCCACCGAGCAGATCACAGTCAATGCAGGCGGGCCGCTGCTCCAAACCCAGGACGCGAATATCAGCACCGAGCTCGCGAGCAAGCAAATTGAGGAGCTTCCCCTCAACCTCAGAAACGTGCTTTCCTTTGTGACGCTGGATTCCGCCGTGAACGTGCAGGGCGACCGGCAGTTGCTGGCGGCGGGCGGTAGTGAAGATACGGCCGACCAGGATTACTCCTTCCTGAATTTTGGAGGCGGCTACTTCGGGACCAACCTGTTCCTGCTGGAGGGTGGCTATGATACGGCCCAAGGCTGGGGAGGAATCTTCTTTGTGCCAGCCCCGGAGGACACGGACCAAGTCAAGGTAACGAGCTACTCGTTTTCAGCCGAATACGGATTTAGCACCGGCAATGTGATCAGCATTACCACCAAGGCCGGCACCCACGACTGGCATTTCGTTGCCGACGAGTACATACGCAACCCGGATCTGGATTCCAACCTCTACTTCAACAACCTGAACGGCACGCCCAAGCCGAACGACCATCGCAATCAGTTCGGAATCGCCGGCGGCGGGCCGCTATATATTCCGGGCATTTACAAACAGCGGGACAAAACCTTCTTTTTCGCCAACTATGAGGGGTTACGGCTCCACGGGGGCCTCACCTACAGCGCAGAGGTGCCCACTTCGGCCCAATTGGGGGGCGACTTTTCATCGGAGCTCACGACCACGTCATTGGGTACGGACTGTCTGGGCCGAACCATCTATCAGGGCGCGATCTACAATCCCTACTCGTTGTCTGCCTGCCCGGACGGAAGCACGATCCGCAATCCCTATCCGGGAAACGTCATAACTAATATCGACCCACTTGCGAACAAATTTGCCACGGGCAACTACTGGCCGGCGCCAAAGAATCCGGGCGGCGGCTTCAACTTCAATACCACGGTGACTGCACCGACCACTTCCAACGAGTGGGGGATTCGCATCGACCATAACATCAACGCGAATAACCGGATCTACGGGCAATTCTCGAATAAGCACGAGGGGAAGGTCCAAACGGGGGCCTTTTACGGAAACGATGTCGCAGGGCCGTATGTATTCGACCCGAACAACCGCTTGTTTGGGGTTTTGGGTTATTCTCACGTTTTCTCGCCAACCTTCGTCCTGACCAGCAACCTGTTCTTCCTTCGCAATCCCGGAGGGAACGTTGTCCAGGGCTACCCGTTCAAACCTTCCTCGCTCGGGCTGCCGGCCCAGCTTGATTCGTGGACGCCGCAGTTTCCGCAGGTCGAGTTTGGGAACACCTTTAGCGGGTCAGGTTTCTATGCTCCGCTGGGCGCGACACAAAACTCCGGCGAAGCCAGCTTCCCGCAGAATAACGGCAGCCTGACCGTAGACGTGAACAAAACGTTGAAAACACAATCCATCTCGATCGGGTACTTGGGCGTTTGGCAAACAGACGATGGCGGCAGGCTCATTCCGACAGTATTCAGTTTCAGTAACGAAATGACTGCCGGTCCTGACCCGTCGAACTTGAAGGGCGAAAGCGCCGGAGACGCGCTCGCTTCCTTTTTAGTGGGCGCCGGCAATCCTGGATCCGGTGCGGCCGGCTCCACGGGATTCAACGCATATCCCGCGCCAACGTACTACTTGCATGGGATGTATGTTCAGGACGATTGGAAGGCAACGAACAAGCTGACCTTGAACCTGGGCCTTCGCTATGAACTCCAGATGCCGACAACAGCGCGGCATAACGAGCAGGCTTATTTCGATCTCCACGCCCTCAACCCGATCAGCGCGGCGACGGGAATTCCGGTTTATGGGGAGATCGTCTACAACCAGTCGGGAAAACGCTCTCTATGGGACCTCAATTTGAATGACCTTGCGCCCCGCCTTGGCTTCGCGTACAACATGTTGCCGAAGCTGGTTGTGCGCGGCGGCTATGGCATCTATTACGCAAGAAACTTCTACGGCGGCAATGGACCTGACCCGGGGTATTCGACATCGGGAGTGTGGACTTCGTCGGCCGACGGGATCCATGTGATTTCGCCACTTTCACAGGCCTTCCAAACGGGTCTTGTGCCGGTTACCGGGAACGCGTTGGGAGGCCTGACCCAGGTGGGTCAGAGCCCCAGCGTGGTGGATCGAAACCGCCCCGAACCCATGACCCAGCAGTTCAGTTTCGGATTCCAATATGCCTTCACTCCAAACGACGTGCTGGATGTCAACTACGTGGGAAGCCGCGGAAGGCGCATCACCCTTGGCGGCATGAACTACGGCCAACTGAATCCAAGCTACCTTTCCATGGGCTCTACGCTGAATAACACTTTGGACAGCAACCCCTACGCCACCGCCTTGACCAACCTGGGCCTTACTCCCCCGAGCTGTCCCTACACGGTGGCGCAATCGTTGATGCCATATCCGGAGTTCTGCGGCGCCGTCTCAGCCGAGGATGAACCGGTCGCGATCAACAACTACAACGCATTGCAGGCAAGCTTCAAGCATCGTTTTGGCGCCGGCCTGGTCTTTACGGCCTCCTACACCTTCTCGAAGTTCCTTTCCGACACAGGCGGGCCGGAGGAGTGGGGCGCCATTAATGGCGACCAGGGAGGCTCGAGTATCCGCAACTACTATGACCTGAAAGCGGATTGGTCGGTGGACGGCGACGACATCCCCGAATCTCTGGTTTTGAACTATGTATATGAGTTGCCGTTCGGCCGGGGCAAGCGGTTCGGCGGTAACATGAACCGGGCTGAGGATGAAGCCGCAGGCGGCTGGGAGGTGTCGGGAATTACCACCGCCCAGAGCGGTTTCCCGATGTCGATCGGTGCCGGCGGAAACACCGCGTCGGTCTTTGGCGGCGGCCAGCACGCCGATTTGACCGGCCAGCCGCTTAAGAGCGGCAACTGCGGAGGCACCAACGGGGTCCCCGTCATCCCTGTGGGATCAAAGTACTGCTTCTTCAACCCCGCGGCCTTTGCGGCGCCGGCCGACTTCACCTTCGGCAATGCTCCCCGCTACTTTTCCAATCTGAGAGCACCTAAATACGTGGACGAAGATCTGACGATCGCAAAGTGGTTCAACCTCAAGGAAAGACTCCGCCTGCAGTTCGCTGTCCAGATGTTCAACGCTTTCAACCATCCCAATTTCGGCATACCTAATGCCAGCGTCGGGAGCCCCAACATGGGCTTGGCCTCCAGCACCCAGGGAGCAAGAGAAATGCAGGGTGTGCTGAAGTTGACTTATTGAAGTCCCCATCTATGCAGAGGACAGTCCTTGCTCTCTGCCTGACGATCGCGTTCACAAATCCAAATGTGAACGCGATCGTCTTTGTAGAGAAATCCGTGTACATCATTCGATTCCTCATGTCCTCATGGCGCAGAGACACGAGGCCACATTGCTCAGGAAGCGACCGGAAGCTGCGCTTATGTAGATTCCGGGAAAGATCCCCTCGCGTCGATTAGAGGCGCATGAATCTGGCATACCAGTACCTCAGTGAATTCCGAAAGAAGAGCAATGCAACCATGAATCGCAGATCATTCTTCACGGGCGGACTCTCCATATTGGCCCTGGCTCGCATGGCGCATGGTTTGGAACATTCGCAGTTTTTTCAGGGAGAAGTTCCGTCGGGCCCCTTCCTTCCTTTTTGGGAGTCTCTGAAGTCCTACCAATCTCCCGGCTGGTTTCGCGATGCCAAGCTGGGAATCTGGGCTCATTGGAGCCCGCAGTGCGTCCCCGAACAGGGCGATTGGTATGCGCGGAATATGTACATCGAGGGATCGCCTCAATACGAGTATCACGTTAAGCAGTACGGGCATCCGTCGAAGTTCGGATACAAAGACATCTGCCATCTCTGGAAGGCCGAAAAATGGGATCCAGAGGCGCTTGTCAGGCTTTATAAGCGGGCAGGCGCTGAATATCTTGTCTCTCTGGCAACTCACCACGACAACTTCGATTGCTGGAATTCGAAGCATCAGCCCTGGAACTGTGTGAACGTAGGGCCGAAGCGCGACATTGTGGGAACATGGGCCAAAGTCGCGCGCGACAATGGACTGCGATTCGGGGTGAGCTACCACGGTACTCCCCACCGTGTATGGGATGAGTTTCTGCCAGTCCGATACAAGAGCGATACGATGGGACCGCAAGCCGGAGTTCCTTATGACGGGATGCAAACCATCGCAGATGGAAAGGGCAAATGGTGGGAGGGCATGGACCCTCAGATGATCAACGGAAAACCCCACCTGAAGAACACCCCTTGCCCGGAGATCGTGCAGCAATTCCTGTTGCGCGTGCAGGACGTTATCGACAGCTATGGTCCGGACCTGCTGAATTTCGACGACAACGCACAGTTTGATTTCGACGCGGGAGGGAGATTTGCACCGGACCTGGGGGTGTGGTTGGGGATTCCGGATCTCGCTCCTCAAATCATGGCCTACTTTTACAACAGAAACGTGGCGGCGCATGGCGGCCGTCTTGAAGGCGTACTGAATCTTAAGCAGGTGCCTCAGCCTGTGTGGGGAACTGTGACCCGCGATTTCGAAATGGGACTCGCGGATGGCATCCAGGAAAAGCCCTGGCAAACAGAGGCATGCATAGGACACTGGCATTATGATCGTGCGGTCTTCGAGGACCACACGTACCAGAAGGCTTCATTGATAATCCCTCTGTTCGTGGATATCGTCAGCAAAAACGGGAACCTGCTCTTGAACATCCCGCTGCCAGGTCATGGAGAACCAGACAGCGATGAACTCGCCTTTCTCAATGAACTCGCCGAATGGCAACAGGTGAATGCAGAGGCGATCAAGGGTACGCGACCCTGGAAGATCTACGGCGAGGGTCCTTCGACGCAAATAAAAGGCGTCCCATCGTACCAGTTATCCAGATACAAGTTTGATCCCACTGACATACGGTTCACGACCAAGGACGGCGTCCTTTATGCGATTGCCTTAGGTTGGCCTTCCGATGGCCAGACCATCATTAAGTCGCTTGCAAGCGAGTCCACGAATTACCCCGCTCAGATCGGGAGAATTGAGTTGCTCGGATCAAAATCGGAGGTGAAGTGGACTCGAGGCACTGAGGGCCTCGAAATCCGCCTGCCTGATAATCCGCCATGCAAATATGCTTTTTCATTCCGGATCCTTCCGAGCTGATCGGAAGACGACACAGCCAGGACTCATGGGTGATGGTTCCATGCCGAGATGTCCAGTTTCGTCAACCACGCCAGCTTCGCGTCTCCAGATACCAATTGGGGAGACACGAACTTCGGTTTACCCGGCAACACCCAGGAAGCGAGACAGGTGCAGTTGTCGCTCAAAATCTATCGGTAGTGTCCCTATGAGACGGACCGCTCTAGCACTATGCCTGGCCATTCCATTCACATGCTTCAACGTCAATGGAATGGCTGCGGCGCAAGATCACGAGCAAGCTCTTCAATCTCTCGTGGCTGATGCCGCTGCTGCGCAGTCCAGGGGGGATTTCAGCGCCGCGGCGGAATCGTATCGCAAAGCTACCGAGCTCGAACCCAGTGTTCCGGAATTGTGGACCAATCTGGGGCTCATGTATCACGAAGCACACAGATCCGCCGACGCTATTCAGAGCTTTAAACAGGCGATCCACTTGAACGCAACTCTTTACGTTCCGCAATTGTTTCTGGGGATCGAATACCTTCAAACCCAAAAACCGGATGCAGCGCTTCAATACCTGGAGACTGCCACACGGTTGAATCCCAAGGATCCGCGGGCCGAGCTCTCTCTGGGAAAAGCCTACGCAATGCTGAACCGGAGCGACCGCGCCATTGACGCCTTTTGGAAAGCGATACGGTTGGCCCCAAACGATGGAAGTGCGTGGCTCGCCCTCGGGACCGCTTACTTGCAGCAGGTAGACAACGATGCGCGTCTCATGACTTCGACTTACAAGCATTCGCCGTACGTCAACCTCCGGGCCGCGGAGACGCTTGCGGAGGAGGACAAGCCGCTTGAAGCGGAGAATGCCTACAAGGCCGCGATCGCATCCGCTGCGCCGCCGGCGTGTGCTCACGCTGAGTACGGGATTACGCTGCTTCGCGAAAAGAAGATCGTTGATGCGCGTGAGCAATTCGCAACAGAAATTCGGAGCCAAAGCCATTGCGGATTAGCGGCCCTTGGGATTGCTGTCGCGGAGACCGCCGAAGGGCATCCGGAAGTTGCCGTCAAAGCGCTCAATTCGATTGCTGCGGAGGAATCAGGATTCATTCAGTCGAACCTGCATCTCTTCCACGACGCACTAACTGCCGGCCAGGCGAGATCGCTGGCCGAACTGGCACGAAAGCAGCAAAACGCCGGAGACATAACGATCGATCTTAGCTCTGTCGTTGAGCAGGCATTTCTCTCTGACACGATACCCGCGGCAGAAATCGATGAGGCCGGCACGTCTCAAACGGAACGAGTACAGTCGCCCGCAAATGCCGAACAGCTTTATGCGGCAGGGAAATATGGCGCTTGCGATCAAGCCCTGAAACCAGCGCTGGAAAAGCTGGATGGCGCGCAGCAGCAGCTCCTTGCTTCCTGCTCGTTTTCGACAGGCGACTTCCTCACGGCCTCCAGGGTTGCCCAGCGGCAAAAAGCGAATCCCGCGACGTTGGTGCGGGGGTTGTATTGGGAAACCAAGGCGGATCAAAAACTGGCGGTTGCCACGCTGACGCGAGCCGGCGAGATCGACCCCGACTCTCCTCGCATGCATGTCCTCACCGGAGATGTGTTTCGGCAAAAGCGGCGCTGGAGCGAGGCCGAGGCAGAGTATCGAAAAGCGCTTGCCATCGATCCGAAGAGCCGCGGGGCGCGCCTCAGTCTGGGGATCGTGCTGTTCACCGAATTGAAGACCGATGAAGCAATCGAGATTGCAAGATCGCTATTGTCGGAAGCGCCGGATGATTCTGAAGCGAATATGCTGGCGGGCGAGATCCTGGTGCAGGAGCACAAATTTGAAGAGGCCGAACCGTATCTCTCCAAGTGCCAGAAGCTCGATCCCGACCTCATCCCCCGCCTTCACGTTCTGTTCGGGCAGGTATATGCGGCAACGAACCGAATTCCAGCGGCCATCTCGGAATACAAATTGGGATTGGTGAGCGACGAGGATGGCAGCATTCACTATCAACTGGCGCGCCTTTATGAGAAGTCCGGCAATAAAGGCGCTGCAGCAGAAGAGATTCGAATATCGCAACAGTTGCGCAGAAGCTGGGACAATCAGGCGCACACAGCCTTCGGCCAACCTTCGACAAACACAGGCCGGCAATAGGCCACTCTTGAGCCTTCCGGGATCCATCGAGTTCATGCATATGTTTTGAAAACGATTTGAGGAGCGACACCTAATGCCATCTTCTACTTTCCGTACACTTCTTATTCCTTTCCGTGTGGCTGCGTTTATTCCCATCCTCGCTTTGCCATTGGTTTCTCACGCACAAACGATCGATCGAGGCAAGGATGGCGTCGCGATTCACTCTGCGAGTGGGACTCTGCAGGTAACCGTCTGCTCCGAGCGCGTCATCCACGTTGTAGCGAGCGCGACCGATGCGATTCCAAAACCGGTCGTGCCGACTGTGATTCGCCCGTGCGGGGGCGCCCCGTTCACGGTTGCCTCCGATAAGTCGACTGTGTCGATCAAGACAAGTGCGTTGACGGTCGAAATTGATCGCGCAACAAACTCCGTGCGATTTCTATCGGCGGCCGGGCAGCCCGTGCTGAGCGAGCAACCCAACGGTGGTCGAACGATTACCCCCGTCAATCTCGACGGCACGCAGACCAATCAGATTCGCCAGGACTTTCTTTTGTCTCCCAACGAAGCGCTCTACGGTTTGGGCCAGCATCAAGAAGGGTTTTTCAACCTGCGCGGCATACCCCTTCGGTTGCTGCAGGCAAATACAAATATCTCCATCCCATTTCTTATTTCGACGAACGGCTATGGCCTGCTGTGGAACAATCCGGCGCTGACGGACTTCAATCCGGCGACAAAGGCGATCCAACTGGACGAACATGGCGCGGGCACGTTCCAGACAGGGAGGGAAGGGGAATACGGATTTCTGCTGGGCGGCAATTTAAGAAATAGGCTTCAACTCACCGTCAACGACGAAAAGGTGATCGACCTCAAGAACATGTGGCTTCCGGAGTTCGTCGGCGCGAAGATGCATCTGGCGGCGAATACGGCTTATAAAGTGATCGCCGGATCGGGCGGCAATACCCAACTGTTCATGCGCGAACCGTCAGACACGATGGCCTTTCAGTCTGAAGTGGGCCACGGAGTTGACTACTACTTCTTCTATGGGCCGGAGCCGAGCCGGGTGATCGCAGAATATCGGGAATTCACCGGCGCCGTTCCCATGCTTCCGCTGTGGGCCTTCGGTTTCTGGCAGTGCCGTGAGCGCTATTCGAGCCAACAGCAGATTCTCGATACGGCCGCCGAATTCCGCGCGCGGAAGATTCCAGTCGATGCGTTCGTTCAGGATTGGCAGTACTGGGGAAAATACGGTTGGAACGCCATGAGGTTCGATGAAAGCGCGTATCCGAATCCCGCAGAGATGATGTCCGCCCTGCATCGCGAGAATCTCCATCTGGCGATCTCTGTCTGGCCAAGATTCGGCGCAGAGACCGCGGTGAATCACGAATTGGAGAGCGCTCATCTTGTTCTTAAGAGTCCGGCGAGTTTGGACAAGCCAGACGATTTCAATGAACACGAAAACCTGGCGGATTTCTTCAATCCAAACGCGCAAATAGCCTTTTGGGCTGCTATGAACCGGAGTCTCTTTCATGACGGCCTGGATGGATGGTGGCTGGATGCGTCTGAACCGGAAGGCGATCCTCTCAAGGTTGACGGTACCTTCTTAGGGCCGGGAAAGACAGTTCGCGATGCATTCCCGCTCTTCGAAACCACAGCGATCTATCAAGGGCAAAGGGCCACGACTGAGAGCAAGCGAGTCGTGATCCTGACGCGGTCAGCCTATGCCGGGCAGCAACGCAATGCCACTACATCCTGGTCAGGCGACGTCTCGGGGAATTGGGAGACACTGCGGCGGCAGATCCCGGCCGGCCTCAGCTTCTCAATGTCCGGCTTTCCCTACTGGACGACGGATATCGGCGGTTTCTTCCGTCCAGCCGACCAATATACATCGGCAAGCTACCACGAACTGCTGATTCGATGGTTCGAGTGGGGCGCCTTCTGCCCCATCTTCCGCATTCATGGATATCAGTCCAGGACTGAGATGTGGAACTACGGTCCCGAGGTAGAGAAGATCCTGACTCAATACGATGAGTTTCGCTATCGTCTCATGCCTTACATCTACTCCACTGCCTGGGGCGTCACCAGCCGCGGAGAAACTGTAATGCAGGCTTTGCCATTTGTCTACCCGAATGAACTTGCCCTGAGAGATGTCGACGATGAGTTTCTGTTTGGCAATTCGCTTTTGGTGAATCCCGTGACGCGGCCGAATGCAACCAGCCGCAGCGTGATCTTGCCGGCAGGCAACGACTGGGTAGATTTCTGGTCTGGAAAAAACTATCACGGTGGACAGACGATTGCTGCTGATGCTCCGTTGGACCAGATTCCAATCTTGGTGAAGGCAGGCAGCATTGTTCCCATGGGGCCAATTGTGCAGTCGACAGCAGACGCCGAAGACCCCCTGGAGATTCGCATTTATGGCGGGAATGATGCCGACTTCCTGCTCTACCAAGACAGCGGGGACAGCTATGCCTACGAGCATGGCGCCAGGGCAACGATTCGCCTGCATTGGGACGATCGCCGTAAGATGCTCTCGATTGGGGATCGCGCCGGTGCGTTCCCGGAAATGCCGAGCAAGCAGACGCTCCATATTGTGCTGGTGAAAGAGGGCCACGGTGTCGGAATCGGTTCTGAGTCGGATAACGATCGCACCGTAACGTACCTGGGGCATCAAATCAGGATCAGTCTGGGCAAGACAAGCTGACCAGCCAACCTATTGGCACAAACTCAGCGTAGTGATTCTCGAGCGAGGTCTGGATTCTAAGCCTGGCCGGGACTCGTTGTAATCGTCAATCAGGGCTGAGCGGCGACCCGCACCTTCAGTTCGGAGTCACGGGACTATTCTGAAGGATTAAAGCCTGTTTGAGCGGAAAAAATCGTCGAACGGCATGTGTATCAATTCCAGATGGTCTTTACAAAGGGGTTCCGGCCGGCAACGGTTATCGCTGGAGCGTCCTTTACCGCCAGGAGTGGCTCGCTTTCATACCCCCCATAGGCGCAGCGTTGATTGGAGCGTCTCCGGTTCACTGCCGATAACGGCGTATTAGACTTTGCGCGGGTTCCATTTCGGGCGGCCCGTGCCAAATTTCATGGAGTTTTTTGCGCGCCGGCTTGACAGAAACTGACTTCGCGCTAAAATTATGACCATTGGTCAAGTGTGATTATAAGTCAGCAATGGTCATTGGTCGCAAACACGATATTGCCGCAGCAGTCCGCAGAAAGTCACTCGCCGCCCAGCCCGCCTCCGGCCGCCGCGAGCGCCGCGCCGCAGAAACCCGCGTGAAGCTCTTCCGCTCGGCCCTGGCGCTGATCGCCGAGCGTGGTCTGGCCAGCGTGACGGTCGAAGACATTACCGAGGCCGCCGACGTAGGCAAGGGAACCTTCTTCAACTACTTCCCAACCAAGGAGCATGTACTCGGCGTAATGGCCGAGATCCAGCTCGGAAAGCTGGAGGAAGCCGCGGCCCGAGTGGCTGCGGGCGCTGAGCCGTTCCATACCGTGCTGCACGGGCTCGTGAAGCGGCTGGCCGAGGAGCCCGGCCGCAGCCCGAAACTCGCCCGTGCGCTCTTGTCATCTTTCCTGGGTAACGAGAGCGTGCGCGAGATTCTGAAACGCAGAATGGTCGAGGGCCGTAAAGCCATTGCAGAGGTCGTCCGCATCGGCCAGGAGCGCGGCGAGATCAATCCGTCACTCAAAAAAGAAAAGGTTGCAATGCAGTTACTGCAAATGATGTTGGGGACGGTGCTGCTGTGGTCGCTGCACGAGAAACCCGCACTCTCTCAGTGGATAGAAAACAGTTTTGACCACGCCTGGAGAGCCATCGCCGCGCCGGGAAAGCAGCAAGAATCATGAAATACAGGATTCGTACCGCAGTTTTTCTTTTGTCAGCCGGGCTCGCAGGGGCATTGCTCGCGGTCATGACGGCCCCGGCGCAGCAGGCCCCGGTCAGGCTTACGCTTGAGGATGCCATTCATCGCGCCCTCGAAGCCAACCTGAGCGTGCTTGAGGCGCGCACCCGCGCTGAAGAAGACCAGGGGACCGAGGCACGCAGCCAGGCGGCGCTACTGCCGCGTGTGAGCGCGCAAACGTACGCCAACTACCAGAACCGCGATCTGCGTGCCTTTGGAATTTCGGTTCCTGGTCTTCCGCTGCCCAATGTGGTTGGACCGTTTTCGAATTACGACTTCAGGATCTATGCGCAGCAGAACTTGCTCGATCTGGGCAGCCTTCATACATTGCGAGCAAGCCAGCGCGCGCTCGACGCGGACAGGCTGACTGAACAAGACGCGCGCGACCTGATTGTTCGCGTGGCCGCGTCGCTATACCTGAATGCGCAGTCGGCTGAAGCGCGAACGCAGGCGGCGCAGTCGCGCGTGACGGACTCGGCGACGCTGCTGAAGTTAGCACAGGATCGCCACGATGCCGGCACGGCGACGGGCGTGGATGTCCTGCGCGCTCAGGTGCAACTGGCCAACGACAAACAGGTGCTGCTCGAAGACGGCAACCAGTTCAAGCAGTCGCTGCTTGAACTGGCGCGCAATCTGGGCATGAGCCCGGGCACGCCACTGGAACTTGCCGAGCCGTTGCGCTACCTGTCGCTCGACCAGCCTGCGCCCGACGCGCTGGTTACTTCGGCGCTCATTTCGCGGGCCGATTATGAGTCGCTCGCGACCCAGCGTGAGACGCTTCTCGAACAGCAGCGCGCCAACCGCGCGCGTTTTTATCCCAAGGTGAGCATCAACGGCAACGTGGGCGAGCTGGGCCGTTCGATCGGTGGCGTGGCTACGACCGGCCTGATCCAGGGCCAGATCGACTTCACCATCTTTGATCGCGACCGCGAGGGAGAGGCGCAGCAGCTTGCCGCGCGTCTTCGCCGCATCGACGACCAGATCGACGATCTGCGCCGCGGCGTGGACGAGGACATTCGCGCGGCACTGCTGAATCTCGATTCGGCGGCGCAGCAGGTTGAGGTGGCAGTCGAGGGGCAGGGGCTGGCGAAACGCGAGCTGCAGGAAGCGCAGGATCGCTTCCAGGCCGGCACAGCCAACAACGTTGAGGTGGTAACCGCGCAGGACGAGCTGGCCCGCGCCGAGGAGAACTACATCCTCGCCGTTTCCAGCCACGTGGACGCGAAATATGCACTGGCTCGCGCCCTGGGCGACACCGAGAAGAACATTCGGAAATTTGCGGGGAATCCGTGAGGCCGGCATCCCGGCCGCCGCTCTCCGATTCACCCGTTGAGGTTCAATGCAATGAAACGACTGATCCCGATTCTGATTCTGCTCTGCGCGGCCGTGGCCGCAGGCGTGTACTTCTATCCGCGCTACGTGAAAAAGCCCGCCCCGGCGAACGCGATCGTGCTCTCAGGCAACATCGAGGCGCACGAGAGCCTGGTGAGCTTCAAGGTGCAAGGGCGTATTGTGCAGTTGCCTGTCGAAGAAGGGCAACAGGTGGCGCAGGGCGCGTTGCTGGCGCAGCTGGAAGATGCCGACCTGAAGCAGCGCGTGCGCATCGATGAAGCCACGGTTGACGTTCGCGAGAAAAATCTTGCTCTTACGCTGGCCGGCACCCGCGAGCAGGAAATCCGCGCTTCGCAGCAGGCGGTCATGGATGCGCAGGCAGACCTTGACCAGAAGAAGCTGGATAACCAGCGCGCGCAGACGCTCTATGCCAGGGATGAGATATCGACGCAGGACCGCGATCTGGCCGCAACGGCGCTCAAGCGCTCCGAAGCCAACTTCAAAGCCGCCGAGCAGCGCTACAACGAGGCCGTCGAGGGTAGCCGCAAAGAAGACATCGCGATCGCCCGCGCCAACCTGAACCAGGCCGACGCCGACTTGGGCCTTTCGCGCATCGACTTGAGTTACACCACGCTGCGCGCGCCTGCGACCGGTGTCATTACCGTGCGCCAGGCCGAGCTGGGCGAGGTGGTCGCGCCCGGCTCGCCGGTGGTTACGCTGGCCGATCTCGATCACATCTGGCTGCGCGCCTACATCGCCGAAACCGACCTCGGCCGCATCCACTGGGGCCAGGACGCGATCATCACCACCGACACCTATCCCGGCAAGCAGTATCACGGGCGCATCTCGTTCATCTCGCCCGATGCCGAGTTCACGCCCAAGAGCGTGCAGACCTACAAGGAGCGCGTGACGCTGGTCTATCGCATCAAGATCGACATCGACAATCCCAATCACGAGCTCAAGCCGGGCATGCCGGCCGATGCGCATCTCGAACTTGCCCCGGGGACCGCGCCCGCGCAGCCCGCATCCGGTACGCCCGCGAAGCAATGACCGAGCCGCTCCAAGTCGAAATGGGGCTCGCAATTGCGGCCGTGGGGCTCAAGAAGAGTTTCCCCGGTGTTTGCGCCGTTGACGGCCTCAGTCTCAACGTCCGCGGGGGCGAGATCTTCGGCCTCGTGGGACCTGACGGTGCAGGCAAGACCACGACTCTGCGCATGCTTGCCGGCATCATGCCGCCCGACGCCGGCTCCGCCATGGTCGCCGGTCATGATGTGCTCCGCGATCCGGAGCGCGCCAAGCATTGGCTTGGCTACATGCCGCAGCGATTCGGGCTGTATGAGGATCTGACCGTCGATGAGAATATCCGCTTCTATGCCGATCTTTTCGGCGTTCGCAAAAAAGAGCGCATTCCGCGCTCGACGCAATTGCTCACGGCTGCCGGAATGAGCGAGTTCCGCGCGCGCAGGGCAGGCAATCTCTCCGGCGGCATGAAGCAGAAGCTGGGCCTGGTTTGCGCTCTCATCCACCGGCCCACGGTGATTCTGCTCGATGAGCCGACCACGGGTGTCGATCCCGTCTCGCGCCGCGACTTCTGGCGCATCCTCTACGAGCTTGCCGCCGAGGGCGTGGCGATTCTCACCTCCACCGCTTATCTCGACGAGGCCGAGCGCTGCCATCGTGTCGCGCTCATGAACCGGGGCCGGCTGCTCTTCTGCGACACGCCCGCAAATCTGAAATCGCAGTTCGGCAAAGATGTTTTATCTGTCACCTCGCCCGAGCCGCAAAAACTGCGCAGCCATCTGGATCGCGCCGGCGGGGTTTCGAGCTTCGTGCTTACCGGCGAGGGCGTGCACCTGGTTGTCGACCAGGCTGCGCGGCGAATTCCTGAGTTCGAAGCCAGCCTCAAAAACAGCCACGTGCCCTTCGACTCAATACAGCAGGTTGAGCCCACCATCGAGGACCTGTTTATCAACGCTGTTGCCGGCGAGGAAGAGTTACATGCACGCGACTGAGAGCTCGGTTGTCATCGAGAACCTCGTCAAGCGGTTCGGCACTTTTGTTGCCGTCGACCGGCTCAATCTTTCGGTACGCAAGGGCGAAGTCTTTGGGTTTCTGGGTCCCAACGGGGCAGGGAAGTCAACCACCATAAGAATGCTGTGCGGCTTGCTCAAGCCAAGCTCGGGCCGGGCCGCAGTTGCGGGTTACGATGTTGCTCGCGACCCCGAGGCGGTGCGCCAGAACATCGGCTACATGTCGCAAAAGTTCTCGCTCTACAACGATCTCAAGGTGATTGAGAACCTGCGCCTCTTTGCCGGCCTCTACAGCGTCACCGGAAAGCTGGCCGAAGAGCGCATCGCATGGGCGCTGGAGATGGCGGATCTCAAAGGCCGGGGGCAGCGGATTACGGCCACGCTGCCCGGCGGCTGGAAGCAGCGGCTGGCGCTGGGCTGCGCGGTCCTGCATCGTCCGCCTATCATCTTTCTCGACGAGCCTACCTCCGGCGTCGATCCCATCTCGCGCCGCCGCTTCTGGGATCTCATCCACCAGATGGCCGAGCAGGGCGTAACGGTGTTCGTCACCACCCACTATATGGAAGAGGCGGAGTACTGCAACCGGCTTGCGCTCATGTTCCGCGGCAGGATTGTAGCCCTTGGCACGCCCTCCGAACTCAAGCTCAACTCGATGAAGGGCGAATTGCTGCTGGTGGAGTGCGAGCCGCTGGGTCGAGTGCTTGAAGTGCTGCAATCGGCGCCCGGCGTAACGGACGCGGCGGTTTTTGGCAATGCCCTCCATCTCTCGGTTGAAGATGCGGCCGGCTCCGCTCCGCGTATCGATGCGTTTCTGCGCGAGCGCGGCCTGACTCCCGGCGCGATCGAGAAGATCCGCCCCACGCTCGAAGACGTCTTTGTCTCGCTCACCACGAATCCCGCGAGGGAGGCGCGCGCCGAATGAGTCTCACCCGCCTGATCGCCGTGGCCCGTAAAGAGGTGCTCCACATTGTGCGCGACGCGCGCAGCCTGGGCATCGTCATCGTCATGCCGGTCACTCTCATGCTGCTCTTCGGCTACGGAGTCAATCTCGACCTCAAAGGCATGCCGGTTTACGTTTACGACCAGGAGGGCAGCCAGCAAAGCCAGGACCTGCTCAAGCACTTTCAATCGAGTCAGTACTTCCATGTTGCCCGCGTAGTCTCGAGTTACGCCGCCGTCTCTCGTGCTCTCGACGATGGCAGCGCCAGAATGGCCATCGTGATTCCGTGGAATTTCTCGAGGCAACTGACCGCGGGTGGATCGGTTACGGTGCAGGCCCTGGTCGATGCAACCGACGACAACACGGCCAACGTGCTCATCGGTTACGCCCAGGCGGTCGTCCAGGGTTATTCTTCGCAGATTCAGCTCGATTGGCTGCGCCAGCGCGGCATCGCAATCGAGACAGCGCCGGTCAGCGTCGAGACGCGCACCTGGTACAACGAAAACCTCGAGAGCAGCGTCTTCATCATCCCCGGAGTTCTGGCTCTCGTCATGTCGGTCATCGGCGCATTTCTCACCTCGCTCACCATCGCTCGCGAGTGGGAGCGCGGCTCGATGGAGCAGCTCATCTCAACGCCGGTCACGGCCATGGAGATCATGCTGGGCAAGCTCGCGCCGTATTTCGTTATCGGCATGTTCGACGTGGCCGTCTGCGCGTTCATTGCCATTGCGTGGTTCAAGGTGCCGTTCCGCGGATCCTTCGCCACGCTAACCCTTAGCTCCGCGCTCTTCCTTGTCGTTGTTCTCGCCCTGGGGTTTTATATCTCAGTCATATCGAAGAACCAGTTTACCGCCAGCCAGATCGCGCTCCTCGTCAACTTTCTGCCTGCATTCCTGCTTTCGGGGTTTCTCTTCGCCATCGAACAGATGCCGGTGGCTCTGCAGTGGATTACGCGCATTCTGCCCGCGCGCTACTACGTTTCGGTGCTCAAGAAGATCTTTCTCAAGGGCACTCCCACGGCGATGCTCTCAGCCGACTTGGTTCCGCTGGCCGTCTTTGCGGCGCTGCTCGCCATTATTGCCACACGCTCGTTTCACAAGAGGCTGGATTAGAGCCTGTTATGAACTTTCCCGCAGGCGGCGTTGTGGGCGAAAATCGCGCCGTACGCGACGGAGGACGAAGACATTGGCTATTCCAAGGCGAGGACGACAACAAAGTGTGGCGCGATTTACGCCGCAACCCTTCGGGCTGGGGCCAATTTTCCCCATCTTTTTGTCGCTCGTCGCTAGCAGACACCCGGTATGCGTCGCGCCTCGCTTCGCGATCTGGGGAAAATTGGCTCCCAGCGACGCCTACGCAAAAGGTCATAACAGGCTCTAAGGAGATCGAATCGATGTTCGCGCGGCTCAAACAGATGCTCATCAAGGAGTTCATCCAGACCCTTCGCGACAAGCGCACCCGCTTCATTCTCATCGGCCCGCCCATCATCCAGATGTTGGTCTTCGGTTACGCGGCCACGTTTGAGATCCATCACGTCGTCACCGTTGTGCTCGACCAGGATCACAGCCAGCAAAGCCGCGAGCTTATCTCACGCTTTACATCGAGCCCATACTTCGATGTTGAGCGCCAGCTTGCCGATCGTGGCCAGGTGCGCGAGCTCATCGACCGCGGCGATGCAATCGTGGCTCTCGAAATCGACGCCGGCTTCGCGCAGAAGCTGGAGAAAGGCGATACCGCCCCGGTTCAGGTGATTGTCGACGCCACCAACTCCAACACCGCGCTCATTGCCTCGGCCTACGTCACGCAGATCGCTCTCGACTTTGCGCGCCAGTCGCAGCAGGACCGTATGGGCCGCATCGCGCCCAGCATCGTCTCGCAGGCGCCGTCCGTCTCGCTCCAGCAACGTCCCTGGTACAACGTCAACCTCAGCAGCCGCTGGTTCTTTGTCCCCGGCGTCATCGGCAGCCTTACGCTTGTGCTGGTCATTACGCTCACCGCCTTTGCCGTGGTGCGCGAGCGCGAGATCGGCACTCTCGAACAGATCATGGTCACGCCCATTCGGCCGGCTGAATTCATCCTGGGCAAGACGCTGCCTTTCTTCCTCATCGGCGTCTTCGACGTCTCGCTCATCGCTATCGTTGGCACCATCTGGTTTCAGGTGCCCTTCCGCGGCCACATCGAAGTGCTGGCTCTCGGCTCAATTCTGTTTATCGTCTGCATGTTGGGTGTGGGACTTCTTATCTCCACGGTCTCGTCGACGCAACAGCAGGCCATGGTCACTTCCTTCTTCTTCATCATGCCGGCCATTTCCTTCTCCGGCTTCGGCTTCCCCATCAGCACCATGCCGCGATGGATGCAATACTGCACCTATTTCGTTCCCCTGCGTTACTTCCTTGTGGTTCTTCGCGGAACCTATCTGAAAGGGGTGGGGATGGACATTCTATGGCCGCAGATGGCCGCAATGGGCGTGCTCGGATTCAGCCTGCTGACCCTGGCCATCCTGCGCTTCCATAAGGCGGTTGAGTAGGCCAACTGTCTCCCTTCCGCCGTCCTATGCGTCTCGTTCCCTCTCTAGCAACAGGACAATCGGACGAACGGAGTGAATCATCTGGAGGCCCGGTTTTGAAGGGGCACGGCTTCAGCCGTGCCATGTACATGGGCCAACATATGCCGGCTCTAGCCGCTGAGGGACGTCTTTTTACATGCGAAAGGCCTCCTTCAGGGGTTGAAACCCAACAACACTGACGCAGGATCTATTGGCACGGCTTAAGCCGTGCCCTCTCAAATCAATGGTGCACACGGCTTGTGGTCCCATCCAGTAGTCCAGCGGTTCCCCACTCGATGCAAACCGTCGTGCCAATATGAGACAATTCCCCCTCGGTCGGGATCGAGCCCAATCGTTTATCCTTCATGGGACAGAGATTATCTCGAAGGCACTGATCGCGATCCGGCCGCATCGGCAAGTCCGCGAAACCGCGCCTTAAACAGTACAAGGCAGTGCGGCCTAGGCTGGACCAGGCAGGGAAGCAAGGGCACCAAGTCAGGGGAGTTCGACGGCTGATGATGGAATTCCATATCTCGCTCGAGTCGCGGCTGCGCTACCAGTTTGCCGAATCCCTTTTCTCCTACAACGGCAACGTCGTCTTCGGCAGCATGGGGGCATGCCGTGAGTTTTCCCACCGCATGAACACGGTGCGTGAGGCGCACAAGTATCCTGAGCGCGCGGTGCACGCAGGCCAGCTGTGGGCCATGGGTCTCATCGATGAGGTCAGCCACGTGCTGATGGCCCGCTACCGCGAGCAGTTCGACCCCGAAGTGATGACGCGCGCACTCGATTGGTTCAGTGCACAGGTCGGCCCCGAGGCGCTCGACGCCATGTTGCTGGCCTTCGTCGAACAGTTTCCCGGCCAGAGCGTGATGCGCGGCGACGAGACTCCGAAGCAGTGGCTGGCCGGGTCCACCAGCAGCACGCCGCACCGGGCCGCGGCTCTTGAAGAGCTTCTTCTCCTCTGGACTGCGAACCGCAACCAGGCCTTCCGCCCTTTCGAAGAGCTTTTTGAAGACAAATCGCTCGCCGAAAAAACCGTCTACCGCCAGGTAACGGCGCAAATGCCTGAGTACTTCGCAACCCGGCCGCTGATTCCCATTCCCGACGCTACGCCGCTCAGCCTGCTCGATCTGTTGCGCGCGCCCGCCGAGGGAGCGCCGGCCTCCCTCAGCGATCAGCTTCAGCTAATCCGCAAACTCTGGAAGCCTTTGCTCGGCGAGGAGGTCGAGCGGCTCATCCAAGTGGCCGGAGAGATTCTGCGCGAAGAGGAACTCGCCATCTGGATGCAGTTCAACCCTCCTGCCGCGCAGGCTCGTGCCGCTGCCGAGGCCGCGGCCAAACGCCGCTGGGAGACGGGCACGCAGCAGTGGCCCTCCATCGTCAGCACCGCTGATGTTCCTGTCTTTGGCGATCCCGCGCACGAGTACGAAAAATTCTCGCCCGATACCGCGTGGATGCCGACCACCGTGCTCATCGCCAAGAGCACCTATGTGTGGCTGGCGCAAATGAGCCGGCAATACGGCCGGCATATTGGCCGTCTTGACGAGATCCCCGACGAGGAGCTTGCCGCGCTCGCGCGCCGCGGAATCAACACGCTGTGGCTCATCGGCGTGTGGGAGCGCAGCCGCGCATCGAAGACCATCAAGCTGCTCTGCGGCAACCGCGACGCGGTGGCTTCGGCCTACTCGCTCTACGACTACACCATTGCCGACGACCTGGGCGGCGAATCGGCCTACGTGAATCTACGCGATCGCGCCTTCCGCCACGGCGTGCGCCTGGCCAGCGACATGGTTCCCAACCACATGGGCATCGACTCGCCTTGGGTTGTCGAGCATCCCGAGTGGTTTATGTCGCGAAGCGACTTGCCCTACCCGGCTTACACATTCAACGGCCCTGACCTCTCCAGCGACAGCCGCATCGAGATCAAAATCGAAGATCATTACTTCGAACAAACCGATGCCGCCGTCGTCTTTCAGCGCCGCGACAAGGCCACCGGCGAAATCCGTTACATCTACCACGGCAACGACGGCACCAGCTTTCCGTGGAACGACACCGCCCAGCTCGACTACCTGAATGCCGCCGTGCGCGAGCAGGTTATCCAGACCATCCTCCACGTCGCGCGACTCTTTCCGGTCATTCGCTTCGACGCGGCCATGACGCTGGCCAAGCGTCACTTTCATCGACTCTGGTTCCCCGGTCCCGGCGCCAGCGGCGCCATCCCCTCACGCGCCGAATACGGCGTGTCCCAGGCGGAGTTTGACCGCGCCATGCCGCACGAGTTCTGGCGCGAGGTGGTCGATCGCGTCGCCGCTGAAGTCCCCGGCACGCTGCTCCTGGCTGAAGCTTTCTGGCTCATGGAGGGTTACTTCGTCCGCACTCTCGGCATGCATCGCGTCTACAACTCGGCCTTCATGGTGATGCTGAGAGACGAAGACAACGCCAAGTACCGCTCGGTTCTGAAAAACACTCTGGAATTCGATCCCGACATCATGAAGCGCTACGTCAACTTCATGTCGAACCCCGACGAGCGCACCGCCATCGACCAGTTCGGGAAGGGCGACAAATGTTTCGGCGTTACCGTGATGATGGCTACGCTGCCCGGCCTGCCCATGTTCGGTCACGGGCAGATCGAGGGATTCACCGAGAAGTACGGCATGGAGTACCGCTGGCCGCGCTACGAAGAAAATCCCGATCACTGGCTTGTCGAGCGCCACCAGCGCGAGATTGCCCCGCTGCTCAAACGCCGCTGGCTCTTTGCCGAGAGCGAGAACTTTCTGCTCTATGACTTCTTCACCGCCAACGGCTCGGTCGACGAAGACGTCTTTGCCTACTCGAATCGCACCGGCGGCGAGCGCGCGCTGGTGGTTTACAACAACCGCTACGGCGCGACGCACGGCTCCATCGATCTCTCCGCAGCCTACGCCGACAAGGCGTCGGGACAGCTCAAGCAGCGGCGCTTGCGCGAGGGGCTGGGGCTGAGCGCCGACGCAACTGCTGTCCTCGCGTTTCGCGATTCGCTGACGGGACTAACGTATCTGCGACGCGCGAGCGAGGTGCTCGGGCGCGGCCTCACGCTCGAACTCCACGCCTATCAGTCGCACGTCTTTCTTGACTGGCGCGAGCTCAAGCCCACCGCGCAGCACCCCTGGGACAAGCTCAGCGATCAACTGGCCGGCCGCGGCGTTCCCAATCTCGACGACGCGCTGGTCGACCTCGGACTGCGCCCCGTACACGACGCCTTACGCAAGCTTCTCGATCCCGCCATCGTCAGGCAATTTGCCGATCTTGCCGAGCATCCGCGTGCCGTTCCCGCTGCCGAGCGGCCCACTGAACGCGAGCGCGGCGGATACTTCGATCAGGTCTGGGAGCGCGCTGACAGATTCCTGAGGCAGGCGCAATCTGCCTACGCCACACGCCTGGCAGAGGCCGGTCAGCCTGTTGCTCCATCCGAGCCTATCGACCTTGCCTCATTTGCGCTCGTCTTCCGCCGCCGTTTGCGCGCCGCCATGCGCCTTACCTCAATCGAATCGCTCTTCCCGGCCCCGTGGACCGCCGCTGCGCGCCGCATGTTACCCAGCCCGAGTCCCGAGTTCACTGCTACGGCCATGTGGGGACCGGTCTTTGCATGGAGCGCGCTCGAGCTGCTGGCCGAGATGGTCGACCCTGAGAATCCCGAACGCGCCGCGCTCGATCTCTTTGACCGTCTGCGCCTGCGCGAGCCGTTTGCCCGCGCTTTTACCGCCCTCGGATTTGAAAAAGAAGAAGGCTGGCGCGTCGCCGCTCGCATCAAGGTGGTGCTGCTGACCGGTGCAGGCGTCGGCATCGCGGAAGAACAGCAGGAAGCTTCACCTGCAACAGAGTCGACGGCAAGCGCCGAAATATTGCCGCCGGGTGCCCCAGGTCCCTCGCACTTGGGGACCGGGGAAGCGAAGCCGGAACCTGCGACACAGCAACCGGAAGCTCCCAACGTCGTCCTCGCTCCCACGCTCTGGCTCGATCCCGACGTCCGCTGGCTCACCGGTGTGCACGAAACCGAAGGCCACGTCTACCTTGTCCGCGAGCGTTACGAGGAACTGCTCTGGTGGATGCTGATGCCGTCGTTGTTGAAGATCGCCGGCCAGGCTTCTCCCGATCGCGCCGCCGTTCGATCGCTCAGCCGCACCGTCGAGGACGCCCTGGCGACCGCTGAGGCCGCCGGCTACCGCGTCGACAAGCTGCTGCGGACAGGCAAGGACGAACCGGAAGACGAGGCGGAAGAACGGAAAGTGGGCGAGGCCGCGGAATCCGGCGAAATCGGCACCGGCGAAGCTGTATCTGAAAAGGCCGGCAGTGCAACTGCGAGTAATGAGCGGAACTGATCTGGGTCTGCGTCACGCTTCGGTGTGATCCCAGGCACATCGCCGCCAACTCCTTTAGTCTCATAGTCTTCACCAGACCTTCTCTGGAGAGAAGCTGTGCTGGCTGTGTGGAGTGAACCGGACAGTGCCTGTTGAGGCCTCTCGCGGCGCGGCAAATGCTATTCTCTTATTCGTTTTCTTCCTTCGGAGAGGGTCCGGAAACGAGGGTTCGGCCCATGTCGCCCTCACCATCCCGGTCCCGAGCCTGCCTGAATCCGCCAGGTGCTGAGGCAAGGCTTTCGCTCATTCCAAATCCGCGCGTAATTCAAGTTTTCGCAAGCTGGCAGGGTATGCATGGCTTGTCTTCCGGCCCGTGCAATGTCGGCAGGAGGGAATATGCAGAGCGCCACTCTTAAAACGGCACAAGGTGTTCTTGATGACCGCGAAAGGCTGTTGATCGACCAGGCGGTCGTCAAGTATTCGGGCCGCCCGGGCTCGTTGCTGGCCATTCTCGAGACCGTGCAGGAGGCCAATCCCCACAAGTACCTCTCAATGGAGGCCCTGCGCTATATCGCTGAACGGACCGGTGTCCCCCCCTCCACCGTGTACAGCGCCACCACCTTTTACTCGCTCTTCAACCTCGATCCCCAGGGAGACAACTTGATCTGCGTCTGCCGCGGCACCGCCTGCCACACGCGCGGGTCGCGGCACTTGCTTGAGAAGGTCTGCCTCGACCTCGGCCTGAGTGAGCACGAGTCGGGCGAGACCAAGGAGACTGAGAAACTTGCTCTCACCACGCCCGACAGCAAGTTCACCGTCCGCACCGTCGCCTGCTTTGGACAGTGCGCGCTGGCGCCGGTGGTCGAGGTGAACCACCACATTCTGAGCCATGTGAACGAACGCACCCTGCAACGGGAAGTCCGAGCCATCACCCAGGGGAGGAAATGATGCCGCGCATTCAGGATATTGGCGTCTTCAACGCGGTACGTGAAGCCGGTCTGGCCAAGCTGATCCCGGCCATCCCGCGCATCACGGTCGGCATGGGCACCTGCGGCCATGGCAACGATGCCGAAGAGGTTTTCCACGCGCTGCATGAGGCCATCGAGCGCAGCGGGCTTGAAGTGATGCTGGTCCCCGTTGGCTGCTTCGGCTGTTGTTTTCAGGAGCCGCTGGTGGGCCTGCGCCTGCCCGGTTATCCGCTGGTCATCTTCGGCCGGGTGCAGTCCGACGATGCCGGCCGGATTCTCGAAGCCGTTTCGACCCGGACCATGCCTGCCGACTTGGCCTTTTGCAAAATCGAGGAGTGGGATCACATCACGGGCCACGTGCGCTATGGCCAGGGATACCCTGAGATTCCTTCCTGGAACGCCATTCAATTCTTCAAAAACCAGAAGAAAATGGTTCTCCGCAACTGCGGTCTCGTCAGTCCCTCCGACATCGAGGAATACATCGGCGTAGGCGGCTACCAGGCCCTCTACAAGGTCCTCATCGATGCCCGGCCTGAAGTGGTGATCGAACAGGTGAAAGCCGCGCGGCTGCGCGGCCGCGGAGGCGCAGGCTACCTCACCGGAAACAAGTGGGACTTTCTGGCCAAGGCCAAGTCCGATACAAAGTACATCATCTGCAATGCCGATGAGGGCGATCCCGGCGCCTTCATGAACCGCAACGAGCTGGAGAGCGATCCGCACTCGCTTCTCGAGGGCATGATCATCGGCGCCTATGCCATGGGCGCAAACGAAGGCATCATTTACGTGCGCGCCGAGTACCCGCTTGCCGTCGGGCGCCTCAAGCGCGCTCTTGAACAGGCACGCGAATACGGACTGCTGGGCGCCAATATCCTCGGCCGAGGATTCAACTTCGATATCGACCTGGTGCAGGGCGCAGGCGCATTTGTGTGCGGCGAGGAGACGGCGATGATCGCCTCGCTCGAGGGGCACGCGGGCCGCCCGCGTCCTCGTCCGCCGTTCCCGGCGCAGAGTGGCTTGTGGGGCAAGCCCACCAACATCAACAACGTTGAAACCTGGTACAACATCGCTCCCATCGTTATGAAGGGGCCTATCTGGTTCGGCGAGACGGGCAGCGCCAAGAGCCCGGGCACTAAGGTCTTCTCGCTGGTAGGCAAGATCCGCAACACCGGCCTCGTTGAGATGCCTCTGGGCACGCCGCTTAAGAGCTTCATCTACGACACCGGCGAGGGCCCCATCAACGGCCGCAAGATCATAGCTGTGCAAACCGGTGGTCCTTCTGGCGGCTGCATCCCCGCTGAGATGCTCGATACCCCCGTCGACTATGAGAGCCTCGCTCATCTCGGTTCCATCATGGGCTCGGGCGGCATGGTGGTGATGGATGAAGACAACTGCATGGTCGACGTGGCCAAGTACTTCGTCGAGTTCACCCATCCCGAGTGCTGCGGCAAGTGCGTGCCATGCCGCGTAGGGCTCGACAAGGCTCTGCGCATCCTGAGGATCATCACCCGGGGCGACGGCACTCAGGTTCATCTCGAAAAGCTCGACGAGTTGTGCCGCATGGTGCGCGACTGCTCGCTCTGCGCGCTGGGCGGCAGCGCACCCAATCCCGTCCTCACCACGCTGCGCCATTTCCGCGACGAGTATGAGGACCACATCGTCGCTCATCGCTGCCGCGCAGGCGTCTGCCAGGAGCTCACCTTCTCTCCCTGCGAGAACAGTTGCCCGCTGCACATGAACATTCCGCGGTTCTTCTCGCTCTACCTCGAAGGACGGTTGGAAGACGCCTTCGAATCCGTGGTCCTCGACAATCCGCTGCCCGCTTCAACGGGCCGCGTCTGCCAGCACCCGTGCGAGAATCGCTGCCGCCGCCAGTCGTTCGACGCAGCGCTGAACATGCGTGAAGTGCACCGCCTCATCGCCGATTCGATTTACGAGTCCGATCGTTTTGAGCCGATGGTCGAGCGCATTTTGTCTCGTAAGCTCCCGCCCACCGGTCGCAAGGTTGCCATCGCAGGCGCCGGTCCCACTGGGCTCACCGCAGCCTTCTACCTGGCTCTGCTCGGCCACGATGTGACCATCTACGACGATCACAGCGAAGCCGGCGGCATGTTGCGCTTCGCCATTCCCGAGTACAGGCTGCCGAAAGCGGTCCTGCGCCGCGAACTTGACCTCATCGAGCGCACCGGCGTCAAGATGGTCTTCAACACCCGCATCGGCTTCGATCTCCAGCTGAACGATCTTGCGGGCAAGTTCGATGCGGTCTTCATCTCTATCGGCACGTGGAAGGAGTCGTGGCTTTATCTCGCCGGCACTGAGTTGAAGGGCGTTTACCCCGCGCTTGAGTTCCTTGAGTGCATCGCTCGCAACGACGCGGTTGTCGCCGGTCCGCGCGTGGCCATCGTGGGCGGCGGCAACGCGGCCATCGACTCGGCCCGCACCGCGCTGCGCATGGGCGCCAAGGTCACCATCCTCTATCGCCGCGAGCGCAAAGACATGCCTGCCATCGACGAGGAGATTCAGGCCGCCGAAGAAGAGGGCGTCCGTTTCGTCTTTCTCGCCGCGCCGCATCGCATCCTGGGCGACGCCAAGGGCAACGTGAAGGCAATCGAAGTGGTTAAGACACACCTGGGCGAGTACGACAAGTCCGGGCGCAGAAAACCGATCCTGACCGATGAGGTGCAGCGCTTCGAATGCGACTGTGTCATTCTGGCCGTCGGCGAGACCTTTGACCAGGACTTCTGCCGCGCATCGGGCTTGGAACTGAAGGGGTCCGGGACCATTGTCGTCGACCGCTACAGTTTTGAAACCAGCCGCGAGCATTTTTATGCCGGGGGCGACGTGATCACCGGCGCGTCCAACGTCTCCAACGCCATGAGCTGCGGCAAACAGGCGGCCAGCAACATCGACGAGATGCTCACCGGCGAGAGCCGTTGGAGCCGCCTGTTCCCGGACTTCGAATACAACCAGCAAACGCCGCCGGAACCGCGCCTCAGCCGTCGCCACGCAGCCAAGCCGATTCCTGCGAGCGCCCGTGCCGATTCGCGGCAGGAAGTGATTCCTAATTTGAGCCCGCAGGAAGCGACGGAAGAGTGCCGCCGCTGCCTGCGCTGCGATTTAAGAGCCGCCGTGAGCGCCGGATGACGCGATTCCTGAGTTGCTGCCCCCTCGGAGCCGGCACTCTCAAGTCGACGCGACCCACTGGGAGTCGTCGACCCGGCACACCGCTTCGAGGGAGAGTTACTCAGGAATCGCCGTAAGCGCCGCCAGGACGAAAGGAGCCTCGCTTTGCCGAACAAAACCATCTCCGTCCGCATCGATGGCGAACTGGTAACCGCCCAGGAAGGCGAAACCATCCTCGAAGTGGCCCGCGCGCATGGAAAACACATCCCTACGCTTTGCTATATGAAGGGCCTCAGCTCCGTAGGAGCCTGCCGCGTTTGCGTGGTCGAACTGGCCGGCGCCGAGCGCCTGCTGCCCGCCTGCACCACCCCCATGCAGGAGGGCATGTCGATCATCACCCAGTCGGCCCGGCTTGACCTCTACCGCCGCATGGCCGTCGAACTGTTGCTCGTCGAGCGCAATCACATCTGCTCGTCGTGCGTCTCCAACGGCCATTGCGAACTGCAGACCTTGGCGCAGGATCTCGAGATTACCCACGTGCGCTATGCGTATAACCATCCCCGGCTCCAGGTGGATATGTCTCATCCGCGCTACGTTCTCGACCACAACCGCTGCATCCTCTGCACTCGCTGCATCCGCGTCTGCGCTGAGGTTGAGGGCGCGCATGTATGGGAGATCGGCGGCCGTGGCATCTACTCGCGGATCGTCAGCGACCTGAAGGAGGACTGGGGCCATGCCGCCAACTGCACCGCCTGCGGCAAGTGCGTGCAGGCCTGCCCCACCGGCGCTCTGGCTGAAAAGGGCTTCGCCGTTCACGAGATGGTGAAGCAGACTGAGAAGATCAGCCGACTCGCCGACCAGAAGGCGCATCACACCAATGGTGCGCACCCCGGCTAGGGTCCTGAGTCTGAAGTTCGCCGTATAGATACCACTGTCTTCCTGAGCGACGTCCGCCGCTGCTGACGATCGTACCGGCAGGTGCTTCAGGCAGTTCAGCCACATCGTCATCGAGGTCAGCCATCGGCCGTTCGCGCCGGTGCCAACTCCTCCGCAAAAACTGCGGCGTATTTGTCGCAACCGGCCCGCACTCGTAGAATCACCTCAGGGCCGGCGACGCATTCCTCAGCCAGGCCCCCTTACAATGAGCGAACAGGAACCAGAAAACCCGCAACAGGCTTCGCCGGTGTCTCCGGCATGGATCAAAGTTGAGAGGGCGCGCCATCCCCAGCGGCCCTACCCCATGGACTTCTTCGAGCGAATCTTCACTGAGTTCAGCGAGATTCACGGGGATCGCGCCTTTGGCGACGATGAGGCCGTGGTGTGCGGCATGGCCCGGCTCGACGGCGAAGAGGTGATGCTCATCGGCATCCGCAAGGGCGGCACAACCAAGGAGCGCATCAAGCGCAACTTCGGCATGCCCAGCCCCGAGGGCTACCGCAAGGCGTTGCGCGTGATGAAGCTGGCCGAGAAGTTCAGCCGGCCGGTGATTGTGCTCATCGACGTCACGGCAGCCTACCCTGGCCTGGGCGCCGAAGAGCGCGGTCAGGCCGAAGCCATTGCCCGCAACATCCGCGAAATGGCGCGCTTGCGCGTTCCCACACTTTCTGCCATCACCGGCGAAGGTGGATCGGGCGGCGCGGTGGCCCTGGCTGTTACTGACCGCGTGCTGATTCTCGAGAACGCGATTTATTCGGTCATTCCGCCCGAGGGTGCGGCGGCCATTATGTGGCGCGACGTCGTATACAAGGATCGCGCCGCGGCTGCGCTGCGCGTTACAGCGCCCGAGGTTGCCGAACTTGGTTGCGTCGATGAGATCGTCCCCGAGCCGCCCGGCGGCATTCACGCCGACCATGAGGCCGGCGCGCAGTTGCTCGGCGCGGCCATCAGGCGTCACCTGGCCGAACTCAAGGCGTTGCCCATCGATGAGCTGCTGGCCCGGCGTCAGAAAAAGTTCCGCAACATTGCGCAGTTTTATACCGAAGGGTAATTCGACACTCGGCCATCAACCGGATCGACGGATGCAGACCGCACAAGCGCAGATGATTTCGGGCGCCATCGTCCTCACCCCCACCATCGATGTATGGAGGAGCGCATGACTGCGGCTCAGAGCGCCGGCAGCCGGCTGCGCGCCTACCTCGAGTTTGTCGCGGCTGTCATTTACTTCTTTCTGGCTCGGTCGCTTGCCCATCATGGCGCGCAAGGGCTGATCCACGACGAATGGAACCCGCTTATCGAGCAGGCTATGCTGGCCTTTCTGCTCGTTGCCGGTTACGCGACAATGGGCTTCTGGCTCGACCGCGAGGCTCAGCCCGTCGGCAGCCAGGGGTTTCCCTCGCGCGACAGCCTCAACACCGAAATCGGGATGGGTGTGGCGACGGGTTGGGGGCTTGCCGTCGTCTGCGTACTGCCCTTGGTCGTCTTCGGCGGTATCAGGATTGTGCTGTCCGGCGATCTTGCTTCGTGGGGATGGCTGGCCGTCGATGCAGCTTTCTTTGTGCTCGCCGCTCTGGTTGAAGAAGTTGCCTTCCGCGGGTACGGCTTCCAGCGGTTTGAGCGCGCTTTGGGACCGATCGGCGCGTCGCTCGGCTTTGCGGCCTACTACGCGCTGGTCCAGTCCCTGATTCCCGGCTCCGGCCGCGCCAGTTTTGCAGTGTCAGTGGCGCTTGGGCTGGTGCTGTCCACCGCATACCTGCGCACCCGCGGCTTATGGCTCAGCTGGGGGCTGAACTTTGGCTGGAAGGCCAGCCGCGCGCTTCTCTTCGGCCTCGCGGTGAGCGGCGACAGCACCCACTCCCACGTGGTTCAGGGCGATCCGATGGGGCCGCTGCGGCTCACCGGCGGCGGGTTTGGTCTCGATGGCTCGTGGCTCGCCTTCGTCGTAATGCTTGCCGCCATTCCTCTAGTCTTTCGCATTACCCGCGATCTCGACTTCCGCTACAACGCGCCGGTACTCAAGCCGGCGGGAATCCCAGTCGATCTCGATGCTGCGGCTCGCGCCCAGCACGAGGCGGCAATGGGCGCCTCAGAGCCTGCCGCGCCCGCTCTGGTGCAGATTGCCGCTGCGCCAGCGCCGCCGCCGGAAGATACGCCGTCAAAAGGCGAGCTCTCAGGCTCCTGATCGGCTCGAGCCCTTTGGGGTATCCCCCTCCCCCCATGAAGAGGGGATAAGTCGTTTGTTGTCAGTTACATATACCCCTGAGATCTCCACCGTATCCCATTGAAAACAAAAGAGTTAAGGCCTAAAGTCGTCATAAATAAGGGGTTGCGGGACGATTTTTGTGCCTTCAGGGCCGAATGGGCGCCCTGACGCCCCCAAACGCGGCCAGCCGGTGACGGTCCTGAAACCACATTAGCGCGACGGCACGGAATCATACGCAAAGGCGAATGCGGGGTTTTCACGGCGCTGACAATTCTGCAAGGAGACGAGGGGCGGATACGGCGGCCAGGCGGAATCGGAAAGCTACTTCTGGCGAGCACGGCGTTTATCGGTATCTATCGAGTTGGAATCCACTTGAAACTGAGTTCGGTGGGTGCATTGGGCTGAATTCAACAGTTAAAGGTCCGGGCTGCCGGAGGCAAGCCGGCCTGGCCGAACCGACCTTAGGTTCGCAGCGAATGGAGAATGTTATCCCGCGCACATCGGTGCGGCAGCGATTGTGCTATAAACAACGCCAAAGTCAAGCTGAGCAAAAGTTTCGTTTGCGTCCATTTCGTCTGGCGGAATGGGCGGGAGGCGCTATGTCTCGTACATTCGTCGTATTCATACTGGCTGCTGCGATGCTCTCTTCGACTGGTTGCGGCGGCGCGGGCAGCAGCAGCAACGGAGGCGGGGGCGGGGGCGGCGACACCCAGCCAAAAGTTCCGACTTTATTGGGGATTGCTCCGTCAGCAGCCATTGTTGGGGCTACGCAGCTCTCTCTTGTGGCATACGGAACTAATCTTGCGGAGAGCCCGACCATTGAATGGAATGGTGCGGCACTGGTTACTTCGTGTGTGGATATGAATCTAAATGCGACCTCGTGCAGCAGCGCGGCTGCGCTGACTGCGACGATCCCGGCATCTGACTTTGCGTCGGCAGGTACAGCGAAAGTTACTCTTTCCAATCCGAGCGGGCCAGGTACGAGCGGGGGGACGTCGAATGCTCTTAACTTCACAATCGGCCAACCCCCTAACGGAAGCACCTGGGTGCGGGCGGTTTCAGGGATAACAGTCCCCAATGACATCGCCTGGGATGCTGCTCGCGGAAAGCTGTATGTTTCAGTCAATTCCACGGACCCGACCAATCCTAACACAATCGCGGTGATCGACCCGGTGGCCGGCAATGCGACCTCGTTTGTGCCGGCGGGAAACAATCCGGATTTGCTATCGATTTCTTCGGATAGCAGTTATCTCTGGGCGGGGATGGATGGGAGCAATTCGGTGCAGCGCTTTCTGCTTCCTGGGCTCAGCACTGACATCTCTTTCCCACTTCCGCTGGACACGGGAAACAGAGCACAGCAAGCGGTTGCACTTCAGGCTGCGCCGGTCAACGCGCATACTCTGGCGCTGATCGCCGGACATTGGGGAGGGTCACCTGCCGGCGACGGAGTCTATGTCTACGATGACGCGACCGCGCGTTCGAACCACGTGCCGGGGTGGGGAGCAGCAGGCGGCCCAATGATCGATTGGATGCAGTGGGGCGCCGACGACACCACAATTTACGGCAACCAATACACAACGATGGACGCCGGCGGAATCGCGACGATGGCAGTCGACTCTTCCGGCGTATCTTTGGCGAGTTACGGCGGCGGCCTGTTCATCCAACCCATCCTCACGCAGTACGACCGCAGCAACAGACTGCTGTATTCCTATGGCGGGGCGTACGATCCAGCGCAACTGAGCCTGATGGGCAGTTTTGATCTGCCGGAGACTGGCGCCGAGGCATGTACGGCAGATTCCGGACTCGGACGCTATTATTGCGTGACCACCACTTCGGCTGGCGTTACGGACTTGACCGTTTTCGAGCTGTTTGTCTTCGATCTGAACTCGTATGCGTTGGTGAACACAGTCTATTTCGGCACGGCTGGGGGATCTTCGCAATCGATCATCAGCGGCGCTCCCTGGCAGCTGGTCCGGTGGGGCAATGCGGGATTGGCAGTAGTGACTGGGGCAAGGACTTACGACGGAAATGGTGGGGTCTATCTGATCGATGGAGCAGCCGTGAATCCGAACGCGACACCGGACGCGACAAGCGGAACATCTAACGGGTCGTACTCATGGTTGAGCACCATGACACCTGACGTGGCAACAACAACTAGCGGCGATCTCCAGGTGACAATCAACGGCGTCGGATTTTCGCCTGACAGCACAGCCTGCTGGAGTTGCAGCTTTCTTCAATTCCGCTTCTTGCCGACGACCTATATCAGTTCCACACAGTTGGAAGTCACGATTCCCCTGGCCAGCGTTCCGTCCACTGAGCCTCTTGAAATCAGCGTTTTCGACCAGGCATCGAACCTGTTTTCTTCGAATGCGCTGACGTTTACCGTACTGGCAGCTTCGGGCACCACAGACGTGATCCCAGAAAATTTATGCGGGCTAGCAATGGCATGGGACGCGAACAGCCAACTCTTATACGTGGCTACTGCCGACTACGACGGCGCCTATCCGAATTCTGTAGTGGCCACAAATCCGACCACCGGAACCGTCGTCAAATCTCAAAGTGTGGAATCCGACCCGGCCTTTCTGAGCGACTCAGCTAATGGCGAGTATCTATATGTGGCTTACAACACCGCAACGAATCTGACGCAGCTTGCACTGCCAGGTCTGAATGCAACGGCAACTACTCCACTTCGCGGCGCGAACGGGGAAACTTGGATTCCCGGCGACATGAAAGCGGCGCCGCAGGACCCGCACACAGTTGCGGCAACACTGATTATGCCAGGATTCCGTCCGGAGGCACTCGGTGGCGTTGTGGTGTTCGACGACGGTGCTCCGCGACCAGATTCGCTACCTGGCTGGACAGCGGGCCAGACAGTTCCGGCAATCTATGACACGCTCGCGTGGAGTGCGTCGGACCAGTTACTGACCTCCGCTCCCTCTTCTTGGGACGATGGCATGACGGGCCCTCTTTATCAACTGCAGGTGGACTCATCGGGCGTGTCCTATCTCGGTCAGGGAAGTTCGGTGTTCGATTTAGGAGGAGGCTACATTCACTCGGACTATGGAACGAATTTGATTTACAGCGACGGTGGCAGCGTGGCCGACCCGATTACAGGCGCGATTGTAGGAAACTACGGGGCGTCGGGATTAGTTGCGCCGGACTCTTCGCTGAATCGAGTGTTCATACTGGGACAGACTGCCGCGCAAGCTAATACGAACAGCTACACAATCGAATCATTCGACCAGAATGCCTTCACTCCGATTTCATCTATCACGTTGAACAATCTCTCGGGCAGTCCCATCGAGCTCGTTCGCTGGGGCAACTCAGGCCTGGCGGTGCTCACGACAGGCGGCTCCGCTGACGCATACGTGAACGGAAATGGGATGTTGTACTTATTGCAGGACACGACATTCGTTTCAAGCATTGGGCCAGCGGCGAGCGATCGGGGAGCGGCACTGGAGCGCGTGCAACAGAGATGGAAGCGAATGACGACACGAGAAGCGCTTGCCAGAGTTCATCAAACCCGGCATGAGAAGGCAACAGATGCAAACCAAGCAGCGCCATAAATTGGGGAGGTAGCAAAAAGAAAGGACCCAGTTCGACTAAGCGGAGCTCCATGAGTGCCAAATCGCCAATGCCCTCGTCGAAGAGCAGATTAGTACCCAATATTTCGGCACGGCGGCTGGAATTCTGGGCTCTGCCGCAGGCTGGGATCCGAGAAGGCTCCGGGAGACCAGAGCTTTTCCGGGGACGCAATCGATTCAGGTCCCGCCTGGAGGCGAGCATAGACGCGCCGGCGTCAGCGGAGTTTTACGCTTTTTCCCGCCCCGCCCTTGCTCAACTCGTCTTTTTGCGTAATGCTTATCTGCAGCATGGGAGGCTCCCATGATCCGGTCCCACCTTCCCCGGCGCTCGCGTTCACGGCAATCTCTGGTCCCGCGCGGCCTGTCCACGCGATCCCTTCTGCTAAAGCCCATGGTTCGCAGTGCGATTGGGATCGCAACATTCGTCATCCTCGTTGCCGGCCTCGATGCCCAGGTGATCACCATCGATACCAGCGGGAAGAATGCAACTACCGCCGATGGAACTGTGGACCGCCGCTACCAGCAGATCGAGCCCACCCATGTTCAGTTGGCCAAAGTCGAAATCAACCCCAAAACCCGCACCGAGCTTCTGCGCCTGATGCAGGCCGAGCAGGGGTTCGCCATGCGTCCCTTGCCGCGGGGGCACAAGGGACTGATTCTGGTGGCGAATGGCAAGCTGGAGCCGGCCGGCGAGCCCTACCTGAACATGGTGATCCAGGAGGGGTTGTGCGCCAAGCCCGGCGATCGCGTGGTGATCACCGATGTCAAGTTCGACCACAACAAGATGATCTTCGAACTCAACGGCGGACCGGACCTGAAACACCGCATCCTGCGCCACCTTGAGATTGGCGGAGCCATGGGCACAACGCCCGTTGTGCAGGACCAGGGAACCCCGGCCACCGGCTCGCGGCTCACCCTTGAATTCAGGGACCATGTTCCCGAGATGACCGGCGCCGACGTCAAGGCGCTGCTGGCTCCGCTCATTTCCTTCGACGTGAAGACGCCTGTCCAGGCGTTCACTGACACGCTGCCCCCTCAGCTCAAGGAAGCGATCCTTAACCACCAGGTGCTGGTGGGCATGAGCACCGACATGGTGCTCTTCGCCAAGGGGCAGCCGCTCACCAAGAGCCGCGAGATGGACGGCCAGGAGCCGTTCGAGGAGTGGATCTACGGCAAGCCTCCCGACCCCGTTTATTTTGTCCGCATCAACGGCAACCGCGTGATTCGTCTTGAGGTTGCAAATATCGGCGAGCCTGTGCAGGTCTTCTCCACTGACGTTGTCTCAGGCTTGATGCGCACCGACGGCACACCGGTGATCGCGCAGAACGCGCATGTGCGCGTGGTGAGGGAAGGCGACGCGGAAGCCGACCCCAACAGGGAAGCGGCCCCGGCTCCGCCAAGCCTGGTTAAACCGGGAGAACCCGTTGGCGTCAACCAGGATCAAAAAGCCTCGGGCCAAATGCGCCCGGTGCAGCCGCCCAAGCCCAATCCCGAGTACCAGCCTGACGTGAATCCCGACGCTCAACAGCCAGCCGCGCCCGCTCCTGCCCAGCCAGCTTCAAGCCAGCCGGCAGCACCGGCTCAACCGTCGAGCGCACCCCAGCCCTCGCCGCCGCCTTCAAGCGCCCCGCCCAGCGCGGATTTCAGCCAGTCACCACGCCCCGCGGGCACGAACTGAACCTCGCCTCCGCTACCCGGCCTTCATGTAAACTTAGAGGAGCGAGTCCCGCTTCCTTCGTTCCAACTCTTAGTGCGAAACGAAGCAGCTTTTAGACCGCGCCGTTCGAACGGTTCCGCAACTCAATCGCCCCTTCTGATTTCGGGGTGGGTGGCTTTTCCTTAAGGGAAAAGCCACAATGAGACTGCGGCTCCGATTTACTCTGGTTGCGAAACCGTTGAAGCCGCCCGCGAGGGTGTGCGCAGAGACACCTACAAAGGAGAAACACCCCACCTATGGCCAAGATTGCAAAAACAGGCGACCGCAAGAAGGTAATGGACACGACGAAGTCGACTGACTGTCCCAAGTGCAGCAAACCCACCCGCATCGTCAAGCGCGTGAAGGACCGCGAGCGCGGCGTTCCGGGAGGAGTCTATATCTCCTGCTCAGCCTGTGACTTCTACGAAAAACTTTAAGCAGAATCTGAACTGATGGGCCGCGCTTTGGCGGCCCGTACCCCTCAAAGTTCCTCACTCCCAATCGCTCATTTCGATTCTCTGCCGCCCCAAACAGTGAACCGCAGTACAATTTCTCGCGTATCCCTAACTACAAGGGAGAATCGCATGAGCAGAATCGTTCGCCTTTCCGGCTTTCTGTCACTACTGTGCCTCGCGGTTTCAGCCAGCTACGCCGCCCCGCCCACGCCGCCAAAAAACGCACCCGGCACCATCGTGATCGTCTTCAAAGATGGCCATCGCCAGAGCTTCAACCTCTCTGACATCGATCGCGTCGAGTTTGGCGGAATCGGCGCTGTTGCGGCTTCCGGCGAGAGTTCCGGCGCCGGCGTGCCGAGCCGGGGCCGCTTCCTTGGCAAATGGGAGGTGGGCGACGGACAGGGAAACAACTTCTACATCACGTTGTACGAGGACGGCCACGCCTACCGTTCCCTGGGTAACGTTCACGGTCACTGGGTCTATGTGGACGGTGAAGCACGCGCGACTTGGGACGATGGCGCTCAGGACGCCATTCGCAAGGTCGGCACTCAATTCCAGAAGTTCGCCTACGCGGCCGGCAAGTTGTTTACCGACGATCCCGATAACGTAACCGCGGCGCGCAACACCACCCCGCACCCCATCTAGGCGGCTGGTGAATTCCAAATACTCGAAGCGCTTGCGATTGGACACGCCCACCCCGGACCGCGACTACGGCGTCCCGGAAGGGGTTCATATCTCCTGTTTCATCTTTGACTTTCGCTGAGGACTTTAAGTTGTAGTTGAAGTCTCGCCAGGCGGCTGCCCGTCAGACGAGCCGGGCTTTTTGCCGCTTACAGCGCCTCAGCCATCTCTTTGAGCACTGCTTCCGCCGCCTCGGCCGGATCGGCGGCATGAGTAATCGGTCTTCCCACCACAAGATAGCTGGCCCCGTTACGCAGCGCCTCGGCGGGCGTTGCAACGCGCTTCTGGTCGCCCATCTGTGTTCCCGCTGGCCTGATTCCCGGAATCACCAGCACTGCCTCGGGCCCGGCCAGCTCGCGCAGCCGCGCCACCTCTTGCGGCGAGCAAACGAAGCCCCGAATCCCCACCGCCAGAGCCATCCGCGCCAGCAGTTCAACCTGTTCGCCGGGCGAGCGGCCGATGCCTACCGCTCCGGCCTGCCCGGCATCGATGCTGGTGAGCACCGTTACCGCAAGCAGTTGCGGCGGGTCGGCCAGCTTCTCAAGCTCATTGCGGGCGGCCTCAAGCATAGCCGGCCCGCCCGAGGCATGAACGGTTACGAGCCGCACTCCCAGCCCTGCGGCCGAGCGCACTGCTCCGGCCACCGTGCTGGGAATGTCGCAGAACTTCAGGTCGAGAAAGACCGAGTGGCCCCGCGCCACCAGCGGCTCAATCGCTGCCGGTCCCGCCGCCGTAAACAACTCCATGCCAACTTTGAACCAGCGGCAGTTCCTTTCCAGCCGGTTCACCAGCTCGGCTGCTGCAGCCGCCCTGGGAACATCCAGCGCCACGATCAGCCGCTTGGCAGCCTCTTCAATGGGGTCGAGCTCCGGTGCGCGCAGGTTTCCAAAGGTCGGTTTCATTCGGTCAGGTATGGGCATGGCTCAATGGTAAGCCAATTTCAGGTGGAAAATATGAATCTGGCCTCACGGGAACCCTTCTGACAGCGCATCTGAGAAACAAACAAGTTCGGCCGCAAGTAAAACAGCCGTAACCCAAAGGCACGATAATAGGCATGTGGCGCCGGCGGCACTGCCAATCAGCCTGCGGATGGATCAGAGAACTTGCCCGGTGCCGCGGCAGAGAAGGGAGATAGGTAACTTTGGGCCTTCGTTCGATATCTGTTACTGCGATTCTTCTGGCGGCTACGCTGGGCGCCGTCGGCGCTCGAGCGGCCGACGTGCACACCAATCCGCTGAATAACGATCCCCAGGTCCGCGAGGCCTACGACCACTTCTACAACCTCGACTACCCTGGCGCGGTGAGCCGCTTCGAGGCCTTTCACGAGCAGCATCCCGGCGACCCGCAGGCCACCACCTACCTCTTAAACGCGCTGCTCTTTCAGGAGCTCTATCGCCAGGATCTGCTCGATACCACCTTTTACGCCAACGACGGCTTTCTCACCGGCAGGCATGCCACCCAGGAGGACCCCAAGGTGCGCGACCGGATTCTGGGTCTGGCCGACGAAGCCATGCGCGAGGCCGACTGGCGGATCAGCAAGAATCCCAGTGACGTGGATGCGCTGTTTGCGCGGGGATGGGCGCACAGCCTGCGCTGCACCTACGTGGCCATGGTCGAACGCGGCTATGGGTCGGCGTTTCATCAGGCAGTGAAGGCCAAGGACGATGAGGAGCGCGTGCTCAAGCTCGACCCCGACTATGTAGACGCGAAGCTGATCGTTGGCGTCTACCAGTACGTGGTCGGCGCGCTGCCGTTTCCGTTCAAGATCCTCATCGGCATAGCCGGCATCACCGGCTCCAAATCCAACGGCCTCTCGCTCCTGCGCGACGCCGGAAATCGCGGCGTCATTACCAGCATCGAGGCGCGAACGGTCATCGCCCTCTTCCTGCGCCGCGAGGCCCACTACCAGGACGCGATCCAGGTCATCGGCACCCTCGAAAATCAGTATCCCCGCGACTACCTGTTCCACCTTGAAGAAGCCAACCTGCGCAAGGATGCGGGCCAGGGCATGGTTGCCGTAGACGCCTATCGCCAGATTGTGGCCGACGATCAGAAACCCGGCTACTTTTTCTCTACCCGAATGGAGCTCGCGTACTTCGGTCTCGGCGATGCGCTGCGCGGCCAGCGCCACTACTCTGATGCTGCCGAGGCCTACGAGCATGCCGCCCTCAGTCCGGGCGTAAGCCCCGAACTCAAAGTCCGCTCCTTCCTGGGCGCCGGCCAGTGCCGCGACCTGAACGGCGAGCGCCCGCTTGCCGTCAAGGACTACCAGGCCGCCATCGACGCCGGTCCCAACACCTCCCGCGCCGACACGGCTCGCAAATGCCTCCGCAACCCCTACCACGGAAATTAGCGCTGTGTTTCGCAAATGACTCCACAATGAGTTGTCATTCTGAGCGGAATCTGGCGCGGCTTTTTGCGCCGGACGGAGTCGAAGAACCTGCGGCTGTTCTTCGTTCTTGGACTATCGAGAGAGCGGTGATCGCCGGCTGCTGTGGCGATCGCAGTCGAACAAGGATCTCCGGTTGTCTTTCGGCGCCGTGTCCCATTAGGGCACGGCATCACTGGTTGCGGAAAAACTCGTCGTGCGACCGTTTTGTAACAAGGGCACGACTGGTAGGCCAGGGCTTTAGCCCTGACTACCAATAAAGCCCACCAAATGATCCGGGCTTCAGCCCCTGAAAACCGGAGGGAGCAGAGGCCTTCAGGCCTCTGAATCGAACGGTCAAAGAGATTTGGGGGCTTCAGCCCCTGTGGGAGTCCGAACCGCCTCCGCGCCCCACACTCTCACCGCGCCCATACCCCATCGAACCGGAATCGGTCGGCGCTGGCCGACTTCAGGGTTTCGATCTGTCGTCAAGGATTCGATTGACGAATTATCGTTTGCCGAGAATTGGCACACGTGAGAAAGCAAACGAGGGTGACTGGAGAAAGCCCGACACCGATGCCTCCGAATCCGCAATTCTGACTTGTCCCGCCACGCTTTCAGTAGGATCGAGATTGCGGACATATGCGCCGCCCTTAGAGGAAAGCCAGCACTTGGCCGGAAAATTCCCCGCTTCTCCAGGCTGATCTCACTCATTGGCTTTGCCGTGGCGTACAGCTCTTTTTTCGCTGGCGGACGTTCTTATTTGGCGAGGGGCGAGGTCCCGACTGGGAGGTTGGGATTCTGCCCTTCGCTATGGACGAGCGAGACCTCGTCAAAGAGAAGCGATGGAGCCACGTAGGAGACCACCGGAACCTGCGTGGCCGAAGAGATCCCCAACGAGAAGAGGGCGGTGACGCGAGGAATGAAATCGTCGGTGTAGACGGTGGGTGTCGATCCCGCGGCTACGATATCGCGAAAGAGAGCGGGGCTCATGTCGGAGAGTTCGACGCCTTTGACGAGTTCCTCGTGACCGTCGGGGAAGAGCTTGTAAACTTCAGCAACTGAACCGCTGACCTGAACGTCCTGCTGCATCATGCGGGCAGCCATCTTGATCAACGAGGCCGCGCTGCCCCCGCCAATGTGCCGGACGACGATGGCGTACGGGAGGCCGCGGTCGGCAGCAAGGCGCAACAACTGCTTGCGGAGGTCGGCATCGGTAACGGGCTTGTCGGTGGTCACCAGCAAGTTGCTGGGCGCAGGCCCCCACCCCCGGCGGCTGCCTGTGCTGTGCGGAGTTGCGCTGGTGGGCACGCGCGTGGACAGGAGCGTCTTCAGAAGTCCATGCTCGACCAGTTTTGTTTCCTGCGTAGGGACGGCATCATCGTCGATGGCGTATGTGCCCATGAGCTTGAGGCCCTGATATTCCGCAATGCGGGGGTTGTCGGTGACGCTGAGGAAGTCGGGCAGCACGCGGCCCCCAATCTTGTCCTCGAAGGAGCGGCCGCCCAGCTGGTTCATGATCTGATCGAAGAACTGGGCAAATCCGGCCTCGTCGCTAAGCGGCGTGCGAACGGCGGCGAGCCCCGGCGCAAACTGCTGCGCAAAGAGCTCCGGAGCGGCTTCGCCTTCGAAGAGGACCGGGCCGTTGTAGCGATCGAGTGAGGAGGCAGAGCGCAACTTGAGAATGCGCTCATTCATGGCTTGGGTGCGCGCGAGCAGGGCGTCCTCGGAGGGCAGATCGGTGAGCGAGTGACCGTAAAAATCGATGGCATCGCCGACAGGCTGGCCGTCGGCAACCTGCACCTGCGCTTTGATTTCGAGCTTGATGATGCGCTGCGAGCGGGTGAAGGCGGAACCCTCACAGTTGACGTAGCGGGCGTCGTCGCCGCGGGCCTCGACGTCGACAGAAGAGTTGTAGAGGTCGGGAGAATTCTTGAAAACGGCGGAAACGTCGCGGGCCAGCTTCTTCAGATCGTCGGCAGGCGCGGCGGCGGTGCTCAGCGGGTCGAGCTCGACCTTGGGGGGCTCGGAAATGAAGTCGGGAACTTTTGCGGTCTGGTTCTGCGCCGCAAGAGCCGCGCGCTTTGACGAGAGATCTTCAAGCGCCTTTTTGTACTGAGTGTCGGTGACCAGCCAAAAGGCGCGGCGAATCTGCTGATAATTGTCATCGAGCGGGGCCTGACGAATGCCGCCGAGGAATCCGGCGGGGCCGGCGCTGAACGTGCGCGTGGAGAAATAGTTGGTGTTGTCGAGGCTTGGGTCGCCAACACGGATTTCTACGCCCACGAACCGCATGCGCGTGGGCGAGTCCTGGGTGAGGCTGCCAAGCGAGGCGGAAATCGTGTTCTGACGAATGTCGTCCATCCGGTAGGCCGCGAAGTAGGGCTTGTCCATGCTCTGCAGTTGCACCTGCGACATGGTCCGGGCAAGCTCGTCCTTCATGGCGCGCAGGTCCACATCGTCCTGCGCCTGCGCAAAAGCCGGCAAAAGAAAAGCTGCGGCTAGAATCGCTCGCGAGATCATGGCAAATCCTGGCAGATGTGCTGACATTTCATTTCTCCCGTACGGCCGGCGGAGGCGGCAAAATCGGCGGACGTTCCTGCGATTTTTCTTTGCGCTGCACTTCGATTTCAGAGACCAGCAGCCCCGGCGAAGAGGCGGATACGGGAACCCAGCCGGATTCCGCGCCGCAAACCCCGTTGAAGACCGCGGGCTGGTTGTCGGCGGCTACGATCTTGCTGAAGGCGATGAGCGGAGTCCCGATCAGATCGACGCCCCGCACCAGCTCCTCTCTGCCGTCGGGATAGACGCGATAGACCACCGTGGGACGTACATTGAACGCGTTGGGTATCGCGCGCTGAGTAAACGTAAAGCCGCCCTCGATGTCGTCGAAGAAGAGGCCGTAGGGCTTGTGAGCGGCGCTGATCTGCTCAATCAGCTTCTTCTTCAACTCTTCGCGTGAGACGGTTTGCGAGGCTTCGACGATCAGGTTCGACTGCCGCGCCACCACTTCGTATCCCTGCTGGCGGCGCCCATGGCCATTGGAGCGATCGAAACCCTCAATGGGCGCGCGCGACATGAGGAAGTTTTTCAGGATGCCCTTGTCGACCACCGTGACACGTTGGGCCTTCACGCCTTCGTCGTCAAACGGGTAGTAGCCCATCAGGTCCATTCCGTCCAACTGCTTCATGCCGGGGTCGGAGTAGACCGAGAGAAAACCGGGCAGCACCGGCTGGCCGACCTTGTTCTTGAAGGTCTGCGCCTCGTTTTCGTTTTTCTGGCGCTGCCCTTCGATGCGATGACCGAAGATTTCATGGAAGAAAACCGCGCTGGCGCGCCCGGAGAGGATAGCCGGACCGGTGTATGGCTCGGCCACGGGAGCCTTTACCAGCGCCAGCAATGTGTCAATCATCTGATGGACGTCTTTAAGAACAATGGCGTCGTCGGGAAGACCGCCGTCATGGAACGACATGTAGGTCTGGTAGACCGGAAGCTCCATGCCGTCGTCGGCCTTGGCCGTAGCGGAGATGATGATGCGGTAGTAGGGCGAGGAGATGAGAATCTGGCTGCCGTTTGTATTCACGTAGCGGCGGGTTTCAACTTCGGCATCGAGCTCGGCACTGCTGTCGATGATCTCCTTGTGTCCAAGAAACGGCGCGGTAAAGGCGCGCATCTTCTGTTCCCATGCCGCGCGATCGATGGAGAAATGCGCCAGGGGCTCGATGTAGGTTTCCGTCGGCGCGCGCGAAAAGTCGCCTGACTTGTCCTCTGCCTCGATCTGCACCTTTACATTGGCCTTCACCTTCTGATAGCGCTCCGCAGCTTGCCGGTATTTGGCTTCGGTTTCGCGCCACAGAGCCACGCGCAACGCGTCGGGATCGTCGTCGAGCGGCATGTTCAGCCGCGCCTGCTGGCCGGCGAAGTTCATCCCGGCCTGCGCGCCCCGCAGCGCGTGCGTGTTATCGAGGGAGTAATCGCCCACGCGCAGGTCCAGATCGAGCAGGCGCGTGTTGAGGTCGGCGCTGGAGACCATCGCGCCAAAGGAGCTGACTATATCCACCGACCGGTTGTCGGCCAGCTGATAAGAGAGAAAATAGGGCGGGAGCGGCGCCTTCTGCAGATTATGGAAGGAACGCGACAGCTCCTGCTGCATGGCCCTCAGGATCGGATCTGACGGGGTTTGTTGCGCCCACAATGGCAGAGCAACGAAGGTCAGGACGGCGAGACCAGAAATCCGGCGAAGAACTCTCACAACAACCCCCTCGAACCAGGTCAGTTGTCGTGCATGCGGCCCCGATGCTCCAGACAAGGTCCATACTGGGACTTCCACTTTGGCTTCCGAGTATGCCGGAATTATACCCACTGCAGCCGAGCCGGCGCGGTATCCCTGTGCATTCACTTTCTCTGCAGCACAGCCCGGGGCTCTCATTGAGCACGGGTTGAGCCTCGTTCGGAGCATCGGTTCCGATCAACACCCTCCTTACCCTTCTTCCGTTCTGGACCCCGCTCCGCTGCCCAATCCGCTTTGCATGCAATTTCGCGCCGTTGCGCTACCGTGATCTCAGGGCCGGTTGCGGACGTCGCGCCTTTTAGGCTCCTGCGGCGCTTCAGGCAACCGGAAAGCCCCAAAAACGGTCTCGCAAGTCGTTATTTATGAGGACTTTACATGTTAAGCTCTTTGTTTTCAGTGGGTTGCGGTAAAAGGTAAAAGGTACAAGCTCATGAAAACAAACCACTTAACCCCTAAAAGGGGGTATATATGGGGGGGTGCCCCTCAACCTCGCAGCCCCAGCCCGAAGAAAAGGCTGTTCATGCGGGCGCGCCATGATCTGCGGGCGCAGGCTCGCCGGGGAACTGCGCACCCTTCCGCATCGTATTCTGTGATAGCTGCCTTCCCCCACGAGGAGAAACGAAAATGGCCGTCTACTGTCAACGTTGCGGAACCGGGCTTCCCCCGACTGCCCGTTTTTGCTCAAGCTGTGGCGCCACCGTCCCCCCTCCGCAGCCCATGCAGGGCAGGCCGCTGGTGCGCCCGCGTGTCGGCCGCCAGATCGCCGGCGTCTGCATCGCGCTCGCGCACTCCAACGGCTGGGACGTCTCGGTGGTCCGCATCGTCACCGTGCTCTCTTTCTTCTTCTCCAGCGGCCTGGTCGGCGTCGCCTACCTCGCCGCCTGGGTCGGCATCCCTGAAGAGGCGCCCGCCGCCCCGGGAGCGTATCCTCCACAGGTATGAGTGAGTTTTACCTCTCTTCCGGCGCCCGCCTCGGCTACACGGACTCGGGCGCCGGCCTTCCCGTAGTTTTTCTCCACCCCACGCCTCTCGATAGCGACTACTGGCGGCCTCTCGTCTCCCAGCTCGGCCCCCTGCGCGCCATCGTCCCCGATCTTCGCGGTCATGGCGTCTCCCAGCTTGGCACGGGGTTGCCAGTCGGTCTGTTTTCCCGCGTTCCCGATGCGCCGGCGCTCACCATGGCCCAGCTCGGCACAGACGTGCTTGCCCTTCTCGATCACCTCGGGCTTGAGAGCGCCGTCTTGGTTGGCTGCTCCATCGGCGGCTACGTGCTGCTTGAGCTTTGGCGCCGTGCGCCCAAGCGCATGAAGGGCCTGGCCTTCGTCTGTTCCAAGCCGCAGCCCGATGCGGAGGCGAATCTCGAACGGCGTGCGGCGACGATTGCGCAGGCGCGTGCCGGCGAAGCGGCAAAGGTCTTTGACGGCAACGCGCAGAGCCTGGTCGGCGTAACCACTCGCGCGCGCAGGCCTGAGATCGTCGCCGAGGTTCGCGCGCGCATGACCCTCACCGCAGAGGCTCTTGTTGCCGTGCAGGCCGGCCTTGCCACGCGGCCTGACTCGGTGCTCACCGTCGCCACCGTCACCGCTCCGGTGCTGGCCATCGCCGGCGGCGAAGATGGTGCCGTGACTCCCACTGAGATGGAGGCCTTTCGCACCGCGCCCGGCGGATGCGAGTACCACGTGCTCGCCGACGCCGGTCACCTCGCTGCTTACGAGCAACCGGAGCGCGTGGCGGCAATCATGTCTGTGTGGATGCAGCAGTTTGTGAACTGATAGGATGTTGCCGCAATGGCATTGATGACTTTTGCCGAATTCAGGATCTCGCTCTCGCTCGACGCCCCGCCCGGCGCGTTGACGGCGCCGCTCTCCGCTCTCTGGTGGGACTCCAAAGGCGACTGGGCCCGCGCTCACTCCCTCGTCGATGAGCTCGAATCGGCCGAAGGCATGGCCGTTCACGCCTACCTCCACCGCAAGGAAGGCGTGGAGTGGAACGCCGACTACTGGTATGCTCGGGCCGGCCGCCAGTACCACCGCCCGACCCTCGATGCCGAGTGGCGGGCGCTCGTCGAGGGCCTGCTCGGCTGAAGACCACTCAGGTAAGTCGGCGGCTGCTGTGATGGCGCTCATAACCAGTCGGGAGATCACACAAATATACTTCCGGCTGACCGATGCGCCGGGCAATTGCCAGTTCGCTGCTCACAATCGTCAGCGTACTGCTGATTGCGCCGTTCTTTGCTCTGGATCCGCAGGCCAGCCTTCCGCCCTGTTGCCGTACTCACGGCAAGCATCGCTGCATGATGATGCAGCGCGGCGTGCCGGATCGACTGGCGCACGTCTCTGAGCGATGCGTACTCTTCCCCAAGTGCGGCGGCGCAGCGATCAGCCGCTGTTACAAGCCTGAGCAGGAACAGCAGCTGCAGTCCGCAGCGATTCGCCTCGCAACTCCGCCGCACGCGGGTTCAGTTCGGCGCCAGCGTCCTGTCGTTGAAAGCCATCCCAAGCGCGGCCCTCCCGCATTCTTCGCCTGACAGCGCAACTCGATCAGCGGACAGGATGGGCATGAATTCCGCCTGCGCCGGCGCTTTGTCTCGTTCAACATGCAAGAGGATAGACGATGAAAAGCAGGATGTTGCTGGCTTCTCTGGCGGCCATGTGCCTCTTCTGCGGCGCAAGCCGAGTTGCCGCGCAGGTGCAGCCAGGCGTGGCGGCAACAGGTCGGAACGCTGCGCCATCCCAGGCGCCGACGGGACGCGTGACGGGAGTGGTGCGCGATCAGCTCGGCGCTTTGGTTGTGAGTGCGAGTGTCGAGCTGAAAGGCCCAGGGGCAGGCGCGGAGTGGACCCGTGAGACGAGCCGGGAGGGGCGGTTCACGTTTGACGGCCTGGCGGCGGGCAGCTACCAGCTGACGGCGAACACATCGGGGTTTGCCGTGGTCGCGGTGCATGATGTGCGCGTCGAAGCAGGCCACGAAACGGTGGTGGATGTGATGCTGCGGGTTGCTCCGCTGGAGACTGCCGTGGAGGTGGAGGCCGAGAACGAGAACGCAGCGGCGGTTTATCGGGCGGTGAGCCCGGACGAGCAGGCGCGCAGGCGCAACTCTGCCGAGATCGTGGCCGAGACGCCTGGTGCAAGCCTGCGCGAGAGCGGCGCTCTGGCCGGCGTGCCGATGCTGCATGGATTGGGCGACGAGCGGACGAAGATCGTTGTGAACGGCGCGACCGTGGAGTCTTCGTGTCCGAACCACATGAATCCTCCACTGAGCTACGCGGCGCCGGCAGAAACCGCCGCAACAACGGTGCTGGCGGGGATTACGCCGGTGAGCCTGGGCGGCGACAGCCTTGGCGGGACGGTGGTGGTTGAGGGGCGCACGCCGGTGTTTGCGCAGGGTACGGAGAAGATTCGAGAGGAAACCAACGCTCAAGGGTTCTATCGCTCCAACGGGCAGTATTACGGAGGGGCGGTGACGGAGTCGTTGGCTGGCCGGCATTTGGCGATCGGCTATAGAGGCACCTGGAGTACGAACGACGACTATACCGACGGTCGCGGTCACAAGGTAACTTCGACCTACGCGCAAAGCGCTGACCACACGGTGACGCTTGCGGCGGCTAATGGCGCCAACCTGCTGACCATCGAGGCGGGACTCCACCACACGCCCTACGAGGGATTTGTGAATGCCCAGATGGACCTGGTGCGCAACTATGCCGAGCGGCTGAACCTGCACTACCGCCGCGCCTTTGAAAGCGGTTCGATCGACGCGCACGTCTACTGGCAGGGCACATGGCACTCCATGAACATCGGCCGGGACAAATCGACCTTCCCCATGCCAATGTGGATGCCGATGAACACGCACGGCAGAGACATGGGCTACTCCGTCAAGCTGGAACTGCCGCTCGGCTCGCGCCATACGCTGCGCGCGGGCAACGAACTGCATCACTTCAGGCTTGACGACATTTGGCCGCCGGTAGCCGGAACCGTGCCCATGATGGGGCCAAATGCGTTTGTGAGCATCAACGACGGGCGGCGCGTGCGGCTGGGGGCGTATGCAGAGGTTGCGAGCCGGTGGAATTCGCAGTGGACGACGCTCTTCGGCGTGCGCAACGACACGGTGTGGACGAATGCCGGACCGGTTGCTGGCTACTCCGATATGTATGCGATGGACGCCAGCGCGTTCAACACTACCAGCCGCGGGCGTCGCAACGTGGATGTGGACATGACGGCGCGGGTGCGCTGGGAACCGGACGCGGCAAGCACCTACGAGCTCGGCTACGCCCGCAAGAGCCGCGCGCCGAACCTCTACGAGCGCTACGCGTGGTCGACGAACTGGATGACCAGCGGAACGATCGGCTGGTTTGGCGACGGCAACTACTACGTGGGAAGCGTTGCGCTGAAGCCGGAAACCGCCAACACGGTGAGCGGTACGGCGCGATGGCACGGGAGCGGAGAGCGCGCGTGGGAACTGAGAGCGACGCCATACCTGACGCAAATTCAGAAGTTCATCGACGTGGACACGCTGGCAACCACGATGTATGGCATGAGCACCTTTGCGCAATTGCAGTTTGCCAATCACAACGCGCGGATTTACGGCGGCGATCTCGCAGGCGATGCAGTGCTGTGGAACGGCGAGCGGTTTGGCGAGGGCCGGATTAGCGGCGTTGGAGCCTGGCTGCACGGTGAACGGCGCGACACTTCAACTCCGCTCTACCAGATGATGCCGCTTGCCGCACGCGTGAACGTCGACGAGCAGATCAAGGGTCTCACGGCCGGTTTTGGTGTTGAAGCCGTGGACTGCAAGAAGAATGTCGATCCGCGGCGCTTTGAGCAACAGACGCCTGGCTACACGCTCTTCAATCTGCATGCCAGCTACAGGAAAGGCGCGTTTGCGGCGAGCGGCGGCGCAGACAACCTGCTGAACAAGCTGTATGAACTGCCGTTGGGCGGCGTCAACATGGATGACTTCATGGCCGGAATGTGGATGGGCGCGGTCGAGCCGGTCACCGGCCGCGGCCGGTCAGGGTACTTCAACCTGACGGCGCGGTTTTGAAGGCAGCAAGTCGGCGAGCCGGCGGAGCGAAATTCGTGGTTTTCCGACCTTCCACGATGAGACCGGGGAAGGATAAGGCACCCGGCTGGCGGAAGGGCCCTGACGAGAGTACGGTTCGCGGCGATGTTGCGCAGGATTGCGCTGTTGCCGCTTAGGTCGAACTAGCCGACCGACCGCAATGCCGCGAATTCGGACGAAGGAGGGCAGAGGAGGGTGGATAGGTGTCGGCACAATTGAATTGGAGAGTCCTCGATGAGGCGGGCGAGACAAGAACGGCAGCGAATCGCCCGGCCTTTCTTCCGCTAACCAACAAAAGGAGGTCCTCCAGCTCTCCTAAGGAACAGGATTGATGGGCACAAGGTGGAATCCGAGTTCTCTGGCCTGGGCATGAAGCCTTGCTGATTAATGCAGCCGTCGCCGTTGTTCTTGCTTTTGCTTTTCAGCGGTTGCGGTCAGGCCCCTTTGAGGGGCCAGCAACCGAAAGGCCTCCGGCTCTCCCGGTGGATACTTACCTCTGGCTTTTGGGGGCAAAAGTTCTTTTGGCCCCGGAATCTGTCTCAGGAGCGATACAATTTGATCGAACCTCGCCTTAAAAAGGGAAATCCGGCTTATTCGGGCAACCATGAGAATTCTGAGATTGATGCAGGGAGCCGGAGTTGCTGCTCTCGTACTTTACCCTCTCTATGCACCAACCCTTTCGGACCAGGATACGGCGCGCATGCACAGTCCTGTGCCGCTGACTGATTTTGCGCTGGCAATGATCGCCAACTTGGCGTTAGTCTCGCTGGCGGTGGCGCTGCTGTGGATCTGGTTGGAACGTACCCGCGCAGCCAAGTGGATCAGGTTCTGCCTTCCCGCATTGTATTTTTACTGCGCGGGGGAGTGCTTTTATCTCTATCGAACGGGTGATCCCAGCGCAAAGGGCCTATTAGGAAGTGCCGGGTTGACGCTTTGTCTCACCTGGGTTCTCTATCGCCTATGGCCGCAAACGCGACGCCCTGTGGAATTTGTTTGCGGAAAGGCTTTGGGCGGGCTTGGCATTTTCTGCTTGCTCGTTGTCGCGCAGCTCCTGCATTTGGCCACTTGGCGGCCCGTCCCCAATTTCATCGAAGATAAATCCCTAGCTGACGCGGTTTCTCCGGAATCGCGCCCGCGCGTGGTCTGGATTCTGATGGATGAGCTTTCGTACAACCAGGTGTTCGCGCAGCGAACCGCAGGCCTCGACCTTCCGAATTTCGACAAATTTCGCCAAAGCGCAACGGTGTTCACGAATGTCACACCGGCGACGGATAATACACAAACGGCCATCCCCTCTTTGCTGCTGGGCCGCTTAGTTGACCGTGTTGGATATACATGGGACAACCACTATCTATTGGCCACGCAAGGACAATCGCTCCACGCTTTCCCTGTGTCGGAAACGCCATTTGCAGTTGCCAAGAGCCAGGGGCTGACCACCGGCGTCGTCGGTTGGTACAACCCGTACTGTTCCATGCTGGCTCCATACTTGGACGATTGTTATTGGAACTACCAAGCGCACATGCCGGCTGTCTTTGTCATAGGCGATCGCTTTTGGAGGAATTTCGCGGACGCTTGGCTTCGCTATTGGATTGCAGTGAACCATGGCCAGCGCGAGAGATCGCTGGTTTATCAAGCCAAGGTATACGAAAATCTGACCGGGCGCGCAAACCGCCTTCTGGCGCAGAACCAGCCGGATTTTGTCTTTCTCCATCTTCCAGTGCCCCATCCACCGGGGTTCTACAACCGGCGCACAGGACAATTCGAAACCATCAACCGGGCATCGTACCTCGACAATCTTGCCCTGGCGGACAAAACCCTTGGAGAACTTCTCGCGACATTGCACGCGTCCCCTCGATGGGCGAATACCAGTATCGTCCTCTGCGGAGACCACTCCTGGCGCACGCACATGTGGCGGGGAACCAGACACTGGACGCGGGAAGACGAGATGGCCTCGCATGGAGGCGTCTTCGACCCGCGGCCCATGCTGATGGTGCATCAGGCCGGAGAGACTACTCCGGCCACAATAGACCGTTCAATTCCGTTGATCAGGATTCACGACATTCTCGACAACTTGATTCGCGGAGAGCAGCCGGATTTCCAGTGATGCATTAGTGCGATAGCGCGGGCCGCGCGTTTCCCATGGCCTGCCTCCTTCGAATCTCACCAAATAGAATTCGTGGGCCTTTACGTCGCACTTTTTACTCGGGCGTAGAATTCGTTGCGGGGGTCGGAGAAATGAGGACCTGTGCAATATCGCCGGTTTGGGAAGCTTGATTGGAACGTCTCGGTCCTGGGTTTTGGCTGCATGCGTTTTCCAACCGTGGATGGGCAACGCATCAGCGCTAATATCGATGAGCCGCTTGCGATCGGCATGCTCCGCCACGCCATCGACCGCGGAGTGAATTACGTGGACACTGCGTACCCGTATCACGGCGGCCAGAGCGAAGTGGTTGTGGGCAGGGCGCTGCGCGATGGTTATCGCGACAAGGTTCGGCTGGCCACCAAGCAGCCCGTGTGGATGGTCCAGTCTGCCGCGGACTTCGATAAATTCCTCGACGAGCAACTCAGGAGACTCGAGACTCCGTTCATTGATTTCTACCTGCTCCACTCCCTGAACGAAAATACCTGGACCGATATCGTTTTGAAGCACGATCTGTTGGCGCGCGCCGCGAACGCGCTCGAAGACGGCCGGATTCGGCACTTGGGCTTCTCGTTTCACGACGATTTCGCGTGCTTCGAGCAGATTCTGAATGGCAGCGATTTGTGGGACTTTTGCCAGATTCAGTTGAACTACGTGGATACCGAAAATCAGGCGGGCACACGTGGCCTGCAGCTTGCGGCCGGCAAGGGCCTGGCCGTGGTGGTGATGGAGCCGCTGATGGGCGGCCGCCTGGCCGATCCGCCAAAGGACGTGCTGGAAGTTATGGCGCAGTCCGAGGTGAAGCGGACTCCGGCTGAGTGGGCGCTGGAGTGGCTCTGGGATCAGCCCGAAGCTTCGGTTGTGCTGAGCGGCATGAGCACGATGGATCAGCTTGAAGACAATCTCAGGATTGCCGATCGCGCCCGCACACATGCGTTCACCGAAGCCGATCAGGCCGTGCTCAATCGAGTGCGCGAGTTGTACCGGGGGCGCACCGTAATTCCCTGTACGAAATGCGGTTACTGCATGCCGTGCCCAACTGGACTGGATATTCCGGCCAACTTCGATTTTTTCAATTACGCGCATGCCTTCGACGATCTATCGAGCGCGCGTCTCCGGTACCAGGTGTTCTTCGCCGAATCGAAGCGGGCCGGTAACTGTTTGGCGTGCGGTACTTGCGAAGAGCTTTGCCCGCAACACATTCCCATCATGGAGTGGATGCCGAAGGTTGCGGAGCTGCTGGGGACGGGAAGTTTCTGAGGGGCAGCGAGTCAGCAAGTCAGCGAGGCGGGATTCGTGGTTTCCCACCCTTCCACGATGAGACGGTGGAAGGATGGGGCACCCTCATTTGTGGTGGAGCGATGAAAAGTTAGGGGTGGGCCCCGCCGCCCTGCGCCCGGCCTCAGGGCCGGTCGGGTATCGCATAGACCCGCAACAATTCCCCAGTTTCGAGGGTCACGACGAAAGAGTGACCCCCGCCACTAGCGATTTCTTCCAAAGTTTCATGGCCATATGCCCTGGAAAGGCTGATGAATCCGGCTTCGGAGAAGACGTCCGAATGAAGCACGGCAAGCCACTCACGACGCACCATGCCGTCATAGTCGCCACGCTGCGTGCGGCAGAACGCGAGTAAATCTCGCGGGCCCTCGGAAACATCGATGACGCGACATCCGCAGGCAGAGCCGCGCTGCTCCAGCGATGGATCGCCACACATTAGATGCCGGATGGTTTGCGACTTCAGCTTCTGCCCCTCGGCGTCGAAGATCTCCAGGTCATAGAATCCGCGTTCCTGCGAATTGTAGAGGCCGTACCACTTTTGCGAATGAGACTCGAACGGCGGGTTCTCAGCGGTGAGCAGATAGTATGGATATTCTCCCCAGAACCGGAAATAATTGTCCTCAGTCCTTTCGAAGCCGTCGCTGCGCTTCTCCACTGCCACCGGCAGAATGTCCTGCCCCCGATCTATCAGCGTTTCCAGGCCCTCAAAAGACCCAACCCCCACCGTTTGGAGAACCGCTTTGCATGATTCATCGTTCTGCCATCTCATCTTTTCTGCATCTGACGCCCCCAGGCCAAGAGACGGAGGCGGCGGCGGACGAAACTGCCTGTCCGACACACACTCAGGCCCGGATCGCAGATCGGGCACCGTGACCAATTTGGTGACATAGCGGTACAAGAGGATTCTCAACGGCGAATCGCCAAGTTCGAAATCCAGAACCACCCACTTGTCGCTCACAACCCGTATTCCTCTGAGTTGCCCATCCGCCACACCCATCGTATGAATGCTGCCGATAATCTTCCATTGGTTCAGATCGATGACGGTGATGATTGTGTCTGGCTTGCGGGGGACATATCCCCTTGGCGCGTGAAAGATGAAGTCGGATTTTTCCATCCAGACCGCACCAGCGAAGGCTACCGCGTAGCGGCCGTCTGGCGTAACCTGCAGGTCCACCTTAATTCTGTCTATGTGTTTCGCGTCACCTTCGGCCCAACCGGAAACGACCAGCACCTCGATGGCTGGAGTCTCGGTCCACCATTTCCTGAGCCGCACGAGAGGCCAACTGCCGCTGGTATCGGAGTCAAGGACCAAAAGACTTTGATCGGGAACGACTCGCATGGAAAAATGCTGCCGCGCGGACAAATCGGGGATCGGGTAGTGAGCAAACGATCCGCGCGAAGCCGGTACGGGGAGATGAAGCTCTCGGACGGGAGTTAGTTCAGTTTGTGCTGCCGCAGATCCGAGCGCGGTGCAACAAAACGCCACGATCAACACGCAACGCAAATCCTTGATCCCAAGCATGATTGGAGTATCAGCCAAGGGCGAACCCGGCGTGGGCATGATTAGGGCACTTTCGAAAGCGTCACATTGCCGAGGGGCGAGTTTTGTCTCTTCCCGCACGGATTGCACAATATAAACCTCACTCCATAATGCGGGAAAACTGACCCGCCGTGTGCCCCGCATCACTGCTGTTCTCAGCCCCAGCGCCGAGACTCAGCTTAGCGGCTTTATCCTCCAGGGCCGCAGTATGAGGATTAGCGAATGAGTGAACAGAAGACTGTGATTCCCACCGTGATCATGGACGGGAACGAGGCTGCGGCATCCGTGGCCTATCGACTCTCCGAAGTGGTTGCCATCTACCCCATCACCCCCTCGTCGCCCATGGCCGAGTGGGCCGATCAGTGGCGCTCGGAAGGGAAGCGGAACATCTGGGGAGCGCTGCCGATTGTTGAAGAATTGCAGAGCGAAGGCGGCGCGTCCGGCGCGCTGCACGGAGCATTGCAGGCCGGTGCATTCGGCACCACGTTCACTGCTTCGCAGGGCCTGCTGCTGATGATCCCCAACATGTTCAAGATTGCAGGCGAGCTTACCCCGGCCACCATGCACGTCACGGCCCGCACCCTGGCCACGCATTGCCTGTCGATCTTTGGCGACCACTCCGACGTGATGGCATGCCGCTCGACGGGGTGGGCCATGCTTTCCTCGAACTCCGTACAGGAGGCCCACGATCTGGCGCTAATCGCGCAGGCGGCAACGCTTGAAGCGCGCATTCCATTCATGCACTTCTTCGATGGCTTCCGCACATCGCACGAAGTGGGCAAGATTGTGCCCATTACTGACGAGATCATCCGCGCGATGGTCGACGACAGCGCCATCATCGCCTTCCGCAAGAACCGCATGAACCCCGACGAGCCCGTCCTGCGCGGCACGGCGCAGAATCCCGATGTCTTCTTCCAGGCGCGCGAAGCCTGCTCGCCCTACTACGAAGCGGTTCCCGGCATCGTGCAGGTTGTTATGGACCGCTTTGCCGCGCTGACTGGCCGGTCTTATCGCCTGTTTGACTATTATGGCGCCGAGGACGCGGAGCGCGTGATCGTGATGATGGGCTCGGGCGCCGAGGCTGCCGAAGAGGCCGTGGACGCGCTCACCCGCCAGGGCGAGAAGGTGGGCCTGGTGAAGGTCCGCCTGTATCGGCCGTTCGACGCCAAGGCGCTTATCGCAGCCCTCCCCAAAACAGTAAAGAAGATCGCGGTGCTGGACCGCTGCAAGGAGCCGGGCGCGACCGGCGAGCCGCTCTACCAGGACGTTTTGACCATCCTGGCCGAGCACGCGGCGACGCTGCCATTCGCGATGCCCGCGGTGATTGGCGGGCGGTATGGGTTGTCGTCAAAGGAGTTTACGCCCGCGATGGTGAAGGGCGTGCTGGACGAGTTGGAGAAGACGTCGCCGAAGAAGCACTTTACCGTGGGCATCGTGGACGACGTGAGCCATTCGAGCCTCGACTACGATCCGGCGTTTTCGACCGAGGATCCGCAGACGGTGCGGGCTCTGTTTTACGGTCTGGGTTCCGACGGCACCGTGGGCGCCAACAAGAACTCCATCAAGATCATCGGCTCTGAGACCGACAACTACGCGCAGGGCTACTTTGTGTACGACTCCAAGAAGTCCGGCTCGATGACGACGTCGCACCTGCGCTTCGGGCCGAAGCCGATCCGGTCCACCTACCTGATTACGCGGGCAAGCTTTGTGGCCTGCCACAACTTCAGCTTTATCGAGAAGGTCAACGTGCTGGAGCCGGCGATTCCCGGCGCGGTTTTCCTGCTCAACTCGCCCTACTCGGCCGCGGAAGTGTGGGACAAGCTGCCAAAGGCCATGCAGAAAACGATGCTGGACAAGAAGATCGAGTTCTACGTGATCGACGGCTACAAGGTGGCGCGCGAGGCCGGCATGGGTTCGCGCATCAATACCATCATGCAGACCTGCTTTTTCGCCATCAGCGGCGTACTGCCCCGCGAGGAAGCGATCGAGCAGATCAAGAAGTCCATCAAGAAGACCTACGGCAAGCGCGGCGAGGCGGTGGTGCAGAAGAACTTTGCGGCTGTCGACCACGCCCTGAGTCACCTACACAAGGTCGAGCTTCCGGCAGCAGTATCGTCGGAATTCGATTTTGTTCCGTCCATCTCGCCCAAAGCGCCGGAGTTTGTACGCGATGTGCTGGGCGAAATCGCAGCCGGACGCGGCGACTTGCTGCCGGTGAGCGCGCTTCCCGCCGGCGGAACCTTCCCCACAGCCACGGCGCAGTGGGAAAAGCGCAACATCGCGCAGTTCATTCCGGTGTGGGACAAGGACCTTTGCATCCAGTGCGGAAAATGCGTGATGGTCTGCCCGCACGCTGTCATCCGCGCCAAGGTCTACAGCCCCGATCTGGCCACTGACGCGCCGGCCAGCTTCAAGTGGGCCAAGCCCAAGTGGAAGGGCATGGAGCAGGACCGCTACACGCTGCAGGTTGCGCCCGAGGATTGCACCGGCTGCGCTGTCTGCGTCGAGGTCTGCCCGGTGAAGAACAAGAGCGATGCCAGCAAGAAGGCCATTAACATGATGCCGCAGGTTCCGCTGCGCGAACCAGAGCGCGAAAACTGGGAATTCTTCCTCGGCCTGCCCGAGGTGAATCGCTCCAGTCTGTCTCATACGCAGGTGAAGGATATCCAACTGCTCGAGCCGCTGTTTGAGTTCTCGGGCGCCTGCTCAGGCTGCGGCGAGACGCCGTACATCAAGCTGCTGACGCAGTTGTTCGGCGACCGGCTGCTGATCGCCAACGCCACCGGCTGCTCGTCGATCTACGGAGGCAATCTACCCACCACGCCTTACGCCAGGAACGCGCAGGGCCGCGGGCCAACCTGGTCCAACTCGCTGTTTGAAGACAACGCTGAATTCGGCTTTGGCATGAGGACCGCACTCGACCAGCAGAAGGAATTTGCCGAAATGCTGGTGAAGCGTCTCGCGCCGGCCATCGGCGACGAACTGGCCGATGCGCTGGTGAGCGCGAAGCAGGGAACCGAGGCCGAGATCGACGCCCAGCGCGAGCGTGTGCAGTTGCTGCGGAAGAAGCTCGAAGGCAACGACTCGTCCGATGCGGGCAACCTGCTGGCCATCGCCGATACCCTGGTCCGCAAGAGCGTATGGATCCTGGGCGGCGATGGATGGGCCTTCGACATCGGCTTCGGCGGGCTCGATCATGTGCTTGGTTCAGGCAAGAACGTGAACGTGCTGGTGCTCGACACCGAAGTCTACTCCAACACCGGCGGCCAGGCTTCAAAGGCCACGCCGCGCGGCGCGGTGGCCAAGTTCGCGTCCGGTGGGAAAACCACCAGCCGCAAGGACCTGGCCATGGAAGCCGTCAGTTATGGCTCGGTCTATGTGGCGCAAGTGGCGCTGGGCGGCAACGACATGCACGTCGTGAAGGCCTTCCAGGAGGCTGAAGCTTACGACGGTCCGTCGATCATCATTGCGTACTCAAGCTGCATCGCGCACGGTTACGACCTGGTACACGGCCTGGAGCAGCAGAAGCTGGCCGTGCAGTCGGGCTACTGGCCGCTGATGCGCTATAACCCAACGTTGCGCGAAGAGGGCAAGAACCCGTTCCAGCTCGACTCCAGAGCGCCGTCGATCCGGCTCAAGGAATACGCCTACCGCGAGGCCCGCTATACGATGCTCGCGCGCAGCAATCCTGAGGAGGCTGCGCTGCTGCTCAAGGAAGCGCAGGACGATGTGGAGCGTGAGTGGAGGGTCTATTCTGCCCGCGCGGCCATGCCGGGCCGCGGCGAAACGCCCAACATCGCGCCCCCTGAAACCGCGAATGACAAATCTGAAAAGAAGCTGGCAGGGGTGTCTGCCGGAGGTGAGGAATGATCGATCTTTCAATGCAGTATCTCGGCATGAAACTGAGCGGGCCAATCGTGGTCTCCTCCTCGCCGCTTTCACAATCGATCGAGAATGTGCGTCACATGGAAGATGCGGGCGCCGCCGCGATCGTGCTTCACTCGCTCTTTGAGGAACAGCTTGCGATCGAGTCGAGCACGCTCGACGAGGATCTGTCTCGCGGCACGGAGTCGTTTGCCGAGTCGCTGGGCTACCTTCCCGAACTGGACGACTACCGCATGACTCACGAGGTGTATCTCGATCACCTGCGCAAGGCGCGCGCGGCTGTCGGCATTCCTGTTCTCTCCAGCCTCAACGGCGCCACCAGCGGCGGATGGGTGCGGTTGGCTAAAGAGATGGAGCAAGCCGGCGCGCACGCCATCGAGCTCAACACCTACGCCCTTGCCACCGACAAGAGCCAGACCTCGGCTGTCCTGGAAGAACAGTTGATCGGCCTCGTCCGCAACGTCTGCCAGTCAGTTAGCATCCCAGTCGCCGTCAAGCTCTCGCCGTCGTTCACCAGCATTCCCAACCTGGCAGCACGGCTCGAGCAGGCCGGCGCAAAGGCCGTCGTCCTTTTCAACCGCTTCTATCAACCCGACTTCGACATCGAAGCGCTTGAGGTGAAGCCGTACCTTCATCTTTCCACGCCGTCTGAGCTGCTCTCGCGCCTGCACTGGGCGGCAATTCTTTACGGCAACGTCAATATGGATATCGCCATCACCGGCGGCGTCCACTCGGCTGAAGACGTGCTCAAGAGTGTGATGGCCGGCGCCAGCGTGACGGAGATGGCCTCGGCCCTGTACATTCACGGCATCGACCACATCGGCCGCGTGCTCGCCGACCTGCGCTACTGGCTCGAAAAGCGCGAGTACGCTTCGCTGGCCGAGACGCGTGGCTGCCTCAGCCGCCGTTCCGCCCCCGATCTCTCGCCTTTCGATCGCGGCAACTATATCAAGACGCTCAGCTCCTACAGCATGCGCCAGACTGTGGCGGCGTTCTAAACGGTTAATCGGAGTCAAATCGCCGGGCCCTCGTAACGGGCCCGGTATTTCTTTGCTATTTAGACCTTCATGCTTCGATTGTGGACGATAGAATCGTAAATCGATGACGAAACCAACTGCATTGCTGATCTTTGCGCTTTTGTTAAGTGCGAGGGCGTTTGCTCTCGACGGCTTTGAGAAGGTAAAGTGCGGCTCCGACGTTCCCCGTGCTCTGATTGGAAACCGACTTTCAAATGAACGTGTTGTCGTAATCGAAGGCCGGCATAAGGATTTGGGCCTCAAGGATCTTGGCGGGACGGAGATTTCGGACAGCTTATTCTTGGCATCGTGGTTCATTTGCGGGACGGAATATGAGCTGTTGCTGGCGTCTCCACATTCGGTCGTCCGCGACGTGTTGCCATTTCCTCCTCACTCAATAAAGTCGCCTGAGTTCATCGGTGATTGCGAGCAAGACGGTCGAAAGCTGCCTGACGGATTCATTGGCGTAATGGATAATCCCCTAGGTATGAGACCCAACTCGAATAGACGGCTCAAGCCGATCTCGGCATGGCGAATTGACGAGATAGCGGTGAAGTTTGTCCCAACGAGCGTTGACGGTCTTCAATGCTCGACGGCAGGCTTCATTACTGTAGACGGAGGTTGGTAGGTGCGAGGGATGCTTCGAAGAGACTATCTGTGGAATTGCGGCATCAGGTCAAAGTTAAAAAGTCCGGTGTAAGTGCCCTTACATAGTGCGAACTGCGAGCATTGCATTGGACTTATTTTGCCAACTGAACATGGGAGAAAACATGTGAAAAGAGCCGTGGCGCTCCTGCTCCTCACCATTTCGTCGGCTTGGGCGACGGCAAAACCTGCGCCCGCGCAGAAGCCCCGCTCCTGGTCCGTTGCGCTCGCAGACACGTTGATGAAACGCAACACCGGCACACCTTCCGATTCCCTCACGCCGTGGTCATACTGGAAGGGCTACACGCTGGATGGCATTGAAATGCTGTGGCAGTCGACAGGTGATCCGCGGTACCTGAACTACATCAAGCAGCAGGTCGATTCGTCCATCGATCGCGACGGCAATCTTGTGAATGTGAAGCTGGACAGCCTGGATAACGCGATGGAGGGGAACATCGTGGTGGGCCTGTACGAGCATACGCACGATCCGCGCTATCGCGTGGCCGCGACCCAGATCCGCAGGATGTTCGACACTTATCCGCGCAATCCCGACGGAGGGTTCTGGCACAATACCAGGCTCAGCGGGGAGATGTGGGTGGACGGTGTCTTCATGGGCGAGATGTTTCTGCTGCGCTACGGCGATTCCATCGGCGATCGCAAACACTGTTTTGATGAAGCCGTGCGGCAGATCACGGTCTTTGCGCGTCATGCGGCCAAAGGCGATAGCGGGCTCTACTATCATGCGTGGGCGGCGGCGCCCGATCCGGCCAGGGGACTTCCGCAGCGCAAAGTCAGTTGGGCCGACCCAGCAACGGGGCTTTCATCTGAAGTGTGGAGCGAGGGCCTGGGCTGGTACGCGTTGGTGGTAGTTGAAGCATTGCAGCGTCTGCCCGCGGGCTATCCCGGCCGAGCGGAGGTGCTGGACATCTATGAACGGCTTGCGGCAGGCCTTAAGCGAGCGCAGGACCCGGTGAGCGGAGGGTGGTATTTCATCGTCGACAAGCCGGATGGCAAGGACAATTTTATCGATACCTCAGGCAGCGCGATGTTTACCTACGCTCTTGAGCGCGGCATCGAACTGGGGTTGCTGGACCGCAAGGAATATGCGCCGGTGGTGGCAGCGGGCTACCGCGCGATTACGCATAATGCGCGGATCAACAGCGACAGCCTGGTGGACATTGTCAGCGCCTGCGACGGCGTTGGGGTGCAAAACAGCTACGCGGATTATGTGAACTTCAAGCGCTCAGTCAACGCCAAGGAAGCCGTGAGCGGATTTCTGTGGGCGACCGCGATTGTGGAGAAGCCCGGCCGCGCGGATGAGAGGAAAGCCGGAAGCACAGCACCGTAGGCGTTTCCAGCCTGGATTGCGCAGCCGGGGATATAATGGGTGCGTTCAGCTTCAGCCGGGTTTAATTCTCAAGGAACGTGAGCACGGCCTTTTCCAATACACCTCGCGCCCTTGGCAGGGCCGCTTCAACGGGATCGCTTAAGGTTTCACCCAGCTCCGTGGAGCCCGCGCCAACCGTCAGCAGCATCGCGTGGGCCGAGCGAGAGCCATACAGTTCACGCGCCAGCCCCATAAGCTCATTCGCATTCATGTTGTGAGTCGCGGAGCCGTTCCGGTTCTCCAACGGCTCAACCGGGATAAGGACGACGCGTCCCGGCAGCGACTTGACCGACGAGTCGATAAACAGAACCGACTCAGCCGCCGCAATGTCCTGCGCAAGATCGGGCGTCCACTGCTGTCGCGCCACAACGCGAACATCGTCATTTTCCCGGAATCGTTCCTCGGCCCACTCCGCCAGCCGCGGTCCCACGCCGTCGTCGCTGCGCAACGTGTTTCCGCAGGCGAGAATCAGGCAGCGGGTTGGATACGATTGTGGCAATCTGCAGGACGGATTCGGCTTCTCCTGAATGTAAATACTACTCGTTGAATCAGCGTCCACCAAAACCACCATTCTTATGCATGTGTAAACGATCCCGTAATTAGTGTTCTACAGCGTTAACAATGTAAGTAACCAACACCACCGTCACAAACACGTCGGTCACCATGGCCACATTCTGCTTAACGCCCTTTTGTCTGTCTGTCGCGTGACGGACACCGGCGATTCCATAAAACAGGCAAGAGGCGATTGCGACTGGCAGAACGAAGTCAGGTCTTACAATCGAAAGTATTCCAACAACTCCAAGCGCAAAATTTGCAATTCCCAATTCCCGCACGAAGGGCAGCGCATCGTTACTCCGGATGCCGAATATCCCCTCGACCGTGAACTGAGGTTGGAAAAACTGCCAGACACCGGCGGCAGATTGCCTGATTCCCGCGGCCCAAAAGACAAACCACTTGCCTGCCAGCAACATCAGCGGAGCGGATGCGTGGTGGATGAAGCGATCGTTGCCAATCGAGAGGAGCGGCAAAACCACCATGAACAGAATGACACCCACGACGTACATGGAGCGAAACTCCCGATTCCTGAACGTCCATCCGTGCATGAGTGAGCGCTGAAAAACACGACAGATATGAACCTAGCGCGTTAGGCGCGCACTACCCGGTCCACGACCTCGCCGCCGGCATTCACGAGCGAAACCTCAAGCGGCATCTGTCCAAATGCGTGAGTCGAGCAGCTCAGGCACGGGTCGAAGGTCCGTACAACGGCTTCCACGCGATTCAACAGCCCCTCAGTGAACTTGCCGTCCTTCACGTAGTGCCTGGCCGCCTGCAGCACGCCCCGGTTCATTGCGTTGTTGTTCTGCCCGGTGGCGATCACCAGGTTGGCCCACAGCATCTTGCCGTTCTCGTCCACCTTGTAGTTATGTGTCAGGGTGCCGCGCGGCGCCTCGGCCTGGCCTGCGCCCTCGAGGCGATTCACGCCGGCGGTAGCGCGTACATGCGTGTCGAGAATCTTCGGATCGCTGAGAATCTGTTCGATCTTCTCGATCCCGTACATCATCTCCACCAGCCGCGCATGATGGTAGTAGAACGAGCTCTCCACCGGCCCTTCGGCGAGCTGTTTGAACTCAGCCAGCTCAACATCGGCCTTGGGCGTGCCCATCTTGCTCGCGATATTCAACCGCGCCAGCGGACCCACGCGATAGCTGCCCTCGGGATAGCCGAGCGGCTTGTAGTAGGCGAACTTCGTGTAGCTGTACGGCTCAACGGCCTCGCCAATCACTTCGGTATAGCGGGTTGCCGTCATGCCGTCTTCAATCGTCGCACCCCTGGCGTCGATCAGCCGCAGCGCGCCATCGTTAAACTCGATCGACTCGTCTTCATTCACCAATCCAAGGTAGTTGGTCGGGAAGTTCGCGAAAACCTCGATCTCAGCTTTAAATGTCCCGGCAAGTTGTTTGTAGGCATCAAGCGCGAGACGGAGGTTTTTGTAAGCCTCGGGAATCATCTCCAGGATCTCGTCGCGCTTGGGGCTCGAGAGCGGCTCGGTGACGCCGCCGGGCACCACCCACCCCGTATGGATGCGCTTGGATCCGAGCAGCTCGATGATGTGCTGTCCGAAGCGGCGCAGCGCGACGCCCGCGCGTCCCAATTCCGGGCTGGCCGCGGCCACGCCCAGGATGTTGCGCTTGACCGGGTCGGATTCCATGCCCAGCAGCAGGTCGGGCGACGAGAGGTAGAAGAAGCTCAGCGCGTGCGACTGCACCATCTGCGCCAGGTTCAGCATGCGGCGCAGCTGGGCGGCCGTGTGCGGAATGCGCACCGCCATGATGGCCTCGCAGGCCTTGGCCGAGGCAATCAGGTGCGACACCGGGCAGATGCCGCAGATGCGCGCCATCAGGCTCGGCATCTCGTAGAACGGCCGTCCGTCGCTGAAGCGCTCGAATCCGCGCACCTGGGTAACATGGAAATGCGCGTTCTCCACCTCGCCCTGCTCGTTGAGGTGAATGGTGATCTTGCCGTGGCCTTCAAGGCGGGTTACGGGATCGATGGTGATGGTCTGGCTCATAGAAAGCTCCGAATTCGTTCCAACGGTGCGGGCCTGGAGGCCTGCACGACAGCCGGTCTGGAGACCGGCGCTACTTTACGAGCCCGGCTGCACGTCAGGCTCCGAAACGGGTCAGCGCCGGAATATCCAGCGGCCCGCCGTTGATCAGCGCAGTCAGCGCGGTATAAAAAGTGTCGGCCGAAGGCGGGCACCCGGGCAGAAAAACGTCCACCTTCACAAACTCGTGAATGGGCCGCACCGTCTTGAGCAGCTTGGGCACCACCACGCAAGGAATCTGTTGCTGCGCGCTGGCGTTTTGAATGTAGGCGCGGTCCAGAATTGCCTCGGGCCCGATGGGATTGCGCATGGACGGCACATTGCCGGTGATTGCGCAGTCGCCCATGGCCACCAGCATCTTGGTGTGCGCGCGGATCTTCTTGATCTTCTTCTCGTCGTCGACCGATGCTACCGCGCCTTCAACGAGCGCGATATCCACGCTCTCGGGAAAGGCCTTCGCGTCCACGATCGGACTGTAAACCACATCGACAAACTCAGCCAGTTCAAGCAGCCGTTCATCCATGTCGAGGAATGACATATGACAGCCCGAGCAGCCATCCAGCCAAACCGTTGCCAGTTTCAATTTGCTCATCGCGCTTCCCTCATCAGGTTTAAGTAAGGGAGAAAATCAGGATACTTGGGGTGATCGGAGCCGATTTTGCTCTTGTCGAACAGGGCTCCGGTGGGGCAAACCTGCACGCACTTGCCGCAGCGGGTGCAGCTCGACTTGCCCCACTCGTCGTTCAGGTCGGTAATCACAATGGAGTTGATGCCGCGGCCCATCACGTCCCACACGTGCGCGCCCTCAACCTCTGAGCACACGCGCACGCAGCGCGTGCACAGGATGCAGCGATTGTGGTCGACCGTGAACCGCTCGTGCGAGGCGTCCACGCCCAGTTCCGGGTTGCGATAGGGCATGCGCACGTGGGTCAGTCCCTGCTCCTGCGCCAGCGACTGCAGTTCGCAGTGCCCATTTGAAACGCAAACCGAGCAGATGTGATTGCGCTCGGCAAACAGCAGTTCGAGAATGGTGCGCCGGTGCGTCTTGAGCCGATCGGTGCCGGTGGAAATCTCCATCCCTTCCTGCACCGTGGTCACGCAGGCCGGCAGCAGCTTGTTCTGGCCCTTGATCTCAACCAGGCACAGGCGGCAGGCGCCAACGTCGCTCAGCCCTTCAAGATGGCAGAGCGTGGGAATGTTGATCTCGTTTTCGCGCGCCACCTCGAGGATGGTCTGGCCCGCGCGGGCGCTCACTTCCTGCTCGTCGATGACAAGAGTTTTGACATCCGATTCACCGCTCATGCCACCACCTCCACTCGCGACTCCATGTTGCACACGCCGGCCGGACAGCGCTTATGCAGGATGTGATCGATATATTCGTTGCGGAAATACTTCAGCGTGCTCAGCACCGGGTTGGGCGCCGTCTGGCCCAGCCCGCACAGGCTTGCCTCCTTCACCGTGGAGCACAACTGCTCCAGCAGTTCAAGGTCGTCCATGGTTCCCGTGCCGGTGCAGATGCGGGTGAGCAGCGTGTACATCTGCGCCGTGCCGGCGCGGCAGGGAATGCACTTGCCGCACGACTCGGTCATGCAGAACTCGATGAAGAACTTGGCCACGTTCACCATGCACGAGGTGTCGTCCATCACGATCATGCCGCCCGAGCCCATGATGGAGCCCATCTTGAGCAGCGCGTCGTAACTCACGCCCACGTCGAGCATCTCGGCCGGAATGCATCCGCCCGAGGGCCCGCCGGTCTGCACGGCCTTGAACTTGTGCCCCTTGGGAACGCCGCCGCCGATGCCCTCGATGATCTCGCGCAGCTTGATGCCCATCGGCACTTCAACCAGGCCGGTATTGGCAATCTTGCCGGTGAGGGCAAACACCTTGGTGCCTTTGCTGCGCTCCGACCCCATATTGAAGAACCACTTGCCGCCGTTGCGCACAATGGGCGGGACATTGGCATAGGTCTCGACGTTGTTGATGAGCGTGGGCTTGCCGAACAGCCCGCTCATCGCGGGGTACGGAGGCCTTGGCCTGGGCGTGCCGCGCTTGCCCTCGATCGAAGCAAGCAGAGCCGTCTCTTCGCCGCAGACAAATGCGCCTGCTCCCAGCCGGATCTCAACGTCGAAGTTGAACGGGGTGTTGCAGATGTTGTTGCCCAGCAATCCCCGGCGCCGCGCCTCGCGAATCGCCGTGGTCAGCCGCGCTACGGCCACCGGGTATTCGGCGCGCACGTAGATAAATCCCTTGCTCGCGCCCACGGCATAAGCGGCAATCGCCATGCCTTCAATCACGCGATGTGGATCGCCTTCCATCACGCTGCGGTCCATGAACGCGCCCGGGTCGCCCTCGTCGCCGTTGCAAACCACGTACTTCAGGTCCCCGTGCGACTTGGCTACCGTGCCCCACTTGAGGCCGGTGGGGTAACCGCCGCCGCCGCGCCCACGCAAGCCACTCTCGGTAATGCGGTGAATGACGCCGTTAGGGGTCAATTCAGTGAGCACCAAAAGCAGCGCCTTGTAGCCGTCGCGGGAGATGTAATCGTCGATTTTTTCAGGATCGATGTAGCCGGCATTCTCAAGCACCACGCGCACCTGGCTGTCGAAGTGCTCATTCAATTCGCACTGCAACTCGGCAACCGGCTCGCCCCCCAGTTGCGCCACGATTCTCTCTGCGTGCTGCGCCTTGGCCTTGCTGTACAGTGTTTCCTGGGGATCGACGCGTACCAGCGGCCCGTGCGAGCAGGGACCCATGCACCCTGTCCGGCGCACCAGCACTTTCTTGCCCGATTCCTCAACCGCTTTCACCAGCGCGTCTTTCAGCTTTTCCGCACCCTGGCTAGCGCAGGCCAGATCCATGCATACGTTCAGCTCGTAGTCGTACTTCGCATTCTCCTGCTGCACGCTTTTGGCTATCTGTTCGAGCTCCTCGATCGTCATTCCACGGTCCACCTTTCCAGTTGCTCGATCATCTGCTCGGGGCTCACCTCACCCACTACCTCGCCATCGCACAGCGCCACCGGGGCACGGCTGCAGGCGCCCACGCAACGCGCCACCATCAGGCTCACGTTGCCGTCTTTGGTGGTCTGTCCCTGGGCTATGCCAAGCTTCTTTTCGGCGGTTGCAATCAGCTTGTCGGCACCCTTGATGTAGCAGGCGGTTCCGGCGCACACCGTTACCGTGTGCTTGCCCGGCGGCTTCAGGCTGAAGTAGTGATAGAACGTTACCACTCCGTAGGCCTGACTTAGCGGAACCCGCAGCGAGTGCGCCACAAAACGGATGGCATCGTCATCGAGATAGCCAAACGACGACTGCACCGTGTGCAGTGTCTCAATCAGCGCATGACGGGCAAAGCCGTTCTTGCGCATGGTACCGTTTACGATCTTCCATCGTTTGTCGTCGCTGGGTAGCGGCGGAGGGGTGTAAGCCGACACAAGTCCTCCTCAAAGGCGCTTTGATTCTCTATGGCGGAATCGTTACCGGGTATCTTCCGGGTCCCGATCCACCAGTCCACTTCACAATCTCTCAATTCCGGCCGAGGCACACGTCCTGAGGCCCGAATCCGTCCCAACAAGCGCCCCACGATCTATTGTCGCAGCGCCACGTCAAACTGGGCTCGCGGACATCGTGCCCACAAACCTTCTTTGACGCCGCGTCACGCCTACCATCCTTCTACGCCATCGGCATAACGACCATCGGTGATAGTGGTCACGACATTAAGTGCTATCCCGTTCGGGGTCATTGGTTTGGGCTCCGATTCAGCGAATTCGGCACGACTGTGAAACCCCCTACAATGTGCTCTTTATATCGTAGGAGTCCAACCAAACCTCTTGATTCTCGACCCCGTGCCGACGCAGCGCCCGTCGGAACCCGAGGCTTCGAGTTTGTGCGGTGAGGAAACGCTCAACTCTCGCCTGGCCGACCTTTCACTTTTGTTTACTGCGCTGGCGCCAGCTCGAGATGATACTCACCGTAATCAATCACCACCACGGTGCGGCCAATCAGCGCGCTGTTCGATTCAGCCCGCGCATGTGTCCCCATCGGGTAGCCGTCCAGCTCCATATACTGCCGCATGAGGTGCGTTGGCCCCGCAAGCGGTGACGGGCTCTTCGATGCGATTCCGTCCAGCTTTACAATCGACCCGTCCCTGGCGTCGACCCAAAGCTCCCCGTTGATCATGTTTGGAGCTTTTCGCTTTGCGGTCACGTCAAGCACGTAACAATCGCGCCCATCGAGCTGCACAACACCTCCGGGCCTGAGCTTCATCTGGTAGTTCGCCGAGTTGAACCACGACCGCTCCACATTGCCGGGCAGGTTCACGATCTTCTCGTTATCGAGTAGCGGCCGCAACCCAAATCTCTGCACAATCGCCGAGCCGCTCTGGGACTGAACCTCGTAGCTCTTGCCCACGCCCTTCTTGTAGGTGGTCTTTACCGTCATCTCCGCCGCCGGATGGGTCTCATCCCTGCCGCGGAAGACGGCGTAGTGTTCGATATCGGTGAATCCGAGCACGTGCTCGAAACGCCTCTGCACAGCCGCGTCAATCAATCTAATCACGGCGGATTCATCGGGCTGCTGTTGGGCTGGCAAAATGCCTGACTCTACCCAAAGCGCCGCCGCGAATGCCAAACAGGCCGCCGCCCGTGTCGCACATCGCCTCATGCCTCGGATTCTCTCACGGTGCCCACCCGCTCTATCTGGCGACGCTCTTGAGGAACGGGGCCCCTCCGGGTTCGGCGCCGTATCGTTGTTACTCGCAGACAGGCGGGGGACAATTCCTTCAAGGCCAGAACTCCACCCGCAAACATTTATCCTTGATTCCGGTGCGAGGAACGGCCCGTTGAGCCCCGAACCTACTCCAAATCGAGAACCGCACGAAGTGCAGCGGAGCGAAGTGCGCGTCCGCGGCGTGGTGCAGGGCGTCGGCTTCCGCCCCTTCGTCTACCGTCTCGCCCAGGAAGAAAGCCTTGCCGGTTTCATCGGCAACGACACCGACGGCGTGATTATTGAAGCGGAAGGCGCGCCGGATCGAATCGCGTCGTTCCTGCGCCGGCTGCGCGAAGAGGCCCCCGCTCTCGCCCGCATCGACTCCTTGGTCTCCCGCAGCGTACCTCCAAAACAGGAAGAATCCTTTCACATCGTGGCCAGCGAAGTCCGCGGCCAGGTGGCCACCGGCATCCCCGCCGATGCCGCCACCTGCGCCGACTGCCTGCGCGAGTTGCTCGACCCCCAAGACCGCCGCTACCGCTATCCCTTCCTCAACTGCACCAACTGCGGCCCGCGCTTTACCATCACCCGCCGCATCCCTTACGACCGTCCGCAGACCTCGATGGCCAAGTTCAAAATGTGCCCGGCCTGTCAGGCCGAGTACGACGACCCGGCCAACCGCCGCTTTCACGCCCAGCCGAATGCCTGCTGGGACTGCGGCCCGCGCCTCTGGCTGGTCGATGCCGCTGGCGAGCCGCTCGAGGCCGCAGATCCCGTCGCCGAAACCATCCACCGCCTCCTCGCCGGGCAAATCCTCGCTATCAAAGGCATCGGCGGGTTCCACCTGGCCTGCGATGCCACCAGCGAAGCCGCCGTCATGCGCCTGCGCGAGCGCAAGCACCGCTACGGCAAACCGCTCGCCATCATGGTCCGCGATCTCGAAGCCGCGCGGGCCGTCGCAGAACTCACGCCCGCAGACGAAGCCTTGCTCACCACTTTCGCCCGGCCCATTGTGCTCGTTCGGGGCCGCACCGGCGGCCCCATTGCCCCGTCCATCGCGCCCGGCGTTCCATGGCTCGGCGTCTTTTTGCCTTACGCCCCGCTTCAACACCTGCTCTTCGCCGATCGACATCCGCACTCGCTGGGCGTCCAGGCTCTTGTGATGACCAGCGCCAACCTCAGCGAGGAGCCCATCGCCATCGACAACGACGAAGCCCTCGCCCGCCTCGCCGGTATCGCCGACGCGTTCCTGATGCACGATCGCGAGATCCTGCAGCGCTGCGACGACTCCGTGATGGCCATCGTCGATGGCGCGCCACAGCTCATCCGCCGCGCCCGCGGCTTTGTGCCGCTCAGCGTTCCGCTCAGCCCGAACCTTCCTGAATTAGACGCGCCCCCGCTGCTCGCCGTCGGCGGCCATCTCAAAAACGTGTTCGCCCTCGCCCGCAGCCGCTACATATATCAGAGCCAGCACCTGGGCGACCTCGAAAACCTCACCGGCCTTAACTTCTTCCGCGAGTCGCTCGACCACCTGATGCGGACCTTCGAGATCGAGCCGACGGCAGTCGCCCACGATCTGCATCCCGGCTATCTGTCAACAACGCTCGCGCGCGAGTGGGCTGCCGAGCGTAATCTGCCACTCATCGCCGTTCAGCACCATCATGCGCACATCGCAGCCTGCATGGCCGAGGACTCGCTCAACGGACCGGTCATCGGCCTCGCGCTCGACGGCACCGGCTATGGGACCGACGGCCGCATCTGGGGCGGGGAAGTGCTCATCGCGCGGCTCGATGAATTCGACCGGTTCGCGCATCTTGAATACGTCCCCATGCCCGGCGGCGAAAAAGCCATTCGCGAGCCATGGCGCATGGCCCTCGGTGCGCTCCATGCGGCCGGCTTCGACATCGAATCTGAAGAGGTGTTCAGCCTGGTTGGCGCAAAGCCGCAGGAGGCTCGCCTCGTCCGTCAGATGATCGACCGCGGCATCAACACGCCGCTCACTTCAAGCCTCGGCCGGTTGTTTGACGCGGTTGCCGCCGTGGTTCTTGGCCGCGGTGTGGTGGATTACGAAGCCCAGGCCGCGATCGAGCTTGAAGGAGTCGCGATCGAAGAGCCCGACGAGCTCGACTCGGCCTACACGCTTGACTTCAACGGCGGCGACTGGAACGCGCATGCGCCGGCCGTAATCTCCACGACACCGTTCTGGCACGAGCTTCTCGCCGATCTCCGCAACGGAGTCAGCAAGGCGCGCATCGCATCGCGCTTCCACGCGGCAGTCGCATCAGCCTTCATTCGCGCCGCACTCGAAGCGCGTTCCGCCAGCGGCATCAACCAGGTGGCGCTCTCCGGCGGATGCATGCACAATCGCCGCCTCGCTCGTTTGCTGCGGGAAGGGCTCGAGGAGGAGGGTTTTGAGGTCTTCCGGCACCGGCAAGTAAGCCCGGGCGACGGCGGCCTAAGCTACGGCCAGGCCGTGGTTGCCGCGGCTATTCTCAATCGCGGCTGACCTTGCGGCCGACGGTTTTATTCGACAAGCTCTCGGTCTCTCTCCTTGACAATCTACATATCCGCATCGTATAGGTAGAATGTCTAGGAGGCAGCCAATGACGCCGCTCGAAAAAACCGATCTCCTGCAGGGCACCCTCGACCTGCTCATCCTTAAAGTTGTCGCTCTCGGCCCGGTGCACGGCTATGGAATCTCGCAGCGCATCCGGCAAATTTCGAAAGACGTCCTTCAAGTCCAGCAGGGCTCGCTTTATCCCGCTCTGCACCGGCTTGAGAAGCGCGGCTGGCTGTTCGCCGACTGGGGTGAATCAGATAACGGCCGCGAGGCCAAGTTCTATCGACTCTCCGCAAAGGGGCGTAAGCAACTCGCCCAGGAGGAGCATACCTGGGAGCGTCTCTCCAACGCGGTGGCGCTCATTCTTCAAACGGTGGAGTAGGAGGGCGGCGATGAACCTGTTCACGCGCAAAAGCAGACACGGCGATCGCGAGGACGCAATGGAGCGCGAAATCGATTTTCATATCGATGAGCTGACCGAGGCGTACATCGCGCAGGGAATGTCGCGCGAAGAGGCGCGGCGGCGCGCGCGGTTCGAGTTCGGCGGCAGCGAGCAGGTGAAGCAGACCATGCGCGAGGTCCACATCTCGGCCTGGATCGAAGCCGTGCTCTTCAATCTTCGCGCGGCGCTCAGATTCCTGCGCAAGTCGCCTTCGTTCTCAATCGTCGTCATCTTCACGCTGGCGTTGGGTATTGGCGCCAACAGCGCGGTGTTTTCAGCGATTGACGCTGTGGTTCTGCGCCCGCTTCCCTATCCCGGTGGCGACCAACTAGTGACGCTTTCGCAGTACGACACGCGAGGCCGCGACGCCAATACGCTTGTGGCGCCCATCCGGCTCGAGGACTGGAACCGGATGAACGCCACCTTCACGGCGATCAGCGGCTATTACCTCGACGACATCTCAGAAACATCGGGGCCCCTCGCCGAAAAGGTAACGGAGGCTCTGGTGGCGCCGCGATTCTTTGACGTGATGGGCGTATGGCCGGCGCTGGGCCGAGCATTCAGGCCCGATGAAATGCATTATGGAGGCCCAAGAGCGGTTATCATCAGTCACCGGTATTGGCTGAGCCGTTTTCATGGCGACCCCAATGCGGTCGGCTCCAAGATTCGAATTGAAGACAGGGACTATCCGGTCGTGGGCATCATGCCCGCATCGTTTCAGTTTCCAAGCGTCGATGCCGATCTGTGGGAGCCAAGCCCCATGGACGGGCCCTTTGAAGTGAACCGCAATCTCACCTGGTTCAACGTTATTGGCCGCATGAAGCCTGGAGTCACGTTGCACCAGGCAGGAGCCGATTTGGCCACAGTTCAAGCCAAGCTGGGCAAGCAGTTTCCTCATCCCGATGCCGAACTCGGAATCAACAGCGAGTCGCTCAAGCAGGTTACAGTGGGCAAAACGCCGAGCTCGCTTTGGTTGCTTTACTCGGCGGTTTCGCTTCTGCTGCTGATTGCCTGCTCGAACATCGCAGCACTTCTGCTTGCGCGCACCGCTGACCGCGAGCATGAGGTCTCGGTCCGCTATTCGCTCGGCGCTTCGCGCAGGTCGATCGTTCTTCAATTGCTCACTGAAGTATTTGTTCTTGCGCTTCTCGGATCGCTCGCCGGCCTCGCGGTTGCTGCTGTTTCAGTACCTGGCTTTAAGCTGCTTTCGGCTACGTTACCTCGAGCCGATGAGATAAGCCTGAATTGGTCGATCGCCTTCTACACGTTGCTTGCGGCCGTGGTAACAACGCTGCTTTGCGGCTTGCTGCCCGCCCTGCGCGGCACTCGTAAGGGTCTCGCGCACTCGCTTGCGCTCACCAGCCGCACGCAGGTTTCAACGCGCAATCCGGTTCAGTGGTTTTTGGTCGGCGTTCAGGTCACGCTGGCCGTCACGTTGCTGCTGGGCGCCGGCCTGCTCTTGCGCAGCATGCAACAGCTTGGCCTCGTCGACGCCGGATTCGACACCGGCCATGTGCTCACGTTTCAGGTGAGCGGATCGTGGGCAGAGACCACGGACATGAAGAGTGTAGTGCAGCGCATCGATCGCACCCTTGATGCGCTTCGCACTATCCCCGGCGTTGAAGCTGCTTCAACCTCCGCCATGCTGCCCGGAGTTTCATCCAAGTATCAAATGGAATTCAAGATCGATGGGAATCTCGATGCAGGCAACAGGATTCTTGCCGATGAACGCCTTGTATCCGATGGTTATTTCGAGGCAATGCGTATTCCTCAGCTTGCAGGCGGACCATGCGAGCGCACATCCAGCACCGGCGATGTGGTCGTGAATCGCAGCTTCGCCAGCCGCTATTTCAACGGCAATTTGCCGGTCGGCCATTCACTGCAAGATGCCGCGGGAAGCCCTTACATTGGCGCCCGGATCATTCGCGGCATTGTGGGCGACGCGCGCGAAGACGGGCTGGATAAGCAGCCTGTTCCCACCGTTTATTTCTGTTTCAGCGCGCCAAATCCGTTTCCGAATTACCTTGTGAGGACTCGGGACGACCCCATGGCAATGGCGCAAACCATTCGTCAGAAGCTACACGAGATCGAGCCGGGCCGCTCGGTCTACGCACTCATGCCGCTGCAGCAACATCTCGACGAAGCCTCCTCTGAAAATCGCCTTCGCACCTGGCTTCTCACTCTTTTTGCGGCCACGGCTGTCACCCTGGCCTGCGTCGGCCTTTACGGAACTCTGAGTTACCTGGCGCGCTTGCGCCAGCGCGAAGTGGGTGTGCGCCTGGCTCTGGGCGCATTGCGTGGACAAATCGCTGCGGGCTTCCTTTCGCATGGAATGCGCGTTGCTTCCGCGGGTTGCGTGGCCGGCATCATGCTCGGCCTTGCTCTAAGCCGTTTTCTGAAGGGCATGCTCTACGGGGTTACCGCGCTCGATCCTCTCACCTACGCCGGCGTCGTCTCTTTAGTGCTGAGCGTGGCCGCTCTGGCGTCGCTGGTGCCGGCGCTACGCGCCGCGCGGCTCGATCCGAATCGCGTTTTGCGCGAGGAGTGACCGCAGGTCCCCACCTGCGTTTCATTCGTCGCGCAAACGGTTCTAGCACAAACCTCGACTTGCGCACAATTTGGCCCTAGAAGCGGACAATCGTTTCAGTCGAATTCGCAGCGAAAGATCAAAAAATCTGAATTGCACCAATAGCAGGGCAGAATCGTGACGTATCTCCTTATTTATGATATCTGCGCGGTCTAAGCCGTTTGTTTTCAACGGGTTACGGAAGGGTCTGAGGGAATATAAGTGACTGATAACAAACCACTTAACCCCTCTTCATAGGGGGGGAGGGGGATACCCCTTTGGTACAAACCGGGCGGATGTCCGACGAAATGGACCGGGCGCATCTCCGACACTGCAACGAAGGCTGGTGGCGTTACAACGTTCCTTATGCCTTGGAAAACGAGC